>Ga0224495_10003016_pt1 | contig 10587 bp, 8 predicted proteins | sample SF_Jul11_sed_USG_FD_168128 | JGI IMG/M metagenome (GOLD analysis project Ga0224495, IMG submission 168128) | Sediment microbial communities from San Francisco Bay, California, United States - SF_Jul11_sed_USGS_4_1 | ecosystem: Environmental > Aquatic > Marine > Sediment | place: USA: California...
GAGGAACGCCCGACTCGAGCTTCGACATCGGAGAGCAGGTCGTCTCGCCTTTTCTCTGGCGCCGCGGCATCAAGAGGCTCGACTACCTGGTCCTCACCCACGCCCATCCCGATCATCTCAATGGCCTCGTCGCTGTGGCCAAGAACTTCCGGGTTACCGAGTTCTGGGAAGCGTTCTCTCCGGACAAGAGCCCGGCCTACGAGGAGCTTATACACAACCTTTCCTCCGTTTCGCGCCGGCGAAGGGTCTTCCGCGGATTCCGTATCCGAGAGGGCCCCGTGATGATCGAAGTCCTCCATCCCGAGGAGTCCAGGCCGCTCTCAAGAAAGGTCGACAACGACGATTCCCTGGTGCTAAGGCTGACAGCAAACGACATTTCAATCCTCCTGGCCGCCGACATCGGCCGGGCCTCCGAGCGGGCCATCTTGGATGACCATCTCGTCGTCCGCTCACAGATCCTGAAATCACCGCACCACGGCAGCCGCACTTCGAGCTCGGCCGCCTTCCTGGCCACGGTCGAACCGCGGATCGTGGTCATCACCTCTGGCCACAGAAATCCCTACGGCGTCCCCCATCCTGAAATCCTGGAGCGATACAAGGCCGCCGGCCTGCTCATTTTGCGGACCGACCAGGAAGGAGCCATCGAGATCTCGGTTCAGACTCCGGGCCTCCGTCTCCGCACGGCCGCTTCCGAGGCAGATCCGGATTGACAGGCCTGTGGTGATGCGCTAGCATAGTCTCAAGATGTCGGCAAAGAAGCTTTTGGCTTTCTCTTTCCTCATGACCCTTCTGGTTTCATTCCTCTATCCTCAAACACTGGCTGAGATAGCCAAGAAAGAGCGGGAGAGAAGGGCCAAGCTGAAGGGCCGGACTTCCGTGGTGGTGACCAACGCCGACCTGGCCAAGATGAAGAAAAAACCCGCCGTGGAAACTCCCCCTGCCCCGGCCGAGCCTGAGCCGCAAAACTTGGAGACGCCCGAAGCAGCGCCCTCCGCGGCGGACGAGCCTCAGGTGCCGGCGGCGACAGCCGTCCCTCCTCCGGAGAGCGGCGCTCCTTCTGATCCTAAGGAGCTCCAGCAAAGATGGGAGAAGGCCAAAGAATATGTGGAGCTTCTCACCCTGAAGATGAGCGCCCTCTGGCAGCAATTCTACGGCCTCGTGGACGCGGGCGCTAAGGAGGCCGTCCAACAGGCCATCGGGGAAACCTTCATCAAGTTGCAGGACGCGCAGGAAGAAGAGACTCGGGCCCGACTGGAACTGGAGAAATTCCTCCAGCAGCAAAAATCAGAATCCACCCCTCCGATTTGGATCCGCTAGTGTCCCGTCTCGCAAACCTCTTTCCAAAGTCCTCCACAGAGACGGGACACTTCCAGGGGAGAGTCAAGCCCCCCCCTCGGCGCTTCGCTTCGCTGCGCTGACCCCCTGAGGGGAACGACGCCGTCCCCCTCAAACTCCCCCGCGGCGGCTCGTCTTTGCAGACTTCAACTAGGCCGAGTTACTTGTGGGACGCGCCGCTTGGCTGGAAACGAACGGCCGGCCGCTCAGCGGAAGTAAACGAAAGCGACCTGGCAGCCGAGCTCCCGCTCGTCCTTGTTCTGGGGAAAGACCTTTGAGGGTATGAAAGTCTTGTCCACGGCTATGGAAAGAGAAAACTCGTCTTTGTCCCCGAGCATCTCTTTCTTGACAGTGTAGCTCTTCTCGAAAGTGATCTCTTCGGGGATGAATTCATCGAGGACCAGGTCGTTGACCTTGATGATGACCTTCTGGTCGGCGATGATATCCTTGTTCACTCCACCGCGGATGACCAGTAGCGCATCACGGTGCGGGTTATCGACGATGCACCTGGCCTCAGGCCCCGTCCAGCGCCATTTCCTGAGGGGGGCGTTGGGGTCGATTTCCTGGTCATACCAGCCGGTCTCATAGATGATCTCGGGAGTATCCGGGGGGGGCGGAAAGACCTTCAGCCGGCTGGTCAGGACCTCGCGCTTGGAATCTCCCGTCCGGTCATACGGATTGTATAGCCCGATACTCAGGCGCAGCTGCTCTTCCCCCTTGAACGAGGGGTCAAACTCGTCGATAAAGGAGGGGATGTAAATCCTCCGCTGATACTTGTATTCCTGGCCCGGTTCCCACTTCGAGGTCGGCACCGACGGAACGTGGTCGTCCTGGAAGAGCAGGTTGTCCCCGTGCCAGAAATGCGCATAGACGGTGTACTCCTTGTTGACCTGCGGAAAGTCCCCGCTGGTCTTCCAATCGTACTGGATATCGGTGATGAGATTATCGGTGAGAGTCTTTTCGGAAAAATTGACCGTCAGTTCGACTCCCCTGACCTGGGTTTTCTTCTGGCAGGAAAGAGATGTCAAGACAGCGAGACCGATGACCAGCACGGCCATCGCGATTCTCTTATTCATCATATTCCTCCTCGGTCGGGATGACCATCATTATACTGAAACGGGCTCGACTTCTCAACGCCTGGAGACGGCAGAAAAGGATGGTCCGCCGCGCCTCCCGGTCTCCGGGGGTTAGGACACCTTGATCTTCTGAATCGGAGCGAGGTAGGGGATATTGTGCTCGTCCATCAGCTTGTTCAGCCGCGGGACGTCCTCGTCGATAATCGCATTGATCTTCTCGACCAAGGCGTTCAGCTTTTCGCCGTACTTTCCGATATCCAGGAGCTGCCGCTCGGAAGGAGCCCCGGTATAACTCCCGATAGAACGGGCGAGTGAGAACAGGCGGCCCCGCACCGAGAGGCGCATCGCCTGGAAACCGGCCTGGGGGTCGCCGAGAATTTCTTTCCGAACGGCTTGAAGCTCCGTCTGAACCTTTTGAATGGCTTCCTTCACCTCGGTCGGCGCTCCGGGAGCTTTTTTTGTCATCTCCAAGGCGTCTTCAAGTTGACTCCTGAGTGAATCCAACGTCTTCTCTGTTGCGCTCAGCAGCGGAACCAGCCGGTGAAGGCTCATCAAGGCATCATGCTGGGCCTTAAGGTCTTCGGAGGACACCTCGATCCGTGGGTCTCCTTCAACCCTGACTGTTCTGGCCATCTCCAGGCCGCCGGCCTGGAGGGCCACCCGGTATTCGCCCGGGAGCACATGGGGTGCAGGAAACGAAAAGCGGCGGCCCTCCGTCGCACCCTCCCCGCCGGCTGGAGCGTAGCGCAAGTCCCAGGTCAGCCGGTGAAGGCCGGCCTTTTTGGCCCCCTTCAATTCTCTGATCGTCTTTCCCTGAGCGTCGGCGATGACGACCTTAGCTTCTTCATTTCCGTCTTCCTTAAGGTAATAGCTGATCAGGGCGCCGCGGGGCGGGTTGGGGCCGACGAAGAACTTATGACCTGTGCTTCCCTTGTGGTAATACGGATTGAAGATCAGGGCCGGACGGATGTCAAAGAGATGGCTTTGAGCCGCCAGCGTGTCCGGAGTGAGCTGGGAAAGCGGCGTCATGTCATCCAGGATCCAGACGCTCCGGCCGTGGGTGCCGAAAATGAGGTCGTTTTCCCGCGGATGGATGGCGATATCATCGACCGGAACGAGGGGCAGGTTGCCCTTGAACCGGACCCAGCCCGTTCCCCTGTCCGGGGAGAAGAAGGCGCCACGCTCGGTCCCGATGAAAAGAAGGTCGGGATTGCGAAGGTCTTCACGGACGACGCTCACCGAGTAGAACTCGGGAAGGCCTCGGGAGAGGCTCTTCCAGGTCGCTCCGAAATCCTCGCTGACGAGGACATAGGGCTTGAAGTCATTCCCCCGGTGCCCGTCGAAACTCGCGTAGACGCGGCCTTCCCTAAAACGGCTGGCCTCCAGACGGGTGACATATGTCGCCTTGGGGACAATCGACGTCGGCGGGGTGACGTTCTTCCAGGACTTCCCGTCGTCCCGCGAAACCTGGACAAGGCCGTCGTCGGTGCCGACATACATGAGGCCTTCCCGGAGCGGCGATTCGGCGATCGTCGTGATCGTCCCATAGTGGGAAACGCCGTCGTTCCGGGAGAGCGTCGTGGCATCAGGGACGACACCCATGATGGGAAGCTTCTCCCTGTCCGTCTGGGTGGTCAGGTCGACCGTCTCCTCCCAGGTGTCCCCTCTATCCCTGGAAATAAAGAGCTTGTTCCCGCCGTAGAGCACCTTTTTCGGGTTATGGGGAGAGAGAAGGATCGGGCTGTTCCAGTTGAACCGATAGGTTTCCTTTTCATCGGCCGGCTCGGGCCGGATCGATTTGCTCTCGCCGGACCGCAGGTCGAAGCGGAAGAGATAGCCGTCCTGGGATTCGGCATAGATGATATTGTGATCATCGGGGTCCACCCGGGTGAAAAAACCGTCACCGCCACCGATGCGAATCCATTCGTCGTTGGTGATGCCGACTGAAGTCCAGGTCGCGCTGGGTCCTCCCCAGCTCCCGTTGTCCTGGAGTCCTCCGTAGACGTAGTACGGCCGCCGCATGTCGAACCCGACCTCATAGAATTGGGCGAGCGGCAGGACGTTGACGAAATCCCAAGTTTGGCCGCGGTCATGAGAGATGTGGATGCCGCCGTCAGAACCGACGACTAGGTGACCGGAATCGGCCGGGTTGATCCACATGGCATGGAAGTCGCCGTGGATCTGACGGACATAATCGGTGCGGAATGTTTTTCCCCCGTCCTCGGAAACGTACATGGATGCCCCCAGCACCCAGATCCGCTGGTCGTTGTCAGGGTCGATGCGGATTTTGCTGTAGTACATCGGACGCGGATTGGTCATCGACATCCTTTTCCAGGTCGCCCCCTTATCCTCGGAACGGAAAACCCCGCCTTCCTTGTGCTCGACGATGGCATAGACGACACTCGGATCTCGGCGATAGACATCGAGACCGATGCGGCCCGTTGTCCCCTCCGGCAGGCCGTTGGTCAGCCGGACCCAGGTGTCGCCGCCGTCGGTCGTTTTGTAGAGCCCGCTTCCAGGTCCGCCGCCGCTAAAGCCGTCAGCGGTCCGCCGCCGCTGGTAGGCCGCCGCGTAAAGTGTGGATGGGTTCTCCGGGTCGATGGCCACGTCGATAAATCCGGTGTCCTCGTCGATGAATTTTGTGTTCACCCATGTCCGGCCGCCGTCGACGGTCCGGAACAGGCCCCTTTCCTTGTTAGGACCCCAGAGGCGACCGAGCACCGCCACATAGACGACATCCGGGTTCTGCGGATGGATGACGATCCGGCCGATATGGTGGCTGTCCCGAAGACCCATGTTCTTCCAGGTGAGACCGGCGTCCTCAGATTTATAGACCCCATCGCCCCAGGACGAACTCTGGCGATTGTTGGGCTCCCCCGTCCCCACCCAAACGATGTCGGGGCTGGAAGGAGCGACGGTCACGTCGCCGATGGAGCTTGTGCTCTGCCCGTCGAAGACCGGCTCCCAGGTCACGCCGTTATTGACCGTCTTCCAGAGTCCGCCCGAGGCGGAGGCCGCATAAATGATATCGGTATTGTTCTCGACGACGGCGAAGTCATCGATCCGGCCGCCCATGATGGCCGGGCCGATGCAGCGCCATTCCAATCCATCGAGCAGATTTTCCGGAACGCTAAGGGGGGACTGAGGATTGTCCTTTTTCTGCGCTGCAGCCAGAAAGAAAAAAACAAGGCAGACACCCAGCAGGGTCGGCATTCTGGAAAATGCGGCCTTTTTCATGGATTCGCCTCCTCGAACAGATTGGGGGAAGGGTCATTCTTATCACAGCCCGGTGCGTCTTTCAACCGTCCCGCGCAGCCCGGCGGCGGTTGCAAGACGCGGGAATGTTGATGTATAGTCCTGGGGAGATGGCGCCCCTGCTGCTCGTCTTTTCCCTTCTCTCCAGGCTGATATCATGGAAAAAGAATTTTCTCTATAAGCACGGCGTTTTCAAGGCCCGGAACGCACCTCTTCCTGTCATCAGCGTGGGCAACATCTCGTTCGGCGGGACAGAAAAAACGCCCCTGGCGATGGAGATCCTGGGCCGACTTCTCGAGCAGAACCGCCGGCCGGCCCTCGTCTCCCGCGGCTACAAGGGCCGATGGGAAAAGAAGGGGGGCGTGCTTTCCGAGGGCCGCGGTCCCCAGGGAAGCTGGGAAGACGGCGGAGATGAGCCGTTCCTCATCGCCCGTTCCTTTCCCGCTGCGGGCGTCTATGTCGGAAAAGACCGGCTGACTTCCTGCCGGAGGGCGGCCGCCGCCGGGTTCGACATCGCCGTCCTTGACGATGGATTCCAGCACCGCCGCCTCGCCAGGGATATCGATATCGTGCTTTTCTCCGCCGCCGAAAGGATCGCCCTTCGCGAGTCCCGCTCGGCCCTGCGGAGAGCGGATGTCCTGCTGATCAAGGCCGAAGAGAAACGGGAAAATCTCGCACCCGGAGGGAGGGGCTCCAGGACAAAGACAATATCTTACTCGGTCGTCCCCCGAGGCCTGACTGACCTCTGGACGGAGGAAGACGTCCCCCCGGACCGGCTGGCGAAGAAAAAGCTCCTCGCCTTCTGCGGGATCGCCCGTCCCTCCAGGTTTTTGGAGGGACTGCAAAAGATAGGGTATGAAATTGTGGCTTTCCTTCCCTATCCGGATCATCACTCCTACCCTCGCCTTTCACTGGAGAGGATCGTCAAGGCCTGCCGCCGCAGCGGGGCGGAGGCCCTGATCACGACCGAGAAGGACGGATTGAAAATCGCCGGCCGGCGAAAGGAACTGGCTGAGATCTCTACCTATGCGCTTCGAATCGGGCTGGCCATTGAATCCGAGTTCGACAACCTCCTGAAAGATTTCATAAAAAAGCATCCGGCAGCCTAATGACCACAAATCATACAAATATCATGGATTTAATATACTTCGGGACGCTGCGCCTCCTGAGTCTTTTCTTCCGGTTCCTCCCCCGCCCCGCTTGCCTCTGGATCGGGCAGGCCTTCGGAGGGCTCGTCTTCCGGCTCGACCGAAAGCACCGCCGCCTGGCTCTGGCCAACCTGGAAATCGCCTTCGGTCCGGCAGCCGGGCCGGCCGCGCTCCGGCGCATCGCCCGGGACTCCTTCCGGCATTTCGGCAGGGTGACTGCCGACAGTCTCAAGTGGACCCGCCTCCGCGCCTCCCGGCGGACCAAGCTCCTCATAATCGAAGGCGAGGAGCGTATCCGCCGAGCCCTTCGCCAAGGCCGGGGAGCGCTCATCTTCTCCGCCCACTTCGGGAACTGGGAAGTGGCCGCCGAAGCTGTCGCGGCGCTGGCTCCACTGAGCGTCGTGGCCCGGCCACTTGACAATCCGCTGGTCGAAGCCGATCTGGCCAGGTTCAGGAAGCGCCTGGGTGCGAGGGTCATCTCCAAGTTCCAAGCCGCCAAGCCCATCCTCCAGGCGCTCCGCCGTAATGAGCTCGTGGCCATCTTGATCGATCAGAATGTGTTGCGCAGCCAGGCCGTCTTCGTCGACTTCTTCGGCCGCCCGGCCGCGACGACTCCCGCCCTGGCCTCCTTTCACCTCCGAACCCGTTCGCCCCTGATCCCCGTATTCTGCTTGCCGGGGCCCCGCTCCTCCTACCTGGTCAAGATCGGAGACCCGCTGACTTTCGATCCCGGCGGCGAGCTCGAACGGGATGTGTTGAAAATCACCCAGGCTTGCACTAAGATGATTGAGACCGAGATCCGCGAAAACCCGGGCTTATGGTTCTGGTTCCATAACCGTTGGAAGAGCAGGCCGGAGGCAGAAGCGGATCCGGCCGTATCGAGTGCTGAGAAGTCCGCTTAGGAAGGATGAATTCATGCGGGAAAAACGCGCCTTCGACGAGCTCAGGCCGCTGCACATCCAGACCGATTACCTCGACTTCGCCGCTGGCTCGGCCTACATCGAGATCGGCCAGACGAAGGTCATCGCCGGGGCGACCATCGAGGAGAAAGCTCCGCCTTTCCTAAAGGGCCAGGGTACCGGCTGGGTGACCGCCGAATACGCCATGCTGCCCTGTTCGACCGAAAGGCGCAGCCAGCGCGAAAGGACCCCGGGCCGGATCTCGGGACGAACTCAAGAGATCCAGCGGCTGATCGGACGGTCGCTCCGGGCCGTAACCGATTTGGCCGCGCTGGGGGAGCGGACGATTATTATCGACTGCGACGTCATCCAGGCCGACGGAGGAACCCGGGTGGCTGCGGTCACCGCCGGCTGTGTGGCCGCGGCCATGGCCATGAAAAAGCTGCTCGATCAGGACATCATCGACAAGATGCCCCTCCAGCACCTCGTCGCCGGCATCAGCGTCGGCATCGTCGACGGCCGCGAGCTCCTCGACCTCGATTATGCCGAGGATTCACAGGCGGCCACCGACATGAACGTGATCGAGACCGACAGCGGCCAGCTGGTCGAAGTTCAGGCCACGGCGGAAAGGCGCCATTCTCGAGGAAAGACCTGAGCTCTCTTCTGCGCCTCGCCGACAAGGCCATCCAGGAGATTATCCAGGTTCAGAAAACCGCCCTCAAGAAAAAAAGCCTTCTGTTCATGGCCTACGGACGATGAGGAGAGACCGATGAAGAGAATCCTGGTCACCGGCGGCGCCGGCTTCCTGGGCAGCCACCTCTGCGATAAGCTCCTGGGCGGCGGCGACGACGTGGTCTGCGTCGACAATTTCTTCAGCGGCAGCAAGGACAACATCCGCCATCTGTCCCACCATCCCTTTTTCGAGTTGATCCGTCACGACGTCATCCACCCCCTCTTCGTCGAGGTCGACCAGATCTTCCACCTGGCCTGCCCGGCATCACCTATCCACTACCAGGAAAACCCGATCAAGACCGTTAAGACCAACGTCATGGGTACGATCAACATGCTCGGCCTGGCCAAGCGGATCAAGGCGACAATTCTGCTCGCCTCTTCTTCCGAAGTTTACGGCGACGCCCAGGTCCATCCGCAGAACGAAGCCTACTGGGGCAACGTCAACTCCATCGGCCTGAGAAGTTGCTACGATGAAGGAAAGAGGGTGGCTGAAACCCTGATGATGGATTACCACAGACAGAACAGCGTCGACGTCCGGATCGTGCGCATTTTCAACACCTACGGCCCCCGGATGGCCGTCGATGACGGCCGGGTGGTCAGCAACTTCATCGTCCAGGCCCTCAAGGGCAAAGATTTGACGGTTTATGGTGAGGGCACCCAGAGCCGTTCTTTCTGTTATGTCTCCGACCTTGTCGATGCGCTCGTCCGGATGATGAACGCCGAGGGGTTGGTCGGCCCGGTGAATATCGGCAATCCCGCGGAGTTTTCCGTCCTCGAGCTGGCCGAGAAGGTCCTGGCGCTCACCGGGAGCCAATCCCGGATCGCCCACAAGCCATTGCCCTCGGATGACCCCGTTAGGCGCTGTCCGGACATCTCCCTGGCCAAATCCAAGCTCGGCTGGGAGCCGCGCGTGGGCCTGGAGGACGGCCTCCGCAAAACCATCGCCTATTTCCAGGAGAACCTGGGCATTCGATGAGACTCTCCGTCATCGTGCCTGTTTACAATGAGCGGAAGACGATCGAGGAGATCATCCGCCGGGTCCAGGCCGTCGACCTTGACCTGGAGAAAGAGATCATCGTCGTCGACGACGGCTCGACCGACGGGACCCGGGAGGCCCTGCAGTCTCTGGACCTCGCCGAGCTCAGGGTCGTAGTCCACGAGCAAAACAAAGGCAAGGGGGCGGCGCTGCGCAGCGGTTTCGACCGGGCCGAGGGCGACATCATTCTCGTCCAGGACGCCGACCTGGAATATGACCCGCGCGAGTATCCCAGGCTTCTCGAGCCGATCCTGGACGGCCGAGCCGAGGTGGTCTACGGAAGCCGTTTTCTGGGGGGGCCGCACCGGGTGCTTTACTTCTGGCATTATGTCGGGAACAGATTCCTGACCACTTTCTCCAATATGCTCTCCAACCTCAACCTGACGGACATGGAAACCTGTTACAAGGTCTTCCGGCGGGACGTCCTCAAAAAGATCAAGCTGAAATCCCCCCGCTTCGGGTTCGAGCCCGAGATAACAGTCAAGCTGGCCAAGCTCCACTGCCGCATCTATGAAGTGCCGATCTCCTATTCCGGCCGGGATTACGCCGAGGGGAAGAAGATCGGCTGGAAGGACGGACTGGCCGCCCTCTTCCATCTCATCCGCTTCCGGTTCTTTAACTGACTTGACTTCATCCTCCCATAAATATAGTATTTCTATTCAATTTAATAGGACTGTGTCCCTGGGTATCATCTCCGATTGAGCTTTCCGATGGACAGGAGGTCATCATGAGTCTCATCCCCTCATTAATACTGGCCGGCACCATCATCCTGATCATCGCCGTTATCCTGATCGTCGTGGCCAAGCAGTACCGCAAGGTCGGGCCGAACGAGGTCCTGATCATCGCCGGCGGCCGGAAGAGGACGATCATCGGCCCCGACGGCTCGAAGATCAAGGTCGGGTATCGGTATCGTTTGGGCGGCGGCACATTCGTCATCCCGTTCATCGAAACGGTCTACCGACTCCCTATGGACGTCATCACCCTGAACATCAAGACGCCTGAGGTCCTGACCAACAGCAGCGTTCCGATCATGGCCGAGGCCTCCGCCCAGGTCAAGGTCGACTCCTCGGACAGCGCCATTCGCCTGGCCGCCGAGCAGTTCCTCG
>Ga0224495_10003017_pt1 | contig 10586 bp, 8 predicted proteins | sample SF_Jul11_sed_USG_FD_168128 | JGI IMG/M metagenome (GOLD analysis project Ga0224495, IMG submission 168128) | Sediment microbial communities from San Francisco Bay, California, United States - SF_Jul11_sed_USGS_4_1 | ecosystem: Environmental > Aquatic > Marine > Sediment | place: USA: California...
TGGCATCAGAACGAGATCATCAAAGGATTTGACTTTTCCAGAGATAGTATAAGGCAGACCACAACGAGAATACTGAGAATACTGTTCAGTGTTAAAGAGTGAAATTGCAACTTTTCGATTGAATTTTCGAGCCTGCAATGCAGCGGTTGCACCAGCCGCTCCGCACCCAATTATTGCTATACTCTCAACCATGATGAGGACCTCTATGTATCTGAATTCTCACCTACAGTCTCATCATATTTAGACTATTGGTTCTACTAACAGCAAAGCATAGACCCAATAAAAGGATCGACCGACCATTTCTGAGAAATGCTAAAAGGATTCCTTCTCTGGGCTATGCATAGAGCGGCTCATAAGGCTTAATGAAACATTAAGTGTGGTAAGTAATTCCGCCCCATTTTTCCTGCCCTAAAGCAAGGTCAGACCTATTCCTCAGATATATTATCTTCACTGTTTTTTTCGTCAAATTCGGACTGTGATTCGAGTTCCTCTGATTCCTCACTTTTCTCCATGATATCTTCAAAAACATCTTCACTCTGTTCTTCTATGCCTTGTTCTGTAGTGTCTTCAGCAGCTTGTTCAGCTTTGGCTTCTTCTTCAGTAGGCATCCATTTCTTACCGTCGGTCATATCAGCCTCGAACTTCTTAATCTGAGTCTTTCGACTGACATAGAGCGCTATTATTACTGCAAGAGACATGGCTGCTCCAATGACAGTGATTGTTGTCTGAAGCGAACTGGCACTATCGCCAAGCAACTGCTGCCAAGTTATGACGAGAAAAGCAAGACCTGCAATATTCATCACAAAGGAACGAAGAGGAGTACCAACTTTAACAATCTCAGTGACATTTGTATCAACCATTGCTGCAGCAATGACTCCAGCATTATAGTCAGTCGACTTCGTCTTCTTTGCGAGAGTACGGATACTTGCAGACTTTTTGTTGCCCATCACCTTTAGAGCAATTGGCACCTTGGATGCTAGAAGATCTGCATAGTGAACTCGCGCATCATCTTGCGTAAAATTACATTTCTTGCACATGTCGAGTTTTTTGTTCCAATCTCTCCGGCACTTGGGACACTTATCAACTTGCCATGCGTCGGGAGCAGTTTCTCGTAAACGTTGTCTGATGATATACTCGCTTACACCACTGTCCTCGCGCGCGGTATCGTCATCACTCTTCTTTTTCTTACCAAACTTTGTCATTCCAGCTAGCATTGAGAAAAGAAGTGGAAGTGCACCAATGACAGTCAAATTAGGAAGGGACTTTAGCTCAGAAGCTTTCTTATGGATCCCACGCAGTTTGTACGCCGTCTTCAAACCATCGAACAGACTCATGAATCCATTACCGACTCCATAAACTACACCGACTGTCGCAATACCGGTTGAAATACCCGTTACAGATGTGATAATATCAATTGGTGCAACAGGGATGCTAAAGTATAATGGCTCGCTACTTAGGACATGTTGCGTAGAATCTCCTTCTATATAATACTTGAAGTCTACAGTAGCTTGCAAAATTCCAGTGATTAATTTGAGAGGACCATAGTTGAATAGAGACGCAAAATCGATGTACGCATTAACAACGGGGACAGAAGCAGTATGATCCACCCAGATCCAGGTCGAGTTCGTCACAGGTTCAATGATTGTAATGGGGAATATTGCTATGCTTTGATAGTAGAACATGATTGTTCCACTAATATTGAGGTCTTGCGTACTTGATACATTGATCTGTAGTGTCAGTAACATTGGCCCATCCATATTGAGCACTAAAGGAGCTGCCTGGCTATCTGCATCGATGACATTCTGTCCATCTAAGGCAGTATACACATAGAGTGTATCATCGTGAAGAAATTCTTCGGGGTTTACAGGTGGTAGAGCACTTGTTGTTGTCAGAGTAGATCCGCCAATCAATATCATGAATAATAGTGTCATGAATCCGAAGAAAGCAATTTTTGATGGTGAGCGACGCATTTTCCTTTTTCATCTCCTGAGAGAACACTTAGACAACTGCGTAATTATTTACAACTGAAAAGGATTTTGTTGCTCTATGTAGGATGAGAAGCAGGCGTAGGCTCTCTTGTGCCGCGCACCATATCTGCTACTTTCTTTGCAATGGCGTCAAATCCTTCACTTTTTTTCAAAACACCCTTTGCACCTACTTCTACTGCTTGGCTCATTGAATCTTTGTCAAAATACGCAGTGAGAAGATGAATATTACCTATTCCCAGTTTTGTGAGCACTCGTGTGCATTCTAGACCACCCATCTCAGGCATTTTCATGTCCATCAGTACAAAATCTGGTGGATGGCCTTGTCTGATGCAATCTTCTGCTATGGAAACTGCATCTTGACCATTTGCAGCAGTGATAATTTCAAAATCATCGAGGAACTTCTTCAAATATGCATTCATCACTTCATGAATTGCTTGTTCATCGTCGACAATTAAAATTCGAAGTGTCATATCTGATTCCCCACATTATAAACTCAAAAAGCAATAAGCTAGACACCTTATCAATAGTGTGTTTAGATGATTTGGCAAGCAATGGGATGGGTCATTCACGAACCTATTTATCCTACTTGACACACGAGTCCAAAAGAGGTGCTTGCCATATGGTCTTTACACGAATGCCCTTAGAAATATGGTTCGATGAATATCAGTTTGAGGTCGATTATGATATAGGCGAAAGTGGAATGAAGTTCCATTCAGTGAAGGAACTAGGAATTGACCTCAATGAAGTTGAATTGCGCTATGGATATCATCTAGGAAATCCAAATCTCAGAAAGGAGATAGCTAAACAATATAGAGGAATGACTCACGAAAACGTTGCTGTAACTACAGGTGCAAGTGAAGGTAACTTTGCTGTCATCGGGCATCTTGTTGGCACAAAGGATCATCTAATCGTTGAACATCCTACATATCCTTCTTTATATCAAATACCTAGGTCTCTTGAGAGAAACCTCACGTTATTCAAATTGACTTGGGATAATGAGTTTAGACCAGATATGGACAAGCTTCGAAAACTTGTCAAGCCAAACACCAAATTGATCACCCTGACTCATCCCAATAATCCTACTGGCTCTGTAATAACCGAGAGTGAATTGAAAGAAGCAATTGAGATCGCAGAGAATGTTGGAGCATATCTAATGGTTGATGAGACCTACAGGGACATGATGTTTGATAGTCCTCCACCACTAGCCGCGACTATGAGCTCTAATGCAATTAGCCTAACAAGTATGTCAAAAACTTGGGGACTTCCAGGGATTCGTATTGGTTGGGTGGTTGCAGATACACCAATCATTGAAGCGATTCGAGCTGTGCGTGAACAAGTGACAATCTGTAATTCATCCTTGGGTGAAGCAATAGCATTAGCAGTTTTGAAAAAGAAAGAGCCGCTACTTAGAGGTTTGCGCAAGTCTATGCTGTCCAACTTCAAGATTCTTAAAGGATGGATGGACAATCAAGAGTGGCTAGAATGGATTGAGCCAAAAAGCGGAGTAGTTGGAGCACCACGTCTTACACGCGGGGGAAGTACTGATGCGCTCTGTACGCTGTTGGTGACAAAATATCGCACTTTTACAGTCCCTGGTTCGCGCATGGAACTTGATGGGCATCTCCGAATAGGTTTTGGTGGTGAGCACGAGGAGCTTGTCAAAGGACTCGATCAACTTCAGTTGGCTTTGAAAGAAATTCATCAATGAATAATTGATAGGAGTTCATTAACACTCGTTCAGATGCAAGTCTGGAAGCTGTGTGTCAGATGAAACAATTGAAGGATGCGCTTGAGTACGAATCTGAGATAGGCTGGACTAATATCATTCATCTGACACCCGATTCTCAAGGAGTAAATGTAAAATTCAGAATATTCAAAAGAGGAGCCACAAGACAGGTGACTTCCAAATCTTCAGGCAGAAAACACAAAATCGCTACTTTTGAAATTGCAGATTCAACAGCTAGAATCAATCTGGTTCTTTGGAATGACGATATTGACCTGTTAGACAACGATGATGACTTTTACCTTCTGAATGGATATGTTACTCTCCATGATGAGTGCATGAGTCTTTCAAAAGGAAGAAATGGTGCAATCAGAAAATCAAGCACATCAATTGGGCCTATGAATGACAACATCGATATGAGTCGACCCTTTATTTGGAAACCAAGACGTCGTACTTCTCGTTCGATCACTAGTCGAACTCTAAATGGCTCATCCGGCCGCGAGGCACGAAGATACACTTCACGGAAGTCCTTTTGAGGTTGAATAAGTATAGCACTGAGTGTAGGGTGCTATAAACATGAGATTGAGGTTTCGAGAGGATGAAACGCCATATCCTATTGCCATTGTAAAAGGACGCCTAAGACTCAGTGGTCTTACTGACCAAGAAACATCTAGCATCATTGAAGGTTCTCTGCTGGAAACATCAACACCAGATACTTGGACTGAGGATGACCTTATCAGATCTATTGAAGGCTTGCTCGAAAAACACTCCAGAAAGATCCGAGACAATTTCAGGTTATTGACTACTTATGAACAGTTTCGCGGGAAAACAAACTCGACTCCATCACTTATTCTTGCACTTGAAGGCGCGTCAGCAACTGGCAAATCAATGCTAGCGATAGAGCTAGTCCAAGATCTTGCAGCTACTCGGTTCATAAGTACTGATACCATTCGACAGGTCCTAAGAGGAGTTTATGACAGACAGAGTCATCCAGAGTTGTTTTGTCATACCTATCAAGCTTACAAGCATAAACAGTCAGGTGATTCATCACTTGATCCAATAGTTCGAGGCTACATCGCCCAGTCGGAGATGTTAAAGTCACATATTCAAGATTTAGCTAAACGAGTTAATGAAGAAGGAGCGATTTCAGTTTTTGAGGGAGTTCACCTTCGGCCCGGAATACTCAAGGGCATTAACACAAACGTCCTCGAAATCGTCATCAATCCAACTTTAAACACTCATAGATCAATGTTCCTGAGCAAGCAGAGAGCGGCTAAATTAAGAACTGTGTCGAATAATCTATCAGTCAGAACTCAAGAATTCGAAGCTACACGAAAAATTCAGGAATACTTGATATCTCAAGCGTTACAAAAAAAGGTACCCATCATTGAAATGGAAAGCTATGAAGAGGCTAAAAAGGAGATTTATGGACATATCATTAACAGTGTGAAAAGTACTCTTAAGAAAGCCAAATAATAGGGTGAATGGGCTATGAGTTGGAAAAATGATTCACTTGACAGACTCTTTAATCCAGACTCGATTGCAGTGGTAGGTGCTTCAGACAAGCCAGACAAACTTGGAGCTCTTTCGTTACTAGCACTGCGTACATTTGAAGGCAGTGTTGTACCTGTAAATCCAAGAATCAAATCTATTCAAGGTCAGAAATGTTTCCCAACTGTAGAATCGATAGGATCTCCTATAGACCTGGCAATTCTTGCAGTTGGACCACAACATGTTTTGCCAGCTTTGGAAGACTGTGCTAGAAGTACCGTAGGAGGAGCAATCATTTTCTCAGCAGGTTTTAAGGAACTAGGAACTATTGGATTAGAGCATCAAATCCGTGTAAGAGAGCTTGTAGAAGATGCACATATCGCTGTAATTGGACCAAACTGTCTTGGAGCAGGCAATCCTGCAATTAATCTTAATGCTACTTTTTTTCCACACCCAACTCCATTGAAAGCTGGTTCAGTTGCGATGGTAAGTCAAAGCGGAGGAGTCACAGGTCTGATGCTATACCGTGCTTCTGATATCGGACTTGGTGTTTCTAAGTTCGCAAGTGTTGGTAATAGAGTAAATATTGATTTTCATGATATGGTGCGTTACTTACGTCATGATCCACTTACTGAAGTCATATGTTTGTTTATTGAAGGGACAGAGTATGGTCGAGAGATGACAAATGAGATAGCAAGAACAACGCCGGAGAAACCGGTGATTGTTTACAAAGTTGGAAAGACACCAGCTTCTCGAGATGCTGCTCTGAGTCACACTGGTAGTCTTGCAGGAAATGCAGAACTATACAGCGCTGCAATAAAGCAATCTGGAGGTATTGAGGTGTCTGGAGTGGAGGATATGATAGATTTAGGATATGTAATATCGACATGCAAAAACCTACCCTCTGGAAACAACGTGGCAATCCTAACACATACTCTCGGTATTGCACTCATTGTGGCACAAACACTCGAAGAGAACGGAGTAAAGTTACCAGTCCCGACTGAACGAACTGCCAAGTTGATACAAGAAAGTCTCAGAATGCCCTTAGAGTTTCCAATTAAGAATCCTATTGATTTACTAGCAACTGGTTGGGCGAATCCAAGAATCTTTGCAGACGCTTTTCGACTTGTTTTGCATGAAAATCAATACAATGCTGTTGTTATCGTCTTCTCCCCTAACTATCAAGAGAGCATCGGAGGAGGTATGCCGGCGAAGGAAATAGTGGAGATAACTCGAGAGTGTGATAAACCGGTTGTAAGTGTATTAACCTCACCCAATACCCGTAAACCTCCAGGTTATGAAATCCTAGAAAAAGGGGGTATCCCATTCTTTGCAAGTCCACAGAGGGCTGCAAGAGCTCTTTCAAATGCAATCAGACTTTCTCAACGAGAATGAATTAAAAAAAAACCGCTGCAGGTGCAGCGGCGAGAAAACGAAAATGAACCATAATATTACACACTCATGAGGACACTGAGTTTAGAGTCCCATCCAAAAGAGCGCTGTATGCGGACATGTCAAAGTGTCCGTGACCGGAGAGATTGAACACTATAACGCGTTCCTCATTCCTCTTCTTTGCTTCAAGTGCAATATCGATTGTAGCTTTAATCGCATGTGCCGACTCAGGAGCAGGGATAATACCCTCAGTCTTTGCAAATAGCGCACCTGCTTCCAGAACTTCAATTTGATTAAATGCGCACGGCTTGATTCGTCCTTCTTCAGCTAGGGCACTGATTGTAGGGGCTACACCATGATATCTGAGACCTCCTGCATGAATTTTTGGCGGGACAAAATCCGCTCCAAGTGTGTGCATTTTGAGCTTCGGTGTCATACCAGCAGTGTCCCCAAAATCATACTTGTATTGACCCTTTGAAAGAGATGGGCATGCCTCTGGTTCCACGGCAATATATTCACAATCTCGAAACCGACTCTCAGCTAAGAATGGATATGTCATCCCAGCAAAGTTGCTCCCGCCACCCACGCACCCGATCATGACATCAGGTGTTTCTTCAATAGAGGCTAATTGAGCCATAGTTTCTTGACCAATAACTGTCTGGTGAAGGAGTACAAAGTTCAGTACTGATCCTAATGTGTACTTTGTGTTGGCATTACTGAGAGTGTCCTCTAGAGCCTCACTAATTGCGATTCCAAGAGTGCCTGGATGATCAGGCTGTTCTCGATTGATTTTGCGACCAAACTCTGTTCTATCAGAAGGACTTGGAACTATCTCTGCACCATATGTTCTCATCAACATGCCACGATATTGTTTCTGCTGATAGCTTATTCGCACCATGTAGATCATAGCTTCCATTCCAAAATAGGAACAAGCAAGTGCAACTGCACTTCCCCATTGCCCTGCTCCTGTTTCAGTAGCAAGTCTTTCGATCCCCTCCCTCTGAGCATAATACGCCTGAGCGATAGCTGTGTTTAACTTATGACTTCCAGTAGGGGAAACATCTTCTCTTTTGAAGTAGATGCGGCATGGAGTTTTGAGTTTCTGTTCAAGACCCACAGCCCGTTGAAGAGGTGTTGGTCGTCCTGATCGAATGAGAATTTCTCTCACTTCCTCAGGCATTTTAATCCGTTTTTCTTGTGCCACCTCTTGTTTTACGCATTCCTCTGGAAACAAAGCAAGTAATGCTTCTGGTCCAATAGGTTCCTCTGTTGCGGGATTCAATGGTGGAGGAAGTGGATTATCCAAGTGTGGCAGTATGTTCACATAGTGAGTAGGCGTTTCTTCTATGTCTAAGAGTATTCTTGTTTTGGATCGATTCAAATTGTTAAACTCCTTTTACTCGCCATTTCTGTAACACAGCATCTTATCTGAAAATCAAATGAAAATGAATCGCAAACCATGAACCTACTAGGAGGAGAACATGGATCGAGTTGCATCAGAAAAGAAGAGGTGCTGTGATAACAAAGTGCAGTGTGCGGTATAAAAGCTAAACGGGCCAGATGAGGCCCTTGTGCCATTGGCCAAGACACACTCGCGTCATGCTTCAACACCCAGAAACGGTTCAATAAGCAAAATTCGACCATAATATAAATATTGTGCAAAAAAGAGCAGTGATGCATACTTCTGTACATCGGTATAGGAGCAACTTTCTTTATCAAATTATGTCAAAGATAGAGCCATTTGTGCGAATCAGCTATGTGTTCTATAGGAAATATTGGGTACAGGTCATCAAACATATATTTACAACTTAATGAGATGATATGTACAATATTAAAAATGAGACATAAGTGATGCAAGAAATGACAAAGGAAAAAAGAAATGCATTTGAGCAAGAACTTGACATTTCGATGCTAAAGATGTTTTTTGATGCATCTCCACAAGGAGTCCTTGTCATAAATGATGGAATTATCATCTATGCGAATAAGAGCATCACTGAAAACTTGGGAATCACTCCAGAAACAGCAATAGGAAAAGATGTTGCTCTTTTGGCGAGTGTCTTGAATTCTGCCGAACGGGAAGATGCACTGAAACGTTTCATGCAGCTCTCTCAGGGCAAGAAGAAGAGAGATAAAGAGCGTTTAAAGTTCGTTAATAGAGATGGTGTGAAACGTGTTCTAGAGATAACAGCCCATTCATTGAATGTTTCTGGTAAGAACTACGTGATGACATATGGCGTTGATGTTACTGCTGATGAGCTGTCAAGGGAAACAGTCGCTAGAGAGAGAAAGGCCTACAGCATAATAGCTGAAGCCGCACTCAGCACAGAAGACATCTCAAAAGTATGCCAGCAATTGCTCGAAGGATTAATTGAAACCCTCGGTTTTGATCTCGGAACAATAAGATTATTCCATGAAGAGGGGCAAACCCTTGATCTAATAGCATCAGTCAATATTGAAACCAGTAGTGCGACGAAATCTATTCGAAAAGACGATCCCAATCTTCTTGCATCTAGAACTGCACGAACCTTGGAACCTCTTGTAGTACCAGATGTATCGAAATTAAATGATCCGCAAGATAGGATGTCACGAGCAAAGGAGCTAGGAATCAGAACCCTAATCTTCTGGCCAATAATCGGAGGTGACAATTCACTTCAAGGCATTGTGAATATTGCCTCGCGAGGAATTCGCACGCTGGAAGAGGATGATAGAATTTTCTTTACTACTGTTGCAGGCATGTTCGCTACAATACTTGAAAGAAGAAAGGCAGAAGAGGACTTAAAGGTCAGTCAAGAGCAATTCATTGCCTTTGCAGACAATATGCCAGGTCCTGTCTTCATTAAGGATCATGAGTCACGAGTGCTTTTTGTAAATCATTTCATGAAGAGTAAAGCACCAAATTCTAATTTTCAAGATCTCACAAATGTTGATCTTTTCAGAGAAGGAATAGCAAAAGACCTGGATGATGAGGATCAGAAGGTCCTTGCGAGAGGACCTATTGATAGAATTCAAGCAGTGAGGGGAAGGGATGGAAAAACTAGGACATTTCGTAGTCATAAGTTTCCTATTTTCCGGGAAGGAAAACCACCTTTGATTGGAGGCTTCTCACTCGACATAACTGAACAAATAGAGGCTGAGAAGGCAATCAATGAAGCTAGAGCTAGAGCGGAATGGGCTACTGATCTTATGTCACATGACTTGAATAATATGCATCAGGGCATCATGGGAAGTTTAGAACTTATGCTTCAAGATCCATCTTTGCCATTGAATCTTAGGAATTTAGCTGAGAATGCTCTTATGCAGGTAAATCGAAGTGTATCACTAATTGCGAATGTAAAGAAGTTCTCACTAGTAAATAAGGGCGACGTTGTCCTCCAGAAGACTGATCCAGCACAGTCATTAACTGCAGCGATTGAGATACTGAAACAGTCTTTCCCGATGCGAGAAATAAAAGTAATTACAAATATCTCCACAGGAGAATACTGTATTATGGCTGACGAGTTTCTTCAAGATGTCTTCTACAACATTCTTCATAATGGAGTGAAGGCAACTCTAACAGATGAGGTCACTCTGGAAGTAGAAACCAATCTCATAGAGGATGGCGAGTTCCTTAGAATGGACTTCACCGATTGGGGCGAAGGAATCGATGATCGGATGAAAGAAAATATCCTTTCTGGATTAGATGAGCGAATTCGAAGAATCTCAGGTGTTGGATTGACGCTCGTGAAACAGATAGTGGATATATATCATGGAAAAATATGGGTCGAGGACCGTATCAAGAATGATTATTCAAAGGGGGCACGTTTCGTCATCCTATTACCCTATGGATGCTAAGTAGATTCAAAGGATGGAAAATCTCCCAGAACGGTTAAATCTCACTTTATAGATAGACGAGGAAATAGGAAGTAAAATACGTGGAAGATGATGGGCCTGAATATGTTCTCAAGATGGTTGCTCTGGGTGATGGAGCCGTAGGAAAGACCAGCTGTATTATG
>Ga0224495_10003018_pt1 | contig 10579 bp, 7 predicted proteins | sample SF_Jul11_sed_USG_FD_168128 | JGI IMG/M metagenome (GOLD analysis project Ga0224495, IMG submission 168128) | Sediment microbial communities from San Francisco Bay, California, United States - SF_Jul11_sed_USGS_4_1 | ecosystem: Environmental > Aquatic > Marine > Sediment | place: USA: California...
AGGCGGTGGAAATGGCGGCCTCCTTTGGCATTCAGGCCCACATTGTCTATGGCAAGGAGCCGGACGTGGTGCCCCGCATCATGGCCGGGGAATCCATCGGCACCTGTTTCCTCCCCACCGCCAAACGGTTGAAAAGCTATCACCAGTGGCTCCGTTTCGGCCCTCTGGTGGGGGGCCGGGTGATGGTGGATTCCGGTGCGCGGAAGGCCCTTGGCAACAACAAAAGCCTGTTGACCGCCGGTATATCCGGGGTGGACGGAGGGTTCGGCAAGGGGGAGATTGTGGATATTTTCAGCCAGGATGAGGAAAAGCTGGGGGTGGGGCTGGTCAATTACTCGGCGGAGGATCTGCGGGATATCATCGCCCAAAAAAACAGCGCGGACCGTCCCCCAAAATCCGCCGAATCCAAAGAAGTGGAGGCCATCCACAAAGACCGCATGGTGTTGGTCAACGGCGGGTGACAATCCACCGCCCCTGCCAAAAACCGGTGTTTCCCCTAAGAGACGGCTTTTTTCAGCCGCCGCATGGTATCCCGCACCAGTTCCATCTGGATAAGAATGTGCTTTTGGTCAGGGTCCGCCAGATGAAGAAACAGCCCGTCCAGTTCCTGCATCAGCCCCTTCAGTTTGGAATGGTTCATGGATTGACCCGAAGGGGGCGGGGCCGCCCGCCGGGGGTGCAGGCTGTGGTTTTGCTCACTGCGCATGCTGTCCATCACATCATTGTAATTCCAGCCGAAGGCCATGCAGATTCTGCGCAAAAGTTCCAGAGAGGGCATGCCCCCCCCCTCCAGACTCCGGTAGGTATCCAGATCCACCCCCAGCAGCATGGCCAGAATCTCATCGGTCTGCCCCGCTTTATTGCGGGCTTCTTTGAGTCGTTGGCCAAAGGTTTTGTATTCTCCCATGGAAAACTGGCGCCCCCCCCCGGGCTTATCAAGTTGCGCATCCCCATGGCTTCCCGCCCGGCTGTCTGCCTGGCTGCCGATGCCCGCCATCTGGCTGTTCCGGCGGGGGGAGATCATTTCGTTTAAGATGATCCGCTGGGCATCATAAAAGTTCCAATCCATCAGAGTACAAAGCCGCTTCAAGGTGTCATCCTTGGGGTACCTCCCTCCTTCCAGCCCCTCATATTCCTCAGGGGACATCCCCAACAGCACTGCCATTCCTTCAAGGGTCTGCCGGGCCTGAACCCGTGCCTGGATCAGCCGTTCGTGAAAATTGGATGGAGCATCCTGCACGGGGGCCTTTTTTTTTTAAGGTGAAGGGCGTATCTCCAACCCCAAGGGGTGTTTCTTTCAAAAATGCAAATATCCGGCCTTTTCAACCCGGTGCAACAATGGTATAAAACCCTTGAATTTTCATGCGATACCCGGCAGGCTTTCATTCAGAGTGTCCTGAAGGGATGGGCTTTTCCCAACACCGGGCCGTTTGAAAGAAAACCCTTTTTTGGCAAAAGTTTGATCATTCGGTTGCAACAGGTATGTTTGGGATTTACTATTCCAATGAGGGGTTTGCATCATTCTTTTATTTCCCATCCTTCTTCCCCCAGCACAAAAGGGAAGGGGGTTGGATGGAAGGCCTGCGGCCCCAATAAGAAAGGCGGCGCAAGCCCGGCTAAAGGCGGCCTTTAGGCCGCATGCCGGTGCTGAAGCCGCTAGACAGGAATCCCAAACCCCCGCCTGTTTATCAAAACGGGAGCTTTTGGCAGTTATGCAGAGGTTTTAAAAAATATAGATACCTATACCATTGTGGGGGGGGCTGTCCCTTCCCCTTTCAACCACCACCACAGGCTGGATCCGGACCTCCAATCCGTCCAGTAGACCCCCTTTGATCAACGACACCTCAGACCAGGACAACAACCCGGTTTCCTTGGCCGTGGATATTCTGGATGGTCCGCCGCCCACCATTCTGGTGGTGGATGATGACCCGGATATTTTGCGGATTGTTCAATTTTATCTGAAAAAACAGAACTATACCATTTTTACCGCCACCAACGGGGAGGAGGCGGTGGCCGCCCTGGAGGAACAGCCGGATATAGAGCTGATTCTTTCGGATGTGATGATGCCCAAAATGAACGGGCTTGAATTGTTGAAGGCAGTCCGCACCAACCCTCACATGGCCGATATTTCCCTGATTCTTATTTCGGCGGAGGGGCAGACCTCCAAAAAAGTGGCCGGATTGGATTTGGGGGCCGATGATTATATCACCAAGCCGTTTAACTTTGACGAATTGATGGCCAGGGTCCGCAACCATTTAAGGCTGCGTCGGCTGCAACGGGAGGTGACCCTGAAAAACAGCCTGTTGAAGGCCAGAAACGATCAGCTGACCAGCGACCTGGAGGCTGCCCGCACCGTTCAGCAGGCATTGATGCCCCATGTGTTGCCCGAAAATCAGTATTTTACCACCGGCTCCAGATACATTCCCCTGGACCGGGTGGGGGGTGATTTTTTTGATATTGTGCTGCTGGATGGCGGGAAGAAACTGGGGGTGATCATCGCCGATGTGTGCGGCCACGGGGTTGCCGCGGCGTTTATTACCGCCATGACCAAAATTTCCTTCCGCAACAGTTGTTTTTCATCCTTTAACCCCGGCCATGTGCTGACCCAGATGAATCAGGAGCTTTTTTCCACCCTGCAATCCGGGTTTGTCACCGCTTTTTACGGGGTGTTTGATTTTACCGCCCAAACCCTTTCTTTTTCCAGCGGGGGCCACCCCCCGCTTTTAATCCACCAAAAAGAAAACAACCAGGTGACGGAACTTCCGGCCCAATCCACTTTTTTGGGGTTTTTCAACGAAGTGGAGTTCAAGACAGACACCTTCCCCATTCAAAAAGGGGACCGGGTCCTTTTTTACACCGACGGCATTTACGAAGGCACCAATCAATCAGGGGAGACCTTCGGCATGGAGCGGGTATGTGGTCTGATCAAAAGCCACGCCGATCTTTCCATCCCGGATCAGATCAACAAATTGCTGGATGGTTTGTTTGATTTTCTGGGGGGAGAAAAATTGGAAGACGACATCACCCTGTTGGGGCTGGAAATACTGTGATTTTTTGTTTGACAACCCACCACCCTAAATTTAAGCTGATAGCTTGATTCCTGTACGTCCCCATCGTCTAGCTGGCCTAGGACACCGCCCTTTCACGGCGGCGACACGGGTTCAAATCCCGTTGGGGATGCTCACATTCCAACCCCCTGTAGGTCTCACGGGTGATGGGCTGACGGGTCCACCGTCGCATCACTTTCGTTGGTCCAAAGGGGGGGGTGCCTTGCGGGAATCCTGTTCCTGCGGCACCTGAAGGCAGGGCCGGTAGCTCAGTTGGTAGAGCATCTGACTTTTAATCAGAGGGTCCCGGGTTCAACCCCCGGCCGGCTCATTTTTCACTTCACCTCATAGCGGGCCATCCCTTCAAAGCGTCGGCTGCCGGGTTTTCCGGCAAACACCGATATTTCGCGGCCCTGGGCAGTAAAATTCCCCACAAACCATTCCCCCTGTCGTTCCAAGGGCGTCAGTCTGCCGTTGATGGAAACCCACCCGGTTTCCATGCCGGGCAGCCTCAATTTAAAAGACACCTTTTCTCCCTGGTGCAGGACCCCTTCCAGGGGGGCTTCCACCATCCCTCCGATTTCCAGAAACCGGGTGTAAAATTCAGGAAAGGGAGATGCCGGAGAAAACGGGCCTTCCGCGGAAAACGGGTAAGCCAACACCTGATTGTAAACCCCCCCTTTGTCCCCTTTTCCCCTGGCGAATACCCGCACCAGATAATCCCCCGGCTGGTCCATCCTGGCCAGCAGCACGGTGGACCCGTCAGTCACGGTTTGGGCCATGGTTCTGCCGGGGATTTCCTGCCCCCGGAATTCCAGCCGGGCCAAAAGGGGCTGGCCGTTGGTCCGCAGGGTCAGTTTTAAAAGCCCCGGAGAAAAAACCTCATCCGTCAGTTGAACGGCTCCCTCACCGGCAAAACGGGCGGCCTGGGTCAGGTTGTCGGCCACCGGGTCCTCTCCTTCCAGGATTTCCTCTCCCGCCCGCAAAACCTTGATTCCCTGAAAGGCGGGGTAGGGTTCAAAAGGGGTGCCCAACCCCAACTGGCCGGGGCCTGCGGGTTCGGCCAGCAGATAGGTTTTGCCCTGGTATTCTATATATTTCTGGTAAGGGCGGGGTTGGCCTTCAATGCCCATCAGCATATGGTTGGGCAGGGTGAGAAACACCATGCCGATTTCCGGGTCGTGAGCCAAAACCGAGGCCAGCAGCACCGCCTTGGTATCGCAGTCCCCCCAGCCTTCCAGCAGGGTCTGGGGCGGGGCCAGCACCCCCGCCAGCACTTTGCCGCCGCTGGTATCAGGGGGGATGGCATAGGGAACATCCTGGGCGAAGGCCAGCAGCATCCGGATCATTTCATCCCGGCTGCCGTGGGCGGCCTGTCGGGCCATTTCATACAGGGGGCGGGTGAATGGCAGAGAACGGGCGGTCAGCCGGTCAAAATCGGGCAGCAACAGATTGCCGCTTTGGCTAAACATTCCTTTTTGCATGGCCTCATCTCTGGCCCGCAGGTTCTCCGCGTTCACGATATACGGCTTGAACATCCAATCCGGCACCCCGAAACCGGCCACCAGTTGGTCCGTGGGTTGCTGCTCCCAGCCCCAATTCCACTGCCAGTCGCGCCCTTTGTGGTCCTTGAACACATAAGAAAAGCGGTATTGGCCTTCGGTCAACGTTATTTTTTGATGGGTGTGGGGGTTTTTCTGGAATCCGGACCGGGCCAGCTTGGGGGTGGCCCCCTTTAGATAGGGGGCCATTTGCCGGTTCATGGCCCCGGCCAATCCCAATGCCAGCCCCAACACCCCTCCCAGCCCCAACAGCCCGGCGGCCATCCAGTTCAGGGCTGGTTTGGGTTTGCGAACCGTCATCCGGTGAGTGGAGGCCATGGGCGTTACGGGTGAATGGGAGGTTGGGGCCGGGTGAGGGCGCCCCTTTGGGGGCCGCCTTCAGAGGGGGCGATGTACACTTTGCCCTGAGGGGGCTGGATGGACGGTTCGGGGGAGGCCTCCACCCGGCTTAAGTCCTGATAGTTGACCAGTCCGGCCACAAAACGTTGGACCGGCGCCCGGATGGATAAGGTCATCCCCAGCACCACCGAGGCCAGCAGCACCGCCACCGCCAGGTTGTTTTTGCGGATTTCCCCCATTTCATCAATGTGGATGGTGGCCTTGAGGTAGATAAAGATGGAAAGAGACATCACCGCGATGCTGAGCACCAGAGTGATGGCGTAAAAGGCCAAAAAATACCCCAATGAGACAAACACCATGGCGGCGGTCAGATGGTTCTGGCTGAGAGCCATGGTTCGCAGGGCCTCCACCGCGGGCAACACACTGCCGTTGACCAACAACAGCACGCACACAATCATGGTCCCCGCAAACAGACTGGCCGCCGTGTTGCTTTCCAGCAGCAGGTTGCCTTTGGGGGTGTGTAAAAAGGTTTTGGTGAGAAATTTGATGCTGAAAAACACGGTGGCCAATCCAAACAGCAGGGAAAGGAGAACCTCGTAGCTGGTAAAAAACAGGGTTTGAAAATCCATGGGGTCCCCTTGGAAGGTCAGGTTGTGGGTGTGGGGGGCAGAGTAAAACTGAATACGGATCCGCCGCCGGGGTTGGGTTCCACCCACAGGCGGCCTTTGTGGACGGCGATGATTTCATGGCACAGAGGCAGCCCCATGCCGGTGCCCGGTTCCCCTGTGGTGCCGGGAGTTGTGGTTTTTACTTCCGGGTTAAACAAATTCGGCAAAAAGGCAGGCTCAATCCCCACGCCGGTATCCCGCACAGAAAGGGTTTGGTCATCGGGGGAGAAAACCGTGACGGTATCCCCGGGGCGGCAGAATTTGATGGCGTTGGTCACCAGATTTTGAATCACCTGATACAGCAGGCGTTGGTCCCCGTGCCAGACCAGTCCATCCGCCACCCGGTTTTCCAGCCGAATCCCTTTTTCATCCGCCAGATGCTTCAACAAAAACACCTCATCCACCATCATCCGCGGGGAAAACGGCATCACCTCCGGGGTGATTTTTCCGGTTTGCAGACGGTTGAGGGTCAGCAGTTCATCCACCATCAGCACTACCTGACGTCCACGGGTCAGGATTCCCGCGGCCAGCTCCCGCTGATGGGGGGGCAGGGGGGGGTCCTGGCTTTCCTCCAGGGTTTGGGCAAACACCAAAATGCTGCTAAAGGGCGAACGCATATCGTGGGCCACCAGACTTACAAATTTGTCTTTCAGGGCGGTGGCTGATTCGGCTTTTTCCCGGGCCTTTTCGGCCATCAGGTTGACCCGGCGCAGCTCTTTGTTTTCCTGCAACCGTTTGACCGCCAGACTTTCATGGGTCAGAGCGGATTGCAAGGCCGCCTCTTTTTCCTGACGGATCAGGGTGTAGCGGTCCGCCAGGGCCAGGGAAAACAGAATGATTTCCAGGGCCGATCCCCATTCCAGCCCTCTTAAAGTCAGGGTGTTGGGGGGCAATTGACCCACATAAGCCAGTACAACCACAACCACCCCCAGCAGTTCGGGCACCTGGGCAATCACAAAATAGCGGGCCGCACGGGCCTTTTGCAACCAAAACCAGACCGCCACCCCGAAAATCAACAATTGGGTGGGCAAAAGGAACATATCCGTGGCAAACAATCCCACACCCAGACCCAACCCGGCACTTGCCGCCAAACCGAGGACACCCAACACCTGCCACAGGGTCAGCCAACGGTTCAAACGGGGGGCGTTTTGGGGGATTTCAAAAAACTCGCGGGAAAACTGCAACCCCAGAAGAGCAATGGAAAACCCGCTGACCACCAGCACCCATCCCAGGCCCTGGCTTTGGGCGGGGCCGGGGTGGGTCAACAACACCCCATGGCCCGCACCTGACATCACCGACCCGCATATCCCGAAGGCCAGAGAATATCCCACATACCACCAGTATTTCCGGTCCCGCAAAAACAGCCCCAAAATCAGGTTGTACACCAACATGACCCCGATCAGCCCCATATAGGCCCCGCTGGTCATGGCTCTCAGGGTCAAATCCCCATGCAGGGTCGTGGGATCCACCAGCCGGGGAATCAAAAGCAAGGCAAAAACTGATTGCACCCGCAAATACACCTGAAGGGGTTTGCCGGGGGGGAGTTCCAGGGGGAACACAGCCCGGTCATCAGGATAAGCCCTCCGGTTTCTGGGGACATCCATGCCCGTGTGTTGGGTTTTCATCACCCGGTCCCCATCCAGCAGGTACACCTGGGCCTGGGCCATCCATACGGTTCCGGTGTCCAGCAACAGGGTTCCCGCTCCTTCAGATGGCCTCAGATTCCAGCGAAACCAATGGACCGTGTTTTTTTCTCCGCCCAGGTTCAGGGTATCGGCGTTGTTGGTTTGCCACAACACACCGCGGCTGGGGTGGCGCACCTCTTCCAGGGTCAGCTTTCCGGTGGGGTCCGCCAGATATTGGGTCTGGCCGCCCAGGGGCCAATGGGACCGGCCATCCTTTGAGGCTGCCGGAATGACATAAGGAGATTGAAAGGACGGGGTCAAACCGGTGGGGGGGGCCGCCCAGGCAGGGAAAACAACGGCGGTGAATCCCCCCAGGACCAACGCCCATGGGATGATCTGTTTCAATGGGAGAGCATTCATGGGGCAAATGGCTAGGATATGGAAGGAAAAATCCCTGAGAATGATACCACCTATATCCCAATCCAAATGGAATGAATAGAAAATTTCGGAGACCAAAACCGGAAAGCGGCCCGCAGCCGGATGCCCTTTGGGGATGGAGGGTTAAAACCGCCTGACCTGCACCCGAAAGGCAGCCGACTCCGCAAAAAAAAAGGAGGGCCTTTGGATGGCCCTCCTTTTATAAAATGGAGTCTGGAATGATATTTTTTTCCGCAGCCAGGTGTACCCCGGATGGGGATTGTCGGGATTAAAGCCCCCGGCCTCCCCGGCTGGCGCCGGAAAACCGGCGGTTGCCGCCCCCCTGGGGGGTGCGTTTGCCTGAGGCGAATCCACGCTCGCCGGTCCCGTCATGGCGGCGGGGGCCGTGGTTGCGGGAGGGGTGGTCCTCCCCCTGGCGGACAGGGGGGCGGGTGGCACGCTCCCACACCAGTCCGGGTACTTCCAGGCGGGTCAGCCGGTGGCCGGTAAACCGTTCAATGGCTCCCAGTTTGGACCGGTCCTGGGGGCCCACCAAAGATATGGCGGTGCCGGTGGCGCCGTTGCGCCCGGTGCGCCCGATGCGGTGGACGTAGTCTTCCGCCACCTGGGGCAAATCAAAATTGATAACATGGCTGACCCCCTGGATGTCTATCCCCCGTGCGGCCACATCGGTGGCCACCAGCAATTGCACCTTGCCGGAGCGCAGAGAATCCACCGTGCGCTGGCGGGCGTTTTGGCGCATGTTGCCGTGCAACGGCGCGGCTTTGAGGCCCATGATTTCCAGCTTTTTGGAGAGTTTGTCGGCCCCCCGTTTGGTGGAGGTGAAAATAATCCCCTGGGTCAGGGTGGCATCCTGCAACAGATGGGTCAGCATGGCGTGTTTATGCTCGGGACCTTCCACCATGTGCAAACGCTGCTCAATGGCCAGATGGCGGTCCTTGGATTGGGCCAACTGGATGCGCACCGGGTTTTTCAACAACTCCTTGGCGATGATTCCCACCGATCCTTCCAGGGTGGCGGAAAACAAAAGGGTCTGCCGGTCGGCGGGCAGGGCGGCGGCGATTTTTTTCACCGGCTTCACAAACCCCATGTCCAGCATCCGGTCGGCTTCATCCAACACCAGGATTTCCAGCCGGGAAAAATCCACCAGCCCCCGCTCCAGGTGGTCTATCAACCGCCCGGGGGTGGCCACCAACACATCCACGGTTCCCCGCAACAGCCGCTCCTGGGGGGCATAAGCCACCCCGCCCACGATGGAACCGATTTTGATTCGGGAGGGACGGCCCAATTGTTGGGTTACTTTTTCCACCTGGCCCGCCAGTTCGCGGGTGGGGGTCAGCACCAGGATCCTGGGGCCGCGGCCCCCTTTTTTCCAGGGGGTCAGCAATTTTTGGAGGGCGGGCACCACAAAGGCCGCCGTTTTTCCGGTTCCGGTTTGGGCCGATGCCATCAGGTCCAGCCCTTTCAAAGCCTCCGGGATGGCCTTGGCCTGGATTTCGGTGGGGGTGTGGAATCCATTTTCGGTCAACCCGGCCAAAACAGGCTGGCCCAGGTGAAACTGTGTAAAACTGTTGACGGCGGATTTGGTGCCGGTGGTGTCGTGGATGACGGTGTCGTTTTGAAGTTCTTGCAAGGGTTAGTCTCCTCACCCACTGCGCACCAGCGGATAAAAGGGTGTGAACCTGTGTTTTTAAAGGGGCAGTTTCCGTTGTGCGGGGAATAACCGCCAGGTTCCAGTGCCGATCCTTGTGGCGGAAAGCCCAAGGGCGGGTTGTCACGGACCAGAACGCAGGCGTTGAATAATCGCAGGTGAGGTCGGGGACAATCTGAACCCCTATTGTAAGGCTCTCAATATCAAATAGCCAGCACCAAATGAAACCATTCAATCATTGTGGGTCCCCGCCCCATCCTGATTTAATGTTTGACACCAGTCCCGGACTGTTTGCTACAATGGATGGACCCCCAAACCAAACCGGGGGCGGAACACAGACCACCCATCGGGGACCGAGGGCTTGATGAAATTCGCCGCCAAACAACCTTTTCAGCAACATTCGCGATTGTCCCGCTGGGTGGGCATTTTGCTGGCGGCAGGGTGGCTGACCCTGGCGGTCAACCCGTGTCTGGATTCAGCGGCCCCGGGTTTGGGCGGCCTGTCTTCGGTCCTGCAAGCCGCCCCGGTCCATGGGGGGATGCCGATGTCCACTCATTCTCACCCCACCCGCCCCCCGTGCGGGGCGGACAGTTGTCTGGACGGGGGAGTTTTGGCTGTGGGGGGCGAAATGCTCTCCCCTGGAATCCAACGGGTGGTCTACATTCCGCTTCCGGCGGTGCAACACCCGGCGGACAGTCCTTCTCTTGGGGGGGTGTTTGCGGACCTCCCCGCGGTTGATTTTCCCCAGGAGAATCCATTCGCTCTGCCCCACCCCACCCTGATGCACCACGCCCTGTTGATTTAATTCCCCTTGTTTTTGCGAGCGGCCTTTGTAAAGGCCCCAACCGGCTGGATCGGCCCTGATGGGGCGGACCGCCTTTGGCAAATCAAGCGAGGAGTTCTTTCAGTGAACCGTTTATGGAATAACCATTCAAGAGCCGCCCAGGCACAAAAACCGCCTCCCGCGAAAGGATTCTTTTTGCCGGGGGTTGTTGGATGGGTTTTGGTTTGGGGGTTGCTGGGGTTGGGGCCGGTGTGGATGGCCGCCTCATCACCGGCCCTGGCAGGCCCCCCCGCAACACCGGCCGGGCCGGGTTCGTCCCCTTCCGGGGCGGCTTCCGGGCAAACCCCTGAAGGGCAGGTGTCCGACGGGGCGGCCGCCGGTGGAGATTCCGCCGTACCCGCTCCTGTAACCCCTTCCGGGGCCGATGGAACCGCCCCCCAACCGCCCCCCGGCCCCACACCGGAA
>Ga0224495_10003019_pt1 | contig 10579 bp, 10 predicted proteins | sample SF_Jul11_sed_USG_FD_168128 | JGI IMG/M metagenome (GOLD analysis project Ga0224495, IMG submission 168128) | Sediment microbial communities from San Francisco Bay, California, United States - SF_Jul11_sed_USGS_4_1 | ecosystem: Environmental > Aquatic > Marine > Sediment | place: USA: California...
GGCGTTTTCCAGTTCTCGAATATTCCCGGGCCAATGATATCGCATGAGCAGATCCAACGCCCGTGGCGATATTTCTTCCACCTGCTTCTTATTTTCAGCATTAAATTTTTTTAAGAAATATTCAACAAATTCGCGAATATCCTCCTTTCTCTCTCGGAGAGGAGGAAGAGTGATGGCGATTACATTTAACCGGTAAAAAAGGTCTTCGCGGAACTTTTTTCCTTCCACTTCCTTTGCAAGGTCCTTATTAGTCGCTGAAATGATACGTACATCCACTTTAATGGTTCTCGTTCCTCCTACCCTCTCAAATTCTTTCTCCTGGATAACCCGCAAGAGCTTTGCCTGGGTGGTCAAGCTGAGGTCTCCAATCTCATCGAGGAAAATCGTTCCTTTATCGGACAGCTCAAAACGGCCCTCTTTGCTTGTGTAAGCATTGGTGAAAGCACCCTTTTCATGGCCAAAAAGCTCGCTTTCTAATAAACTTTCTGGCAGGGATGCGCAGTTCACGGCCAGAAAAGGTCCCCCAGCCCGGAGGCTATTATGATGAATGGCCTGAGCAATCAACTCTTTCCCTGTCCCGCTCTCTCCAAAAATGAGTACGGTGGCATTCGTTGGTGACACTCGGCGCAAAATTTGGAAGACCTCGTGAACTTTATTACTCCGCCCCACAACCGCATTAAATAGGTATTTCCCCCCTTCAGGCTCAGAGCCTTTTTCTGAAAATCGCCTGTATTCTAAAATACTTCGAACGACAGCACGAATTTCCTCATTATTGAATGGTTTGGTAATATAGTCGTAAGCCCCCAATTTCATAGCCTCTACGGCGCTACGAATGGTTGCGTATGCGGTCATCATTAAAACAGGTATTCCAGGATTGATCTTCTTGATCTCTCGTAGGGCCTCCATACCATCCATCTTGGGCATTTTCAAATCTAAAAGGATAAGGTCGAAAAATCTTTCTCTGACTTTGTTTAAGGCGTCGATTCCATCCACGGCTTCTTCGATGGCATATCCTTCCTCTTCAAAGAGAGTTCGAAGAAGAGCCCTCATGCTCTTCTCATCTTCTACCACTAATATTGTCTGTACGGAAGCTTTCACAATTCGCCCTCCTAAGCAAATTTTTTCTTATCCGTTGAGAGCTTGATGGTGAAAGTCGTACCTTTCCCAATTTCACTTTGTACATCGATTGTCCCCCCATGGCTTTCGATAATTCCACTGGCAATGGAAAGACCCAAGCCGATTCCAGATTCTTTGGTGCTAAAAAAGGGGTCGAATATTCGATGGATATTTTCCGGAAGGATCCCCTTTCCGGTATCATGTACTTCAACCACCACCCACTGATTAAAATCGGTATCAGTTATCACCCTTAGAGTCCCCCCCTGTTCCATTTCTTGGATTGCATTAATGAAGAGATTTACAAAAACCTGCTTTATTTTTTCTTTATCTATCTCAATAGAAGGCGGTTGGGGGTTAAACACCTTGATCAAAGCCACCCCGTTTTCCTTAGCCTTATCCTCAATTAAAATTAAGGCTGCCTTAATGACTTCGTTTAGATCCGCTGATTCTATATTCAACACCTGTGGTTTGGCAAAATTTAAGAGAGCCGAGACAATCCGTTCCAATCTCTCAGCCTCTTCGATGATGATGTTCGCGGGCTCTATTTTTGAATTCTGAGAAGGGAACTTCTCTCTCAAATATTGGGCAAAGCCTTTAATGGAGGCAAGGGGGTTTCTGACCTCATGGGCGATACCGGCTGCAAATTTCCCAAGCGATGCGAGGCGGTCGCTCCGGCGAACCTTTTCCTCCAACTCTTTAATCTCCCTCAAATCTTCAATAATTTCCGCTGCTCCCATTATTTTCCCTCCTTCCCCCTCTAAGGGAAAGGCACTAATGCGAAGGGGAATTTTTTCTCCCCCTTTGGTTTTTCTGGAAAGGTCTACATCATGAAAAGTAGATCCGCTTCGAAGGGCCTGCATGATAATGGATTCAGAAGAATCCCCAAAAACTTCCTCATAATTCCTTCCGACGACTTCCTCTCTCCTCATTTTTGTCATTCTTTCGGCTGCCGGGTTAAAGGTTAAGATCTTCCCCTCTCTATCTACGGATATCAGACCACTGAAAATACCGTTGACCACTCTTTCCGTATAGCTGGCCATATTTATTAAAGTATTACGGGTTACTTGGTATTTCTGGAGAGTGAAAAGAAGGTAAAGAGCAAGGAAGCCTGCCACCAGAAGGATCATAGCCATGGAAATCGCCCGATCTCGAGCTTCTGAGGTGGCGAAAATAGTTTTCTGAATTTTAAAGCCCATCACCCACCAGTATAAATCCGGGGGGGGCATAAGGATTCCATAACCTGAGAGAAAAAAAGGCGCGCGAAGGAAAAGGAAGGGCTCGACGATTTCGAAAACTTCTTCACCATTTGGCAATCGGACGAATCGGGCTTGAATTTTATTCTTTTCAATCGACCTGTTCTTTTCCAAATTGGGGATTAATAATTTTCCAGTCTGATCGGGTTGGCTACGGACGAGGATGACATTCTTTTCATCTACCAGAGCAATATAGGCAATTTCCTCATCTCGGCTCGCGTTCTCGATTAAGTTTTGTAAAAAAATGTGGTCTCTGCTTATATCTTGTACATTGACTCTTACACTGGCCTGAAGAGAAAAAGCGAGGGTTATGGCCTTGTTCTTTAAAATTTCAAAGCCATATTTTTTTTCTCGCTGCACATCGCGGTAAGTGGTGATGGCTAAAATTGCGGCCAAAACAAGGAAGAGAGATAGAACGAGGGAAAAAGAAACTCCTCTCTGTTGAATAAAGTTTTTAATTCCCACTCTTCTTTTTGTTTCCATTTGGTTTCAGAGCATCAGAATTCTGGAGGTTAGCGTTCTGCAAGCTATAACATTATATCAATAAACATCTAAAAATAAGGTTTGTCAAATAATTTAGAATACATTTTTAGAATTATACTCGTTAGGGGGCAGAACCACAAAAAGCAAAGAAAACCGCAATATACAGAAATCTAAGCCCCGAACCCAGGGGCGCAGTGGAACGATGGCATAGAATCCCCTAGAGCTTTCCACAATAAACTCAATAAATTTAGGAATAAAAAATTGCGGTCGCACCCAAGTTCAGACTTCCTGATATGGGAGGGAACTTTCTTGAAACTTCCTTTCAGAAAGGGAGTCATATAATAGGAGGTATCATGCTTACTGTACCGCAAAAGAATAGCATTGCCTCTATAGCCCGGCGTTTAATGATCGGATATTTTTATTTCCTTCTCGCTTCGTTTTTGATCCTTTTAACGTGTTCTCTACCCAATCCCTTGACTTCGCAACCAAACTCAAAAAATTTCCGAATTTTTGAATCATCGAATATTGCAAAGTCGTCAATGACCTCCACGGGCCGCCCGGTCATTTTTAAAATTTCTTCGGAGGATAATTTTTTATAAACCGGATGCCGTAGGGCGAACACCATAGCATCCACCCCTTTTAAAAATCCGGCTAAGTCTTTATGAACACGAAGTTCATTAAGTTTTTATTGATTCCGGAAGAAGCGCCCCACAAAACCAACCCCCATGACGACAATGATTTCTTGGCCCGGGGAGCACCGTTCTTGAACGATCTGCTGGACCCTTTCAAACTCCCGGTCATAATCTGCTTTTGGCGCCAAGGGAAAAGCCTGCCCTGCAGAGCAGATGGAGACGGGCGGCTCAAGAAGATTGTAGTTATTCTTAGCATCTGGTTCCGGCATTTTATTAGCTCCTCCCTTATTCAAGGTCAATGAATGGGCTCTATACTGCCGCTGTCGATTTCCACGGAAACAGACCGTCGCAAAAGGTCAACGGAGATGACCAATTTTTCTTTCTCCTCTTTAATTTTTACCAAGAAACCTTCGCAACCCCTCAAGGGTCCATCGACGACCCGAACCAGCTGCCCCTCTTTTAAATATGGGAAAGGAGATACGGCGGCCTTGCCGTTTAAGATTTTTTTAATGGATTCGATCTGGATTTCCGGGATAGGTGTCGGGCCGCCTTCATTCCCCAAGATTTTAACCACCCCTGGAGTCTTCAATATTTCCAGCCATATGTGATGGGTAAGATTTTCATGCACGAATAGATATCCTGAGAAAAGGGCCTTCTGAATCTTTTTCCGTCGATCTTTCCGCCTGCTCCAAACTTCTAACTTAGGAAGAAATGCATTAATTTTCTTGTCGCTTAACCGCTGATACACGAAATCTTCATGGCGGCTGCGCGTATATAAACAATACCAGTATAAAGGACTATTTTCCATTTTCTCTCTCAAGCAAGATATTCATGCAATGCCTCTTCCCAGGTCCTCATCTTCCGACCCACGAGGGTTTCGAAGCGATGGCAGTTGAGTATAGAATTCGCCGGGCGTTCGGCAGGACGGGTTAATTCAGCCGAGGAAATAGGAATGATTGAAATGTGGTCTATATTTTTTTCTCTTAGAATTCGGCGAGCGAACTCATACCAGGTACAGGAACCGGAATTGGTGACATGGAAAACTCCTTGGCCTTCTTTCTCCAGCAATTGACCTAACGCCCAGCTTAAATCTTTGGTAAAAGTGGGGGACCCCCGTTGATCATCCACCACCCGCAGATTTTCCTCCTTTCCTGCCTTCTGGAGAATGGTATCCACAAAGTTCTTCCCGTGACGGCCAAAAAGCCATTCCGTACGGATGATGAGATGATCTCTTAGAATTTCCCGGATGTAATGCTCTCCCAAAAGTTTAGAACTTCCGTAAACATTCAGGGGATGGAGAGGGTCTTCTTCTCGATATGGGGCAGAAGATGTTCCAGCGAACACATAATCGGTGCTCAAATGGATCATTCTGGCATTAATGGCTGTACATCCGGTGGCTATATTCCTGGCTCCGTCGGCATTAACAGCAAAAGCCAATTCCTTATTGGACTCACACCCATCTACATCGGTGTAGGCTGCAACATTGACCACAACCTGCGGGCGCAGGATTTGAATCTCTTTTTGTACCCGGTGCTGATCCGTAATGTCCAAATCTTCTATGTCCCGGGCCAAAACTTGGTGTTTCACTGACAGGGCTGGAACAAGGTCTTTTCCCAGCATTCCCCGGGCACCGAATACTAAAACTTTCATGGCAATCGCTCTTGGTAGTGTTTCCGGTAAAAATCTCGATAGGCTCCGCTCTTGATCCTCTGCCACCATTCTTCTTGGCGGAGGTACCAACGAACGGTTTGGTTAAGGCCTTCCTGGAGAGAGTAGATTGGCGACCAGCCCAGATCTTTTTGAATCTTCGAAAAATCAACAGCATAACGCCGGTCGTGCCCTGGACGATCGGTAACAAAACGAATCAGGGATTTTGGTTTTCCCAGTAGGTTAAGGATGGTCTCAGTAATTTCCAGGTTGTTTCTTTCTCCGTTCCCTCCGATGTTATAGATCTCCCCTTCCCTGCCTTCTTGCAGAACGAGAAAAAGGGCCCGGCAGTGATCCTCCACGTGAATCCAATCCCGGACATTCCGCCCATCCCCGTAGACCGGCAAAGGCTTATTTTCGAGGGCATTGGTGATAAAAAGAGGGATCAGTTTTTCCGGAAATTGATAAGGGCCGTAATTATTGGAACAGCGGGTGACGACGGCTGGAAAACCGTAGGTTTTGAAATAAGATCGCACCAGGAGGTCAGCTGCGGTCTTACTGGCCGAGTAGGGACTATTGGGAGACAGGGGTGTGTCTTCCCTAAACCCAGGGGCCTCCGGAGAAAGCGATCCGTAGACTTCATCCGTAGAAACCTGAATAAATTTTTTGATTTTATGCCGCAAAGCGGCATGGAGGAGAACTTGCACTCCCACGACATTGGTTTGAATGAAAACATCCGGTTCATACAGACTCCGGTCAACATGTGATTCGGCGGCAAAATTGATAATGGCTTCTATACCACTTTCCAGAAGGCTGTCCACCAGCTTGCCATCACATATATCTCCGTGGATAAACCGGTAATTCTTATGATGGGCAAGGTTGGCTAAATTCTCCAGGTTACCGGCGTAGGTCAATTTATCCAGATTGAGGACTTCATAATCTCTCTGGTGAGGATTTTCGGGGCCCATTAAAAGATGAATAAAGTTGGACCCGATAAATCCTGCTCCACCAGTAACTAATATCTTCATAATAAACACCGTTAGTCGTGAGGTGTGAGGCGTAAGCGGTTACAACTTACAACTCGCCACTTACCACTCTCTTCTTACAATCCTATCCATCTTTTCGCGACCAATCGTAAGGAATTTCTCCCCTATGAGGTTCAACCCGATACTCATCCGGATCCCGATAAGAATATACCTCGGTGGGGCAGTTGATTACCATGGCCTCACTCTCACTGATGCATTTGAACCCATGGAAGACCAGTGGCGGAATCTGTAAAAGAATGGGATTGTGTTCGCCCATGAAAAATTCATTGATTTCTTTATAGGTGGGAGAACCCTCCCGGCCATCATAAAGGACGACTTTCATCATCCCTTTTATGACTACAAAATGGTCCACTTGTTTTTTATGGTAATGCCAGGCCTTCACAGCCCCCGGGTAGGCGGTTGTCAAGTAAACCTGACCGAATTTAAGAAAGATTTCATCGTCGGCCCGGAGCATCTCCATCAAGCGCCCGCGTTCGTCCGGAATCACCTTCAGTTTTTTAATTCTTACGCCTTCAATCATAAGAACACCGTAAGTTGAGAGTCGAGAGTTGTAAGTACCAATCCGTCAAGCAATTACTCTTTTTTCTTTAAGGAATAGATTAGACCTGTTAGTATTTTATCTACGTCCAGCATTTTTTGTTCAATCGGGCCAATCGATTCATCTGAAATATAGCCCAAATATTTGGCGATTTCAAGGTATGTATCTACCTCTCCCACCTCTCAACTTCCAACTCCCAGTTTGTAGGCACCGGTTTGAGCAACCAGATTACTTGCCCGCAAGAGAGATTCGAACGTTCCAGCGTCCGTCCACCACCCCTCCAAGACTTCATAGGTTAAATTGCCCCGGCGGATGTATTCGTTATTTACATCGGTAATCTCTAATTCCCCACGGGCTGATGGCTTCAAGCTACGAATAATATCAAAAACCCCGGCGTCATACATATAAATGCCGATTACCGCTAACTTAGACCTGGGCATTGCGGGCTTTTCATCGATACGGATGATTTTGTCTCCTTTGATTTCTGGTACTCCGAAACGTTGCGGGTCCGGAACCTCCTTCAACAAAATCTTGGCTCCGCTCTCCTGCTTTTCGAAATCCTTTACTGCTTTCAGAATGCTCGTTTCAATGATATTGTCTCCCAGAACCACACAGATTTTTTTCTGGTCGGAAAAATACTCTGCCAAAAATAGGGCGGCGGCAATTCCGCCTTCTCCTTCCTGGTAGGTGTAATTGATATGCTGCAGTCCGAATTCTTTCCCGTTCCCCAAAAGGCGAAGAAAATCTCCGGCGTTGTTTCCGCCAGTAACAATCAAAATATCCCGAATTCCCGCATTGACTAATGTCTGCAGCGGGTAATAAATCATGGGTTTGTCATGAACGGGAAGGAGATGCTTGTTGGTGATCTTCGTCAACGGATAAAGCCTCGTTCCCAGCCCTCCCGCTAGAATAATACCCTTCATCTTTTCTTCTCCTATGTTGATTGAATATGAATTATTTTGTTGGACGCAGATCAACACAGATTTTTTGGATAATTCAAATAAAAATAATTCACAGAAAATATATATCTGCGTTGATTTGCGATAATCTGCGTCCCCATAAATTTAGATCGATTTTCTGGCTATCTTTTTCTGGAAATAGGGAACTGTCCTTCTGATTCCTTTCCGCAACTTGACCTGAGGGTGCCAATTCAAAACTTTTCGGGCCTTGTTGATATCCGGTTGACGGACTCGGGGATCATCTACAGGAAGCGGCTGATGGATGATTCTGGATTTACTTCCCGTAATTTCCAAGACCATTTTGGCAAAATCTGCGATGGAAAATTCATCCGGATTTCCCAGGTTGACTGGTTCACTTTCTTGCGAAAAAAGTAACTTAAAAATTCCCTCGACCAGATCATCAACATAGCAGAAACTGCGGGTCTGGGAACCATCCCCATAAATCGTTAAATCCTCACCTTGCAAGGCCTGCAGGATAAAATTAGGAACGACCCGGCCGTCATGCAAACGCATGCGGGGACCGTAGGTGTTGAAAATTCTGGCAATACGTGTGGGCACCCCGTGATAACGATGATAAGCCATGGTCAGGGCCTCGGCAAATCGTTTGGCTTCGTCGTATACTCCCCGCGGACCGATGGGGTTTACATTTCCCCAGTAATCTTCTTCTTGCGGATGGGCGAGCGGGTCGCCATAAACTTCTGAGGTGGAAGCCAGGAGAAAACATGCTTTTTTGGCCAAGGCCAAACCCAGTACTTTATGTGTTCCCAGAGCCCCCACTTTCAAGGTCTGAATGGGTAGCTGAAGATAGTCAATCGGACTGGCCGGAGAGGCAAAATGCAGAACATAATCTAAAGATCCTTCGATAAAAATATAATTGGTCACATCGTATTGAATAAATTGAAATCGGCGTTGACCAGCCAGGTGGGCAATATTATCCGTTGAGCCCGTGAGCAGGTTGTCCATGCAGATAACTTCCAGCCCCTCGGCCAGCAGCCGATCGCACAGATGAGATCCCAGGAAACCCGCTCCGCCAGTGATTAAAGCTCTCATTCTATCTCCCTACGGCGAAATATTGAAAGCCCATCTCCCGCATTTTCACGGGTTCGTATATATTGCGGAAGTCCAAAAAAACCGGGCTTTTCATTATCTTCTGCAACCGTTTCAAGTCGAGATTTCGAAACTGGTTCCATTCCGTAATAATCAACAAAGCATCAGATCCCTTGGCCACGTCATATGGATCTTTTCCATATTCAATCTTCTTGAATATTTTTTGAGCTGCTTCCATGGCTTTGGGGTCATAAGCCTTGATTTTCGCCCCCTCTTTCAGCAAGGATGAGATAATCTTTAAGGAAGGTGCTTCCCGTATGTCATCGGTGTTGGGCTTGAAAGAAAGCCCCAAGACCGCGATGGTTTTCCCTTTCAAGTTTCCCACAGCATCCTTTACTTTGGCAACCATTCGCTCTTTTTGTTTTTCGTTGACTTTCATCACCGAGCGCACAATTTCAAACCTGTATCCTTGCTTTTCGGCAATTTTAGATATACCCAAAGTATCCTTGGGAAAACAAGAGCCGCCATAACCAGCTCCGGCGTGCAAAAACTTCGACCCGATTCTCTGATCCAGTCCCATTCCTTTGGCTACAACGTTCACATCCGCGCCTACTTTTTCACAAATATTGGCAATCTCGTTGATAAAAGAAATCTTGGTGGCCAGAAAGGCGTTGGAGGCATACTTGATCATCTCGGCGGTTTCGATATTGGTGATCACGAAGGGGGCCTCGATCAAATAAAGAGGGCTATAAAGGTCCTTCATGATGGCCATGGCCTGCTCGCTGGAGGCCCCGATGACCACGCGGTTGGGGCGCATGAAATCTTCGATGGCCGCTCCTTCCCGCAAAAATTCGGGGTTGGAGACGATATCGAAGTTAACTTTTTTCCTTTCATATTGTTGGACGACTTTGCGTATTCTTTCGCCGGTCCCTACGGGAACGGTGCTCTTAGTGGCAATGACCTTGTATCCGTTCAAATTCTCCCCGATCTTCCTGGCCACTTCATCAATGTAGGTCATGTCCACGGAGCCGTCTTTCTTGGGTGGAGTTCCCACGGCGATGAAAATAACCAGAGACTTCTCAACCGCTTTATCGATTTCTGTGGTGAACACCAACCTCCCCTCCCGCAGATTTCTCTTGAGCATCTCCTCCAGCCCGGGTTCAAAAATGGGAGAGATTCCCTTTTGGAGCAAGGCAATCTTTTGTTCATCATTATCCACACCTGTGACGTTCAGTCCGAATTCCGCAAAGCAGGTTCCGGTAACTAAACCCACATATCCTGTACCAATCACGCAGATATTCATGGCTCACTCCCTAAAATTTAATAGGACGCAGATTTACGCCGATAACCGCAGAAACAAAAAAGACGCTGTGCGCATGGCGCTAAGCGCTATGCGATTTTCGGCATATCTATGTCCAAAAAGGGATTTCCCATACAATTTAATTGCTTACGAAATTTATAATACAATAGCTGCTAAAAAGCAAGGCAGGAATTAGGGGTGTTCATTTTATTTAGGTATTCTTCCTTTTTCCTGAAACCTTTTCCAGGTCGCTTGGAGGCCGGCTTCGAACCCAATCTTCACTGCATATCCGAGATGGGACTTGGCCTGGTCGATGGAAGCGAGAGAATGCCGGACCTCTCCGCTTCGCGGTTGCGCATATTGGGGAGCAATTTGGCGGTTTGATATTTTTTGCAGGGAAGAGAGCAGGTTGTTGATCGTGATTTGCCGGCCGCAGGCAATGTTAAAAACTCGACCGGAAATTCCGGGCGTCGTCATGGCCAATAAATTAGCCTGCACTACGTTGGTTACATAAGTGAAGTCTCGGGATTGTTGCCCATCCCCGTAAATGATGGGGGA
>Ga0224495_10003020_pt1 | contig 10578 bp, 9 predicted proteins | sample SF_Jul11_sed_USG_FD_168128 | JGI IMG/M metagenome (GOLD analysis project Ga0224495, IMG submission 168128) | Sediment microbial communities from San Francisco Bay, California, United States - SF_Jul11_sed_USGS_4_1 | ecosystem: Environmental > Aquatic > Marine > Sediment | place: USA: California...
ACAGGGCGGTCTCGCGAACGTGGGTCGCACGCGACACTAGTTGGAGTCCGCCACGCTCTTCGGTGCGGGATGCGTCGGTGCCCGGTCGGGCCACTCAGTCCACCCCCTGCGCGATCGGAAGGAATCCTGCGTCCCGAACGATTCCCTCCTGGACCGCCTCCGACAACACGAAATCGACGTACTCCTTGGCGAGACCCTCCGGTTCGCCAACCGTGAAGAAGTGCAGTTTGCGCTGGAGGGGGTAGCGGCCGTTGCGGACGGTCTCGGGAGTGGGCATCACACCGTCGACTCTTATCACCTTGACTTCGGATGTGACGAATCCCAGCGACACGTATCCGATCGCACTCTCCGCGTTCGCCACCACTGAGCGCACCTGTCCCGTGCCAGGAAGAACCGCCGCGGAGCGATCGAAGGACACGCCGCCCATGACGATTCTGTAGAACGCCTCACGCGTGCCGGATGCCTCGTCGCGGTTGACGAGACCGATCTCCCAATCCGGCCCCCCCACCTCGCTCCAGTTGGAGACCTCCCCTGCGAAGACCGAACGCACTTCGTCCGACGTCAACGCGTCGACCGGGTTGTCGGGATTGACCACGACCGCTATCGCATCGACCGCGATCGCGGTGTCGTAGAGACCCAGCTCTTCTTCTTGTGGCTTGAGATCGCGAGACGACGTCCCGATATCGGACGAGCCACGGGAAACAGATTCGATGCCCGCCGAAGACCCCACTCCAGAAACGAGGACCCGTGCGCTCGGGTTCTGATCGGCGAACTCCTCAGCCGCAATCTCGGCTATGGGGAGGATAGTCGTGGAACCGGTCACGACGAGTTCGTCTGAGACTGCCGAAGAGCCCGCGCACCCGGACATGACAAGAGCCGCGAGTACGACCACAACGACCGCGAGTCGCCTGAACGCGTGCGCTCGGCCTCTCTCGCATGCCCCGTTCCGGCTGGGCCGGGACGGTTCAAACAACATTCAGTCGCCCTTCGCGATCGCCCCGAGCGCAGCGTGACGGCCTGTCACATTCGACGCTCGGTATGAGAAGAACCTCTCTGTATGATCGGCGGTGCAGATTCCCACGGCGGCGGTTCGCTCGCGGGACACACCCGCTCGCGCTAGATCCTCCCGGACTGCCGCAGCGAGATCCAGCCCGTTCCCGACCGCGGTGATGGTAGCAAATGTGTTGCGGAATTGCGAAACCCGCTCCTCATCGACTTCGTAACAGCACGGGCCTATGTGGGGACCGATATAAGCATACAGGTCCTCGGGCGCTTGCGCCGTCTCCAGCGCAAGCGCTCGTACCGCCTTCCCGGGAACCCCCGCGAGCACTCCGCGCCAGCCCGCATGCGCTACCGCCACGCCCCTACTCCCATCCGCAGCCACGATCACGACAGGCACACAGTCTGCGTAAAGCAGCATCAGCGGCAAGCCGACCTCGGTCGTCAACATGGCGTCGGCAGACACTATCGGATCCCGCCCACCGGAGGCGAACGCTCCCTTCCCCGCGTCTTCTGCGCCAACGACGGCGACATGGTCGCCGTGCACCTGCCGCGCAGTCACCAGACGCTTCCGCGAATCCGCGAGGTCGACGGCCGCCAGAAGGCGGTCGCGATTCTCATCGACGCGCGATGGTTCGTCGCCGACGTGCGCGGCGAGGTTCAGCGAATCGTACGGTGGCGCGCTGGAACCGCCCGAGCGCTCGCTGAAGGCCACCACGATGCCGTGACGAGCAAGAAGTATGGGGTCGCTGTGAACTGAGACTCCATTGGTTTCTTGTCGCACAAGTCGGGTCATACGGTCGGTGGCCCCCTTCGCGGTCCCATCATTGCACGCGCTTTGCCCGTCGGTGGAGTCCGTCGCCTTTCCTACTCTGCATCCTAGCCGAGCCTGACGGGAGTGGACTCCGCCCGCCGGACGACAGAAACCGATATCCAGGATTTGTGGCCCGATCGCGTCATATAATCGCTATCGTGGGGAAGGGAGACATCAGAGACTCTACGAGAGGAGATGTCATGGATTTGGGCAGGTCCTTCGGGGCCCCATTCAAGGATCAGCAATGGGTGAACAAGACACTGCTTGGAGGTCTATGGGGTCTGCTGGGCGTCACCTACCCGGCTGTAATGGGAGCCCAGCTCGACTACATCCGCAAGGTCTGGGGAGGAGACGAAACTCTGCCCGACTGGAGTGATTTCGGCGGCAAGTGGGTACGCGGTCTCCTCGTTGGCGTGGCGGCGTTCATCTACATGCTTCCTGCGGTCGTCCTCTACAGCATCGGCTTTCTGCCGATCCTCTTCGCGGCAGCCACAGGTGAGGACTGGGCCGCTGGCATGGGGGTCGGCCTCACATGCCTCCTCGGCATGCTGGCAACCGTCTACGTCATCGGCGTCTCCATATTCTTCTTCGCGGCCATCGTGAACTACGCACTGACCGGGAACTTCGGCTCGATGTTCGCTTTCGGCGAGATCCGCCAGCGCATCCGCTCGGGTGGCTATCTCACCGCATGGCTCTACGCCCTGATCATCTCGATAGGCGCCAGTATCATCACGAGCGTCCTTAGCGTCACGTATATCGGTGCGATTCTCTTCCCCTGGGTCTACTACTTGGCCTACATGATGATGGCGCACGTCTTGGGACAGTGGGCCGCGCAGGTCTACGGCGGAGGGGGCTTCGCTCAGCAGCCCGTTCCCGCTGCTCCAACGCCACCGGCACCGCCTGCAACTCCGGGACAGTACCAACCGCCGACGGCACCACAGCAACCAGCAGCACCACCACCGCCCGCGGCACCACAGCAACCACTCGCTCCACCTCAGCCGCCCGCGGCACCACAGCAACCACCCGCACCACCCGCACCGCCCACCGACCCGAGCCAGCAGTAGCGGGATCGGTTCTCCGCAGGTCCGAAAGCGCCGAGTGCCCCGCGGGACCCAGTCCTGCGGGGCACTTGTTGTTGCCTGCCCCGGAAGCCCGATTCGGCACGAAGCCTTCGAGACGCGCGGGCAAATGGAAGGTCCGGGTGCGACGGGGCCCCTTCCGCCGTCGCACCCGGACCCGTAGCGGTGCCTCTTGCGGGCACCGGCTTCAACTAGAAAGTGCGCTTCTTCAAGAACGCCGGGATATCCAGTTCGTCCTCTTCGAGCGGCTCGAACGCCGGGATCGAGGCGCCTTCTTCTTCGCCGGCTCCGAACTCCATCGCCTCTTGGCGCCGACGACCTTCGAACCCTGTGGCAATCACCGTGACTCGAATCTGATCCATCATCGAGTCGTCGATGACAGCGCCGAAGATGATGTTCGCCTCACGGTGTCCCGCCGCCGCAACCACTTCGGCAGCCTCGTTGACTTCGAACAGACCGAGGTCCGAGCCACCCGCTATCGAGAGCAGGACTCCCTGCGCACCTTCGATACTGGATTCGAGCAGAGGACTCGAGATAGCCGCCTTCGCCGCGTCATGCGCACGATTGTCGCCGGCCGCCACACCGATACCCATCAGTGCAGAACCGGCTTCCTGCATGACGGCGCGCACGTCCGCAAAATCGAGGTTGATCAGACCCGGAACAGTGATGAGATCGGTGATTCCCTGACACCCCTGACGCAGGATGTCGTCCGCAATCCGGAACGCGTCAAGGATCGAGGTCTTCTTCTCGGCGACCTGGAGCAAACGATCGTTCGGTATCACGATGAGCGTGTCCACGTGCTCCCTCAGGCGATTGATGCCGTCCTCCGCCTGGACCGCCCTCTTCCGTCCCTCAAAGGCGAACGGCCGCGTCACCACCGCGACCGTCAGTGCGCCGATCTCGTTCTTGGCGATCTCGGCGATGATGGGAGCCGAACCGCTTCCCGTGCCTCCACCCTCACCCGCAGTGATGAAGACCATGTCGGCACCCTGCAGTGCCTCCTTGATCTCACCGCGGTTCTCCTCGGCCGCCTGTATGCCGACGTCTGGATCGGCACCGGCGCCGAGACCTTTAGTCAGGTTCACGCCGATGTGCACCTTGTAGTCGGCATCCGACATCAGCAGAGCCTGAGCATCCGTGTTCACAGCGATGAATTCGACGCCCTTGACGCCTGCCTCCACCATGCGATTGACGGCATTGGTCCCGCCGCCACCGATTCCCACGACCTTGATTACCGCCAGGTAGTTCGCACCCGTTTCGAGCATCTTTCCCTCCCCGTGCAGCACTTTTCGGCGTGTTCACGCCGTAGTCTCAACCTCTAGTCTACCGTTAGAATGCATGAACAACGCTCAATCTTCGCATAAACCTTATACGAAACGCTGGGGGTTTGCAATAGGAATGTGCATAGAGAGACCCGCGGCCTCTTTCGGTCATCGCAACCCAAGAATCCGCGCCTCTTCGGCCAGCGCATGGACGCTGTGCGCTACTCCTCCAAGCCGCGCCACACGGGTCGGTCCACGGTCCGCACGTTGATGTACACGACCTTCCCCTCTTGCTCCGAGAGGATGGTGCGCGCGATCTCATCCTTTGCCGCGATGTCCTCGGCGGAACCGATCACGATCTCGATGTCGTCCGTAGTCATGAGAGCGGTGCGGTCTATGCTGGGCGCGGAGATGGCCCGCGTTCGTTCGCGCAGGGAGTCGCTCAGACCACCAAGCACGTTGAGAGAATTCAGGAGTGGCTCGGACATCGTCTTCTCGCCGATACGCGGTTCCACTCCCTCCAAATCTCGTACGACCATCAGTGTCCGAGTCGTCTCTGCAGTCTGCTCCCCGAGCACGAAGCCCTCCGCGTCAACTAGGAAGAGGTCCGCGCCGCCCAGATCCACATAGGCCACCGGCACGCGTTCGGTGACTCGAATCCTCATCGTCTCCGGAAAGTCCCGAGTCACCTGCGCGTCGGCGATCCATGGATCGGCGTTGAGTCTCTCAGACACCTCATCGCTCGGAAAACGAATCAGCGTCGCGTCCGAAGGCACCGCCGCGATCTCCAGGACGCGCTCCCGAGAAAGCTGATCGTTGCCCAGAACCTCGATCTCTCTGACCGCAAACAAGTGGGAGCGGTACAAAGCGTTCAGCCCGACGATTGCCCCCGTCACAAGCACGGCCGCAACGGTCAACGTGAACGTCGCCTTGACCCTCTGGCGACGAATGCGCCTCTCCCTCTCCGCGCGCTTCTGCGTGACGAGCCGGTCCGCCGGTGTCTTTTCAAGATTCCTGCTAGTACCCGTCCTACCAGAGCGTCGGCGCGTAGCCGAAGACTCAACCTTGCGTTGAGATGCTCCCTCTCCAGTCGTCGACCGCGATCCTTCGCCTATTACGATCTTCCTACGCGGTTTCGAACGACCCGAGGAACTTGATTTCCGTTTCGAGTTCGATGCCATACGCGTCCCTCACAGCGGATCGGATAGCCTCGATCAGGCGCGTCACGTCCTGCGCCGTCGCGTTGCCTGCATTCACGATGAAGTTTGCGTGCACGTCGGAGACGACCGCGTCACCGATACGGAGGCCCTTGGCGCCAAGTGTTTCGATGAGTCTACCCGCCGAGTCACCTTCCGGGTTCCTGAACACGCTTCCCGCGCTAGGCCGCCCGGTCGGCTGAGTAGCCTTCCTCCTTGCAAAGCTCTGTTCCATCTGGCGACGGATCTCCGCGCGATCTCCCGCCTCGGTCCTGAGGCACGCCTCCAGGACGATGCCGCGCTTGCCCACGTCGCTGGTCCGGTAGCCCCACTCGATCTCGCCACCCTTCAGCCGAAGGAGACCGTCATCGAGGGTATACACGGTGACGCCCTCGACCATCGAGCCGATCCATTCGTCCCGAGTGCCTGCATTCATGGCGAGCGCACCACCGACCGTCCCGGGAACACCGACCGCGAACTCGAGACCCTTCAAGCCCTTGGAGTACGCGTCCTGCACGACACCGGCCAGTATCACGCCGGATCCACAGCGAATGTCGTCGCCTTCTCGCGAGTGGCGCCTGAAATCCCTGCCGAGAACGATCACGGCTCCGCGGTATCCAGCATCCGCGACAAGAAGGTTGCTGCCTTTGCCGATCACGGTGTACGCGATGTCCTCTTCGGCAAGGACGCGAAGCGTGTGCGAAACATCGGCGACCGTGTCGCAAATGATGAAGAGGTCCGCCGGTCCGCCTATTCGATACGTCGTGTGCCTTCTCATCGGTTCGTCGAGACGCACGATACCGGTGAGTCCGCGCCGCAGCGCCTCATGTGCGGTCACTATGGACACGCCGTGACTCTTCCGCTGTTTCGTGCGTCAAGCTGGCGCAGGATCTCCGGCGCCATCGAAGTCACGTCGCCCGCGCCCATCGTCATGACCAGATCACCATGCCTTGCACGACCCGCAATGAAGGGTGCAACGTCACCGCGGTGAGGAAGGTAGGCGACTCGCGCGCGCGCGTTGTTATCAAGAACGGCTTCGAGCACCGTCTTGCCGGTAACGCCCGGTATGGGTGGCTCCCCCGCGCTGTAGACGTCCATCAGGACCAGACGGTCAGCGTCATCGAACGCCGAGCCGAACTCCGGTCCCAGCGCCTGCGTCCGAGTGTAGCGGTGGGGCTGGAACACGACCCATACCCTTGCAAACCCGGCTTCGTGCGCCGCTTGCACCGTGGCGCGCACTTCCGTGGGGTGGTGCGCGTAGTCGTCGACGACCGTGACTCCCGCGTGCGTGCCGATGTGGTCGAACCGTCTCTTGACGCCGCCGAAGTCGGACAGGGCGCCGGCGGCTTCTTCCGCATCCAGACCCAACGCGACGGCAACGGCTATCGCAGCCGCGGAGTTGCTCGCCATGTGCTCTCCCGGGAGCGCCACCGATACCTCGACGGACTCTCCCGACGGGATGTCGATCCGCAGGTGCTGCGTCGCGCCCTCCTGGCCAGTCCTCGTGTATCGGACATCAGCGTCTTCGGCACAGCCGTACGTGACGATGCGACTCGTCACCGACGATGCAAGCTGAAGCAGACGTGCGTGATCGGCACACAGAACAAGAGTGCCCTCGTCGGGAACCTTCGCCATGAAGTCCACGAACTGCCTCTCGACCGCATCGAGGGTGCCGTAGTGGTCCAGATGCTCGGCTTCCACGTTCGTGACTACGGCCACGAACGGATCCAGGAACATGAAGGAGCCATCCGACTCGTCGGCTTCCATCACGCAGTAGGCTCCCGTCCCTGCTCTCCCATTCGTGCCGAAGTCGGAGACCTCTCCACCGACCAGGAAGGTCGGGTCGAGCCCCATGCCGGCCAGCATGGTCGCGACCATCGCGCTCGTGCTCGTCTTCCCGTGGGTTCCTGCGACGGCGACCGTCGTCAGGCCGCTGGCGGCTTCGGCCAACATCTTCGCTCTCGGCCAGACTTCCAGCCCTCTGTTGCGAGCCTCCTCGAGTTCGGGGTTTCGATCCGGGATGGCTGTCGATACCACGACGACCTCTGGATTCCCGAGGTTCCCGGCATCGTGACCGATGGCCACCGGAACGCCTTCCTCCAGAAGGCTGCGCGTGTAGCGCGATTCCTTGAGATCGGAACCGCTCACCGAGACGCCTCGCTGGTGCAGGACCCTAGCGATCCCGCTCATCCCAGCCCCGCCCACCCCGATGAAGTGTGCGTGCACGCGCTGTTTCACTACTCAGTCCCTTCTTTGGCGCTGCTTCCGACAGCCTCGCTGATCACGGCGGCGACTAGCCTGGCCGCTTCCGGCCGTCCCAGTCGCTCAGACGCGGCAGCCATGGTAGCACGCGAAGTGGCATCGGCGAGCAAGCGCACGACCTCGCTCGCGAAATCCGGCCCGTCGAGAGCGGAGTCCTCGATCATGACGGCTCCTCCGCGCTCGGAGACCGCCTTCGCATTCAGCGTCTGGTGATCGTCCGTCGCATAGGGGTACGGAACCAAAACGGCCGCTCTTCCTATGGCGGTTATCTCGGCAAGCGAGGTGGCACCGGCCCTGGCCACGATCAGGTCCGCACCCGCGATGCAGGATCCCATGTCCTCGATGTAGTCGTGGACGCTCCACCGCCCGCCTGCTTCTCCCCCGTGAGCAGCAAGGTCGGCCGAGGCCGAATCGTATTCTGCCCGACCGGCGATGTGCAGTACACGCACGTTTTCGAGCGCGAGGATCCGTTCGCTAGCAGCCACTACCGCCCGATTGATGTGACGCGCTCCCCTGCTCCCGCCGAACACGAGAAGCACGACATCGCCGTTCTCGGCGTCAACGATCCGTCGCCCACGGTCCCGACTCGCCCCGAGGACGGCCGGGCGCACAGGGTTCCCGGTCACGACACTTCGGCCGGGATGCTTCAGGTAGGCCGAGGAGCCTTCGTACGTCACCGCGACTCTGCAAGCCCACCGAGACAGCAGCCGGTTTGCGAGACCAGGTACTGAGTTCTGCTCGTGGATGACCAGCGGCGTGTGCCTCACGACAGCCGCCAGGCCAACGGGGATCGACACGTATCCGCCGAATCCCACTACTACGTCGGGCTCTAGCCTGCGCAAGATGCCGACCGCTTTGAGTGTCGACCAGAAGGCTACTGCCACCGCGATCAAGAGCGAAAGAGGGCGTGCACGATCGAACCCCCTCGCCGGAAGCCCGAAGAACGGAATACCCGCCTCGGGAACGAGGCGGGCCTCCAGACCCGATGGCGTGCCGACGAAAGCGACCTCGTCACGCCCGCTTGCGACGACTTCCCCTGCTACCGCCAGCGCGGGATAGATGTGTCCGGCGGTCCCACCGCCGGTCATCAGAACGCGCACTTGGGGGCTTCCTTTCCGTTGCCTGTCCTACCACGCCACGCACACCGCGAGAGCCGTGTGCGGAAACCGACAGCATCAGTCCGATGCATACCAGGGTGAACGTGAGCGACGAGCCGCCTGAGCTCACGAGGGGCATCGGAATCCCGGTCACCGGCATGAGTCCCGTGACGGCAGCCATGTTCAGTAGTGCCTGTGTGACGATCATCGCGGTGACTCCACCGGCGAGAAGTCTGCCGAAGGGGTCGCGCGCGCCCAAGGCGATCCGAACGCCCGCATACGCGAACACGCCGAAGGCTGCTATCACGGCGAGAGTCCCGAGCAGGCCCAGTTCCTCGCCTATTATCGCGAAGATGAAGTCTGTGTGAGCAGCCGGGAGGTAGAAGAACTTCTGCCGAGACATCCCCAGCCCGATGCCGTCGATGCCACCCGAACCGAAGGCGAGCATGGCCTGCACCGACTGGTAGCCACCGCCTTGAGGGTCCGCCCATGGATCCAGGAAGGCCAGTACTCTAGCCGCACGGTATGGCGCCAGTGCTACGGCCGCCGCAGCAAGTCCCGTCCCGCCGACGAATGCCATGGAAAGCGTCTTCCAGTCGATGCCTCCTAGAAGGAGCACCAGGTAGACGGTTATGGCTATCGACATCGTGGTGCCCATGTCCGGCTGCGCCATCACGAGCGCTACCACGACACCACACGCCAGGGCGACACGCCCCCAGAACTCCTTGATCGTTATCGCACCGCGATATCGCTGCACCGTCAGGTGTGATACTGCGATGACACACGCGAGTTTCGCGTACTCCGAAGGTTGTATCGTGAACCCGCCGACGTCGATCCAGCGCGTAGCACCCCACTTTCCGACGCCGATCGCGAGGACCGCGACAAGACCCGCTACGACAACGCCGTAGATGACCCAGGTCGAGGAGTGGAGTCTTCGGTAGTCGAATCGCGCGGCCACGAACATGAGGACGACTCCCGCAACCGCATACGCCAACTGGCGCTTCAAGTGGTACGCGCTGTCGCCGAGTTGCACGCTGTCGGCCCCGAACGACGCCGAGTACACCATGACTAGCCCGCCCAGAAGCAAGAACAATGTCGCGCCCAACAGCGCGTAGCGGGCAGTCAGTCCTCCTGCGGGCTTCACGTCACGCGCCACCGAGAGCCACCTCTTTCGCCAGGCCCGCGACCAGACGCTTGAACGCTCGACCGCGATCCGCGTAGTCGTCGAACTCGTCGAAGGACGCACATGCGGGCGAGAGAAGCACCACGTCCGCAGGCTCAGCGAGACCGCGAGCGGTACTCACGGCGTCTGCCAGGGAGTGCTCCGCGACCCCAGGACACCCAACTGCTTCGAGTGCAACACCGATCTGAGATCCTGCTTCGCCGAAGGTGACGACGGCCTTGCACCGCGCGCACACTTCGGCGGCAAGATCGGCAAAGTCGTTGCCCTTGTTCCTTCCGCCAAGCAGCAGCACGATATCCCGCTCCGGAAACGCTGTCAGGGCTTTGACGACCGCGTCGGGGTTCGTCGCTTTCGAATCGTTGAAGTACTCGACCCCATCCACTTCGCCAGCGGGTTCGAGGCGATGCTCTATCGGCTGGAAGGTGCGAAGCCCTTCCCGAATCGCCTCGATATCTGCACCGAACAGGTGCGCGGCGGCCGCGGCAGCAAGGGCGTTGCTGACGTTGTGGTCTCCCCGAATACCGAGATCGTCGCGCGCAACCAGGTCTACTCGGCCGGATGCCGTTTCCAGAACCAGCATCTCTCCGGCAAGTCCGGCGCCATTCGGCAGAGCGCGCCTCCTGCTGACTGGCACCACACGGACTCCCTGAGCCGCGATTCTTCCGGCAAAGGGAGCCGAGCCGGGG
>Ga0224495_10003021_pt1 | contig 10577 bp, 3 predicted proteins | sample SF_Jul11_sed_USG_FD_168128 | JGI IMG/M metagenome (GOLD analysis project Ga0224495, IMG submission 168128) | Sediment microbial communities from San Francisco Bay, California, United States - SF_Jul11_sed_USGS_4_1 | ecosystem: Environmental > Aquatic > Marine > Sediment | place: USA: California...
TGCCGGGCCCAGGTTTGCATATAGCGCAAGCCGGGATTGGTCTGCCAGGGTCCACTGGACATAAAGAGCCTTCTGGCCGAAGGTCCTATAGACCGCTCCACCTGCCTGCATTCCTTTTAACCTGGGCGTAATATATTTGCGGCGCAGCGCCAGCAGACGGCGGTGAAGCTCCAGCCATTCCAGATAACCCGGAGTTTCCAGACAACCCCAGTCGAGCTTGGCGGATTTGAAAGTGGCTTCGCTGTTGGGATCGGGAATCAGCGCCCGTTTTTCTGGATCATTGAACTCCGGAAATCGGGCGAACTCCGCTCGCCGTCCCTCGGTGACAGCCTTGGCCAATTCCCCTTCAAAATCACAGAAGAATGGAAATGGCCTTTTGCAGCCCCATTCCTGGCCCGCGAATAGCATTGGTGGCGCAGGCGAGATGAGCATTACCTCGGTCACGGCGCGGACCGCCTCGGTGGGCGCCAGTTCGCCGATCCTCTCTCCCAGCGCCCGATTGCCCACCTGGTCGTGGTTTTGCAGGAATGAGATAAACCCGGTGATGGGGATATTGCTCGAAGGCTCGCCTCGCGCCGCGCCGCCGCGGTAGGCCGATGGGTCCCCCTGGTAGGCGAATCCCTCCGTCAGGCATCTGCCCAGCAGCTTCACGGGGTCTTGGGCATAGTCGGAGTAGTACCCGCTGGTCTGCCCCGTGGCGATGACATGCAGCGCATGGTGGATGTCGTCATTCCATTGAGCCACGTAACCCAATGGAATGCCCGATGAATCCCTCTTTAGATAATGAGCGGCGTTATCGTCGTTTTCCAGCATAAGGTGGATGTATCGCTCGGCGCCAGGCCCTTTCTGCACCGCCATGGCCAGATCCTCCAGAATATCCGGCGACGAATCGTCGAAAATAGCGTGTACCGCGTCCAGCCTCAGCCCGTCGAAATGATACTCCTCCAGCCAGAATAGAGCGTTGTGGATTATAAAATCCCGCACCGGGCCGCAGTTCTCTCCATCGAAGTTGATCGCCGAGCCCCAGGGAGTCTTGTGACGGTCGGTGAAAAACTGCGGGGCGTACATATGCAGATAGTTTCCCTCCGGGCCAAAGTGGTTGTACACCACGTCCAGAAACACCATGAGGCCTTTTGCGTGTGCGGTGTCTATCAGGTCTTTCAGATCCTCCGGCGAGCCATAGGCGCTGTCCGGCGCGAAAGGGAGCACGCCATCGTATCCCCAGTTTCTTTTCCCTGGAAATTCAGACAGTGGCATCAGCTCCAGCGCGGTCACTCCCAGGCTCACCAGATAATCCAGCCGCTTTTTTACACCCTGAAATGTTCCCGACTCTGAAAAGGCCCCTACATGAATCTCATAAATCACCGTCTCCTCCCAGGGCCGGCCTCGCCACTTATCATCCCGCCAACGCCACGCTCCAGGATCCACCACCTGGCTTGGGCCCTGGGGGTCCTCGGGCTGAAAGCGGGAGGCTGGGTCCGGGACAATGTGGTCATCGTTTATTTGATAGCGGTAACGAGTCGCGGCTTCAGCCTGATTGGTCATGAACTCGAACCAGCCGCCATCCTGTTTGGCCATCGGCAGCGTTATTTGGCCGGAACTGTTTTCCAAAAGCAACGTAACGGTGTCGGCGGATGGCGCCCACAAACTAAATCTGACCCGGCCATCATTCATGATCTCGGCGCCAAAGGGCATCTCATGCCTGCTGAAGCCAAAGCGGCTCTCCAGCAACGCCGGTTCCTGGCGCAGCAGCAGAAGAGCGCGGGAATCCAGCGATATTGTTTGGCCGCATTTGTGGACCTTTTCGCCGTCTTTATTCCATCTGGGGCCAGTCTCCAAAATGGATATCCAATTGGTGTCCGGGCGGAAGGAGGGAAGAACGAAATCGACAGGTTCATGGTGTGCGTTCATCAGAAGAAGAAAATCATCATCCCCCACCTTCCTGCCCTTCTCGTCCCACTCATCCAGCCCCTCGCCAGACAGGCGCACGCCCAGCGCCCTGGCGTGGGACATGCTCCATTCCTCCTCCGTCATCTCCTGTCCCTCGGGGTTCAGCCACACCAGGTCCTTTATCTCCGTGCCGCGGATCTTGCGGCCTTGGAAGAAGTGGCGCCTGCGGAACACCGGATGCTCCTTTCGAATCCTGATCAGTGACTGGGTGAAGGCCAGCAAGTCCTTATCCTGAGAGGAGAGCTCCCAATTGACCCAGCTTAGCGGATTATCCTGGCAGTAAGCGTTGTTGTTGCCGTTTTGAGTGCGCCCCATCTCGTCGCCGGCCAGCAGCATCGGAACCCCCTGGGAAAGAAACAGCGTGGCCAAAAAGTTCCTCTTCTGCCGCTGGCGCAGTTCCTGAATCCTGACCACCTCCGTGGGGCCGTCATCGTCGTTGGAGCCGCCGCAGTTCCAGCTCAGGTTGTTGCTCTCGCCATCGGCGCTGTTCTCCAGGTTGGCGTCGTTTCGCTTGTTGTTGTAGCTCACCAGGTCGTTTAAAGTAAATCCGTCATGAGCGGTGATAAAGTTAATGCTGGCGTAAGGGCGGCGGCCTGCGCGCTCGTAAAGGTCGCTGGACCCGGTGAGCCTGTACGCCAGCTCCCCGATCAGGCCACCATCCCCTTTCCAATAGGCCCGCACCGTGTCGCGATATTTGGCGTTCCATTCGGTCCAGCCCACCGGAAAGTTTCCCACCTGGTATCCACCTTCGCCCAGGTCCCATGGTTCGGCGATAAGCTTTACCTGGGAGAGGACGGGGTCCTGATGAATTATGTCGAAGAAAGCCCCAAGCCTGTCCACCTCGAAAAGCTCCCGCGCCAGGGCCGAGGCCAGGTCGAACCGGAATCCATCCACATGCATCTCCAGCACCCAGTAGCGCAGGCTGTCCATGATCAGCTGCAGCACCCTGGGATGGGTCATGTTCAGCGTATTGCCGCAGCCGGTGAAGTCCATGTAATAGCGCGGATCCTCCGGAACGGCCCGGTAATAGGCCTGGTTGTCTATCCCCCGAAGGGAAAGGGTGGGCCCCAGGTGGTTGCCCTCGGCGGTGTGGTTATACACCACGTCCAGGATTACCTCTATGCCGGCCGAGTGGAGACGCTTGACCATGGTCTTAAACTCCGAGACCCGGTCCGAGGCGAAGTAGCGATTATCCGGCGCGAAATAGCCGATGGAGTTGTAACCCCAATAATTGCGCAGGCCCCGGTCCACCAGATGACGGTCGTCCAGGAAACAGTGGACCGGAAGCAGCTCCACAGCAGTGACACCAAGGCGCTTGAAATGATCGATCACCGGCGCTGCGGCCAGGCCGGCAAAGGTTCCCCGCAACGCCTTGGGCACCTCCGGATGAGTCATGGTGAAGCCTTTAACATGAAGCTCATAGATGACAGTGTCATGCCATGGGGTTTTCAGCGGCTTGTCGTCGGCCCAGGTGAAGGCAGGGTCTATAACCTTGCATTTAGGCATGAATGGGGCGCTGTCGCGCCGGTCATAGGAAATATCCTGTTTTCCATGGCCAATGCGATAGCCGAACAGGGCGTCGTTCCACACCAGGGGTCCGGCGATTTCCTTGGCGTATGGGTCTAGCAGCAGTTTGTTCGGGTTAAACCGTAGCCCTTGGCCAGGCCTGTAATCGCCATGAACCCGGTATCCATATAAAAGGCCCGGCTCGGCCTCCGGCAGGTAGCAGTGCCAGATATGATCTGTCTGCCAGCGCATCGAAATGGTGACTGCGTTGCGCTTCCCCTTTTGGTCGAACAGGCACAGCTCCACTTTGTGAGCGTTTTCAGAAAAGATGGCGAAGTTGACTCCCTCCCCGTCCCAGGTGGCCCCCAGGGGATAGGGTTTTCCCGGCCATACGGCGGTATCGGCGCTAAGCATGAATTTCTCCTATTTGTGACGCCGCAAATCACGGCAATATTTTCCTAATCGGCAAAGGCTGTCTCGCGCCAGATCCACCGGCATGCCAAGCAATGCGTATAACGGCGATTTATTTGCTTCTTTTTTCCATCAGCCCCACATCCGCCAGCACCTGACATATGCCAGCCAGGGGGATGCCCGCCCAGCGCGGCCTATTGTTCAGTTCATATCCGATCTCGTATGCGGCCTTCTCCAGAATCAGGACATTCAAAAGGGAGGAAAGCTCCTTCGGGCTTGTGCCGACGATATCTGGTTTGCTTTTGACCGCCTGATAATATGAGTGGATAAAAATGGCGGACATCCATTTGTGCCAGGAATCTATCCAGCTTTCAAAATCGCTGACTTCCAATTCGCTGGATAGGCGCCTTTCCACGCAGGCGTGCCACCCAGAAAGCGCCGCGTAGTGAAAAGAGCGCGCCATCCCAGCCACATCCCTCAAGGCGCTTCGCTTGGTGCGCCTCTGTTGCATGGATCTGGCTGGCTCCCCTTCGAAATCTATGATGATAAAATCCTTGCCGGTAAAAAGCACCTGGCCCAGGTGGTAATCTCCGTGAATTCGGATCCTCTGGGAGGAAAGCTTCTGGTCCAGCGTTTCGCGAATCCAAGCCGCTACCTTGGATTCATGATCCAAAAGCGAATCCGCGTCCAGTCGGGCCTGGCCGGAAAGCTCCCCCTTATGCTTGCGCAACAGCTGCAGAGAGCCGGTCAAAAGCTGGCGGATCGACTGGGCCAGGCCCCTGCGGTAAAAGGGAGTGAACGGCTCTGGCCGGAACTCGGCGGATTCTTCATCCGAGGCCAGGATAAGATGCATCTGGGCGGTTCGGCGGCCCAGCATGTTCGCCATCTCCACATCAGCGCCCAGGGTCTGGCCCATCTCTGGCGGGAGGATGATCTGCTGCAGATCAAATATATCACCAGGCGGCAGCGTGGGGGAAACCTGCTTCATGTTCGTGGAGATGACCCTGGTAAGATACTGACTCACCCGGTCCACGGCAAGCTCCCACGCGTCGGACTCGTTTTTTACATACTCCTGAAGAATACCCAGGGTGGTTATTTCCCCCTTGGCGGTTAGATATTCCAGGCTTCCGGCCACTTGGGCGATGTTCGAAAAGCCCCGGCGGCCAAGGAAGCCGCCGATTTCCACTTCGGGATTCTCTCCAGATTCAAGCCGGCGATATAATTTGAGTATCATGGAGTCGGCGATTATCGCCGAGGTGTTGGACTGCTCCGCCGAGCCGATACGGACACTCGGCTTCTCCCCATGGCTCTCATGCAATCGACTGAAGATCCGGCTTCGTTTGGCGGTCAGGGCGCCATGGCTTCCCTTGAATTTTCGACCTTTGGCCAACGCCTCCAACAAGGCGGGAACAAAGCCGGATTCCACCGCGGCCGGATCGAACAGCATGCCTGCCGCGGCGGCATTCTCCTCCAGCCAACTTGTATTTGCGATTATCGCTCGAGGGGCAGATCGCTCGAGTTCACCAACTTTCTGCCCTTGGCAATGGCTGATGGGGACCAGGTAGGTCTCCGGCTCGCTATCGGAAAAATACACCCGGACAAACAACAGGCAGCACTCAAACCCGCCGTTTGTCATGTTGATAACCTCCCTGATCTCAAGCCTGTGTATCACCCTTGCCTTGGCCGCGAACCAGCGCTGTTTGAGCATATATTTTCTCAACGCGTCCACTATCCGCTCGGAGCTCTGGCCCGATAACAGCTCCTGCCAGCTGGCAGGATCGTGGATTATAATCGTCGGCGCAGTGGAGGCTGCGGCTTCGGCCGTGGCCACGCTGGGCTTTTGCATGCTGAACCAGAAGAATGAGTGGGGGCCCATGGTCAAAGGATAGTCCGGGCCCGTGATGGCAGGAAAAGCACCCTGGCCGAAAAGCTCCACAAGCCGCAGCCCTGTGTGGGCGGACAGATCCAGGTTCACATACTGAGCGAACCTGGACAGGTTGGCCACCACCAAAACTTTTTCATCTTCATATTCGCGGATAAACGCCAATACCTTTCGGTTGGGGGCATCGAGCATATGAAGGGAGCCCCGGCCAAAAGCCTTGTGCCGTTTGCGCAAGGCTATTATCCGCTTCATCCACCATAGCAAAGAACGTGGATTGCCCAACTGGGTTTCCACGTTCACCGCCTCAAAGTGGGAGCCAGGATCGGTGATAACCGGCAGATAAAGGGATTGGGGATTGGCTTTGGAGAATCCGGCGTTGCGCCCGGGGCTCCACTGCATCGGGGTCCGCACGCCATTTCTGTCGCCCAGATAGACGTTGTCACCCATCCCTATCTCGTCTCCATAATAGATCACCGGCGTTCCCGGAAGCGAAAATAGCAGCGAGTTCAAGAGCTCTATCCGGCGCCGGTCGTTGCCCAAAAGGGGCGCCAGCCTCCGCCGGATGCCCAGGTTTATCCGCGCCCGGGAGTCGCTGGCGTAGATGCGATACATATAGTCGCGCTCCTCGTCAGTCACCATCTCCAGGGTCAGTTCGTCATGATTCCGCAAAAACAGGGCCCACTGGGAGTTGTCCGGGATGGGGGGGGTCTGCTCCAGGATGTCGACTATCGGGAAGCGGTCCTCCATATGCAGCGACATGAATAGCCGGGGCATCAGCGGGAAATGGAAGTTCATGTGGCATTCGTCGCCCTTGCCGAAATATTTGGCGGCGTCATCCGGCCACTGATTGGCCTCTGCCAGCAGCATGCGGTTTTCAAATTTGCGGTCCAGATGCTTTCGGATTTGCCTCAGGAACCCATGGGTTTCCGGCAGGTTCTCGCAGCTTGTCCCCTCCCTTTGATACAGGTACGGGACGGCGTCCAGCCGCATTCCGTCCACCCCCATGGAAAACCAGAAGTCAAACAGGTCGAAAACGGCCTTTCGCACAGGAGGATGGTCATAGTTCAGATCCGGCTGGTGAGAGTAGAAACGGTGCCAGTAATATGAGTTGGCCACGGGGTCGTACGCCCAGTTTGATGTCTCGGTGTCGGTAAAGATTATCCTGGCGTCTTTAAACTTGTTTGGCTTGTCGCTCCAAACGTAAAAATCCCGCTCCCGGCTGCCCGGCTTTGCCCGGCGCGCCCTTTGGAACCATGGGTGCTGGTCTGAAGTATGGTTGACTACCAACTCGGTTATTACCTTGATCCCCCTGGCATGGGCTTCTCGTATGAATTGCTTGACGTCGGGCATGGAGCCATAGGGAGGATGAACCGAGCGGTAATCGGCGATGTCGTAGCCGTCATCCTTCAAGGGCGATGGATAGAAGGGAAGCAACCACAAGGCGGTCACCCCCAGCTCGTGAAGGTAGTCGAGCTTGTCGATCAGCCCCTTGAAATCTCCCACGCCGTCGTTATTATCGTCAAAGAAGGCCCTCACATGCAGTTCATAGATGATCGCGTCCTTGTACCACAGCGGGTCGGACGATGATGATAGATCCTTTCGTTTTTTAGGCGCCATAACTCAACTGATGTTCCCATAATCTGTTTGTGAAAAATTTGGCGTGTAACCGTGGCGGTGGATAAGGAAAATATGCGCCGGGGCGCCGGGGCGCAGTTCCACATAGTTTCTGGGCCCATTCCAGATATAGCTCTGGTTGGTCAGCAGATCCAGCGCCTCAAACTCGCCAGCTCCATCGAGCCCCAATCTGGGCATATTCAGGTTGGTCCACCCGATTTGCGTGTTGTGGGGGTCCAGGTTGACCAACACCAGGATGACGTTTCCCTCCTGCGGCGCCGTCCTGCTGTAGCAGATAAGGTGGCTGTTGTCCGTCTCGTGGAAGCAGGTGGTCCAATCGCTGTGCAGGGCCGGGTTGGCCCGCCGGATCTGGTTCACCTTCGATATCACCTCCCTCAGGCTGTCCTGGCGGTCCAGGTCCCACGATCGCAGCTGATATTTTTCCGAATCCAGATACTCCTCGCTTCCCTCATGCAGGGGGCGGTTCTCCAGCAATTCAAACGCCGGCCCGTATATTCCATAATTGGCCCCCAGGGTGGAGGCCAGGATAAACCTGATGAAAAACGCGGGCCTTCCACCGCTTTGCAGAAATGCGGTCAGGATATCCGGAGTATTGGTCCAGTGGTTTGGACGGAAAAAATCCCGCACCGGTGTGTGAGCCAGCTCGGTCATATACTCCATGATCTCCGTCTTGCCGTTGCGCCATGGAAAATATGTGTAGGACTGGGTGAATCCGATCTTGGCCAGATGATACATGATCTTTGGCCTAGTGAAAGCCTCGGCAAGAAATATCGTCTCCGGATGTTCTTTTTTAATCTGAGGTATCACCCACTCCCAGAAGGCGAAAGGCTTGGTGTGGGGATTATCCACCCGGAAGATAGTTACCCCCTGGCCGATCCAGTAATCGAACACGCTTTTGAGCTCCTGCCAAAGCTCCATTGCCGAAGGAGTGGAGAAATCGAAAGGAAAAATATCCTGATATTTCTTTGGTGGGTTCTCGGCGTACTGGACGGTTCCATCCGGCCTTTTGCGGAACCATTCAGGGTGGCTGGCCACATATGGATGGTCCGGCGAAACCTGGAAAGCTATGTCCAACGCCAGCGAAATCCCCTGGCGCCGGGCGCTTTCCACCAGACGTTTGAAATCCTCCAGGCCCCCGAGTTCCGGATGAATGGCCTTATGCCCACCCTCGGCGCCGCCAATCCCCCAAGGGCTGCCTATGGCGCCAGGCTCCGGCTGGGTTGTGTTGTTTTTGCCCTTGCGCAAAGTGGCGCCGATGGGATGAATGGGCGGAAGATAAAGAACGTCAAAACCCATCCCGGCGATGTATGGCAAACGTTTTTCCATGTCAGCGAAGGTCCCGTGCCGATCTGGCCGCTCGGCGGCGGACCGGGGAAACATCTCGTACCACGCCGAAAACCTGGCCTGCGGGGGATCCACCACAATGGCCAGATCCCTGAAGTATTTCGTCGGAAACTCCCGCTGGCCATGGGTATTCATCAAGCCAGACAACTCTTCGCTCAACGCGCCGGATATCCGGGTTTCGATCGGTTTGTCATCCACCAGCGCGGCGGCCCAATTGGTAATCTGCCGGGAGGTCTTCCCATGGGCGCCCACGGCGGCTTTGCGCAGAATGCCAGCCCCGATCATCAGGTCCACCGTCACGTCCTGACCTGCCTGAGTTCTTTTTCTAAGCTGGCCGCGCCAGGTCTCGAATTCATCCACCCACGCCAGGATTGTAAACTGATACCTGCCCACCTCCTCCAGACGCAAGAAACAACGCCACAGATCATTAGGCAGCGCGGTCATGGGTGATTCTCGCCAATGCTCAGCTCCCTCCTTTTTCCACAAGAGCATCGCCCGCAAGTCGTCATGGCCATCGGCGTATATATCCGCTTCGATGGTCACCATATCGCCCTGTATCCTTTTGGCCGGGTATTGTCCATGGTCCACAGCAGGACGCACATTCTCTATTATGACTCTGCGGAACAAACTGGATTTATCGTCTGATGTCATCACGCTCCTTTATATCTCCGATCCGCCAGGCTGGGCGTATACAAAAAACATATTTATTATAGACAATGTCGGCCTATTGATCCACCTGCCATGGTAATTTGTTTTTATATTATTCGCATATCACTCATATGAGGTATGTGCGCAATTGGCGCCGGTCTTCCTTTTCCCGCGCTGTGATAAATCCCAGACATAACCGCGGGAAGCATCCAAGCCAGCGTGGACTTTCGTTTTGCGTTTCACAGCTTTCTTCAGAATGATAATTCCTTTTTGCCGCCATGCTTTTGGACGATGTTGGGTTGCGCCAGCGGCCCATTCTTGTTAAGCTAATCAAATCTGTAATCCATATGTATTCTGGGGTTGGATGATTTATCGCGATATACGCAGCCTTGCGCTGATTTCTTTCTTTATCTGCGCCCAGCAGGTTTGGGCGGTGGAGTTTCCCCAAAAGCCGGCGGATACCGACTGGTATGTGGACATGGCGGAGATGATCGACGCCAACACTGCCCAATCGATCAACAAGACCGCCCTTCCCCTCTGGGTCAACGAAAATGTCCCGATGTATGTGGTCACCATCGCCAGCCTGGCCAGCATGGGCGCCGCCAATTACACCGTGGAGGGCTATGCCACGGAGCTCTTCAACCATTGGGGCATCGGCTCGGAAGACCGCAACTACGGCATGTTGCTGCTGGTCTCCCGGGGGGATCGCAAGGCCCGCATCGAACTTGGGGCCGGATGGGGGCATGAACATGACGCATCCATGCAACAGGTGATGGACACTCTTATCGTGCCCGCCTTCAAGCGTGGGGATTTTGGCCTGGGGATATCCGACGGCGTGCGGGGAATGGACAGCGTGGCCCGGGGCCTTGCTCTGCCCAAGCCCACGGCGCCCTGGTGGTTTCTGCCATTGGTCATCGTCTCTGTTATCGGCCTGATTGCCCTGATATATAACCTTTTCAAGACCGGCAGAAGCGGCTGGGCCTGGGCCCTGATTGTGGCGCTGGCCATCGCGCTCTTCTTTATAATCAGAAACGCCGGCTCCAGCTCCGGCTCTGGCGGAGGTTTCGGCGGCGGCTCCTCCGGCGGCGGCGGCGCCAGCGGGTCCTGGTGACAATCATGAAAACAGCAAGCCAGACATTCACAGAAGAAAGCCGGATGAAAATCCGCGACGCAGTGGCCTTCGCAGAGAAGAAGACCAGCG
>Ga0224495_10003022_pt1 | contig 10573 bp, 9 predicted proteins | sample SF_Jul11_sed_USG_FD_168128 | JGI IMG/M metagenome (GOLD analysis project Ga0224495, IMG submission 168128) | Sediment microbial communities from San Francisco Bay, California, United States - SF_Jul11_sed_USGS_4_1 | ecosystem: Environmental > Aquatic > Marine > Sediment | place: USA: California...
CGGTGGTCGCCCTATAAAACTTTTACGACTCGTGCCAACAAGTACGTGATAGCCGGTAGTAACGAATTTATCGATATTCCTCAACAGCAGAAGATTATGCACCAACGTCTTGCCAAAGCCGATTCCGGGGTCTATGAAAATTCTTTCTTTCGGTATACCGATTTCTTCCGCCCGCTTCGCTTTCTTCAGCAGAAACCGACGGACCTCACTAACGACGTCTTTATATTTCGGCTCAATTTGCATAGTCGCCGGCGTACCCTGCATATGCATCAGAATAACAGGCACCTGCTCCTCGGCTGCAAGTTCTCCCATCCCCTCATCGCTTAAGGCGGTAATATCGTTTATTATTGCCGCCCCTGCTTCCAAGGCGGCTTTAGCAACTTCGCTGCTGTTCGTATCAATACTAATCGGCACATCTATTCTTTTACAAAGCACTTCTATTACCGGAACCACCCTTCTTGTCTGCTCGTCGACCGATACCGGCTCTGCGCCAGGCCGGGTCGATTCGGCCCCAATATCTATTATTGCCGCCCCTTCGGCAGCCATTTTCAGACCGTGCTTGACGGCCTTATCGGTATCGAGGAACCGGCCGCCGTCACTGAAGGAATCAGGCGTGACGTTTAAAACGCCCATCACGATACAGCCGGCAGAAAAATCCAATCGCCCTTTCGGCCACTCAACGATAGTTTTGCCTTTATTGTTTGCCATATTTGTCACTTCTACAAAAGCAGGAATCCGATACCCTTTAGTTTCCCGGCCAAACTGCTATTTTTATCTTCAACAATAATACGGGTATTTTGAAATTCCCGCCGGACAGGATAATTCCTGCGAAGGCTGTCAAAATACTTACCCCTTTCTTTCACACTCTCTTCTAACATCCGCCTCAGCCTAACGTCATCCGCCTTAATATCGTAAATCTTCTCCACAACCTTCAATAACGCATCCTGCCCGCTAACGCTTTGAGTATTTATCTTCAACTCCGGTATGGCAGGCACAGGTAAAAATGAATCAATATCATATTTGACATCGAGTTCAAAATACTCGCATGTCGCCTTATAAATCATAATCATACCCGCTATCTTGCCGTCCAGCGAATAGCCGGCGATATGCGGCGTGCCGATATCGACCATTTCCAGAAGCTCGACATCGATATTCGGCTCGTTCTCCCAGACATCGAGCACAGAAGCCTGCAATCTTCCTGTTCTTATAGCTTTCTTCAAAGCGATGCTGTCAACTACACCGCCGCGAGATGCGTTGATAAAAATACACCCTTTTTTGAGCGACCTGAAAAATTTCTCGTCAGCAAGATGAAACGTTTTATCCTGTCCCTCAAAAGTCAACGGCGTATGAAGTGTTATAAAATCACAATTAAAAAGCTCTTCTATTGGCAGGTATTTTGAATCTCCTGTTTGCCTTTGTAATGGTGGGTCGTTAAGGAAAAGCTTCATACCAAGAGCAGAGGCTTTTTTCGCCACCCTGCCGCCGACATTACCTACACCTATAATACTTATCGATTTACCTTCCAAGTCAATGCTATGCCGTTTGGCGATATTAAGCAGAGCGGCGATAACATATTCAGCCGCGGAATTGGCGTTCGATCCCGGTGCCGATGCAAACCCAATATTGTTTCGCGAAAGATATTCAATATCTATATGGTCGAAGCCAATGGTCGCTGTTCCAACAAAACGGACCTTGCTGCTGGCCAACAAATCCGCACCCACAGGCGTTATACTGCGAACCAGCAGCACATCGGCGTCAGCAATAACACCCGGCGTTATCTCTCGGCCGGGAACAACTTCTACCTTACCGATGGAGGAAAAGCACTCCGCCACAAGCGGAATATTCTCATCTGCGATTATCTTCATCTCAAATCAAAGCTCAAAACCGGCTATTTTTACTCCACAGTCCGGGCAACAAGAATTTGTTATGTGATTGGCTGCTATACGATAGCCAATCCGTTCTATCAACATTCGGCCGCATTTATAACAAAAAGTGCTCTCTGATTTCGCCCCCGGCACATTGCCGAGGTAAACGTAATGCAGCCCTGACGTTTTACCTATTTGCTCAGCTCGAGCGAGGCTCTCGGCCGGCGTGGCAACCGAATCCAGGAACTTGTACTGCGGATGGAACCGGCTGATATGCCAGGGCACATCTGCGCCGGCTTTTGAAACAATAAAATCGGCAAGCTGTTTCATCTCATCGTCGGAATCATTTTCGCCCGGTATCAGCAAGGTCGTGATCTCGAGCCAGATATTCGTTTCTTTTGCGATATAGCTAATCGTATCAAGTACAGGCTGCAACTTTGCTTTGCACAGCCTTTTGTAATAATCCTCACTGAAAGATTTTAGGTCAACATTTATTCCGTTGAGCCAATCGGCGGCAAAATCAATCGCCTCGCGGGTCATGAAGCCGTTGCTGACAAAAACGTTCGTAAGCCCGCGCTCTTTGCCTATCCACCCGCAATCGTTACACAGCTCCATAAAAATCGTCGGCTCAGTATAGGTATAGGCAATGCTTTTGCAACCGCTGCGAACGGCCCCTGCGACAATTTGCTCCGGGCTTATTGCCTGCCCGCTGATTTGCCCGTCTTCCAGGGCCGCCTGGCTTATCTGCCAGTTCTGACAGAACTCGCAGCGAAAATTACAACCCATAGTGGCGATGGAAAAACTGCTCGTCCCAGGCTGAAAATGAAACAAAGGCTTCTTTTCAATCGGGTCGGGATTGGCCGAGCATACCTTGTTATAATTTAGCGAATACAGCACACCATCTATATTTTTGCGCACAAAGCACCTGCCCAACCTGCCATCATCAATCATACACCGCCAATTACAGAGTTTGCACCGGACCTTTTTATCCTCTTCGGAGGGCTCCCACAGCACTGCTCGCTTTAGATTGTTCTTTGCAGGCCCCATTGTGAATTTCCTCTAATTTATTTTACTTTTACTTTTCACAATTTAATATATAGAATAATTAAGGTAAAATCAATTGGTGAATGGAAATCAGTCATCATTTAACATAAGTTGGAGTTAAGCTGTAATGAGCATATTTTCCGCCATTGGAAATACGCCGCTTGTAGAGCTGAACAACCTGAATAACAAGGGACCCAAGGTAAGAATCCTCGCTAAACTTGAAGGAACCAATCCCGGCGGTTCCGTCAAAGACCGCCCTGCTTATTGGATGGTGAAAAAAGCAGAGGAATCCGGCGAGCTTAACAAGGGCAAAACTATACTTGAACCGACCTCGGGAAATACGGGCATAGCCCTGGCTATGATTGGGGCTGCAAAGGGATACAAGGTCAAACTATGCATGCCGGAATGTGTCAGCACGGAAAGGCAGCGTATACTTGAAGCCCTGAACGCCGAAGTCGTGCTTACCCCTGCAAAAGAGGGCACCGATGGCGCTATCAGAAAAGCCCATGAGCTGCTCGAAGCCGATCCCGACACATATTTCATGCCCAATCAGTTCGAGAATGAGAATAACGTTCTTGCTCATTACGAGACGACCGGCCCGGAAGTTTTTAACCAGACCAACGGAGAGGTCGACGTATTCGTTGCCGGCATGGGGACAACGGGAACACTTATGGGTGTCTATAGATTTCTAAAAGAGAAGAAGCCGGAAGTCAAAGTTGTTGGGATTGAACCTCCGGAATGCCATACAATACAGGGCCTCAAGAATATGAAAGAATCCATTGTTCCCAGGATTTATAATCCGGACATGATGGATGAAAAGATTACTATCAAAGATGGTGAGGCCTTTGAGACAACACGCCTGCTGGCCGCCAAAGAAGGCATTTTTGTCGGAATGTCAAGCGGCGCAGCCGTGGCTGGTGCCCTGCGCATCGCGAAACAGATGACCTCCGGCACGATTGTTGTTATCCTCCCTGACCGCGGCGACCGTTACCTCAGCACCACCCTCTTCCGCTCAATTTGCGCAAAATGCCCGCCATAACTATTTGCTAAAGTAAGGAGATTTTAGCTCATGGCTCTTCGCGTGAAACTGGATAATATAATCGAGGGCTTGGAATGTCAGTCAGACGAAAGCCACTCATACCTGGACAAGAGAACCGGCAAGGTAATCCTTATTAGTGATGAGGAGTTACGTGCCGCTGAAAATGACGAACCAATCGAGGACTTCCCGGATTGGCAACAGGACCAGATCAAAATCGCCGAAGAAATATTGACTGAAACAGGTGATTATATCGGGCTGCCTTCAAAGTTTGACATCCATGAATACAGCATTATGGAAAGATTTTGTCTCTCCATAGATGACCCTGAAATCTCCGACACTCTCTACAGCCTGATAAAAGGCAGCGGCGCCTTTCAACGTTTCAAAAATGCTATACACAAATTTGAAATTGTCGAGGACTGGTACAAGTACCGCGACAACACACTAAAGGAAATCGCCATCGAATGGTGCGAAGATAACGGAATTGAGTTTGAGGAAAAGGAACACTAAAGACTTTTAGCTGCCTCCCACAACGCTTCCCCGCTTAAGATTGTCCTTTATCGTACCCATTACGAATTTCCCCTAACGTTTTACACCCATTTGCCTTTACGATTCATTGATTCAATCCTCCTTATCGTCCTTATGGATAATAATTGATGTTCCGACAGGAGAGTAACCAAACAAAAAGCCTTCATCGACACTAATAATAATGTGACGATATTCGGCTTCTGACTCAAGCATGTCAATCTCGACCTGGACCTCTTTGCCTTCAAAAACTCGTTCAAAGGTAATTGGCAAAGTCACTGTGTCCCAATACTCATAAGGTTTGGACTCATAATCCGCTACAACCTCCCGAAGGAAACGTTTGAGAAACAGCCTTGTCCAATCCCTAAAACCTTTCAGAACGCCTGTCCCGATGGCCAGAAGGCCCACAATAATCCTGATTATGTACCATGCAATTCTTGATTCGGACATTGGATCAGTCGTTTCAGGAAATAGCCATTTTGAAAAAAAGCTAAGAACTAACCAAACAATCAAAGCCATAAGCACAGCTTTTACAAGAACAATGGCAAACAACCGTTTTTGAGACATATTCTATTAATCTCTTGTTTTATTTGAATAAGCTTCCGCCAAGACCTTGATCGGATGCCTGACTATCTTATCGTTTATATGCTCTATCTGCATCTTGCAGGCGGCGCATTCTGTCAATACGTTTTTGGTTGGAGATTTTTCCAGTGCTTCTTTTAAGCCCTCGGATATCTGTGAGGAAAGTTCGTAGTTTTTCTTTTGCATCCCGAACGTGCCGGCAAGGCCGCAGCAGCCGGCTTTTAGGTCAATAACACTGACGCCACAAAGTTCCTGTAGCAGCTTTATACTCGCCGTCTGATTACCTACAGCGCATAAATGGCAAGGTAAATGATAAACAAAGCCGGCTCCGCTGTCATTGCGAGGAGCGTAGCAACGAAGCAATCTCTCTTTTCTCGATGGCTCGATAGGTTTCAATTTACCCTGCTTTAGTAGTTCCAAGAGATAGTTCATCAATTCGAAAGTATTTTCAGAAATAAGCTTGATATCCGGTCCGGCAACAAAATGTCTTAGTTCCTCTTTTAGACACAGAGCTGCACTTGGCTCAGAACAGACTATCTTGAAACCATCTCGTACCGCCTTTGCCAGATGCCTGACATTGAAGGACAAATCCTTACGTGCCCTTTTTACATCCCCATATACTATAGCCGGCAGCGGTGCCGGCCGCTGTTCCGGTAAAATTACATCAATACCGTTTGCCCGCAGTACTTCAAGGACCGCAAATCCTAATTCGTGGTCGTTGTAGTTTGCGTACGCATCCACAAAATACGCAACTTTATCTACAGGATTTTCTATCTGCTCACAAGCAGCCAGATATTTACGCCCTGCTTTCAAAAAGGAGCTGCGTCTAAAACGGGGCAAACCTCGCCGCTTATCAATGCCGGCAGATTTCTCCAAAAGCCATTTGAAAGCCGGCAACTGCATAAGGAAATTTGAAACGGGTGAGAAAATACTGCCCAGTATACTAAGATAGCGATTGTGGCTTAAGACAAGCTCGGCACGCCGCAATCCCCTACGCCTGGCATACTCTGCTCGTGCTACAGTTATCAGCTTAGAAACATCTACACCCGAAGGACATTGCACAAGGCAAGCCCTACAATTAATGCACAAATCCAGAAACTTTCTAAATTCCGGCGATTCAAAGTCCTCATCTTTTAACTGCCCCGTCGCCCAGAAGTGCAGTATATTGGATTTTGCCCGTGAGCTGTCCAGCTCGTCCCCGAGTGTGCGGAACACCGGACACATCCGTAAATCGGATTCACGGCTTCGACAAAGCCCGCAGCCGTAACACTGCTCAAGTGCAAAACGAAACTCGTCTTTTTCAAACAAGAACTCAGTCTCAAGCCTCTCCGGCAAAAACTTATGTCCGGCCCGAAGGTTCTTGATCATAACATCCGTGTCGTCGTTGATTATTTTGCCAGGATTCATCAGGCCATGCGGGTCGAATATGTTCTTGATTTTGCACAGCAGTTCATAAAACTCATCACCGCATTGCCGCCTGATAAAAGCCGCCCTCACCAACCCCTCGGCGTGCTCGCCGCTGATTGTACCGCCCAGTGACCAGGCCAGCTCGAAGACCTCATTTGCCATCGACCGCATCTTCTCAACCTCGGCCGGCTCGCTCAAATCCATATACGGACGTATATGAAGCAGACCGTCACCCGCGTGGCCAAAATAGGACATTGCAATATCGTATCGCTTCCCGATTTCCTCCAAACCTGCAATATACTTTTCGAGCCCTTTTGCACCGACGGAAACATCCTCCATAAACTCCGCGGGGTGTTTTCTGCCTCTTGCCCTGTAGAGCAGCGGCCCGGCATCCTTGCGCGATTTCCAAATATGCTCCTGCTGTTTGGCATCAAAGACTATCGTTCGTCCCGAGGCGATTATCCCAACCGCCGTATCTGTACTTTCTATTTTCTTTTTTACTTCATCACGATTTTGCCCCGTATGCTCGACCAGAAGAACAGCGGCGGCACCGGCAGGTAAAACGTCACGATATTCCGGAAGGGCCTCAAACGCCATATCAATTACAGTCTTGCTCATTAACTCACAAGCCGATGCCCCGCTCTTAACTATGATTGGCGCAGCCTGTGCCATCTTCTCAAGGGAATCAAATTCGAGCTGTAATAATGCCTTTGCCGGCGGCACCGCTACAGTCTTAAGAACGATTTTCGTAAAAATAGCTAATGTTCCCTCCGAGCCTGCTAACAGCCGGGCTAAATCTATTCGCCCGTTATGGCAAATCCCATCGATATTATAACCGCTGCGATTGCGCCCGGCTTTAGGTAATGCCTTATCGATAACGGCTTCCTTGCCCGAAAGGACAGATATGCAGCTTTTTGCGACTGAAGCTGCCTTGTCGTCGGCTGCCTGCTCAGGATCAAAATCGTTTTCGAATTCAACCACACTGCCGTCTGCCAAAACAGCTTCGATACTTTCCACGTGGTCACAGATATAACCATACTCAAGGTAATGAGCGCCGGTGGAATTATTGGCAACGCACCCCCCTACTGTCGCACGGTTACTACTTGATGGGTCAGGCCCGATTTTTCTGCCGTACCCGGCCAGGCAATCATTTAAATCGTCAAGGACCACGCCCGGTTCACAAACTGCTCTTTTTCCGTCATCATCAACACTGATGATCCTGTTCATATATCGGGTCATATCGAAGACTATGCCGCTGCACAACGCCTCCCCTGCCAACCCGCTTCCCGCCCCTCGTGCAACCACCGGTATCCCCATTGCGGCGGCATATTTGACAACAGAAACTATGTCCGTAGTGTCACGTGGCGCAACGATACAGCCGGGGACTATCCTGTAAATACTGGCATCAGTACTGTAGGCGGCCCTGTGCAATATATCAGTAAAAACATCGCCTTTGACAACTTCGGCCAAATCAGCCGCAACTTGCTCCGGCTTCTCATGCATCGCTTCCGCTATTCCTCAAAATCATCGGGAAGAAACTGGGTTTGGAAAATAGTTCCGCTTGCCCGCAGAACTGCAAGGTCGTCCTCGTTAACCTGGCCATGGATGAATTGCTGAACGACAGGATGTGGATGATTGCGAATATGTTTGTCATCGCCATCGGCAATAATCTTGCCGTTATGCAGCATAATGATACGGTCGGCTATCTTGTAGGCGCTTGTCATATCGTGCGTAACAACAACACTTGTAACGCCAAGTTCTCTTTGCAGCTTTAAAATAAGCTCATTGATAACATCCGAACGAATAGGATCCAGCCCCGTAGTCGGTTCATCATATAAGATTACTTCAGGATTTAATGCTATTGCCCTTGCCAATGCCACCCTCTTGCGCTGCCCACCCGAAAGATTAGAAGGATAAAAACTCTGAAAACCCTCAAGTCCAACCATAGACAGCTTATTCTTTACAAGCTCATCATACTGGTTCCAATGCTTTATCTTAAAATGCTGGCGTATCGGAAACGTTATATTATCGGCAACGCTAAGACTGTCAAACAACGCTCCTCCCTGAAAAAGAAAACCGAAACGTATACGTATTTTGTTTAATTCGATCTCATTCATATTATCGATGCGCCGACCCTTAAAATATACCTCACCTGAGCTCGGTCGCAGCAACAATATCAAATGTTTTATCAGGACAGTTTTTCCACAACCGCTGGGCCCAATAATAACGGTCGTCTTGCCCTTCTCTACCGTCAGGGAAATATTATCCAGAACAACATTGTCACTGAACTTTTTCGTAAGGTCCTTCAGGACAATTATACCGTCCCCGTCACTTATGGATGATCCGCTATTCTCATCTTCCTTTTTCACTTTTCGTTTTTTTCTACGTGCCATTATCAAACCAGACTTCTTATCGGCCAAAATGTACTGTAAATTGCTTTGAAAACCACCGCCAGTGCATAATCAAGCGCCAATATGGAAATAAAGCTGGCCACAAACGCCTCCGTACAGGCCTGTCCTACACCATGCGCACCTTCCCTGCATGTAAAGCCCTTATAACAGCTAATAACCGCAATAGCCGCTCCAAAGAAAAAGCCCTTTATCACACCAACAGCCACATCCCATAGTTCCACACCTGCGGCACTAAAGCTCCAATACGCCCAGCTATTAATCTTGAACTGAATGACGCCTACAAAATACCCCCCTAAAATACCCAATAAATCACCGTATATAATCAAAGCAGGCGTCAGCATCAAACACGCTATTACACGCGGTGCAACAAGATATCTAATCGGGTCGGTCCCCATACTTCTGACAGCGTCAATCTGCTCGGTTACATTCATTGTCCCCAATTCAGCCGTCAAAGCCCCTCCGACACGCCCTGCCAGCATGACCGCTGCAAGCACAGGCCCCAATTCCTTAACAACAGAGATATTAATCAAAACACCCAGTCGCTCTTCAAGCCCCATACTCGCAAGCTGGTCGTAAGCCTGAACCGCCAGTATCATCCCGACAAACGCTCCCGTTATCATTATGATCGGTACACTACGAACGCCGATAATATTCATCTGTGCCCAAATCAAAGGATATGTCCTGGTTCTGGCGCAGCTCCGTGCTGATGCGATCATAGTCTGCCAGACAAATCTTCCAAACCGTCCCGCATTGCCAGCCACAACTACAGCTTTTGCTCCAACTAACTCAATCATAGTTATTCGCTCCAAAACCTCTTCTTAAGATCATCACCCAAGTTATTTGATAATAGTAAATATCCAACAGTCAATAGTCAATAATCAAAGTTCATTTATCAATTGAAAAATACTCATCCAATTGTAAAATGAGGGGGATTTCTTCTCCTACCTTCCTCCATAAATCGTTTATCATCATCAATCCATTGTATGTCCCCTCATTATCAACTTCTCTTTCTTGACGTATTTTGTTTTTCCTGTTGCTAAATTCACCTTCCACGACCCATGATTTTAATAACCAAAAAACACAATTATCTAAGAGAAAATGCCGATTTTTAATATTCAAAACTTATTATATCGCCTAAGTACTTATTTATACAGAAGATAGATTAAAAGTGGTAGTATAGGAAATATATATTCATCCCATCATTACTTGCCTATTTTGACTAAAGTTTATGATAAATATCCACCGATACCTATATTTATGATTATATCTATATTGCCTATATTAACTTTTAGTAGCAATTTTGGTAGTTTGGATGTATAAATAGGCAATATATACAAGCAGAATAAGGAATTGGGATAAAAATATGATAAAAAATGGCATTATGGAACGATATTTGGATAGTTTACTGAAAGGTGATAGAAACCGCTGCCGGGCCGTCATTGAAGAAATCCTCCAGAGCGGTATACCTGCCAACTCTGTTTACATAGATGTAATCTGGCCGATTTCCGCAGAAATCGAGAAATTACAGCGTTCAGGCAGAATCACGCCTACCCAAGAGAATTTAGCCACCCGAATCAACCGCACAATTGTAGACCAACTACAAAATAAATTGCCTCGCCGTCCAATTAAAAACAAGAAGATTGCCATCTGCTGCGACCTATCCGAATTGCAGGAACTCGGAGCCCAAATAACTGCTGACCTTT
>Ga0224495_10003023_pt1 | contig 10573 bp, 9 predicted proteins | sample SF_Jul11_sed_USG_FD_168128 | JGI IMG/M metagenome (GOLD analysis project Ga0224495, IMG submission 168128) | Sediment microbial communities from San Francisco Bay, California, United States - SF_Jul11_sed_USGS_4_1 | ecosystem: Environmental > Aquatic > Marine > Sediment | place: USA: California...
GGATAGCTTTAAGGATGTTGAGATGGTCTTTCGAGTTGGAGAGCCGATTGGATGACACAGATAAAGTGGGTCAGCGCATTAGGTTGTGTGCTCGTGTGCGCCGTGGGAGCGTTCGGTATTCTTGAGTCCGGTGCTGCGGATGTCTTTCTTGAAGCCACCCGTCCCGACTTTCAAAAGATTTCGTTAGGCGTTGTGGGGATCAAAAATGCGGGTGGTCCCGACTGGTTGGGGGGACGGATCGAAGAAGTACTGAAGCGGGATGTCAAGCGCTCTTTGGTATTTGATCTGATAGACCTGCCAGGCATCGGGATCAAGGTACAAGATTTGGATGTTGGTCTGCAGGGCGGGGCGAAGGCGGCCTTGAAGCAGGCGGCTGAAAGTGGTGTATCGGTACTGGTCTGGGGAAAAGCCGGGCTGAAAGAGTCGAGCAAAGACGCCGATGCCGATGTGAGCATGGAAGGCTTCGTCTACGACAGTGGTAGTGATGAGGTTATCGGGGGAAAGCGGTACGCAGGGTCGCCGTCGGTTGTGCGAATGATGGCACATCGGTTTGCCGATGAATTGGTTTTTCGGTATACCGGTGAGCCCGGTATTGCCAGGACGAAGATCGCATATGTAGCGGAACAGGGAACTGCCCGCGAACTGTTCGTTATGGATTATGATGGGTATGATGTTCGTCAGCTCACAGCTGACGGCTCGTTGAATCTCATGCCTCGGTGGTCTCCGGATCGACGGTTTCTGGTGTTCACCTCGTATCGTAATCGCAACTCACAAGACATCGACATGATTGAGTTGGCAACGGGTAAGCGGTGGACGGTGGTATCGCTGGGTGGGTTAAGCATTACCCCTTCGCTATCGCCGGACGGGAATTTTCTGGCATTTGCATCCAGTTATGAAGGCAATTCCGAACTCTACCGATTGGATACCAGGACCAAAGCAGTGCAGCGTTTGACGACGAATGCCGCAGGAGATTTGTCCCCTTCGTGGTCCCCGACCGGAAGAGAGTTGGTGTTTACTTCGGATCGCGGAGGCGGGCCCCAGATATTTCTTATGAGCGCGGACGGGTCAAATGTACGCCGGTTGACGTTTGATGGGGATTATAATGCGGCGCCGGTGTGGTCACCTCGTGGAAATTGGATTGCCTATGTGTGCAGGACCCCACGAAAAGAGTATAAACTGTGTTTGATTACTCCGGACGGACAGAAACGGGTGCAGTTGACAACGGGTCCGGGTGTCGATGATTCGCCGTCTTGGTCGCCTGATGGCAGGCATTTGGCATATAGTTCTACGGCCGATGGGAAGAGCCAGATTTATATGATCAATGCTGATGGTAAGGATATAGAACGGCTGACATTTGTGGGAACGCATAACAGTGCGCCGTCCTGGTCACCGGCCTCATGAGAGTGGTTTTGCGCGTGAAGAAGCGCCAAGAGTAAATGACAATGAGAAAGATGGTTAACGCAGAACAAGGAGAAGGTGGTATGCGTAAGATGTTGTGGGTGTATGGATTGGCGTTGGTGATAAGTAGCAGTGTGGTAGGGCTGTCTGGTTGTTCCAAGACAGCCGTGCAATCTGGCGGAGAAGGCCAGGGCACTCAAGGGGCGGCAACGGGAGCAACTCCTACTTCGCCGTCCTCTGATCGGTCAACGTCTTCGGCGGACAGTTTCCCTGATACGACGATGCAGGCAAGTAGTGGGGGACTTCGGGGGCTGGACAAGAATCCGTCGGAAGAGCGTGTGGCCGGCAATAGTACGATGGTGGCAAAGGCGGAGTCGTCCAGCAGCTCTGCGCAGCAGGCCGTTGATACGCGTGCCGAGCAGGAAGCGTTGGCGGCTACGGGATTGCGTGATGTGTTGTTCGGATACGATAGCTGGACGATTTCCGAAGATGCGCGGCAAGCCTTGATTCGTAACGCCGATTGGATGAAGTCCAATGCGCGTGCGAAGGTTAAAGTAGAGGGGCATTGCGATGAGCGCGGGACAACTGCCTATAACCTTGTGCTGGGTGAAAAGCGGGCAAAAGCCGTGCGCAATTATCTGGTCGAACTCGGGATCAGCGCGAACCGGTTGTCTGTCGTATCTTTCGGAAAAGAGCAGCCGATTTGCACTGAACATACGGATTCGTGCTATCAGAGGAATCGGCGGGGACATCTGGCGGTGAAGACAGGGAAGTAGGTCGCGTATTTTTGTCGAACCGGTTGCAGCGGTGTTGTCCGTGAGGGGCACGTGGGGGATTCCTTTACCATCATGGGTGGAATAATGCGGAACCATTCGGATACAAGGGGAGTCTGGACAGCAATTAATATGTTATGCGTGCTGTTATCGTCTGGCTGCGTTGCGCAACAAGCCGATCTGAAGCAGACGGAGCGGAACCTTCAGCAGCGTATCAAGCAGACCAGCGAAGAGTCGGCGCAAGTTCGTGCGCAACAGAACCAGGAAATCTCAGTCCTCCGGGAGCAGGAATTGCCGCAATTACGAGGCGATGTGGAGCGTGCGCTGCATCAGACTCAGGAATTGCAAGGAAAACAGGATGACTTCAAGCAGCGGGCAGGTCAGCTTGAACAGCAAACGAAGAAACTTGAGCAGTTGGCCGGGAGGATAGAAACTGATAGCGCGACACGCTACGCCTGGGTTCAGAAAAACCTTGATGGCCAGGAATTGAAACAGAAAGAGGAACGTGATCGACTTCGAGCGGAAGTGAATAGCCGTCTTGATGATGTGAATCGTCAGATGGAAACCTTGCGCAAGGAATTAATCGATGCAGTGCAAAAAACCAGCGGTGTGTTAGTGAAGAATGTGGATACTCGCCTGGAAGAGCAGCGAAAGTCGGCGTTGGAGAGCCAGAGCCGATCCGAGCTCTTGGCGGCGAAATTTACGCAGTTTAGCCAGGCTATGACGGGATTTAAGGAGTCACTGGCGGTATTGAGTGAGCGGTTGAGCCAGCAGGAGCAGGGGAGCAAGGCAACGACGGCCCATATCAATGAAATGAATAAAGCGGTTACCGGTCATTTGGGCGAAGTGAACAAGAGCGTAACCGGTATTGCTCAGAAGTTTGCCGCTCGCTTCGATGAGCAGGACCGTCGTCTTGACACATTGTCGAGAGCGGTCGATTCGGCCGTGCAGGATGCGCGTCAGCGAGGAGGAGGCAAGGCGGGCTCTCGCCAATCCACGGCGCAGAAGCCGGGATCTCGACCCTCAGCGGCGCCGACGCCGGAAGCGCCAAAGGCTGAGCCGGAGTTATCTGTGGCGTCGCATCAGACGCAGGGTGGGCAGGGCCTGTCAGGTGAAGAGGCTTTGCCGGCAACGGTATCCGAGGACCCGTCCTCACAGCAGGTCAGCCAGACCAGCGAGCCGGCTGATAAGCCTGAATATGAGCGCCTTTTAGGTTTGTTTCGTGATGGTGATCTCGATGGAGCTCGTCAGGGGTTTGTGTCGTTTTTGCGGGAATATCCGAATTCAGAACTAGCCCCCAATGCCCGTTATTGGCTCGGGGAGTCGTATTATGGGAAGCAGGAATACAAGCAGGCGATCGATTCATACGACAGGGTTGAGTTGGATTTTCCACGGAGCGAAAAGGTTCCGGCGGCGCTGTTGAAGAAAGGTTATGCTTATCTGGCGATGAAGGATAAACGGCGGGCGGCGTCAGCCTTCAAACAGGTGGTGACCTTGTATCCACGCAGTCCTGAGGCAGGGAAAGCTTCTGCAAAATTATCCCAGTTGAAGGAGTGATCATAATCGTGATGCGCAAGAAAACAGGTTCCATGCGGGGTGTTGTATTTGTGGCTGGGACGATACTGTCTCTCGCGGGCTGTGCCAAACACGCAGATTTTGTGGAGTTGCGCGATCAACTGGCGATGGTGTCGAAGTCTCAGGATCAAGAGCAAAAACGGCTGGATGCGTTGCAGCGGCGGTTGGAGTCGTTGGAGCGGATAAAGGATGGCGAGCCTGCCAAGGTCAAGCTCGATCCAAGATTCGATGACTTGTCCGCACGAATTCAAAAGCTGGAGGGGCGGCTAACCAAGACAGAGGATGTCTCGCCAGCCTCAGTCGTCTCTAAGGCCGAGACTGCACCCAAGTCAGAGTCTACCCAGGGAGAGCTTGTGCGCCCATCCAAGCCGCAGAAACCTGTTTCCCCTCCGGATGCGCCGGCGGTGCCTCCCGGTGTGCCGACTATTACGCCGACATCGGCTTTCAATCTGGCCTATAACGACTATCTCAACGGGAGATATGATCTCGCAGTGTCGGGATTTTCGCGGTTCGTGAAAGATTTTCCCGGTACGTCCCTGACGCCGAACGCGCATTATTGGCTGGGCGAGTCCTACTACCAGCAAAAGGATTATGCACGGGCGATGCAGTCATTCGAGTATTTGGCTTTAGAGTATCCGGGGAATGAGAAGATGCCGGCGGCGCTTTTTAAGTTGGGCCTTGCCTCAGGAGAAACCGGAGATCTTGTCAGGTCGAAGAAGGCCTTCAAGCGGGTTATCGATGAGTTTCCCGCATCGGATGAGGCGAAGCTAGCCAAGAGCAGGCTGGCAGAAACTCGATGATCGGCGTTTCCGTGTTGTACCCGCCTGCTCCGGTGTTTGCTGCAGCTGTGTTTTCTGGAGTCTAGCATCATGCCCGCCGCCAGTTGCTCCGCCAAGATTCAAGTTCTTCCGAGCGATGTGGTCAGTCGTATTGCGGCCGGGGAAGTTATTGAGCGTCCTGCAGCCGTCGTCAAAGAACTGTTGGAAAACAGTCTCGATGCAGGCGGCCGCCATATTACGATCGATGTGAAAGAAGGCGGGCTGTCCCTCATTCGCGTGACGGATGACGGCGAAGGTATTAGCCGTGCGGATCTTCCCGTAGCGTTTGAGCGGCATGCGACCAGCAAACTCCGATCCGATCGGGATCTCGCATCGGTAATGACGATGGGATTTCGTGGCGAGGCATTGCCCAGTATCGCGTCGGTCTCGCATGTGGCGGTGACGACAGCGACCAGGCAGGACCGAGTGGGCGCGCAAATTTCTCTGGTAGGAGGAGTCGGCAGTCCCATTACGGATGCGGCTGCCGTGCCAGGAACCAAGATCGAAGTCTCTAATCTTTTTTTTAACCAACCAGCCAGGAAGAAGTTTCTCAAAACAACCACGACCGAGCTCTCTCATATCACTCATGTGGTGCAGTTGGCAGGGTTAGCCTGGCCGTCTGTGCATTTTCGTTTGACCCATAACGGCCAGGAGATATTCAACTATCCCGCGGTGGCATCGAACCGCTATCGAATTCTTCAGGTGTACAGGCAGACGTTTCTCGATCGTACCATAGAGTTACGTGGTCGGGCAGGCGGCCTGTCGATTCGCGGGGTGATCGTTGATCCCGTTCACGCACGGTCTTCAAAGACGCCGCAAGAACTGTTCGTCAACCGCCGCCCTGTGCGTAATGCCACCGTGTTTCATGCGGTGATGGAAGGCTACGGAGGGTTTCTTTCCAAAGGGGCTCATCCGACTTTCGTGCTGTTTCTCGATATCGAACCGGATCGGATCGATGTCAATGTCCATCCCACGAAAAAGGAAGTTCGTTTCTCGGAAACGGAATCCCTTCACCAGTTAGTGCGTCAGTCGGTCCGTCAGGCACTGAGCGGTTCCGAGCGAAAGGCCGTATTGGGCGTCACCTCAGAAGGACCACCGCAGACGGGATCAGTGGATTCATCAGTGTTGCGGCAAGACGCTGTGCGTTCAGCGGGCAGTGCTGCCTCGCCCCTAACTGGAATTCCTGATGGGGCGCAGGTGGTGTTTGCCCAAGAGTCTTGCGCAACTTATCAGTCGTCTGAGAGACCGGCAATTATACCCTTTGGTCAAATTCTTCGGACCTATCTTGTGGCGCAAGTTGGCGCAGAACTCCAAATAATTGATCAACATACGGCGCATGAGCGGGTATTATTTCAGCGGCTCCGGCGGGAGTGGCAAAGTCGAACCATTCCATCGCAGCCGTTTTTGATTCCTGAGCCGATCGAGTTGTCGGTGGTGCAGACAGGGCTCTTGCTTAAGCGTCGTGATGATCTCGAAAAACTCGGGTTTTTGGTTGAACCATTCGGCGCGGCGGCGGTAGCCATTCGTGGCGTGCCGACCGGACTCGGTAAAGTGGATGCCGCCGCTCTGGTTCAGGATCTGCTTGAAGATTTGACTGAGTGGGATCGTGCTCCGTCGCTGGAAATGAAGGTGCAGCCGGTTTTGGCGTCGTTAGCCTGTCACGGAGCCGTGCGTGCAGGGCGAGCCTTGGCGCTGCCAGAGATTGAACAGGTGATTCGGGATTGGGTGGATGAGGGACTGGTTATGACCTGTCCTCACGGGCGTCGCACGGCGTTTCGTCTATCCACGGATGAACTCGCTAAGCTGTTCGGCCGGGTGGGATGGACGTGATGGCGATTCCAGCAAAGGCGGTACAGCGCCTTACTGAGGCGCAGGTCCGCTGGAAACCTGTCGTGGTAATCGTCGGGCCGACTGCCGTGGGAAAGAGTCGTGTTGCTATTGAAGTGGCCAAAGCCTTTGGGACAGAGGTGCTGGCGGCAGATTCCCGGCAAGTCTATCGCGGGATGGACATTGGAACGGATAAGCCGACTCTGGAGGAGCGCCAGGACATTCCCCATCGATTGATCGATCTCGTCAATCCAGACGAACCGTTTAATGCCGGCTTATACCGTACCCGCGCGGTAAATGAAATCGATCGTCTCTATCGTGACAGCCGTTTGCCATTGGTTGTGGGTGGCACCGGGCTGTATGTGCGGACGCTTCTTCAGGGGTTGTGCGATGCGCCGCCGGCTGATCCGGTGGTGCGGGAAGCGTTGCTGCGGGAGATGAAGGGGGTGGGGCACGATGCTCTCTACGCGAAACTCGTGAGGGTTGATCCCACGACGGCTGCGCGGCTGCATCCACGCGATGAATCGAAAGTGCTTCGCGCTTTAGAAGTGCATCAATTATCCGGTCGCCGGATGTCGGAGTTCCAGCAGGAACATGCGTTTGCTGAACGGCCATTTGCCTCTTTGATCATCGGGTTGAATCGCGACCGAGAAAGGCTGTATCAGCGCATCGAGGCGCGGATCGACTGGCAATTGGCGCATGGATTGATCGAAGAAACATCCCGGTTACTTGACTTGGGCTATCAGCAAAACAGCGGTGCAATGAAGGGCTTGGGCTATCGGCAGGTGGCCGAGTATTTGGCCGGTGAGTATGATGGCGCGGAAATGGTTCGTCGGTTTAAACGGGACACAAGACATTTTTCAAAGAGGCAAATGACCTGGTTCCGAAAGGAGCAGGGGATCCAGTGGGTGATGATCCAGGAGCCGGACTCGGTTGCGCACACAGCCGGGCTGGTCGTCAGACAGATTGATCGATTTCTTACGGAACTGGGGGCGTAGGAATGGCGCGACAGAAACAAACTATGAATGCCGACATCGGCATTATCGGTGGTAGCGGGCTGTACGATATCGAGGGGCTGCGGGCGGTTAAAGAACTTGCGGTGAGGACTCCGTTTGGCGCGCCGTCCGATAAGGTTGTGCTCGGCGAGTTGGATGGGGTTCGGGTGGCGTTTCTCTCGCGGCATGGCCGCGGCCATCGGATTAATCCTTCGGAAATCAATTATCGCGCGAATATCTATGCGTTGAAGTCCCTCGGCGTCAGCCGGGTGATTTCCGTGAGCGCGGTTGGCAGTATGAAGGAGTCGATCAAGCCGGGTGATGTCGTGTTGCCGGATCAGTTCATTGATCTCACCAAACGTCGTATCTCGACATTTTTTGAAGGTGGTATTGTCGCGCATGTTGCGTTTGGCGATCCGGTTTGTCCGTCGCTCGGGGCGACATTGCTGGATGCGGCTCGTGAGGTTGGCGCAACGGTGCATCAGGGCGGTGTCTATCTTTGTATCGAGGGCCCTCAATTTTCAACCAAAGGGGAGTCCCTGTTGTATCGTCAATGGGGCGCAAGTGTAATCGGGATGACGAATCTTCCGGAAGCCAAGCTTGCACGTGAAGCAGAACTCTGTTACTCCACCGTAGCCTTGGCGACAGATTATGATTGCTGGCATGCCACGGAAGAGGCGGTGACCGTTGAAGCGATTCTGGCCACGCTCCGCCAAAATGTTATCCTGGCCAAGCGATTGTTGAGGGCCGCGATGAGCAAGGCGGCCGTGGTGTCATCGTGCGGCTGTCAGCAGGCCCTGCAGCATGCGATTATTACGGAGCCTGATCGAATGCCGGCTCCACTCAGGCGAACGCTGGCATTATTGATGGACCGGGCGGTTCCTGCGAAGAAAGGAAAACGGTAGATCATGGGAAAGTTGCTCGTTGTCGGTTCGGTTGCTCTCGATACGGTGAAAACGCCGTTCGGGGAAGTCAGCGAAGTCCTCGGGGGGTCGGCTACCTATTTCTCGACGGCGGCCAGCTATTTCACAACCGTTGATTTGATCGCGGTGGTAGGGGAGGATTTTCCTTCGCAGCATCTGGCGTTCCTCAAGAGCCGTGGCATTGATGTGACAGGGCTTGAGCGGCGGCCAGGGGCGACTTTCCGATGGAAAGGAGAATATACGCATCAGCTCAACGAAGCGCACACGCTGGATACGAAACTCAATGTATTTGAAACATTTCGGCCCAAGATCCCAGAGGCCTACCGGTCCCCGGATCTTTTGTTTTTGGGCAATATCGATCCAGAGCTTCAGTTGGATGTATTGGAGAAGTTGCCTCGTCCTCCATTGGTCGCCTGTGACACGATGAATTTCTGGATCAATGGCAAACGGGACGCTTTGTGGCGGGTCCTGGAGAAGGTCGATATTCTGATTATTAACGACGGGGAGGCCCGGGCGCTCGGAGAACATACGAACCTTGTGAAGGTTGCCCAGAAAATACTTGCGCGTGGCCCCAAGTATCTTATTATCAAACGCGGGGAATACGGGGTGTTGATGTTCAATGAAAAGCAGATGTTCGGGGCACCGGCTTTCCCTCTAGAAGATGTACGTGATCCAACCGGTGCGGGAGACACGTTCGCAGGCGGTTTCCTGGGTTATCTGACGGCAACGGGGAATCGTTCTGCTGAGGCGTTTAAGCAGGCAATTATCTTCGGAAGCGTGATGGCGTCATTTACTGTAGAAGCCTTTAGTCTTGACCGTTTGCGAATCCTGGATTACAAAGAGGTTCAAGAGCGATTTCGAGCCTTTAAGCATTTGACGCATTTTGAGGATATTTCGTGACGCAGACGGTTTCTATCGATTTGCATTGTCGCACTGAATGGTACTCGTTGCTGGCATTAGTTATCGCAGTTGGCTGCTTGTCGGGCTGCGCGATATCGGAAGAGTCGATCCAAAAGTCAAAAGGCTATTATCAAGAAGGTCTTGCGAATTTGGATCGCGATCAGCAGAAAGCATTTGTGTCTTTTCAGAAGGCCGTGCAGGCTAATCCGGGTAACAAGGAAGCACGGTACGGACTCGGCCATATCCTGGCTCTGCAAGGGAAACTAGCACAAGCCGAAGAAGAGTTGAGGCATGCGACGAAACTCGATGAGAATTATTCGGAGGCGCATACCTATTTAGGTCAGATTTTTGAACAAGAGGATCGGTGGCAGGATGCGATTGCTTCGTTTCGTCAGGCGTTGACCAATCCGTTATATGTCACGCCGGATCTGGCCCGATTCCATCTTGGCAGGGCGTTGGCTCATGAAGGGGACTACCAGGGGGCGATGGAGGCGCTTGAAGATGCTATGGTGGTGAATCCTCCGAATGTGCCTCCGGCGTTGTTGCATTTGGAGTTGGGACGGATCTATTACAAGCTGGGGTTCGAGCGGCGGGCGAAAGAAATGCTGACCAAGGTAATGACGTTCGATAAGGGCGGCGAGTCTGCCGCGGCGGCAAAAGAACTGCTGACACGGCTGAAGCCGTAGAGAGAGATCTATGGAATCGATCGGTGAATTTTTCAGGCAGGTGCGGGAGACCAAGGGACTCACCATCGACGAGGTTGCATCGAAAACACGCATTCGCACCGATTTTGTGAAAGCGTTGGAAGATGGAAACTTTGCGAAGTTGCCCGATCAGGTGTTTGCGCGAGGATTTGTCCGGTCCTACGCGCGGTCTCTCGGTCTTGATGAGGAAGATGCTATTCATCGATTCGTGCAGTCGGCGGGTGCTTTTTATGACAAACAGGTCGAGCGGGAGCGGTTAAAGGTCCGGCAGGCGGAAGAAGAGCGGAAACGTCAAGCTAATCGCAAGGCTGTTGCGATCGCCATCGGCATCGCAATCTTCACCCTCATTTTCCTCTTAAGCCGCGAACAGTCATCCTTGGTGGTTCGGCGTTCGAATTCGGACATTCCGTCGTCTTCACCTAAACAGACTGTGACGACAGCGTCGGAGTCTCAAGGTCTCACGCCGAGTCTGCCGAGCGAAGAGGCCCAGTCGGACCTCAAGGCTAAGCCGAGCGAGGCTCCTGCCGCATCACCCAAACCGACTCAGGGCAATGTCTCAGGGGCAACACCCGGAGCGGTGCCGCCAGCTTCTGCTGTGTCCGACTCGATTGTGCCAACTCCTTCGTCATTGGGGAGTGACGGGCCATTAGGCGGGATTTC
>Ga0224495_10003024_pt1 | contig 10568 bp, 6 predicted proteins | sample SF_Jul11_sed_USG_FD_168128 | JGI IMG/M metagenome (GOLD analysis project Ga0224495, IMG submission 168128) | Sediment microbial communities from San Francisco Bay, California, United States - SF_Jul11_sed_USGS_4_1 | ecosystem: Environmental > Aquatic > Marine > Sediment | place: USA: California...
GACGCCGGATCCTGACGGCTTGCGGAACTCGATGTCGGAGTGGGTCACTCGCGAGGGTCGACCGTTGATCTTCAATCCCACTTCGGGCGCCGGGGGATTCGCCAAAGTGGACGCGGTGTCCGGGGCGCTCGCGGCGCTCTGCGTCCCGCTGATGACGGCCGAAGGAGCGGTTGGCGCAATCATCGTCGGTAGCCGCAGTCCGGATTTCCGTTTCAACAGCGACGACGTTCGGCTTCTTTCGACGATCGCAAACCACGTGACGATCGCCATCGGCAACATCGAACTGTTCTCCAGCCTTCAGGAGGCATACTTCTCGACCGTACGCTCGCTTGCGGCCGCCGTCGACGCCAAGGATCCGTTCACCCGCGGTCACTCCGATCGCGTGGCTATGTACGCGACGATGATGGGCCAAAGACTCGGTCTCTCGATGGAACAGTGTACGGCTCTGGAGATGGCCGCCTACCTACACGACATCGGCAAGATCGGCGTGAGGGAAGAGATCCTGCTCAAGCCGGGTCGACTCGACGACGCCGAGATGAGCCAGATGAGGCACCATCCTCTGATCGGTGCGAACATCCTCAAACCCGTTGGGTTCCCTTGGCCCATCACGCCGGTCGTCAGACACCATCACGAACGGTGGGACGGGGACGGCTATCCTGCCGGGCTCAAGGGCGAAGAGATCCCGCTGCTTGCCCGCGTGCTGACCGTTGCAGACGCGTTCGAGGCCATGACGGCCGATCGCCCCTATCGTTCGGGACGAAGCATCTCTCAGGGCATCGAGGAGTTGCGCCGCTGTTCGGGTTCGCAGTTCGACACACGCATCGTGGAAGCGTTCATAGAGGCCTTGGAAGCGAGCGACATTCTGGCAAAGGGCATCGAAGTGCCCGTGCTTGAGGAAGTCCAAAGCGACGAAGCGCGCGCGATCTTCGTAGCCGTGATCGAAGGGATGCTCTCAAGCTTCCGCAGGCTTGGCGGGCCGCGCTTGGCGGCCAACGTCGAGCAAGAGCTGAACGACCTGTTCGCCGACAGGGGCTACCCCATCACCGTTTCGTCGGGCCGCGTATCGGTTCACTTCGAGGACGGGATCTCAGACGAACTCCGCTCGATGCGCGATGCGGTCAAACTCGTGGACGAGACAATGGGGAGAATGTCCGGCGAAACCCTCGTCGACCACTTCTACGCTGATGCGATGGCGACGTTGTCGGATCGCATGAGACTGCTCGCTCACTCTCTCGACTTCCACGGCTGACCTCCAGACGGCGTGCCGAAGCTGCGGTGTCGCCCGGCGCCGCGTCGCTTGACGACTCTCCAACGCTGGGCCACGCTGCCCCTTCGTATGGGTGTCGGCGGTGCTACACTATGGCGCGAACCAGGTCAGGATTCATGGTTTGGGCGCTTGGACGGAGGGTCGATGGCACTGGTTGTGGCCAAGTTCGGTGGCACTTCGCTGGGTGGTGCGGAGCGAATCCGCAACGTTGCCCGGCGCCTTATCTCGCGCAAGGAATCCGGCGACGACATCGTCGCTGTGGTCTCGGCGATGGGAGACGTCACAGATGAGTTGGTGGAACTAGCCCGAGAGGTCTCCTCCGATCCGCCGGACCGAGAGATGGATATGTTGCTTGCTACCGGCGAGCAGGTGTCGATCGCGCTGCTGGCGATGGCGATTCACGACATGGGTCACGAGGCCATCTCTTTCACGGGAACGCAGGTGGGCATCGTGACGGATCCGGTTCACAGGAAGGCGAAGATCACGGAGGTCAAGGTCGATCGCGTGCGCGAGGCGCTCTCAACCGGGAGAATCGTCATCGTGGCTGGATTCCAGGGTGCGACGCCCGATGGTCAGATCACCACACTCGGGCGGGGTGGGTCCGACACGACCGCCGTCGCCGTGGCTGCAGGGATAGGCGCCGACGTCTGCGAGATCTACACGGACGTGGACGGCGTATTCACCGCAGACCCCAGGATCGTGCCTTCGGCAAGGAAGATCGACTCAATATCCTACGAGGAGATGCTCGAGATGGCATCGAGTGGCGCCGGCGTGCTTCAGATGCGTTCGGTCGAGTTCGCTCGCAACCACGGTGTCGTCGTCCACTGCCGTTCGAGCTTCACCGATTCGCCCGGTACGATCGTCAAGGAGGCTGACGAGACCATGGAGCAAGCCATCATCTCTGGCGTGACGCACGACACGTCGGAGGCGAAGATCACCTTGCGTGACGTGCCGGACCGTCCGGGTGTGGCGGCGCAGGTCTTTACGGCCATGGCCGACGCGAACGTCAACGTGGACATGATCATCCAGAACGTGTCCGAGCAAGAGACGACGGACATCTCGTTCACGGTGCCGAAGGACGATCTCGGCAGCGCGAACAGAGCACTGGACGACATAGTCGCGAAGCTCGGAGCTCGCGAGTGGTCAGTCGACGATTCCGTCGCGAAGGTGTCGCTCGTGGGCGCAGGGATGAGAACCCATCCCGGCATAGCGGCCCAGATGTTCCGGACGATGGCCGAGGTGGGAGTCAACATCGACATGATCTCTACTTCTCCCATCCGTATCTCCTGCGTGGTGGCTGCGGACCAGGTCGCCGACGCGGTCAGGGCCTTGCACGACGTGTTCGGCCTGGGATCAGACGAGAGCGGCGGCGAGGACGAGCCGACGCACGGAGGGGGCGAGTAGGTATGGCGTGGGACCGCGCCATACCCGACCGACCGACGGTCGCGGTCGCCGGCGCCACCGGCGCCGTCGGCAGGGAGATGCTGAAAGTGCTCAAGCAGCGAGATTTCCCGGCAGAGCGGGTCATTGCGCTGGCGTCGTCGCGCTCTCGAGGTCGGCGGTTGCCGTTCGCGGACGAGGAGCTCGAGGTCCAGGAGATGACGCCGGCGAGTTTCGTGGGCGTCGACATAGCCCTGTTCTCTGCCGGCGCGTCGATTAGCAGGACCATGCGCGAAGCCGTCGTTTCGGCGGGTTGCGTGATGATCGACAACTCTTCGGCCTTCAGGATGGAGGAGGACGTTCCGCTCGTAGTCCCTGAGGTGAACGCCGAGGACATACGTTGGCACTCGGGCGTGATCGCCAACCCGAACTGCTCGACCATCCAGCTGGTCGTGGCGCTGAAGCCACTTCATGATGCGGCTACCATCAAGCGCGTCGTCGTCGCCACCTATCAAGCGGCCTCGGGCGCCGGCGCCGCCGCTATGGACGAGCTTCACGAACAGACACGGGACGTGCTCGCAGGGCGGGAGCCTCGGGTCGAGCAGTTCTCGCATCAGATAGCCTTCAACTGTATCCCGCACATCGACGTGTTTCTCGACGACGGATCCACGAAAGAGGAGTGGAAGATGGTCGTCGAGACGAAGAAGATAATGCACGCCCCTCAGATGGAGCTGATCGCAAGCTGCGTTCGCGTGCCCGTGCTGAGGTGCCACTCCGAGGCGGTGCACGTGGAGTTCGAGGAGCCGCTCGGTCTCGAAAAGGCCAGGCAGGTACTGGAAGAAGCGCCTGGTATCGTGGTCACGGACTCTCCGTCCGAGTCGGTATATCCGATGCCCGCGATGCTGGAGGGTACGGATGCGACGTACGTCGGGCGCCTGCGCGCAGACGATTCCGTTGACCACGGCATTGCGATGTGGGTGGTCGCCGATCAGCTCCGCAAGGGGGCAGCGCTCAACGCCGTGCAGATCGCCGAACTGCTGTAGAGCGTGAGCAACTGCACGTTCGTGCGGTATGCTGTTGAGGTCTACAGCAGACCACGGGAGCGGTCCATGGGCGGAGAACGGATCCTCATCGTCGAAGATGACACGACGATTGCTCGTTTCGTCGAACTCGAACTCGCTCACGCGGGCTACGAAGTCTCCAAGGTTTCGGACGGCAAGGCGGCGCTGGATGTCGTCGGCGAAGGTGAGCCGGATCTACTGATCCTCGATCTCATGCTGCCTGGCATGGACGGGCTGGACGTGGCTCGTGCGCTGCGTCTGTCCACAAGCCACTTCCCGATTCTCATGCTTACGGCGAAGGCGGACACGCAGGATGTCGTGACTGGTTTCGACGCTGGGGCCGACGACTACCTTCGCAAGCCGTTCGAGATTCCGGAACTGCTCTCTCGCGTTCGGGCTCTGCTCAAGCGCACCGAACGCGAGCGGTCGGGGTCTTCGTATGAAGCCAGCGGCGTCAAGGTCGATCCCGCCTCGCGCCGCGCTACCGTCAACGACGAGCCTCTCGATCTGACCGGCAAGGAGTTCGACCTCCTCTTCCATCTCGTCACCAATGCGGGCCGTGTCATCTCCCGTGACGAGATACTTGAGGCGGTCTGGGGCGGCCAGCACGCCACCGACAGCAACGTCATCGAGGTCTTCGTCTGCCACCTGCGCAACAAGATCGGGGATCGTGACAACACGATCATCCAGACGATCAGAGGCGTGGGCTACTTCTTCGCGAGGGGATAGCAAGTGAGAGGCCGGTCCTCGCTGAGGACGTGGCTGCTGCTCGTCGCGATCCTGTTCGCCGGGCTCGTGGTTGGCGGCGTCGCGCTCACAACCTACGTCGTGGTGTCGGACGGCATGTCTCTCGTCGCGCACGATGCCTCGGTGGCGGTTGCGCAAAGCGCCGCGCAGATCGTGAAGCAGGAGACGACCAACGCCAAACTTGCTGCAGCGGAAGAGGGCCTGGAAGGAGACGCGCGCGAGCGAGAGGCAGAACGGCAGTTCCAGCGCCGCGTCCCGGAGATGTTCCGCGCTGGGTCCCTTGCCGCCGGGGCGTTTGCGTTCTATGAGGAGAGTCTCGAGCCGGTTTGGTTCTCCGACGAGCAAGCCCTTCTGCCCGGAGCGGAGTCTCAGCGACGGCGCGCGCTCGAACTCAATCAGACGACGGAATCGACCCTCGACGAAGGTGGCGTCCTGGACGGCCTCTTCGCGCCGGCGAAACTGGGCACATACGTCGTTCACGTGCCGCTCGATCTGCCGCGGGGGGAGCGCGGAGTGCTCGACGTCGCGTACTTCCCAACGCGCGAGGAGGCGGTGATCGACGCGATCCGCTTTCCCATGGCCATGCTCGCAGTGTCGGCGATGATCATCATGATCGTGATGATGCAGACGAGCATGGGATGGGTTCTCAAGCTAGTGGATGATCTCCGAAGGGCGGCCGATTCCATCGACGCAGGGCAGCTCGATGTTCACCTGCCTGAAGAGGGGCAGCACGAGATCGGCGATTTGGCGCGTTCGATCAACGCGCTGATAGACCGGCTTCGGCGCAGAGCCGACGTACAGACTCGCTTCGTTGCCGATGCAAGCCACGAACTGGCTACACCGGTGGCGGGCATTCGCGGCTACACGAATATCCTGAGGGCGTGGGGCGCCGACGACCCCGAGGTCCTGGACGAGGCGATCAGGGCGATAGACAAGGAATCGCGACGCATGGCGCGCCTGTGCGGCGACCTCCTCTCCCTCGTAAGGAGCGATCGAGCCCTGGAATTCAAGATATCGCGCTTCGATGTCAACGCACGCTGTCGGGAGATACTGGCGGCGGCCGCGACGCGATACCTCTACAAGGGGCTTGAGTTCGTGGGCCCGGAAGATGAGTCGCTGGTGATGATGGGCGACCCGGATAGAGTTGAGGACGCCATCTCGATCCTTGTCGACAACGCGTGCAAGTACACGGCCGAAGGGGGCCAGGTCAGAATCGCCACGAGGAAGCGTCGGGACCGAGTCCAGATCCAGGTCGCCGACACAGGCATCGGCATCCCACAGGACGATCTGCCCAACATATTCGAGCGTTTCTACAGAAGTGATGCGTCAAGATCTCAGGAAACCGGAGGATTCGGCCTGGGTCTGCCCATCGCCAAGGCCATCGTTGAAGCCACCGGCGGTGCGATAGATGTGAAGAGTCGGGAGGGTGAGGGAACGACGTTCACGATTCTGTTGCCGAGGGGCCGACTCTAGATCCTCGGCAACAGAACTCTCAAGAATCCCCAGGTAGGTGCCGATAGGCGCGAATAGAGGCAATGCGCGCTCAGAGAGCACCACCGGGGAGATGCGAGTGTCCAGCGAGGGACTAGCACACACCGCACTACAGGGTCGCGAATGGCGGGATGGCGTCGACGCTTTGGTCGAGGCCGTCCGACTTGTCGTATGCGTGCTCGATTCCGGTAGTCGCTCTGTGGTCTTCTCCACGGACCGCTGTTCCCACTGCGACGTCGCCACCGCCGACGGACCTCACGAGTCTTGTCTGGGCGAGGCGTCACGTGTGCCCGACGACGTGACTCTGATGACCTGCCGCGGGAGTCTCCCGTGCTACGTTGCCCCCATAGCGCACGCAGACCGGGATGCATGCACGTTGGTGGTAGGGGGATTCGTTTCGTCGACACGCGAGCGGAATCGCCTATTCGCCAAGCTCGCCAGCGTAGGTGTCCAGGAGACCGCCGCCCGGACGGCCGCGCGCGCCATCCCGCTCGTGCCTCGCCGGCAGGTGGAGGCACTCGCGAGGATGCTGGCGGTCCAGGCTTCCGCGACACTCAGCCGGGCATCGGAGAACGCTCGGTGGGCCACTCGCGTGCGGGAGCTGGAACTGTTTGTGGAGGCTGGCACGACATTCGGCAGTTCTCGAAACGGGGATGCCGAAATCGAGAGTTCGATACTCGAACGAGCCATGGGCCTCGTGTCCGCCGACTGCGGGACGATAATGCTGTTGCGTCCCGGCACCGACATCCTCGAGGTAGTGGCCGCTCTCGGAGAAGCGTGCGTGGGCGCTCTGCACGCGCGCGTGCACCTGGGCGAGGGCATCTCCGGACGCGTCGCGCGCACGGGCCGCAGCGTGCTGGTGACCGGCGACCGCGACGAGATGTTGTGTCACAGCCTGAGTCCCGGTCGTGGCATCCGTCACGCTATCTCCGTGCCCCTGAAGCGCGGTCCGGACCTCATCGGCGTGCTCAACCTGGGCATGACGAATCCGGAACGCAGGTTCCTCGGCGAAGAGATCCGGTTGATCGATCGCTTCGCGGCGTTGACGGCCGTCGTGATCGACAACGTACACCGCCAACGCGCGTCCGAGAGGATCACGTACGAGGTATTGAAGCTCAACGAGTACGCGAGAAGTGTGAGCACGTTGGCGTCCTCGGATGAGATAGTGTCGCTCACCGTCAGCGTGCTGGAAAAGGCGTTCGACTTCGAACTGGCTGGCGTCGTGGTGACCGGGTGGGGCCGAGAAGACGCCACCGTGGTGCTGGGGACCGAGGTCCCGGAGAACGTCATCCAGTCTGTCGTGGCCGAGGCGGCAGGCTGGTACGAGGGAGAGGAAGCGCTGGGCGAGATCCGCTACGTCACGCATCTGGCCGAACCAGGGCCGCCCGCTGCCGACTTCGGGGACTGGTCGGTCTTCTCCAGCGAGATCATGGCTGGAGACACCATCGTGGGCTATGCGTTTCTGGCCAGCCATGAGGACGGCGCGTTTTGCGCCGAGGACAAGCGCATGCTCGACGGAATCGCCGATCATGCGGCTGCCGCGCTTTGCAGAGCGGCCCTCTTCGAGAGGCTACGCAACGATTTCACCCGCACGATCTCAGCACTGTCAGCGACTCTAGACGCCGGAGAGCGCGTGCCGCGCGGCCACTCGGACCGCGTGATGGACTACGCCATGGCCATAGGCGAGGAACTCGGTCTTGCGCGGGAGGACGTAGAAGTCCTGCGGTTTGCGGGTCTTCTCCACGACGTCGGGAAGATGGGGCTCTCCGAAGAGATACTCCTCAAGCCTTCGAGGCTCTCGGAAGAAGAGATGGAAGAGGTGCGGCGACACGCCGAGATCGGTGCGAGCATAGTCGAGCAGCTGGAGTTGCTCGACGCCGTCACGCCCGTGATTCTCCACCACCACGAGCATTGGAACGGTGGTGGCTATCCCCATGGGCTGGCGGGAGACGAGATCCCATTGCTCGCGCGCATCCTGTCTGTCGCGGACGCGTTTGACGTGATGACGTCGGAACGCCCGTATCGTCGCCGTCTATCCTATGCGGAAGCCAGACAGGAACTGCGGTCGGCAGCCGGAGTGCAGTTCGATCCTCGCGTAGTGAGCGCACTGATCGACGCACTCGAAGCTCGGGCGCTCGTGGGTCGCACGGGGTTGCTCGCGGAGCTCGGTCCCGAGGATCATCTGCCCGCCTAGGCGACTCAGTCCGACCGCAACACCCCTGCGTGCTACAATCCCGTGAGCATTCGACCATCCGGGGGTCCTCGTGAGACACAGTCGCTACGTGGCGCAGGCAGGCGTCATTGCAGCCGTATACTCGGCTTTTACGATTCTCGTGCTCCAGCTTCCGGGCGGCATCGGCTGGGGTCCCGTGCAGCTGCGGCTCAGTGAGGCGATAACCGTCGTCGCCGCTCTGACACCCGCTGCGATACCGGGGCTCACGCTGGGTACGGCGGTTGCGAACGCCTCCTTGCTCCTCGCGTTGGGCAACCCGATAGTCCTCTATGACGTTGTGCTGGGGTCTATCGCCACGCTCCTGGGGGCCTTCTGGACGTGGCGATTCCGAAACAAGACGGCGCTGGCGCTGCTTGGACCCGTTGTCTTCAACGCACTGATCGTGCCTGCCTATCTGCCCATTATCTTGAGTGAGGTCGCGGGCTTCTATGAGGTCCCGATCCTGGGGGTAGACTTGAAGGGGCAATGGCTAGGCATGTACCTGTTCGGTGTAGTCGCAGTAGGCGTCGGCCAGGCAATCGTCGTCTACGGTCTCGGCTGGCCGTTGCTTGCGGCCATGAGGCGGATCGGTGTCGCAGGAATGGCCGGTGACGGCGAGTCCTGATGCGTGCGGAAGCAAGGATGGACACATTCGGTCTCGACATAGCGAGTCGTGAGTCGTGGACTCGAGGTGCGTTCGGTCGGCCCGAGGGCTTCTTGATTCAAGGCAGTCCCGACGACTGCAAGGAGTGCTGGGGATGCGTCCGGTACTGCCCCGCACGCGCCATTCGGGTGACGAACGGCGTTTCCGAGGTCGTCGCAGAGCGGTGCGTGAAATGCGGAGCTTGCGTTTCCGAGTGCGGAAACTGCGGCCGTTTGGTCCGCGACGACACGCCTGCGGTGCGCGAGCTTCTTCGGAGCGGGCGGCCCGTCGTGGCGCTACTGGCGACAGAGTTCGTCGCGGCGATGCACCCGATGGCTTCGGCCGAGGTGGAGCGCGCCCTTGAGTCCCTCGGCTTCTACGCGGTCGAGAGCACGCTCCTCGGCGAAGAACTGGTTGCGGGGGAATACGAGAGGCTGCACTCTCGGTCGGGGATGCCCATGACCCTGCGCTCGACCTGCCCGGTGACCGTCGATTGGGTCAAGCGATATCGCCCTTCGTTCGCGAGCGCTCTGACGCCCGTAGTCCCGCCGTACGTTGCCCAGGCCCGCCTCATCCGTGCGTTGTATCCGAAGGACATCGCCGTCGTCTACGTATCGCCGTGCTACGCGCGCAAGGACGAGATCCACGACGAAGACATCAGGGATGCGGTCGATGTGGCCATCGACTTCGTCGAGCTCAAGAGACTTCTGGCCACGGTGCAGTTGCGCTCGGCCAGCGCGAACCCGTACGTCGGCGCACGACGTCCCGAGCCGCTCAAAGAGCTTTCGCTCACTGACGGGTTCCCGCGCTCCACTCTCGTCGAGCGAGATAAGACCGACTCCGAAGTGATTGCGGTCCGGGGGTTGAGGCAACTCGACCGGGTTCTTGACGCAATCGAAGGCGGGGAGGCCGTGCCTGCCATCCTGGACATGCTCAACTGTGACGGATGCATCGACGGGCCCGCGGTCAACCCGGGTCTGTCGGTTTTCGCGAAGCGGAACATCGTGGCTGCAGAGAGAGAGACTCGGGGTCGCACGTCCGTTCGAAGCAGGGATCTGCTTGCTCACCTGCCTCCGGTAGAGGTGGTGCGTTCTTTCAAGCCGTCTCCCATGTTAGTTCCGGTGCCCACGCCAGAGCAGGTGGACGCGGTGCTAGCCGAAGGGGACTTCGCGAATCGGAGCCAGACGCTCGATTGTGGTGCGTGTGGCTACGGGACGTGTGTGGAGCATGCACAGGCCATCCTCGCGGGGCTCTCCACCTGGGAGATGTGCTTCCCTCTGCAGCGCCGACGCATGCGCGAAACGAACGAGATGCTGGAGCAGGTGGCCACGAGCGATTCGCTGACCGGACTGCTGAATCGACGCGGCTTCGACGAACGCCTCTCGGAAGAGGTGGCTCGCGGGCACCGGTACGGCAGCCCGCTGTCGCTTATGATGATGGACATCGATGGCTTCAAGGACGTGAACGACCGGCTCGGCCATGCGGCGGGAGACGCGGTTCTGCGGGGGGTCGCGGCCGTGCTTCGAGAGGGTCTTCGGGAAACTGACATCCCGACTCGCTATGGTGGCGACGAGTTCGCTTTGGTGCTGCCGGGAATCCGCAAAACCGAGGCGTACGCCGTCGCCGAGAAGCTTCGCGAAGCCGTTTCCTCGTTGCGCTTCAACGACGAGCACGGCGAAGCGTTCGACGATCTGCGTGTGACCGTGTCGGCGGGCGTGGCGTCGCTGAGCGGGAGTGCTGAGGGCGCGTCGTCCCTGCTGGAATCGG
>Ga0224495_10003025_pt1 | contig 10567 bp, 6 predicted proteins | sample SF_Jul11_sed_USG_FD_168128 | JGI IMG/M metagenome (GOLD analysis project Ga0224495, IMG submission 168128) | Sediment microbial communities from San Francisco Bay, California, United States - SF_Jul11_sed_USGS_4_1 | ecosystem: Environmental > Aquatic > Marine > Sediment | place: USA: California...
TCGTATGGGTAGCCACCATCGCGAATGACATCCTGGCCGTCACCGAGATTGAAGACATAGGTGTCGCTCCCCCCCCTGCCCTCCAGGACATCGTTCCCCGCTCCACCAATCAGCGTGTCATCGCCCTGCCAGCCAGATAAAGAGTCATTCCCCCCTTCTCCGATCAATCGGAACGGCAAGCTACTTTTATAGGAAGGGGCCGCATAATAGGCATCTATTTCATCGTCGGCACCCGTGCCTCTGAGAGGAACCCCCCGTTCAATCAATTGGTCGTAACTGATGACCATCCCATCGGCGAACTCAAATTGCTCGATGATACGCGGGCCGTACGGATTCAATGCCTCGAATTGCGTGACTCGAACCACATCGCCCCCGGAACCGACCTTGAGTAGCAAGGTGTCGCATTTGTAAGAATAGCCGCCGAGTTCAAACGCCACATCTACCGTGTCCAGCGTAATGCCGGGGCCGAACACGACTCGATTGAACTCGTGCAACCGGTCACTGATCGTATCGACACCATCGCCAAGATTGAACCGGTAGGTATCAAAGCCGGCGCCGCCGATCAACACATCATTCCCAGCTCCTCCACCAAGCGTATCGTTGCCGGCCCGGCCTACGAGGACCTCGTCGCCCGCCGTCCCCAGCGCCACATCATCGCCATCGGTCAGCTGTCCGGCGACAAACTCGGCGGTGGACAGCGTCAGCCCATCTTCAAACCAAAGTTCTCCCACGACAGCCGTCCCGTGGACTCCGGTCACATCGAACCCCAACAACGTGATCTGGCTTGAGGTCCCGTCGATCGCTAGTGTGAGTGTGTCTGTTCCCTGGTTAAGCACCAAATCAGCTGCCGTCACCTCATGCAGAAATGACAACCCGTTCAACTCTTCCGGCGTGGATACATCAGTAATCGTGACATGACCCCCGTCACGGTAGAATATGTACGTGTCATATCCCGCACCCCCGTTGAGACTATCCGGTCCACCGCCGCCTTCCAACGTATCATCACCGACTGAACCGGTGAGGGTGTCGCCCAGCGGCGTCCCAAAGAGATAGTCGCCGAATTCGCCTCCAATAAGATCGAGCCCCGGCACCATGGCCTGGAGAGTCGCTTCATCCCAGATGGTCCCATCGGCAAAGACAAACCGCTCAATCGCATACGAACCCAAGAACGAATTCTCGAAGGTCAAACTGTCCCCGGTATCGACGATCCGTACCGTCAGGGTATCGGGATAATCGATCGAGAACTGCACATCACCGGGCGCCACATCGGCCGTGAACTGCACCTGATCGATGTCCGGTGGGCTGGGAATTCCCCAATAGTCGCTGTGATAGAGACGTTCGCCGATCCAATCTGCGCCATACCCTCGTCCAAATACATAGGTATCGCTGCCGTAGCCACCTTCCACGTAGTCATCGCCCGCCCCGCCGTCGAGTACGTCGTTGCCTTTGCCACCATCGAGATAATCGTTGCCGCCTTCGCCCCTCAGCACGTCGTTGAAGACCGATCCTGTGAACGACTCCGCCGCATCCGACCCGACCCGAGTCACGCCCTGGGCATGCGCGATGAGATCCGCTGTGGTCCAGATCGTCCCATCGGCAAACTGAATACATTCTAGCTCTTGATCAGGCTGATACTGAAGATCTGAGTCGTCTAGATTGACCCAATCACCTAACATCACATAGTCGTCACTGCCATTGACGACTAGGAGAAGTTCCCTTGTGGCGGTAGTGCCGTAGAAACGCTGCTGGATCGTGAGATCCGTCGGCAGGAGATCCGCAAAGATGAGTAGATCGGCGGGACGGCCGGTCCCATCGTAATTCCCAATGGTGTCCTGCCCATCACCTCGCCGGAACAGATAGGTATTGCCACCGTACCAACCAGAGATTTGGTCATTGCCAGGTCCGCCCTCGAAATAATCCCCACCCTCATACCACCCAAACCCTTGCATGTAATCGTCGCCGGCGCCGCCAAACAACCGATCGTGCCCGGCATCGCCATAGAGCACATCGTTGCCATCACGGCCTTCCAGCCGATCATCACCACCCCCGCCTGACATTATGTCGATCCACGGGCTGCCGATCACCGTATCATTAAACCCCGATCCACTCACTGTTCCTCCACCAGAGGGTCCCCCGATGGTAAAGCCGCGCCGCGCCAGTTCGGCATAGGTCAGCACCGTCCCATCGGCAAACTCGAACGCCTCCACCGGTTTCGGGCCAGTCGTGGTCAGGGGATTGAAATTCACGATGCGCACCTGGTCACTCGTCCCGCCGGTATGGAGAATCAGCAGGCCACCGCTGGCCTCGAGCGTCACGTTGTCCACGGCAATGCCCGCGCCAAAGATCAGACGATTGCCCTCGCCGACATTGTCCACAATGGTGTCCGTTCCATCCCCCGCGTCAACGTAATAGGTGTCTTGTCCGGTTCCCCCCGTCAGGCTGTCGTTGTCCCATCCTCCTGCCAGCCAATCGTTGCCTTCCCCGCCAGAGAGCTGGTCGTTCCCGCTCCAGCCAAACACCAGATCGTTCCCACCGCCCGCATCAACCTGGTCGTCGCCATACCCCGCATCGATTTCGTCCGCGGTCGCCCCTGTGCGAATGACATCGCTGCCATCGGTCCCGGATAGCACCCCGCTGGGAAGCGGAAGCAGATCGGCCAACGCCACCGCGTTATATCCTCCGAACGTCAGTGTCTGGACGACATAGCGGAACGAGCCCGGATCGAATCCCAACAACTGGATGGAATCACCTCCAGCGCCGACCTGAATGGTGAGCGTCTGAGCCGCCGCATCCGGGATCAGCGTCAAATCTTGAAGCGAAATCCCGGCGCCAAATTGCAGCACATTCCCTTCTCCGACACGCACGACATCAGTAATCGTATCGTTCCCATCGCCAAGGTTGAACCCATAGACATCGTGGCCCGCCCCGCCGTCGAGTTGATCATTCCCCAATCCGCCATCGAGCCGATCGTTTCCCGCGCCGCCGGCCAGGGAATCAGCTCCTGCTTCTCCGGCAAGTTGGTCGTGCCCGGCATCGCCCATCAAACTATCGTCATCCTCCTCCCCCCATAATCGATCATCGCCCTCGCCGCCGTACAGCGTATCCATTCCCACGCCGCCCTGCAGTTCGTCGGTGCCATCCCCGCCGTCCAGCCAGTCATTCCCATCCTGGCCTAACATCAGATCGTTGTCGCCGCCTCCAAAGAGAATATCGTCGCCACCGCCGCCCATCACCTGATCGTTCCCCGCCCCGCCGTCCAGCACATCATGCCCATCCTCAGCCGAGGGCCCGTTGTCCCAATCGCCGAACAGATAATCGTTGCCTGCTCCACCGTTCAGACTATCCGCGCCTCGTCCCCCGACTACGTAATCATCTCCCGCTCCCCCATCGAGGAGATCGTCGGCCGGCAACTCGAATCCCGCCACGAAGGCATCGCCATAGAGGTGATCGTGACCGCCGCCACCGATTAAGACATCGGAGCCCAACGCGCCGTAGAGCCAATCGTTCCCCTCCTGGCCATCCAAGTAATCATTGTAATTCCCGGCCACCACGAACCATGACGCCAGCACCACGTCGTCGCCCTCAAGGACATCATCACCCAACCCGCCGATTAATGTGTCCGCCCCACCCTGCCCGTACAAAAAATCTTGCCCATCACCCCCATCTAACAGATCGTCGCCTCCCTGGGCAGTGGCATATTGCGTAGACCCATAGAGCAGATCGGTCCCCGCCCCGCCAAAGAGCTGGTCATTCCCGGCGCCTCCTTCGAGCCGATCATCACCGTCTTCCCCGTAGAACTGATCGTGTCCCACCGACCCCATCACGATATCGTTGCCCGCCAGGGCGTGCACCACGTCATTGGTCAATCCATCGCTCACAAAATAATCAGCAAACTCCGAGAACCGGGGGTACAAATTGCCGTCCGGGTCGAGATAGTCAAAATCTGTCCGTGTCGCCAGCCCGTTGGCGTACGACACCTCGGGAAGATCGATCAGCCGAATCCCGAACTGGCCGCTTTCAAAATTCGGGTTGATGGTGAGCATCGCGTCTTGGCCTTCGATTGACAAAATAAGATGATTCTCGGCCCCTTGCAGGCGATACTCAAATTTCCCGTCTGGGCTGGTCCATGTCGTGTCATTCGTCTTCTTGATCCCGCCCATCAGCACCCGCCCATTGACCTTGATAACACCTTTGGCATCAGAGTCCTCGATCGTATCTTTCCCATCGGTGAGACTGTTGTAATAATAGGTGTCGAAGCCTTCACCGCCCTTGAGGAGGTCATCCCCTTCGCCACCGTTTAAATGGTCATCCCCCGTACCGCCGATCAACGTGTCTCGTCCGTCTCCACCATTGAGCCCATCGTTGCCGCTTTCGCCGAACAACACATCATCGCCCGCATCGCCATACAGATCGTCATTACCGATGTTCCCGTAGAGAATGTCATTGCCACCGTGTCCATGCAGGTTATTGTATCCCTCCGAGTCGGCAAGGATCAGATCACTCCCGGAGAAATTCTCCTGACGATTGCCGAGATTGCTTCCAATCAGCACCTCGCCATCGATCGCCGGCGCGCCGGCAAACTGGGCATAGGTGGTGATGAGGTACGTTCGGGCGGTTTGGCTTTCTTGGGTCCAGGTCTGAACTTGATCGGCCACGAGCTGATAATCCGTGTTGGCATAGCCAATCTGCGCCGCGTATTTGGTCTCATAGGCGAGGATGCGATCCCGGTGTTGGGTGTACATGCGAAACACGTCCTTCGCTTCTTCATCAGAGATTGTCGTGCTGCTACTGACTCCGTCACGGTATAAGCCGAAGGTATCCGCCTCAAAAAACCGCCGCTTCGCCAACCCGCCCAAATCGTTCCCGTTCGAGTTGTAGCGAATCTCATACCAGGCATCGGCTCGATTCCCATCTAAGATCGCGTCGAGCAGTTTTGAGTTCCGCACGTACATCCCGTTTGCGTCACGCACCACGAGCGAGATCCCGTTGAACTTCAGGGATACCAAAGCCGCCAATTCTCGGGTACCAAGCAAGGCATTAATATCCGCCCCACTCATCCCACCATCGGTAAGATCCCAAATGACTTGCGCTTCTTTCTCATTCGCCACCACATTCAAGAGATCGCGCGCATTCTGGTCAGTCAACAGATTAAGGCTGAGTTGATTGACATACGTTGCCATCCGTAGACGGTCAACTGGCTGATTGTTGGCTAACTGCGCACTCCGGTAAGCCCGTGCCTGTGCCAAAACAGTTGCATCTTGAGGGGTCAGTGTAGAAAGCCCCGCCGCCGTCAAATACCTATTGATCGTGTCATCACTATTGACGAGCAGGTCGAGCCCATAGCCGATAGCCAGGCTATTTCCCCCATCGAAATGTGCGTGGAGATATGTTGCTACGAGTGTCGTATTCCCAGCATTCGCCGCCGCAAAGAGCTTGTCATTTTCTTCTGCACGCAGAATATATTCTCGATCTTCCGCATAAGAACCCCACAGCCAATTTGTATGCAACCCTGTCACTGCCATATGACCTCCGTTAGTCGAGCCTCATTATGATGAGCCAACGCAGTCCATCTTTATTTCAATTTCAGATAACAAAGATCGTCCATCATGGCTGGATCCGCCTCACGCACTTTCCCCTGCTTATACTTCGCCACAAGAGCCCAATTGGGAACAGCAGGTGAGTCTGGTGATTGCGTCAGGAGTAGATACGTCTTACTCTGAAATCTGAGGGGATGGATAAACATATAAGGAGACACCCCTTCATAATACTTTATCCCCTTGAGCACCCCCGGCTCTTCAAAGGTTTTTTGCGGGAGGGCACGAAACTCATATCCCTTGCCCACATCAATTTCGACGAACGGGTTATTCCTTAACTCTGCTCTTTTTGTGGCAGAGGTTGGATACTCTTCGTCCTTAAAAATAAAGAGATGCTGGACCAAAATATCTCTACCCATTGATGTCTCCTGCCTCACCACAACATCCTCCGTCCCATCGTTATTGATGTCGACATGCGCAACGGATCCCGCATAGTCAAAACTCTCATCTAACGGCGTCCAGGTAATGGCGGAAAAGATCGGCGCACCAAACTTGCGCGGGTCATATCCTGGGCCATACTGGGCCAAATCTTCATTCAGCACGTCGCGGACTTGGGTGCAGAGCCGCTGATTCTTACTCATCACAATCTTGTACCGGGCGTCATCATTGGCCGATACGACTGATGTCGAAACCAGTGAAAGCCCCAGTCCCAGCGCGAAGCCCAACCATGTACTCCGGTTTTTCATGCCGCCATCCTTTCTTCCACCATGTCGATCAGCCGAATCCCGAACTGGCCGCTCACGAAGTTCTCGTTGACGGTCATGATGATGTCGTCGTACAGCTTCACGACGAGATCGGTCCCCGACATCACGTACGTGATCGTGCCGTCCGGGCTGGTCCAGTCTGTATGCCCTGCCTTCTTGACGCCACCCGCCAGCATCTGGCCGTTGACTATAATTACCCCCGATGCGTCCGAGTCCTCGATCCGATCATTCCCATCGCCGGTGTTGTACACGTAGGTATCGAAGCCCTCGCCGCCTTCGAGCCAATCGTCGCCCAACCCACCCACCAACGTATCGAACCCATCCCCGCCATACAACACATCCCGGCCCATTAGGCCTTCCAACACATCGCGTCCGCCTTCCCCAAACAGCAGATCGCCCTGACTGGTCCCCCTCACCGTTTCATACAACGCCAGAGCCGGCGCCGCATCCTGCCCCACCAGCACCTCGCCGTCGATGGTCCGGCCATGGGCGTAGGTGCCAATCAAGGTCGTCTCCGCACCGATCAGCTGGAATTGAATGGTGTACGTCACGCTGGCTGCAAATTGGGTCGAGAACCGGCTTTCATAGTCCAGAATCGCATCCCGATGCGTCGTATACATCCGCAGCACGGCTTTGGCTTCCGCTTCGCCGACTCCTAAGCCAGCATTGTCATAGAGGCTGAAGAGATTCGATTCCGCAATGCGGCGGTTGGCAATGCCCTCGCCACTGGTTATCCGACTCAGACCTCCATTGGAGGCATAGCGAATTTGGTACCATGCTTCCGCGCGGTTATCATCAATGATCGCCTGCCGCAATGCCGGGCTCTTAAATTTTCCATCTGGATTGACACCGATGAGATTGTTGTATGCCAAGGACACGAGCGCAATTCGCTCGTTGGATTGCGGGATGCCTGCCAGCCACGCGTCGACCTTGAGCTCTGCTTCTTGAGCAGCGACTGGAAAAACCGTCTGCATCTGTGGATCCGTCATAGTGAACGTGGTCAAACTGGTAATACGCGAGATACCAGCAAACAGCGGATTATTAGCCCGTGCGGCCATAATATCGTCGAATGCCTTTTTAACGGCTGCGGTGCTTGTGTACGATCCACTCGCCGCAGTGTTGAGTTGATTGAGATAGCTCAACTCAGCGGCCTGTTGCGCAGCCGATAGACCTAAGGCATTTGGGTTGATTCCCATTTCCAGAAACACCTTATCTCGGACTAAAGTGCTTCCCCGTAAATTGAAACCAATACCAACGGTAGGATTGCCCGTGGTATCCAGATACGGGCGCCCCTGATTAGTTCCCTCCAATGGACGAATTCCGCTATACCGTTGTAGCTCGTATATTGATTGGATCACGATGAGCTGTAGATTCGAAATCATGGGTGCCTCCGGGTTGGATGGGCCTTGTAGCGATAATCACAGCGACCGCCGGGATAATTAATCACGCCTAACGGGGGGGCGACGGACAGCATTCCGTTCTTGAAACCAAGATTCCCCCCCCACTGGGTGAGATAGACCCGGTCTTTAAACAAAAAGACGTCCGCTCGACCAAGGAAATTGATGTTCTTACTTTTTTCTAGATCTATCTGTGTTCGGTCAACATTCAACGCATAGAGTTGACGACCGACACTGTGAGCAAAATGCGACTCATTGGCTGGATTGCAATCTGCGTTTTCGTATCGTAGCACCGTCTCTTTTGTAATCGTACCATTCTGCTCGATATCAAGCTCTGTCACTGCAAGTTGAACTGTTCCGTTTTCGATGCGTGCCTTGATTAAGGTAAGAAGCTCTTCGCGCCGTTTTGGATCATCGAATCCAGTCTCGTAAAGTTTCCAGCGCTCGATCTGCTCGATGAGATCGAGATGCTTCAAGGCATTCAACGACTGCCAAGTCGGCTTGCTGAATTCCGGGAACTTGGGATTGACCTTCCGCTCACACACCATGGGAGGGTCATCAGGAAAGGAATTGAGGTTCCTCAGGTAGGCTTCACAGACCTTGACCCCTTTTCCTAGCACAAGGAGATATTCCCCAGCCGTCGCCAGATCGGCCATCACCAGCCAGAGCAGTCCTAATACAAAGCCCGATCCTTGACGCAGTCTTTTCATGCCGCCATCCTTTCCTGCGCCGCATCCTGCCCCACCAACACCTCGCCATCGATGGTCCGGCCATGGGCGTAGGTGCCAATCAAGGTCGTCTCCGCACCGATCAGCTGGAATTGAATGGTGTACGTCACGCTGGCTGCAAATTGGGTCGAGAACCGGCTTTCATAGTCCAGAATCGCATCCCGATGCGTCGTGTACATCCGCAGCACGGCTTTGGCTTCCGCCTCGCCGACTCCCAGCCCAGCATTGTCATAGAGGCTGAAGCGATTGGATTCCTCAATGCGGCGATTGGCAATACCAGCCCCCGCGCTCGCGCCTCCGTTGGAGTGGTACCGAATTTCGTACCAGGCCTCGGCACGATTATCCTGCTGCAGGGCACGCATTAGCTTCGTATTTGGGCCAATAAGGGGGTTCGAAGCCTGCTGGTTGTAATAGAGCGACATGAGTACGACATATTCTTTGGTGTTATGCGCAGAAGGTCCTCCAAGCACGTTACCAAGAATGGCATCGAGTTCCTTTTGCTTGCCGTCTCTGATGATCGCTTGCCCAATCGTCGCGGTGCCGGTTGTGGGGTCCCCCAGAATCTGCTCAAAGATGGCCCGCGATTGCGTTGTGTCCAGAGTAAAGAGAGTGGTGGTCTGGGCACCCAAATATTCCCGGAGTTTGGCATTGAGTTTAGTGACGAGATCCACTTCGTCGCCGTCGGTCACACCTAAAATTATCTGCTCAAACTCAAGCTGCCTGTTTTCAATTTCTTGATCCGACTGACCGGCAAAGACCCCTAACTGATTCAAGACATATCGCCGGACGTTTCGATCTCCCTCAATATTGAACCCCACCCCGATGGTCACAAGCCCCTTTGAATCGAAATAGGGATCTTGGCGAAACCCCTCGATCCGATCGGATCGCAAGAAGGCATATAAGTCGTCGCGATAATTGGCCGTGGCATGGGTCGTGATCATGGCTGACCTCCAGACGATTGGGGGCGATAGGGAATCTCATAACGGAACTTGCACAAACTGGTGACGTTTTTACCTTTTGCGTGATAGACGGTGACAGTAGCAGAAGGCTGACCCCTGTCGTATTTATCGAAATAGGTCTGACCTTTGAAGAAGAAGACGTCATACATCTTTTCAGAGTAAATCCCCGCAGGAAACTGTTTCCCCTTCGATGCATTCTGCGTCACCAGATCAGTCTTGGTCGTCTCGATTGATTTCCGATTGGAAGTCAGGACGAGCAGCACACGATCAGGAGACGGAGCGTAGGGGTTCGTGCAATAGCCCGTGCGATAGGCGAACAGCGGTTCGGGACGGCCGTCATTATCGATATCAGCCATGGTGTGCTCGATACCAAGCCGCTCATATTTCAGCCACACCTTGATTTTTTGACGAAATGTCTCCTCAGTTTCATAGATCGTGCCTTCGTACATCGAGGATCGCCCGTGACCAATGTGTGACTCGGGATCGAGCGGCATCATAAACAGCATCACATGTTTGAGCAGCGCAAGGTGCGTGAGAGGCGGGAGGTCGGTCCATTCGGGTGCCGAAAGGCCGTACTCGCTATCATAGTTTCGTTCACATCCGCCGAGCTTCTCCGTCCCGGCAATCGCCTCAAAGGCTTTGAAACAGGCCTCACACACCTCGATCCCTTGCCCTTCCAACATTTCAAAGACTCCAAACGGCTGGCGGGTTGCTTCAGCCCACACGGCATCGGCCATCAGCAACCAGAGCAGCCCCAGCACCAAGCCTGACCCTTTGCGCAGTCGTCTCATGCTGTCCTCCGTGCTCTCACCGTCACATCCCTACCCCTTCGCCTTCCCCTGCCGCGCCTCGCGTATCCCGACCAAGACCTGCTGAATCTGCTGATGCAAGCGGGCCAGCACGTCTACGCCCATGGCCACACGGGTGACGAGATGCCCATCAAGTCCCTTCGGTGCCGCTTGCCCATCCTTCGCTGTCTTAGCAATGGCCGCGAGCACTGCGGGCTCGATAAAGCCGAAGTCCACGTAGGCGATCCCTTGCGCGACCCCGACGTTCGTGTAGTTCGTGGCTTTGGGATGAGCCGAGGGTTCGCTGGGTTTCAGACGGACATTCAGTGCAAGAGTCTGATCTTTCATCTCACTCACGTGCGACACTCCTTCTGTAATCGGCGATTAAGACGGCACT
>Ga0224495_10003026_pt1 | contig 10567 bp, 10 predicted proteins | sample SF_Jul11_sed_USG_FD_168128 | JGI IMG/M metagenome (GOLD analysis project Ga0224495, IMG submission 168128) | Sediment microbial communities from San Francisco Bay, California, United States - SF_Jul11_sed_USGS_4_1 | ecosystem: Environmental > Aquatic > Marine > Sediment | place: USA: California...
GCAGGCTTTCTATTCACAGGTAATTTCCAAAACCTCATATTCCTTTTTCCCTGAAGGCACCACTACATTGACTACATCCCCCATTTTATGCCCGATGAGGGCTTTGGCCACAGGGGAGTTTATCGAAATCCGCCCATTCCGGATATCTGCTTCGTCAGCTCCCACGATCTTGTACCGCACCTGACGATCCGATTCCACATCTCCCAGGAGCACCGTGCACCCGAAGACGATACGGTCCGTTGTCAAGTCTTTGGTTTCGATAACTTGCGCGCGGGCCAGTTTATCTTCCAACTCTTTGATCTTTCCCTCGATGTAATCCCGCCTTTCTTTGGCAACCCGGTAGTCGGCATTGTCGGTTAAGTCACCGTGGGCCGCTGCTTCGTTCAAGGCCTGAATCGCCTGGGCCCGATCTACCCTTTTCAGCCGCTCGAGCTCATCCTGCAGTTTGGTGAACCCTTCTTTGGTCATGGGCAATTTTTCCAACTTTCCCTCCCATTTTTTGGCAATATATCATCCGTCATCCGCACGCCTGCGTCCGCAGTCCGCTGGCGATGAAATAAATTAGCCACAGAGGACACAGAGATCACAGAGGTTTTAAACTAAAAAGATATTGTGAAAAAACCAAACCCTGGGAAATCCTGTTTCGAATCTCGCTCGTTTTTAGGTTTTTCATTTTCAGCAGGTATCTCTCTGTGTTCTCTGTGACCTCTGTGGCTAAAAGGTTTTGAAATTCCTAAGCAATAAATTTCTTTCGCCGACCGCCTTTGTTAATTTTTTTCCGGCGCCTGCATCCATCCTACCTGAAGCTGATAACGATCCAGAATTTTCAAAGCTTCTTTAAACTCCCGGGCATACAGCCGCCGCTTAAGCTCGGGGAAGTTTTTTGCCCGGTAAGCGGGGAAAAACTGGGTCATCAAACTGATAGAACACTGCCCAGAAAAGTTCTCCGCCAGAAAACGGGCTACCTTTTCCGTCCCGGCTAATCCATTGGGCAGAAGAAGATGGCGAATGATCAAACCTCTTTTCATCATCCCCTTTTCATCATATATCGCCTTCCCAACCTGACGGTACATCTCGAGTACGGCGGCTTGGTTGACGGTTGGGTAGGCCGGGGCTTGAGAATATGTCCGGGCTGTTTTCTCGTCTGCGTATTTCATATCCGGAAGATAGATGTCCACGACCCCATCCAAGAGCCTCAAGGTTTTTAAACCATCATAGCCATTGGTGTTATAAACTAAGGGTAACTGAAACCCTCTTGCTATTGCCCAGCAAAGCGCTTCCATGATCTGGGGAACAAAATGGGTAGGGGTCACCCAGTTGATGTTGTGGCAACCCCGGTTCTGCAAGTCGAGCATCATTTTTCCCAAAGACTCCCCGCTCCTTTCCCGCCCAACCCCCATTTGGCTGATGGGAAAATTCTGGCAAAAAACGCAATGTAAATTGCAATGGGTCAAGAAAATCGTCCCCGAACCCTGGGATCCAGAGATGGGAGGTTCTTCTCCCCGGTGCACATTGTAGCTGGAGACCATGGGCCGTAACCCGGATCGGCAGAATCCCTTTTCGCCCTGGGTCCGGTCCACGCCGCACCCCCGAGGGCAAAGCCGGCAAGATTTTAATATCTGTCCGGCTGCTTTTGTCCTCGATTGAAGTTCTCCCGAGGTCCATAGCTTAAGATAACTCGGGAGCACGGTAGGCGATCCTCCCGGAAACGATCGTCATGATGGCAACTCCTTTCAGTTTCCAGCCCTGGAAGGGGGAGTTCCGGCTTTTAGACTTAAATTGGCTCACCTCCACAGTGTACTCACGGTCAAGATCGATCAAGGTCAAATCAGCGTCTGCACTCACTTTTAATCTACCTTTGTCCAGACCGAGGATGCGGGCCGGCTGCAAGGTGAGTTTCTCAATCGCCTTCATCAAAGGAAGATGCCCCTCATGCACAAGCTTTAAGGTCAAAGGCAAAGCCGTTTCCAAACCGATGATCCCATTGGCCGCGTATTCAAACTCGACATCCTTCTCAACAGCGCTTTGGGGAGCATGGTCCGTGGCAATGGCGTCCAGGGTTCCATCTTTTAACCCTTCGATAATGGCCTTCACATCTTTGGCCTCTCTTAAAGGAGGGTTCATCTTGGTATTGGGATCAAACCCTTGGACAACTTCATCGGTCAAAGAGAAATAGTGGGGAGCGGTTTCCGCCGTTACCTTTATCCTGCGACTCTTGGCCTCTCGGATGGCTCGCACGGATCCCGCCGTGCTAACATGGGCCACGTGAAGAGACGCATCGGTGAGTTCGGCCAAAGCAATGTCTCGCAGAACCATGACTTCTTCCGCCGCGTTGGGGATCCCTCGTAAGCCCAGAGTGGTCGCAATGAAGCCTTCATTCATCGCCCCCTGGCCTGCCAGGTCCAGATCCTCACAGTGAGAGATGATGGTTAAACCCAGGCCACTGGCGTATTCCAGAGCCCGGCGGAATCGGCACGCATTCACCACCGGTTTTCCGTCATCGGAGAGAGCAACTACCCCGGCATCCTTCAATTCTCCCATCTCGGCCAAAGATTCCCCCTTTAACCCTTTGGTTACGGCACCGACGGGAAAAATGTGGGTGCTGGCGCGCTCTCGGGCCTGCCGTAATATATAATCGGTGACCGCCCGGCAATCATTCACCGGCAGGGTGTTGGCCATACATACCAGCGAAGTATATCCCCCCGCAGCCGCTGCCTTGGACCCGGATTCGATGGTTTCTTTATATTCAAATCCCGGCTCGCGAAGATGGCAATGCATGTCCAATAATCCGGGGACAAGAATCTTACCCGTGCAGTCAATCACCCCCCCATGGGGAAGAAAAGGATCCTGGGACTCGCTGGCAGGCAAATTAAATATGATTTTGGATTCCGGGATCGTTGGCTCGATTGCTACGATTTTACCTCTTTCCACCAGGATATCCATCCGGCCATCGATGCCACTGGCTGGGTCAATAACGCGGGCATTCTTAAATAGTAAACTCATAGAGAACTCCTGTCAGCTTCCTTTTCTCCCCCCACTAACAGATAGAGGAGGGCCATCCTTACAGCTACGCCATTGGTCACCTGGTCTAATATGATCGAGAAGGGTCCGTCCGCTACTTCCGGAGAAATCTCTACTCCCCGATTCATCGGCCCGGGATGCATAATCAAGACCCCTGGTTTGGCTGGCTTTAGGATGTCCACATTCAGCCCGAATAATCTCGAATACTCCCGCAAGGTGGGGAAAAATCCCCCTTCTTGACGTTCGAGTTGAATCCGCAGCATCATGATTACATCTGCTTCGGGAATCACCTCAGCCAGACTCGTATGCCAATGAACTCCCAGCCGTTCAACTTCAACTGGCTTCATGGTTCGAGGTCCCGCCAAATGGACCTCTGCTCCCATTTTGGTGAATCCGTAGATATTCGATCGCGCTACTCGACTATGCAAAATATCTCCCACGATGGCTACCTTCAGCCCGGCAAGTCTGCCGGCCTTCTCCCTCACCGTAAATAAATCCAGCAAAGCCTGGGTGGGGTGCTCATGGGCTCCATCCCCAGCATTGATGACCGGAACTTCCATCAGACGGGCCAGCAGATGGGGGGCTCCCGATGCGGAATGCCGGATGACAATGCAATCGGGATTCATGGCCTCTAAGTTTTTGGCCGTGTCAATCAGCGTCTCTCCTTTGACCACGCTGCTGGAGGAGGCAGAAATGTTAATCGCGTCGGCGCTCAGCCGTTTGGCGGCAATCTCAAAAGAGGTTCGCGTCCGCGTGCTGGGCTCGAAAAAAAGGTTGATCACCGTCTTGCCCCGTAAGGTGGGAACTTTCTTGATCTCCCGAGTGGAAACCTCCTTAAAGGATCCAGCCGTATCCAGGATGAATTGAATTTCCGCAACACTCAATTCCTGGATTCCCAGAATATCTTTTCCTGCCCACCTTACGACGGGCTTTTCGGAAACCTGCCGGGTAGCTCCTCGGTCCTGATTTTCTGCCATTTTTCTCCCCTCTTTTAAAAAAGACCGGAATGAACTGCAGAACACCCAAAGATCGCCAAGCAAGAATTAAATTAATTCGGACACCGTTTTTCACAGATGTTCACAGATATTGTTTTCACATTTAATATCCCGAAAATCTGAGTTTATCCTGTTAGATCGTAAACATCTAACAGGTTGAATCTGGCCCAAAATACAATAAAATGCGGTTAAAGCAGGCTTTCGATCTTAGGTGATTTTTTCCTGGATGACCACCCGGTCCGGGTCTCCCACCTCGTGAAAGGAAACCATCACGTCGTCTTGGGGAGCGGTAATGACCTTTTTCCCGACGAAATTGGCTTGGATGGGGAGCTCCCGATGACCCCGATCGATGAGCACGGCCAGTTGGATAAACTTGGGGCGTCCAAAATCTATTAAAGCGTCCATGGCCGCCCGCACAGTCCTACCGGTGTATAACACATCGTCCACGAGAATGACTTTTTTATCCCGCAGGGAAAAAGGAATTTCTGTTTTTCCCACAAGTGGCTGGGGCAAGCCCATGGCAAAATCATCCCGATAGAGAGTAATGTCGATGATTCCGAAAGGAACCTTGACTTTTTCAATCTGTTCCATCTTAGCCCGGACACGCTCGGCCAGATAAACGCCGCCGGTGCGGATGCCAATTAAAACGAGGTCTTGCACTCCCTTGTTACGCTCGAGCATTTCATGAGTGATGCGCACCAGAGCCCGCTCAATCTCTTCTCCATCCATGACTGTTTCTTTTTCCTTCAACCTCATCTCTTCCTTACCTCTTAATGAATCAGATGGCCGATCCGATTCCAGCGAACCGTAGTTTCCTGGCTGTTCCATGACCAGTAAATAATAAAGGCCTTGCCCCGCAAGTCTTCCAACGGCACAAATCCCCAAAAGCGGCTGTCCAAGCTGCGATCGCGATTATCTCCCATGACGAAAAGGCTCCCTGGGGGAACGGTCACTGGGCCAAAATTGTCCCGTTTTTGCATTTCTGCCGGAAAAACCGTATCCTCCTTATAAACGGCATAGGAATTGGCAGCTTCGGACCCATTGATGAAAAGTTTTTTATTCACGATTTTTACCGTGTCCCCTTCCACAGCCACCACCCTTTTGATAAAATCTTTACTCGGATCCAATGGATAAATAAAAACGACCACTTCCTCTCTCTGTGGCTTGTACAGAGGAAATAGGCGGATGGAGGTGAAAGGAATTTTTATCCCGTAAATAAACTTGTTCACCAGGATATGATCCCCAATCACCAGAGTAGGTTCCATAGAGCCGGAAGGAATTTTAAACGCCTGCACCACAAAAGTGCGGATCAATAGCGCCAATAACAAAGCGACAACGATCGCTTCGGCATACTCCCGAAAGGTTGATTTCTTTTTTATCTCTTTGCTTTTAACCTTCACCCTTCCTCCCCAAAAATTTATTGGGACACAGATTTTCGCAGATCAATGCAGATATATATTTTCTGTGAATTTTTTTATTTTCAATACCCAGAAAATCTGTGTTTGCCCTGTTAGATATTAACATCTAACAGGGTGAATCTGTGTCCAACAAGAAAATTCCTATACAATTAAATTATTCTTTTACCGCCAAGAACGCGGAAAACCGGTGAACGCTTAACGCTAAGCGCATCATTCTCTGTTCTACTAACGTTCAATTTCTGAAAATTTTATTCAACATATTTTAATTTTATCTGTGTTTATCTGCGTCAATCTGCGTCCAATAAGTTTTTGGTTGCGGCTATGCCGCGTTGTGCACTCTGCGGTGATTTTTTTTTGAAGTATTCCACAGTCCTCCGCAAACCCTCTCCGAAAGAAACCTTTGCCTTCCAACCCAGGCCAGTTTGGGCCCGGGTGCAATCCAAAACGCTCCGGCGTTGCTCCCCCGGCTTGGCGGGTCCGTGAACCTCTTGGGCCGATTTCTCCATAATCTGCAATAAACACCCGAAAAGCTCATTGACATTCTTCTCCAAGCCCGTGCCGATATTAAAAGGCCCAGAAGCTTTGGAGTGTAAGGCCAGGAGGTTGGCTTCGGCAACGTCTTCGGCGTATACGTAATCCCGGGTCTGCAACCCATCGCCGTTGATTATCGGTTGTCCGTCGGCGATAAGCTTTTCGGTGAAGATGGCCACCACCCCCGCCTCTCCGAAAGGATCTTGGCGGGGGCCATAAACATTGCCATACCGCAACGCCACGTAATCCAAGCCGTGCACAACTTTATAGTAATGGAGATACAACTCTCCCGTTGCTTTGGCTACCCCATACGGGCTGATGGGCTGAAGGGGAATTTCTTCGCTGGCCGGACCGGCATTTTCTGGTTGATCACCGTATGTGGCTCCTCCTGATGAGGCAAAGATAAATCGGCTCACCCCATGGCGCACCGCTTTCTCCAAGAGGTTCAGCATTCCCAGGATGTTTACGCTGGCATCAAAAACAGGGTCCTGTACTGACTTACGGACATCAATCTGCGCAGCATGGTGATTCACCACCTCCGGCTGCTCGCGGGCAAAGATTTCTTCAATCCCTTGATCGCGGATGTCCGACTGGTAAAATCGGGCCTTGGGGTTCAGGTTCTCCATCTTTCCCGTCGTCAGGTTGTCTACCACCACCACTTGGTGGCCAGCCGCGGTATAGCGGTCGGTCACATGCGATCCAATAAACCCTGCACCCCCCGTCACTAAAATTTTCATCTTCCCCTCTGAAAACGCTTAAAATTTTCCGCAGAGTTCGCCGGAATACGCTAAGCGCTATGCGCATAGCGTTTTTAATTATTTTTATTTTTCCTCTGCACTCTTGGAGTTCTCTGTGGTGAATAAAAGTCTGTGATGGCCTGTACCACCTTCCGCTGTTGGGCCCATGTCAGTTCGGGGTAAATAGGTATCGCCATGGTTTCCCGAGCAGCCCGCTCCGATTCTGGTAGGTCGCCCACACGATAACCCAGATTACGGTAACATTCCTGCAGGTGAAGAGGAACCGGATAGTAAACTTCACTCCCGATTCCCTCCTGGGCCAGATGTTCTCGGAGGGTATCCCTTTTTCGGGTGCGGACGACAAACTGATTAAAAATATGATAACAATCTTTTTTTATCTCCGGAAGGGAAAGAAGGGTCGGCTGTAACCCGGCTGCGGCAAAAAGGAGGCGATACCGGTCGGCGTTTTTTCTCCGTCTGGCGGTCCATTGATTTAAATATTTTAATTTCACGCGCAGAACAGCAGCTTGCAAAGCATCCAAGCGGCTGCAGATTCCGATCTGCCGGTGATGATATTTATATTCGGACCCATGAACCCGCAGCATTCGAATTTTTTCGGCCAGATTCCGATCGCGGGTGACCACCATCCCCCCATCGCCAAAACCACCGAGGTTCTTGCTGGGGTAGAAAGAAAAGCACCCCAGGTCCCCTACGGTTCCGGCCATCCATTCTTTTGGACAACTTTGAACGCCACCTATTGAATTCACGCTTTGTCTGGCCCCCAGCGCTTGGGCTGCATCTTCCACCACTCGCAATTCATACCTTCGGGCAATTTCCATGATTGCTGCCATGTCCGCCATTTGGCCGAATAAATGCACGGGAATGATCACTGTAGGCCGTTCTTTTTTCCGACGAATTTTCCGCAGGTAATCCACAAGTTTGTTGGGATCGAGGTTATAGGTATGCGGATCAATATCTAAATAAATCGGAATAGCTCCCAGCCTGGAGATGGAACCTCCCGTTGAGAAAAAGGTATAAGAAACCGTAACGACCCGATCCCCCGCCTTCACACCCAGAGCCATCAAAGAAAGTAGCAACGCATCCGTCCCTGAAGCTACACCGAGGGCATGGGGAACTCGCAAAAAAGAGCTTACTTCTCTTTCAAAGTTATCTACCATGGGGCCGAGTATAAAAACCTGGCTCTCCAATACCTCCCGGACTGCCTGATATACTTCGTCCCGGATCTTCCTAAACTGCTCCTTTAACTCTAAGAGGGGGACTTTCGTAGGCTCCTCCTGGGCGAAAACCGATTCACCGCAGAGTACGCGGAGACCGCCGAGCAAGAATTAAAATTAATTTGGACACCGATTTCCACAGATATTCATATTAATTTATTTTTTTCCATTGAATATCCTGAAAATCTGGGGTTACCCTGTTAGATATTAACATCTAACAGGGTGAATCTGTGTCCAAAAATAAATTTCCTCTACAATGAAATTAAAAATCCGAATGCAAAAAGAAAGCCAGGAGATCTCCTGGCTTCTTTCCAGGCTCGCCCCCAATGCTTCACAATTCATCCTTCAGGGCTTCCCGGCAAATCTCGCCGAAAAGGTTGGCCATGGACAAGCTCAAGTAAAAGAATCCAAAAGAATAAAGAATCCAGCCGATATAAAGGAGTTGAGTTTTTAAAAAAAGAAGGGCCAAGAATAAAACCAAACCGGCCACCCATCCAGAAAAATAATCACGTTGGACCAGCCAAATTTTTTCTACGATCCCCTTCCAACGGAAGGCCGCTGCCAAACCCTCTCCTTCCGAAGCATAAAGGGCCAGAGCCATGGGCAAAAGAAAGAACGCGACTAAGCCAATTCCCACTCCCAGGATGAGTAAAAATACTCCTACAAAGGCAGCAAATCCTCCCCCATACCAAAGATTCAGCCCTAACCAATAAAGAATCCCTGGAACGATTCCATAACCTAGGGCGATTAAAAAAACGTATAAACCACGCCGGAACAGGTCTCCCCATCCCTCCCATCCTGGCAGGGGCCCTTCCCTTCCTGCAAGATGACTGCGAAAAATTGTATAAGCATAACCGAGGGGGAAAAAAGAAAAAAGAAGCCAGAAAATGACCCCCAGGTAGGGAATGAATCCCATGGCAGCACCTATAAAATTTAAAACACCGCCCAGAATGAATTTCGGTCCCCACCCTTTTTCGGCAAACGGGTATTTTAGTGCTCTCTCCAAATTCCCCATTGCTTTACCTTTCCCAGGCTAAATTAAGCCGCCTTTTTCTTGACCACTTTATTGAGGATCTTCCAAGTTTTTAAAAGTTCCAGAGCCCTTTCCAGAGGAGGATCTTCCGGGGCATCGGTGGTTAGCGCCGCTTCTCCCCTCTTCTTATCGGGTACCTTTTCCAGAGATTCCTCAGGAATTTTTTCTAAAGGCTTGGCCGGTATATCCCCCGCGCCTCGAAGATGATGCTCCAAATCTTTTTCTCTAAGGAAACGCTGAGGGGAGCCTTTGCGAGCCGCCGGGGAAAGATCAGCCACGATAATGTCGGGAACAATTCCTTGCGCCTGAATGGAGCGTCCGTTGGGAGTATAATAACGCGCGGTTGTCAACCGGACGGCCGACCCGTCCTCCAGGGGAATAATGGTTTGTACCGAGCCTTTACCGAAGGTGGGTGTACCCAAGATGACCGCCCGCCCATGGTCTTGCAGCGCACCGGCCACAATCTCAGAAGCGCTGGCACTTCCTGCGTTAACCAGTACCATCATCGGGTACTCGCGCATCTTCACCTTTTTCTGGGCGTAAAATTTCATCTTTTGACCTTCTACCCGCCCTTCGGTGTAAACGATCATTCCTGCTTCCAAAAATTCATCGGCTACTTTAACCGCTTGTTCTAAAAGTCCTCCCGGGTCATTGCGCAGGTCCAGGATTAATCCCTTCAGTGTTCCTTCCTTCGATTCCAGCTTCTCTAACGCCGCCTTCATGTCCGTATGGGTTTTCTCAATGAACTGATTAATCTTTATGTAGCCATATCCCTCTTCAAGCATTTTCGAGCGCACGCTGCGGATAGGGATGATGGCCCGAGTTAAAGAAAGATCCTTGGGTTCGGTAAAGCCATTACGCATGATGGTGATGGTTACCTTGGTTCCTTCAGCGCCACGCATCAACTTTACCGCATCCATCAGATTCATGTCTTTGGTTGATTTTCCGCCAATGCGCAAGATCTGGTCTCCGCTTTGGATCCCGGCCCGGAAAGCTGGTGTGTCTTCTATGGGAGCGACGACGGTGAGAACTTTGTCGCGAATCGTAATTTCGAAACCTACTCCGCCAAAGCTTCCTCTGGTCTCGGTCTGCATTTCTTTAAAAACATCCGGGGTCATGAAGGAACTATGCGGATCCAGGGTTTCCAACATTCCATTGATCGCCCCGTTGACCAAGTTATTGATTTTAACGGGTTCGACATAATTTTTTTCTACGAGCGCCAAGACATCTGCCAGGATTTTCAGCTTTTCATAGGTGGAATTGATGTCCGCACCCACACGGTGTACTTTGACCCCGCCTATAAACACTCCCAGGGCAAGGAAAAGGGCTATGATGATTATGAATTGTTTCTTGGTTATCCAATTACGCATTGCTTTCTCCTTTCCACCCGTAATTCCTTTTCGAGTGGATTACCGAACCCTTGGATGCGCCAACCATTCCAAGGGGTCCAGAGGTTTCCCTCTCTGGCGAATTTCAAAATAAAGACAGGGTCCTTTGAGGGAACCTGTATCTCCTACCAATGCTACGACTTCCCCCCCTCGAACTTCTGCGCCGACATTTTTCAGCAGAGCGGAAGCATGGCCAGACAAAGTATAAT
>Ga0224495_10003027_pt1 | contig 10563 bp, 17 predicted proteins | sample SF_Jul11_sed_USG_FD_168128 | JGI IMG/M metagenome (GOLD analysis project Ga0224495, IMG submission 168128) | Sediment microbial communities from San Francisco Bay, California, United States - SF_Jul11_sed_USGS_4_1 | ecosystem: Environmental > Aquatic > Marine > Sediment | place: USA: California...
ATTCCGGTTGCTATAACCCCTGCTGGGATGGATAGGTATTCCAATAGTCCGGGCGCATTTATAAATCCAGCAACTGATCCGTTATCGTTGACGGTTGGGATAAGATTTATGCACTTGTTGTCAGACAGGTTCAGGCTACGCTGAACATCTGAACCACCAACAAATCCGGGAATGGCGGTCATTGTTGCCTCACAATCAAGTCACTAAACGGTACACCAGTTGCCTGCTGGAAGTATTCTGGCTGGTATGGATAGCTATGCAAGCGTTGCTCTGATGTCATGTTCATGCGGGCTTGGGTTAGGCGGGCTTCGGCTTCACCGGCCAATGATCTATAAGCATCTAGCTTATTATTTGCACGTTCTTGGGCTATCAATTTATCTCTTAGTTTATCCGCTTTAGTGAATTTCCCTCGCGCTTTTGCATCCATCATTTCAACCCAAACTGGATTGCTTGGGTTATTTATTTGCTCATACACATATCCTGTCATGCTTTGCGGACTCCCACCCCTAGCAAATCCCTCGCGCTGCTGGATGGCGTGCTGGAGTTCGTGGAGTGTTGTGGATTTGTCAAACACCTTTGTGTCGGCAGAATTTAGCAGTCTCGGATTATTTCCTATAGCATCAAGCATTGCAGACAAGCGTTTTTCAGCAGAATCCGTTAGAGTGCCTTTTTCTTGCATTTTTGCTGCTACTTTATATATGCGTTCTTGAGCGCGAGCTATTTGCTGGTCACCTAGCTTTCCTGTAACTGCCTTATCAATAGCAATCCTATTTTCGTTTGGATTAAAATACGCACTTCTTTCATGACTAAATTGAATATCTTGCATTGTCGGGTATGCTTGCGTCAATTCTGGATGCGTTATAACACTTCCATATTCATGCCTGCCAATATCGCCAGTCTGTGATGCTTTCATAGTTGCATCTACATCCGGTATCTCAAACCTCGGCATCTTGTCAGGGAAGCCAAATGTCCAGCCGGTTTCTTTCCATATCTGCGCATCAGGCACACCAGCTTTTGCCAATTCTTCGGCGCGCAACAGCTTTGCAAGGTCGGCAGTCTTAGCACTCTTCCCGGCGAATATTCCAGCCAATCCTGACAACGATCCAGCCATAGGGCTTGACCAGTCCAAGGCTGCGGCAGTTGGGTCGTCCATAGTTCTCTGCGCCGCGCCAGCAAGAGCTTCAAGAGGATGTAAGGTGCGCTCTTTAACGCCTCTTCCCCATTCCATAAGAGCTTCACGTCCAGGCAAATTTGGAGGCGTGAAAGGCTGATGCTGCATCTCTGCGCGTGGATCGTATTGAAGTTCAGCCAATGTAGGCATCAGCGTATATCCGGTTGAAAGAATACCGATACATTCTCTACGTCATAATCCATTGCTATTTTCAAGGCGTTTTCTGCATCAAGCTTCAATCTGTCCTGTTCTGAAATAGGCAGTATTGATGATCTGCTCATTCTTGCGGCAAGTCCTAGGATCAATGCTTCAGACCATTCGATAGCAAAGTCTGGGGTATCGGTCAGAACATCGAAGTCCTCAAGGATACGTTCGTACCAGAATTTAAGAACATCTGTCGAGCTGTCAGGGGTTGGCCAGACATACAGAGCTCCGTTTGTCAGTTGCTTGTCATAAAACGCCTGAACTATTTTACCTTCAGAAGTCTTGTTGGGAAGTCTGGCATATTCAGAACGAGATATAAGTTTAATAGGAGTATCAGCCCCGGCAGATGAATGCCAATACGCAGACTCTTCGTCTATTCTCTGTGGGCGGTTTATTTTTGATGTGTAAGTAAAAACCACGTTACCAGAAGTTGCGGCACTCGCAAGCCCTACAGCGATGGTTGTAGGGGCTCCAGGAGCACCGGAGATGGTCGTCCAGTGGATAGACCCATCATCCAATACAATCCCTATATTGTCGCTTGCAGCCATCCCTGTAGTCGATGTAAGACTTAACGACGTTGAACCAAGCGCCTCATCAGTTGACAGGGTGGTTTGAATATATGAATTAGTGCAGTGGTCTCCAGTTGCACCAAGAGAATACTCGGCATTCCCAACTTCGAGAAATAGTGTCGCTTGCTTCATCGCCCACAATTTAGCACCCGAAGCCATAAGTGATTTAACCCATGAATTCAGTCTTAGTGCGTAGGCTGTCGTGCGCTCTGGTGATAGAGTTTCACCGTCTGCCAATTCCTGAAGTTCCTGTGCGGCAGCAGTGATTATCTCATCGCGGTTTATAGCCCAATTAACCGATCCGCTTGTGGTCATGTTTATCCTTACAAATTATCAGCCGTATTCTCTCCGACTGCGACATAATGCGGTTCTGGTTGGATTCGCGCATCATTGACATTATTTCGTTCTGGACGTATTTTTATCGAATCTTGCGGATGACGTGGCTCCCAATCAGCACGACAGACCATAGCACCATCCCAACGCTTGCGAAGCTGCGAGTGTTTGAACTTGAACCCGCAAACATCGCAAATTGCATTAGAATCGCCAAGAATGAACTCGTCGCCAGCCATGATTAGTCCTTGCGAACCTTGATGATAATCGAGCCAAATTTACCGGCAGCTAATCCGCTGGTAGTAATCTGGAGCTTTCCAGTTCCATCAAGTTTATTGCTACGATCCTTCAGTCCGCCGACGCATTTAAACTCTGCCTCTGCATATTGATTACCAGACATTGCCCATAAAGGGGTATCGGAAAGCAGATAATCAAAATCAAGAAAGGCATCGAATCCGGCCAGATCGTAGTAGATTTCCTCTACTGTCATAGACGGAACATTCTTGAAAGCAGGGTCAAAAGATAATGCGGGGTCAATAACGACGTAATCTGTCAAATCTGCCGATGCGCCATCACTTGTTATAAAAATATGGAAAGCCGCATTTTTAGAGCCATCCATCAGTTTTGTTACGGTTACTGTATGAGTCATGATGCCCCCAATAAAAGCGCCCCCATACCTCGGGGGCGCATTTGTTACTCATCAACTTCAGCCCAAGTTACCGAAGCGATACCAATTGCTGCGGTAGTCAGATATGACAGAGATAAGTGAGTACCCGGTGGCAGAATTATCTCGCCACTAACTTCTTCTGTATACTTTCCAGGAGTGATAGAGCTTGCAGCAACAACACCGCCAATAGGACGTAGCCATACCGGAGTATTTGGCAACGTAGCGGCAACGTCAACAAGACCTTTGCCAACTTTAGCATTACTACCAAGCATCAAAGCGTTGTGAATAACTGCCGGAGTTGTGTGAGTTACGGCAGTCTGAATAACAGCAGGACTAATAGCCAAACCAACAACCGCAGCACCAGCAGGAGCCGTAGAAGGCTGGAAACTGACGGTTTTGACAATCAGATTTTTCCCGGAACCATAAGGATTAGATAGAGCCAAGCCAGTGCAGGTAGTGCTTACAGTTGACAGAGTCACCGCGCCAGCAGAGCACGCATGATACAGATTGCCCAAACGAGCTTGCTCTAAAAACCATTCATTTGTGTACATAATGTTTCCTTTCAATTATTTAATTAGGGGACTTTCGCCCCCTTCAAGGTTAAGCTGCGTCGTTAGCTATTGCTGGCAATACAGCACCAGAAGCCAGAGTGGTTTCGCCGGTATGCAGGTTATTGAACATGCCGTATTGAACGGCAGTGGCAGTAACCATAATTGCGGCTGAAGGGTCTTGGCTTCGGATGTAGTTATCAGAGATAACTCCAGAACCAGTAGTAGCCGAAGTAGTAACAAGAATACCGTCAGCAGTATTAGCAGTGTTGACGCAATAAACCTTGTTCTTTTCCATCACAAGTTCATCAACCACCAACGCTCCGTGAGTAAGAACTACTGCTGTGGTCGAAGCAACAGAATGGAACAATTTGTTTTCACTAATCGTCACACGGTTGATAGTTCCTGCAATCGTTACCAACGGCCCCGGTGTTGTAGTTGCGTCTGAGCTGCGCTTATTTCCGACAACATATAGACCATCAGCATTAACAGATACTGTAGTCGTTACGATTGACAGGAAGCCCAAAATTGCAGATGTATCGCGGAATTCGCAATTTTCGATAGCAAAATTAGGTGCAGCGGCCAACGTGAACGCAGAAGCAATCGACAGGAAATTGCCAACAAAAAGGCAGTTCTGGATGCTCATATTTCCGGCTGTTACAGGGATCGTTGCGGTATTAGCAGTGGTAAACGTAAATGTAGGACGATTAGACCCAACACCCAATCCAACAACAGCAACGCCAGCCAGATCAAAATTCAACGCTGTAGCAGATGCGATGCTTTCAGCGTGTCCGGGCTTGATAAAGATAATATCGCCTCGATCAGCTACACACTGCGAGAAAGCATATTCGAGCGTAGAAAATGGGCTATTGAAGTCACCCTTGTTGCCGTTTGAGCCGCCACGTTGACCGGGCATAAGTCCGGTAGTGCCGTTGTATACCCAAAATGCTTTGCCAGGATGTGTTTGTACGATAGGAACGCCGCGCAATGTTACGCCACCAGCGAATCCATTAGGATAATTTGATACTGCCATAATAATCTCCAATAAGACAATAGGAAGGGTGAACCCCTTAAGCCGCAGGACTGTTAGCCTGCACCTGTGAATCTTCCTTGTACTACTGCCTATTGAAGCTGATGCCTTTAAAACATGATGATAGCCTGATCTCTATTTTACATGGATCACATCATCATACAATCTTAGGTATGACTCAAGATTGCCAGATACTTTCGTAAAAACACTCCCGTCTATTTTTTGGACAAATTCAAATTTCATGCCAGAGTTTTCTACATCTGCAATATAGTTTTTGTTATTTCTTAAAAACTCTCGCTTATAACCATGCAATTTTTGGCACATTTCAGAACATACAATGCTGCGTATTTGCTTGCGATCTGTTGCATCAACATCGTATTCTTTGCCACATTCGACACATACTTTTTTCATAGCATCCTCTCCATCTACCTGAGATAATGCTACCACAAACCCACGCATATTGCTATACGGGGGGATTGTTTTATTGCTTGATATTCAATTCGCCCGTCAGTCCAAGCAACTCGAATATCTTTCCGTCAAGTTTCCATTCTCCGGCGATCTGGACTAGGGTTATTTTATGTATGGCATTGTGGCAACCAACGCACAAAGTTACCAAATTATCCATATCATTATTCACTTCTTCAGTCCCACCGCTGTTGTCCCAATGGTGTGCGTGTAACTGTTCAGTGCTACCGCATATCGTGCATTTATTGCCATCACGATCGATCACTTGCGGGCGCAGTTGCTTAAAATCGTACTTGTAAGTATTCCTGATTTTAGCTCTATCAGTTCCGGATTTATAGCGCGCCTTGTTTTTCGATTTAATCCTGCATTCAAGAGAGCAAAACCGTTGCTTATGGGCTGTAAACTTTCCGGCTACAAACGCTATTCCGCAACACTCGCATACCTTTGCAACCTTGCGCGCTTCAAGTTCATCTAAGCGCCTTTTCTGCTTTGCTTCAAGCTGGCATTCCATGTCGCAATACTTCTGCGCCATATTACCGCCTTCGTGTATCAAAAATTCGTTGCCACAATGTAAGCAGATTTTCTTCTGCGGCCACTGTATCGGCGTGTACTTCAATCTCGACTTCTTGTTACTGTGCAACCGCTGACATTCAGCAGAACATAGCTTCTTGTGCATCCAGTTACGTTTTGTTTCGTCAACTTCAAACTCTTTGCCGCATTCCTCGCACTTCTTCTTCATAATTCCCTCCGATATGTTTCTAGGTGTTGCGTATTATAACCTAGATTCATTATCGGAGGTAACTATTTCACTTTTCAGATTTACACAAAATATCTATATAAATCAATTAGTTAGCTACGCCCCACTCGAAGCATACCATTCTCTAAAATCTCCAATTTGGAGACTGTACCTTTCCGTAGCTTTTGCTAACGCATTTTCCGTGCCGAAGTCGTTGTCCTTGGTGAACTCAAGGGCGCGACGCTGGAACAGTGTCAAACCGTCAGATACGTCTGTCTTGATAAAGAAAGCATCAGGGTCGGTGAAAAAGTGATTGACCTTGAAACCTTCTGGGAATGTGCCCATTGCACGAAGTGCATTGATTGCGTTGTTGGCCGTATCGTTCTGATTGATCGACTTCAGGATACGCGCTGCTTCAAACTCCAATTGACGCGGAATGTGAAGGCTCATAACCTGCAAGGCGATCTTGTTGCCACGATCATCAGTCGCACCGTTAGCCTGAATAACCAAATCTTCCAGCGAAAGTTCCGACAAATCTGCCGGTGTGCCAAGCAAGTTAGATTGATTGCCAGACGAAGACGGATGCGATGCAGAGAACATTGCAACAGCATCAGGGCCAACCGGATAGTTTGTGTCAAAGCCACGATTAAACCAGTTTGCAACGACGGTGTTTTTAGTTTCCACCATCGAGCGCTTCAGTGCTTTTGCGCGACCCATTGCAACCTTCTCATACAGGTTATCTTCGATTGCTTCACGGGTAACGATATAACCAAGACCATAAACAACATGCAGAGCCGTAGCTGTACCGCCTTGGCTAGTGGTGTCGTAACCAATTGATCCGCCCTGCTCTTTCACAGCAGCGAGGCCGAATCCATTGTTTTGCACCATTTCTTCACGGTGTTTGTCTGAGGTTTGAACTGTTACCAGATCGCGCCATTCATCACGGTTGTTATAAGACATCCCGAACATAGAGAAAACTCCAGGCCAGAGGGCTTTTGGGTGATTGCCAGTGTTAATTGTCATGTTATTTCTCCTTAGATGCCAGCAACTTGGTTAGCAAATTGATGACGGTTGATTGTCACCAGCCACTTGCAATGTTCGCCAATTGCGTTGTCTTCACGTTGAACCGGGCCGACGATATGGACATCAAGCGTGTTGGTTGCAGCTTCAGTAGCGTTGTTAAGTTCTACACCAGACAAACCTGTTACCGTCGATCCAGTGCCTACTACAAAGTTGGCATTCAATCCAGCGTCGTTTGCTGTCAAAGCGGTTCCGCCTGACACTTCCTGAATCTCGAACAACAGACTTGGATCATCAGCAACCATTAGCAAACGCTGCGTAGAAGCAGCGCGATACCGCAAGCTGTCTTGTGTGACTGGCATAACACCTACTACCACACCAGTAATTACATCGCCAGTAGCCGCTTGATCTACATCGCTGTAAATCTTGCCGCTGATTGTCTGAGAAGTGCCAGAAAGAATGACTGGATCGCCAATGTAAATAGCGGTTCCGTCACCAGTGGCTGTCGAATACAGCCGGAAAGCCCCGTTGTAGGGCGCACCATTACGGTGTTGCACAGGCTTTAGGCCGAATGCGTTATCAGTATTAGCCATGAGGCATACTCCTTAAAGAATTATCGCGTTTCGATGCTGATGCCTTTTCCCTTATCAGGAATGTAGCGGCTTTCATCATCGTCCAATTTACCATGTTTGATTAGGTCGTCTTTCGCCTTAACAGCTTTCTTTTTGGCGGCCTGATCTTCCTCGTAGAATTCTGCCTTGATTTCCATCAAATATGCCTTTTGGCCTGTGGATTTGTCCACTACGCGGCTAATGCGTGCGCCAAGGTCTCGGTTCTCATTGTCCACATCCGGCGTACCGATTTGCAACGATTGATCTGTTGCATATTCATATCCGCCTTGCTGTGCCTGGAGCAATCTACCTTCAGTGTCATTCACCCAGCGCCGGACATATCCTTGACGTTGTGGAACAGACAACTTGGAGCGCGCAACACCTAACGGTACACGGGTACTTCTGCCTGTTGCTTCTCTTGTTGCTTCACGTTCTGCTCGCTGTTCGCGTGTTAAATTTGCCATGATTATGCTTCCTCGCTAAAGTAGTTCTTGGTGTATTCTGCCTTGAATTTATCCCTTTGTTTCTCGTCCGTGCTGTAAGCGTTCTTTGCCATCCTCTCACATGCCGCTCTAGCTTCGGCAGGCAAATCGGCAAAACTCTTACCGCCTTTTCTCGCTGCCGGAACACCACTCTCTACAGCAGGAGCATTTTCTCGGCGTGGATTCGTAAACCTTTCAGGAAAGGCAAGCCTCATCTTCTTGCCAACCATATCCAAAAACTCTGTGCCTGTCTCTGTTACGCCAGCCTCATGCAAAGCTTCCCCGATTTTATAAGCCATCTTTTCCAGCTCGGGGTCTTTTACCCATTTATTACGACTTTCCCATTCAACATATACCGGGTCTGTAGCAGGATCAATATTCGGCTTTACAATCGGTTTCTTACTAGCCATTTCTTGATTAAGTCGGTCGATTTCAGTGTCAACCTTATCAAAAGCCACTCCGTCTGCTGACGCAATTGCATCTGCACGTTGTTGCTTCAGTGTCGCCAATGCACTTGCATAAGCCCTTTGTTCCGTCTTGGTGTGATACTCTCCAAGCTCTTGCATTGATCTTTGCAATTCAGCAATGACTCGCTCTTGTTGTTTTACCTTCGCTTTCACGATAGGGAGCATGTTTTCGCCACGCTCTACGAATTCATCAGCAGGTCGCCATTTAGCGGGATCACCTTTAAATTCTTCCTTTGGAGTCCATCCCATTTTCAGGGCTTTGGCCTCGACATCGGATACTTCTGGTTTTTCTACAGCGTCATCTTTTTCTACTTCTGGCGCTGGCTTTGCTTCTTCATCGACTTTTGCTGCTTCTGCTTCACTCATTTGTTTCTTCCTTTTTGGTAACGATTGCTGAAATATCCTTGTCGTTGGCTAAACGGTATTCTTTGCCATCCTCGCCCTTGATTATGTAGCCAGCATATTTTGCAAAATATACACTGTCTCCAACTTTAGGCGCTCTGCCGTTCCAGTCTTCAAAAGCATTTCCACCAATAGCGATTAACTTACCTCGCACTTGAGCCATCTTCTCTCGCTCTGTCACTTTGTCGATTAGCACAATGCCACCTGCGCTCTTTTGTTCAACCTCTTCAGGTTCAATCAAAATCTTGTACTCAACTGGCCACAATCCAGATGTATTACTCATGCGCCATTACTCCATACACCAGAATAATTTCCGCACAATATCCATGCGTCACTTCTAATCAAATTTTTTGGCAACGCAATACATCCAAGAATATATTTTTGACATATTTTTCCTGCATAATAAGCATTATCCTCATTTACTATAAGTAAAGTTGGTTTTTCATAATGCTTTTTATCCATAATTTTCATTGCCTCTTCTATTGCGGTTTCCGTAAGGTCTGAATCAACAACAACTTTAGTCATTCCAGTACATTCTATCATTCCTGCTTACCTCCCTTTTTCTGTTTTCGATAAAACTCACTAATTGAATCATCGTCAAGATTCACGATTTCATCTGCCATTTGCGCTCTTGCAATTGCAAGCAGGTTATCATTACCGATCAATCCTCCTCGCGCCCATCGCTCCATCATTTCCATGCGATAATCACGTAAGTATTGAAAAAAATCCTGCGTCCTTTCATCCAGAATCCATTGCTGATACCGTTCCTTATCCAGCATTTAACACTCCCTAGTTTAAACAATTAGTATTAGCTTATGCTAATGCGTGTTCCTTTTACACTTTGCTTTCTATTTTGTCAATAGCAAGTACTCACTTTTGTTCTATGTTTGCCCCAATGATAATTTTGCCAATGATGGTTTTTCCATCTGTGGCTCTATAGCTTGTCTTTTCGGGCCGTATTTCTGGTTGTACCACTCAGAGTGAGGCAAATCAGTTTCCCCTGCCGCCACAGCGTCAGTCCACTCTTTTCGCGTTTTCATCAGTCCCATTGTGTCAGCCATCGTATTCTCCTAGTGTAATTGTGAAGATATGGCAAAAATAACGAACACCATATCAATCTCTTCAATCTGCGCCTTCATTTGTTCAATTGCCATTTCAACGCGGATTATCTCTGCTCTTCTGCCAAGCGCCTGTAAATCAATTGCCATCAATTCAAGACGTTCAATCTCTATTCGTAATTGCCAAACTACATTTTCTGCATCGCTATATAGTTGTTGCGCTTGTTCTGGTCTTGCTTCCTTGACTCGCTCAATGACTTCTTGAGCTTGTTGTATCGGTCTGGCTTGTGCATCGTTAAAATAAATCCGTTCATGTCCTAACGGCTTTTTAAGTTCGTCGAATGGATATATTTTCCCATCCCACCCGGTCATGCCACCGTTACTTCCGATACCACCTGCTCCCTGATCTACCGATCCCGATGCCCCGCCCATCCAGAACGCAAGCATAGACCTTCGTCCGCTTGGTATAGATGGAGGTGCAGCACCAGCACCACCCATCCAGAATGCTTGCATGGAACGCATACTTATCCTTTAATCTGCTGGATCACTTCCGGTTATTGGTAGTCCAGCCGCGTCAGTTGTTATTGTGGATGTCCAGCTTGCTGTCGTATCATTTTCCTTATAGACGGTATAAGTTCCAGCAGAGTTTGTCCACTTATTGCGCAATGCCCTCAATGCCTGACGAACCGTTCTGACTGTCGGACTACCACTGTCTGTACCTGTAGCCATATCACGGTTAAGTAAAGCGTCTGCGTTTTCGATTGCTGTTGGCAAAGCATCAACGCTAACTTGCGTAGCCAAAC
>Ga0224495_10003028_pt1 | contig 10560 bp, 9 predicted proteins | sample SF_Jul11_sed_USG_FD_168128 | JGI IMG/M metagenome (GOLD analysis project Ga0224495, IMG submission 168128) | Sediment microbial communities from San Francisco Bay, California, United States - SF_Jul11_sed_USGS_4_1 | ecosystem: Environmental > Aquatic > Marine > Sediment | place: USA: California...
TGAAGAAAATCAAGCTTGAAGAGGAGATCGGTATCCTCAACCTTCTTGCGGACTACCGGTGTCCGCCCTTCCCCTATTGAAACAGGTTCGACCTGCTGGGGAAGGCCGAAAGCTTCGCGATATCTCCAAATAGAAAGGTCGCGACGGGCAAGTTGTTTTTTGGAGAAAAATCCATGGGGTTCAACGTGGAGAAAACTGCCGCAGGAGCACCGGAAAAGCTTTTCGCTCAGGGAATATTTATTCCCGCAGGTAAAACAAGTATAGGCCATTGGGCACCTCTTTAAAATTTTTCATCTAAGGAAGAGACGTTCGGGAAAGCACCCGCCCTCCTCGCCGGCCCGTGAATCGTCCATTATCCACCGTATGGACCCCATTGACGATGACGTGCCGAATTCCTGTTGGGTACTGGCGGGGTTCCTCGTAGGTAGCTCGGTCAATCACTGTTTCCGGATCAAATACAACAAGATCAGCTGCCTTTCCTTCAGCCAGCACTCCCCGATCTTTCAGGCCTAATCGCCTGGCAGGCCAAGAGGTCATCTTTCGTATGGCCTCCTCGAGGGACATATCCTTCCTTTCCCGTACATAACGCCCTAACACCCGGGGGAAAGCTCCATAAACCCGCGGATGGGGTTTCCCGCCCAGGAGTCCATCGGTACAGATCATGCCGAGAGGATGGCGCAGCCCCATGACCATTTTCTCCTCGTCCATGCTGAAAAGGATCATGCCCACCCGGCCTTCCTCTTCCAGCAGGATATCCAGGGCTGTCTCCGCAGGATCTTGCCCCTCCCTGCTGGCAATGGCCGCAACTGATTTTCCCACCCAGGATTGGTTCTTAGGACTCGCCACAGAGGAAATGATGATATTTTCCCAGCCGACATAATTAGCGTAGTTCTCCCATGAAGGTCCCTGTGGGTCTAGAAGTGGGGGGTTGATGAACTGTTCGCGGATTTGAGCTCGCAGAGCGGGATCTTTGAGCTGCTGGATTGTTTTCTGTGTGCCCCCGGCCAAAGCCCAGGGCGGAAGTATGGCTAGGAACATAGTGCTCCCGGCGGTATAAGGGTAGATGTCGAAGGTAATATCCAACCCTTCCCGGTAAGCCTTGTCTACTGCCTCCAGGGCGAGCTCCATCTTAGGCCAGTTGCGGTTGCCCGCCGCTTTAAAGTGGGAGATGTGTAACGGGATCTCGGCTTCTCTGGCCATGGAAATTACCTCATCGATGGACTCCAGCAGGCGGTCGCCACCGCTGCGGATATGGACCACCCAGAACCCTCCCATCCGGCCGCAGGTGCGGAAAAGGCTGATTAGTTCGTCTCGTCGGGAAAAGATGCAGGGCATGTAGATCATCCCCAGGGAGATTCCCAGAGCGCCCTCTTCCATGGCCTGACGAACTTGATCTTCCATGGCTTTGATCTGGTTGCCGTCAGCTAATACGTTTTCCAGGCCCATCACCACCATGCGGACGTTTCCCTGAGGGACCAGTAGAGCCAGATTCGGACCCGCGGGAACGGCAGCCAACCGTTCCGCATACTGGCCGAGGCTTTCCCAGTCCCATGAGATAGGCGGGTCTCCGCTCAGTCCAGCCATATACTGGCGCCACTGAACCGCATGCTGCGGATGCATGGGGGCGGCGCCGATACCGTCTTGGCCCAGCAGTTCGGTGGTAATTCCCTGCATGAGTTTGGGGAGTAACTCGGGCTCCACTAAAATCATTAGATCCGAATGGCTGTGGGTATCGATAAAACCAGGGGCCACCACCGCGCCGGCAGCGGAGATCTCCCGTGAGGCCACCCCTTTTCCCACCTGCCCCACCCGCACAATCCGGTCTCCCTGAAGGGCAAGGTCGGCCAGCCAGCCGGGCCGGCCTGTCCCATCAATAACCGTTCCTCCAATAATCGCCAGATCGAAAATAGTAATCATCCTCCTTTCCTGTCGGTCGGGGGCAACGATAATCTGAAGTTTTAACTTGGAGAAGCCAGCGCCGCAACATCTCTTACCGCCTAAGCAAATAACCAATTCCCAGTTCTTAGGCGGTGGAAAGGGTTATAATATTCCGTTCAATTACGGCTACCCCGTAACAGGATAGAACAGATGAAAGTTACCGCAACCAGAGAAGCCCCGGCAAGGGAAAAACTGTAATAGAAGCCCAGATGATCAATCAAATAGCCCATGAGCGGAGTAAGCAGTCCCCCGCCTTCCATGCTGCCGAAGAAATAGATTCCCAGGACCGTCGAACGATTACGGGTAGAAGTCTGCCCGATAATATAGGCTTCCGATACGGGCATGCGCACATAAATAATCGTGCCGATGGTAAGCAGTAGAAGGCTGACCCCCCAGGTAGAAGAGACCCAGTTGAGCAGGTAAAGAACCGGACCGGAGATAAAGCAAATCGTCAGCATCACCGGCACTCTTCCCCAGCGGTCGGAGAGGTATCCTCCCAGGGGACTCATCCAGAGACCCGCGGCGTAGAGAAAGGCGAAAAAGGCTCCGGCTGTTTCCTTGCTATACCCGCCATGGTCGACTAAAAACAGGGGGATAAAAGACATCGTGGCAAAAATCATGGCGCCGGTGAAAGTGCTTAAGACAATGAAAATGACAAGGTGGCGCAAACGGCCCGGCACGTGCGGTTCTTCTTGATGCCCCCGGGTGCTTCCAGGCTCAGTTGGCTGGGAAGTTTTCTGTTTTCCCAGGACCACATAAATCAGAATGCCAAAGGCGGTGGTGGGAACAGCGAGTCCGATAAACGATCCCCGCCAACCCCATGAAGCCGCGATGGCGGTGGCAATCAGAGGAGCTAAAAAGAAACTGGCGCTGCCGCCGACCATATGAAGACCCAGGGCCCGGCCCCGATTTCCGGGGTGAACTAATGCGGAAATCATCGGAGGGGAAGCGGGATGATAGCCGCCCCCCAGCAGGCCCATAAGGATCAGGAAGATAATCATTAATAAAAAAGTTTGAGACAGGCCGACAAAAAATCCTGCCAGGGCCACCCCGCAAATACCGATGGTAATCATGAGTCGCGGCCCGATTCGATCCGTTAGCCAGCCGGCCGGCAATTGGCCGAAGCCATAGGACAGGCTGAAGGCGGAAACCACCCACCCGGACTGGGTGTAATCAAGGGAAAAGTCGCTGCGGATCATCGGCAAAAGGGGGATGGGCAAGGCGGTCAACAGGTGATGCCCGAAGTGGGCCAGAATAAACAGGGGGAGCAGCCCTGAAAAAAGGGACCGCAGCCCGTTTTTATTATTGGAAAATTCCATCTTTTTTCTCTTGACTTCGGATCAGGATGATGGAGGAAGGGCTGGTTCCGGCCTCGAAATCACGATTTTTCTTTAAGAGACATCAACGCCAGCATGTTTTCCAGGGGTACGTCCTTGGCAAAATCACACCCGACCGTGAGGATGTATCCGGCCGATTGGCCCCAGGCGGCCAGGCAAGCTTTGGCCTCTGCTACCACTTCCTCCGGTTTTCCGGACCAGAAAGCCCCTGTGGGAGAGACATTACCGGCCAAACAAATCTTTCCTCCCAGGATTTTTTGGGCGGCGCCCAGGTCCACTTTATTTTCCAGGCTGAAACAATTCGGGCCGATCTGTAAAACATCCTGAAGGATTTTGGAAGTGTTGCCACAGATGTGCACCATGCTGTACTTTCTCTTGGCTCTGACTCTTTGCACCAGGTCCTGGAGCGCGGGGGCAGCGAATTGGCGGAAGGTGGGAGGGGAGATCAGGTCTCCCGAGGCCGCGGGGTCGGAAAAATTGGCGCCCAAAATATCCCCGTGCTCTAAAACGGGTTCCAACAAAGCCCAGATCATATCCGTGGAGAATTGGATGAGTTTTAGAAGCCGCTGGGGGTCATTGATAGTTGCCATCATGGTAGTTTCCATGCCCAGGATGCGGGCCGAGAAAGTAAAAGGAGCCCATTGGGTGGGGAGGATCATCGTTTTCTTACCGATGGCCCCGGCGATGAGGTGGTGGGAGGTGATAATCCCCTGCATGAGAGGACTCTTAAGAACTTTGGCGATGCTAAGTTGGTCTATGTCATCCAGGCTTTTTATCACCGTGCCCTGGAGCGCCGGGCCATCGGAGGAATCGTCTTTGATGGAGCAGCCTAAAAGATGGAGGGGATAATTGATCAAGTTTGAGCCCGTCCAGAGCAGGTCATGTTCGAATTGATGGAAGTATTGAATGAACACGTCGGCGATCTGGGCTGGATCTTCCTTGATCGCGGCGAAAGTTTTTCCCGCACGGTGTACGGCCCAGGCCCCCCCTCCGATCAGGGTCACAGGGACCCGGGGTGGATCCTGCAGCTCAAAAGCCATCTGGGCAATTTCTCTTCCAGTCATTTTTCCTCCTTCATCCTATTTCGGAGCCAACACCCTGAGGGAAAGTTCAGCCAGCTGCCGGCCATCCACGGTCGAGGGGGCCTCGGTGAGCAGGTCGGTGGCCTTCTGGGTTTTGGGAAAAGCAATTACATCACGGATGGACTCGGTCCCGGCCAGGATCATGACCAGCCGGTCGAATCCAAAAGCAATTCCACCATGGGGAGGAGCCCCAAACTCTAAGGCCTCTAACAGGAAGCCGAATTTTTTCTTCGCCTCCTCCGGGTTAATTCCTAACTTTTCGAAGAGCAAAGATTGGACTTCCCGGCGATAGATACGCAGGCTCCCTCCGCCAACTTCCGACCCGTTGAGCACGAGATCATAGGCTTTGGCCCGGACTCTTTCCGGGGTATTGGAAAGCATGGGGAGATCTTCGTCCAAAGGGGAAGTAAAGGGATGATGCTTGGCCGTAAACCTCCCCTCGGCCTCATCATATTCCAAGAGGGGGAAATTTGTAATCCAGACAAAGGAGAAGATGCCTTCGGGAATTAAACCCAGCTGCTTCCCCAGCCTCAGCCGGAGGCGCCCCATGACATCGTTGACGACCGGGGGAGAATCGGCTATAAATAAAATGATATCTTCCGGGGTGAGTTGCCAAACTTCTCTTAAAGCCGCTCGTTCTTCTTGGGATAAAAATTTGGCTATTGGCCCGCTCCACTCGTCAGCACCGATTTTGATCCAAGTCAAGCCCTTGGCTCCCAATTCCCTCGCCTGTTCATTGAACTCATCCAAATCTTTGCGGGAGAGGTTGCCCTGAACCTTCAAAGCCTTGACCGCTCCTCCCCGGTGGATCGTTTCGGCAAAGACTTTGAAGGCAGTATTCTTCAGGGTTTCCGTTACATCCTGCATCTCCAGGCCAAAGCGAATGTCCGGATTATCCACCCCATAGCGCGCCATGGATTCCTCGTAGGTTAACCGTGGGAAGGGCGCGGCCAGTGGAAGGCCCAGGGTATCCCGAAACAAAGCCTGCATCATTCCTTCCATGATCGAATAAATATTTTCCCGGTCAATGAAAGACATCTCAATGTCGATCTGGGTGAATTCAGGCTGCCGGTCGGCCCGGAGGTCTTCATCTCGAAAGCACTTGACGATCTGAAAATAACGTTCAAAACCCGATATCATCAAGAGCTGCTTGAATAATTGCGGCGATTGGGGAAGAGCATAAAACTGGCCCGGGGTCACCCGGCTGGGGACTAAATAATCCCGGGCGCCCTCGGGTGTTGACTTGGTCAAGAAAGGAGTCTCGATTTCTAAAAACCCGTGGCTATGTAGATAATCCCGAACGGACCTCGCCGCTCGATCCCGTAAGATAAGATTACGCTGCATCTTCGGTCGGCGGAGGTCCAGGTATCGATATTTCAGCCGCAGGGTTTCCGCCACTTCGGCATCTTCATCGATAGCAAACGGAGGCGGGTTGGATTCACTCAGCACCTTCAAGTCCTCAGCCTGTACTTCCAACTGGCCGGTCTTTAATTCCGGGTTCTCCGTGCCAGCGGGGCGGGCGACTACTTTTCCTTGCACGGCGATGACGTATTCGTTTCGCAAAGACGCGGCTTTGGCGTGGGCGCCGGGACTAAACTTGGGGTTGAAGACCACTTGAGCGATTCCCTCCCGGTCCCTGAGGTCAATGAATACCAGTCCTCCCAGGTCCCGCCTTCGGTTCACCCAGCCCATAAGAGTTACTTCTTGGTCAATGTGCTCCGCTCGGAGATCTCCACAATAACAGGTTCGTTTCCAGTCCCCCAAGGCCTCGCCCAATTTTTCGTCTCCATTCTCAAATTTAAATTCAATCGGACGCAGATTTACGCCGATCATTATTTTTTTAGTCTATCCTGATAATCTGGGTTTACCCTCCACTACTTACTGCTTACTTTTGTTTTCCACAATCCTTATTATTTCCCCTAAGGGAATTTCCTCTTGAACTTTGGTGGCCATATTTCGGATGATGACCTGATTTTTCTTCAATTCTTCTTCTCCCAAAATCAGGACCAAGGGGGTTTTCATGCGGTCGGCTTGGCGCATCTGGCTTTTCAAGCTTTTTTCTTCATAATCTACTTCCGCCCAAATCCCATTATCGCGCAATTCCTGCGCTAAGGAAAAGCCTCTCCGCCGGGCCTTATCCCCCAAAGTCGCCAGAAAAATCTGGGGGTGCCGGGCGAGACTTCTTTTCCCGGGTAAAAGCATGATCAACCGCTCCATGCCGATGGCAAACCCGATCCCCGGAACGGCCGGCCCTCCTATCTCTTCGGCCAGGGCATCATACCTGCCTCCGCCCGAGACGGCGTTTTGGGCCCCCAGTTCACCGGCGACCACTTCGAAGGCCGTCCGGGTGTAATAGTCCAAACCCCGGACCATCCTGGGATTGACGGCATAGGATAGGCGGAGGTCATCCAGGAGAGTTTTTACCCGCTCAAAGTGATTGCGGCATTCCGGGCAGAGAAAGCTCAAAACCTCCGGCGCTTCAGTTAAGGCTGCCTGACAATCCTCGTTCTTGCAGTCAAAAATGCGCAGCGGGTTGGTTTCCAGCCTCCGCTGGCAATCCTCGCATAGTGAATTCCTTTTGGTCTGGAGAAAGGTTTGAATCTCTTTTTTATAAGGGGAGCGACACTGGGGACATCCCAGGGAATTGATTTGCAGGCTGAGGTTTTCAATTCCCAAAGCTCCCAGGTAGCGCATCAGCATGACCAAAATTTCCGCATCGGCCCAGGCCTCTTGAACACCCAAAATTTCGGCGTCGATTTGGTGAAATTGACGGTAACGCCCTTTCTGCGGGCGTTCGTAGCGGAACATGGGACCGACAAAATAATATTTGCCCACGGGATTTTTTTGGTTTAGCCCATGTTCTAAATAGGCACGCACGATCGAAGCCGTCGCTTCCGGCCGCAGGGTCAGTGAGTCTCCATCGCGGTCCAGAAAGGTATACATCTCTTTCCCCACGATGTCCGTGGCCTCGCCGATCGAACGGGCAAAAAGCTCTGTCCGTTCGAGAAGAGGGATGCGAAATTCCGAGAATCCAAATAGCCCGAATATTCTTCGGGCCTCGCTCTCCGCCAACTGCCATTTCTCAACCTCTCCGGGAAGAATATCTTTGAAGCCCCGGATTCCTTTGATTTGCAAAGCAAATTCCCCTTGTTTAAGAAAAGTCTTTTCCCGCGGAATACTCCGAGTATGTTGAAAAAAAGAAAAGCGCTGCTCGCATAGCGAATCTTTTTGATCTTTATCTTGAAAAATTTACCAATAATTTGCTCTGATAATAGCCAACAAACCCTTGAAAGTCAAGGGAAAGCCTCCTTGCCTACCTTCACTTTCCAATAGGTTGATGAATTTACTTTGGTTAACGGAGCCCGGACGGGAGGGTGATGAAAGAGGGGGCACCGGCGGGAAAAAGATCTGTTGCGGCCCCGTGGTTACCTTCCGCCAAGGAAGGCGGAATCGAAGGAAATGAGGGCATTCTCGGCGGCAGCCCCGCCCTGTCCTTTGAAAGGATCACTGCCTTGTGCTCCCGAGAGATTCACCCTCCCGTCCGGGCCGAGCAGTCTATTCCCGGACCCGGCGGGGAGGTGCTGAGTGCCGGCCAAGCGGTGAGACTAAAAAAAAATCAAGGAGTCAAACCATCTTGTGGTTCAGTTGCAGATTGTATCCAAATCGAATCTATCTCATCTTTTATGAGCTGTATATTTTTTCCTTTATGAAAATTTCCAAAATTTTAGGATCAAATTGTTTGCCTTTGCCTTTCTCCAATTCTACCAGCGCATCTTCCCGAGACATCTCTCGCCGATAGGGTCGTAAACTGCTCATGGCATCGAAGGCGTCGGCAATAGAAATCATTCTTGCCTCCAAGGGAATATTTTCCCCGACCAATCCATCCGGATAACCACTGCCATCAAAGCGCTCATGATGATGGCGAATCATGGGGATCTCGTCCATAAAAAAGCTGCCTCCTTCTACAATCTTCACCCCGATCAAGGGGTGCTCCCGGATGTGCTCATACTCCATGGAATTCAGGGGACCCTGTTTTTGAAGCACTTCATCCTTGATGCCGATCATGCCGATGTCATGCAGCAGAGCCCCAAATTCCAGGCTTTCTATTTTCTTCTCGCTAAAGCCCAACTTTTCGGCTATTTGCACGCTCCATCTCCTCACCCGATCGGAATGGCCTCGGGTATAGGGGTCTTTGGCATCGATCGCTTCCACCAGCATCTTGACTGAATCTAAATGAGCTTTCTTCAACATCCCATAAGCCCTGCGCAGGTCTGCCGTCCTTTCCTCAACCAATTCCTCCAGATGTTGGTCATAGTCCGCAACCACCTCTTCCAATCGTTTCTTATCCAACGCCTTCTTGACGCTGAAGACCACAAGGTCTAAATCGAACGGTTTCAGGATGAAATCATAGGCCCCGAAATGCAAAGCCTTCACCACCGTATCGATCTCCGCATGACCCGTAATCATGATCACCATCATTTGAGGACCCAGCGTCTTCACCTTTTTTAAAAGCTCAAGACCATCCATCTCGGGCATTTTGATGTCGGTAATCATCAAAGAAATATTTTCTTTATAAAAATGATGGAGCGCCTCTTGCCCATTATGGGCTATTATGCAAGAATAACCTTCTTTGGAAAGTCTTTGGCCAAGAACCTTACAAGTCGCCACCTCATCATCAACAATGAGGATGCGGTCAGCCGTATGCTTGCGGAATGGTTTTTCCAAGTGAATCAACCTCCCTCGTTGCTGGAATAATTTTTTTAAATCTTATTCTACGACCAGAATCCGCGCGCCCTTCGTCTCTCCTGAAATAAGTGCCAGCCATCCTGCCATCAACTTGAACCCACGCTATCCCACAACTTGTTCTTCTACCAATATTGATGATCTCGTAAAAAGTCGCCATTTCCGCGTAGGCGGGACTGCTTTCGCAGGAGTGACGGATTTTCTGACTTTTACGAATCCACCGGCCTTTGGTTTACATAAAACTTTTTTTTAACAAGAAAATTAAAGTTTGTGAAGCTACCATTCCTTCGAACTCTCGAACTTTATTATAAGATCGGTAAAAACAGCAAAATCTTGAATGATTTAAGACATTCCTTGGAATTGGGGGATCTTAACAAAAAAAATAGCAGGAGGGGAGACCACGCTCAATCAGTGTATTTTTAAGAACAACCGGAATGAAGATCTCATTTTTTATTCGAGCGAAGAGAATATCTCCAAAATTGAGGGGTTAAGGATCAGATAAATCGGTATCATGGCAGAACGGCTGGTGCCAGAGGTAGCATTCTTGATTAGAAAATGTTATCCTTTTTAGAATTTTTCCATTCTTACTCGATTCTCTCTCTGCTATATAAGAGAGAAATTTGATGGCTTCGTAAAAAGTCCATCTGTCCCGCTCCGAGCGGGATTGCGCTTCACCCCCGCCCTGTTAGATCAGGAACTCCGTATTGAAGTTATAGGGCGGGGATCTGATTTCCAAGAGGAAGATTCATCTTGGGGTTTATCTAACAGGGTGAATCGTTGCGGCATACCTTGTAAGTATGCCTCTCTCCTCAGTCCCGCTCGGAGCGGGATTGCGCGCCTTGTCCGCCTGAGGCGGAGAGCTTTTTACTTTGCCATCGCAATTTTGACTCTTTAAGAGATCATCAAATTTTAAGAAGGAGAAAAAAGGAGCAGGCTGATGAAAGACCAATCGTTTAAAAAAGAAAATGAAATTTTTCCTCCCACCGGCTTTTGTCAGGTCGGAATCGTAGTCCAGAGCATCGATGAAACCATAAAGTACTATGAAAAGGTGTTCGGATTCGGACCGTTTGAGATTCGGGAGGTGGACTATCCGAACGCTACTTACTATGGAGAACTCGCCGGCTATCGGGGGAAAAGAGCTTTTTTTAATCTGGGGCCGATCCAAATCGAACTCATAGAGCTCAGAGATGGGAAGACTATCCATGAAGCCTTTCTGCGGGAAAAAGGGGAAGGGCTGCACCACATCGCCTTCGAAGTGAAAAGCTTGGAAGAAGGGAAAAAAAAGGCAGAGGAGGCGGGCTTGAAAGTGATTCAAAGCTTTTCTCGTCCAGACGGCAGCGGCTTTGCTTATCTGGATTCAGACCGGATTGGCGGAGTCCTCTTTGAACAGATCCAGAGACCCGCCAGAAGAACATGAGGGACTTAAGCAGAATGAAAAAAAAGAAGCATTTCACCCCTGG
>Ga0224495_10003029_pt1 | contig 10560 bp, 6 predicted proteins | sample SF_Jul11_sed_USG_FD_168128 | JGI IMG/M metagenome (GOLD analysis project Ga0224495, IMG submission 168128) | Sediment microbial communities from San Francisco Bay, California, United States - SF_Jul11_sed_USGS_4_1 | ecosystem: Environmental > Aquatic > Marine > Sediment | place: USA: California...
AAGAGCGTTCTTCAGGGAACTGCGGATGTTCGGTTCGTCATCAACTACCAGTAATTTGGCCATAATCTCAAGGTATTATAATTCTTACGCCGGCGCCACCTTCCGGCCGGTTGTAAAGCGTTATCGTGCCACCGTGGTCGAAAACAATTCTCTGGCATATGACTAATCCCAGACCCGAGCCCGTTTTCTTGGTTGAAAAATACGGTTCAAAACTCTGCTTCAGTTGCTCTTCAGTAAAGCCGGGTCCGTTATCCTCAACCACCAGCCGGATGCCGGCCGGGTCATCACCTATCGCAATGCTGACGATCGTCTCCGGCGCGGTTTCGAAGCTGTTCTTGACCAGATTGACCAGCACCTGCTTGATCTGCTCGGGATCAATCTGCAGGCTCCGAACGGTAGAGCTGTGGGAGAGTTTCAGGCGGCCCTTTTCAATCTCATGACGGTACAGTGCCTGTAAGTCATTGAAGAATTTCTCGGTATTGACTGCGCTCATGCGGGGCGGTGCCATACGTGCGAAACTCACGAACTGATCCAGCAGCGCGGTAAGGCGGCGGACTTCGGTCTGGATAGTAGTTGTTGTCTCAGTAAGGATGGCCTGGAATTCCGGCCGGTTCTCGAGGAATGACCGGTGGAGATCGGCCGCGGAGATGGCAATGGGTGTGAGAGGATTCTTGATCTCGTGGGCAATTTTGCGTCCCACTGTCTGCCACGCGGCTATTTTCTCCGATGTTGCCAGCATTTTTCGGAGTGCCCGCAGCTTGATCATGGTATCCGTGAGGGAATCGGCCAGCTCGGAAAATTCTCCTTCCTCGTAGGCCATCACGGGTGTATTGAAGTCGCCGTCGGCAATGCGCGCCGAAGCGTTGCGAAGATTGTCGATTTCGCGCTTGGCTCGACCGGTGATAAAAAACCCCAGGGCCAGTGCGATCAAGACCGATGACACACCCACCACTGAGGTAATCAGGAGCAACGACGAGAACAGCGGCTGCGACTGACCGGCGACAAAATCCGCGACAAGATAGAAACCGTCGGCGCTGCCACCGGCCAGCAGGGCGCGGTAACCGCCGGAGACCTCATATAACTGGTTCTTGTCCATGCCGGTATAGGTGTCTGACAGGTCGTCCTCAAACTGGACGTCGACGGTAGCCGAGGTCAGGATGCTCAGCAGGCTGGTGAGGTCGTGGTCGATATAACTGCCGCAGTACACGCTCAGACTCGTGTCCATAGGCACGATACATGTAAATGCCGCGTGCCGCCCGGCAACATCATACTCAAGCGTTTCCAATCGGAGCATCTCTCCGGGCGCGGGCAAGCCCGGGCCGATTCTGATTATCTCTCCGATCAATCCCGGTCGGTGGCTGCTGGTCAATACCCTGGAGTCGGCGTCGAGAATCTCCAGGAAATCGAGTCCGGACAGGCCGGAGCCGACGGAAACCTGGGCGGCGCGCCCTTTCCTGATGAGGATCAGAGCTTCCTGGAAACGGTGCGTAGAAATTATTTCAAGAACCTGATCCCGCAGCCCTAGTCTAAAGGAGTGTTCAAAACGCCGGTATTTTTCCAAGCTGTCGAAGGCCAGTTGCCGGTCCGAAAATTCGAGTTGCCTTTCCGACAGGAAATAGACCGCCAAAAGGACAATAAGCGGTGGTAACAGAGCGACGGTTACCAAATAGACTCTTATTTTCCCTGTGAACGTCATGACTTTCATTCGCCCGCGCGGGTCGGTAGTTGCAGTTTTACCAGACGCGTGAGATCCAGGAATCCCTGGTCGTTGAAATAGTATCCCTTCAGGGCCAGGCCGGCGTTAAATGTTATACTGGGCCGAAACAGTCCAAAAACGCCGACGTCTTCTTTCAACCTGCGAGCGGCCAGGTCACAATAGTACGCCAAGTTGCTGTCGTTTTCGGCCTGCGCCGCCGCCAGGTTGTTTTCAATCAAGGTCAGCGGCTCAGTCACTGACAGGTCCGGTGATCCGTCACGCCGCAACAGCGCCGCTATTTCCGCAAGACCGCTATCCGGTCGATTACTTATGAGCGGAACATATCTCAAATACAAATCGGCTTTGGATACGTCCGAAGCAATCTCCGCCCTGATTCTGTCTCTGGAGAGTATATCGGCGAAGTACTCGGCCAGCTTCTCCAGTGAAGCTTCCTGAACGTGTATAGACACTTTTTGAGGGCGTTTCTTAAGTTGACGCAGAAGGGCGCGTCCCTTCGCGGGGTCACAACCATAAGGCCGGCTTTGACCGGAGTCTCGGACATACAAACAGGAGAACTGGTCCGCCTTGTCACCGTCGAAAACCACCGGCAATTTGGCAGGGTCAAAACGATAGTACAGCGAGGTGGTCAAAAGTCCGTGCTCGTTGAAATCTTTAGAGATGTTCGGAATCAAAGCTGCGTAGAACGGAGCCGGGGCGGACACTACCTTAACCGTCGGGCTTCCGTGAAAGGCTTCATAGTGCAACAGACCGTCGATCTGGCCCTTTTCAAAATCCAGGGTCATCTCCAATGGTGAGTCATACATTTGCACGACAACGCGTGGCAACACGGCCGGCCCGCTGTCAGCCGCGGCCGATCCGACTGCCGCTTCGGGCATGATGATAGTCCGTCTCAATTCCGAAAGGCATCCGAGCTTCACGGGCGAGTTGAGATCGACCTCGGCGGTTTCGATCAGGACGCGGCAAGAACCGATTGAGATGCTGTCGAAATAACCGCTTGCAGGCTCGCTGATGGACACTCCCGCGTGCGACTCTGCGATATATCCGCTGAAAAGCGAGTCCGCGCCGATATACACGGTGAAGGCATGCCCGGGGAAGATGTCTTCTTCATTGCCGCGCTCGAAGTACAGACGATCGAATCTGTACTGTAGAATACGACTCTCGATACGACCGGCGTGACCGCTGCTGCTTCCGGTCAGCAGCCACCCGACCAACGTGAACGCTATGTATACAAATAAGTTACGCATAGGCGGAGAATCCTCGCCTTTTATACAATCAAGCAGTTTATAGATCTTGGAACAAGCTTTTTCTGTTTCAGGAGGAATGTGTCAGAAATGACACGACTAACCTATTGATTAGCATCGAGGTTTCCGCAAACCCCTGAATATGTGTCAAAGATGACACGGTCCATTCTCTTATAATCTCATATGGGCGGCATAAGTTGTTGTTATTCAAACAATTAATGTTACGGCACGGCTTTTGATGCAGTATTGGCAGAAACAAACCTTTAATGCGAGGAGGTCAAGATGTTAAAGAAATTATTCGCAGGAGTGTTCGGTATTATTCTGGGCACAGCTATCGTGATGTTCGCCGGCTGCGCCGGTGATGAAGGAGAAAGAAACCCCGGTATCGTTCAGCAGATGGTCGATTCGGTGGCGACGGTGTTCGCCGAGAATATCGTCCATGCCCGCCTGGCAGCCAACCAGACTGAAGCGGCTTCCCGGGGCGGTCAGGAGGATGAGGTCCAGGATGGTCCGCGTTTCTCGGAAATCAACGACTTTTTACTGGTTGATGGCAGACTTTATGCGACCTACCATGGAGGCGTACTCATCTTGGATGTGAAGTCCGGCCATCTGACCGACGTTTACAACGGCGAGAAACTTAACGCCGTGGTGAGCCATAACCTGAAAGTCTATGTCGGGGGTGACAACCTTTATACCCTGACCGATTCGACCCTGGAACCTGTCGATATTGAACTCGAAGGAGTGGTGAAGGAGTTGTGCAGTTTCAACTACCAGCTCCTGATCGGCACTGAGGGCGGTCTTTTCACCAACTCGATTTTCGGCAACGACCTTCTGATGGATGACGTCTCGGTCACAGCCATGGTTGCCGACGACGCCGGTGTGTGGGTGGGCACAGACGGTCAGGGCCTGTATCGCTGGGATGGTGTCGACTTTCGGAAGCGGTATCTTAGCCGCGATCCTTCGCTGTTTGATCATGTCAACGCTCTCGATTTTAAGCATGATCATCTTTATGCCGGTACTGGTAACGGGCTGCACATCTTTGACGGCGGCCGCTGGCAGACACTCACTGTCGAGGACGGTCTTCCCGCCGACAATGTCCTCGACATCGACGCTTCCGATTGGGTCGTCTACATCGCGACTGACAGCGGTACTGTGTCCTGCTTCAACTATGATTTGATGCCGGTCGCAAAGCTCGATAAAACCGTTGCCGAGGTTCTTCTGGTAAAGGATCGGAAAATTTACGCGGGCACCCGTGATCAGGGGATTCTGGTAAAATCAGGGCCTGTCCTCAAGACCTTGGTAGAGCCCGATGCTAAAGAGACGGTGGAGGTAATTGCCTCGGCCCTGCACTGAGCAAAACACAGGCATTCTCCACCGATTGGCGAAGTCCCCGCCGTTAGGCGGGGACTTTTGATATTGTCATCGGAAAACTTTTTCGGCAGAGGGGTTCATCGCCCGGGACCTGCGGACAGTCTGATGACTGATTGAAGTGTGAGTGCCACCCACACTAAGCATATGCCGGAGAGAATAAAAAAAGAGCGGGTTCCGCGTCAGCACTAGCTGCCTGAGATATCCGAAATCCGCTGTTACGCCAACGTTGCACAATCCCTTCGGATACCTCAATCGGGTGCCACCTACAGAACCCGCTTTGACTTGCCCGTCGCCAGCAAACCAACAGGGGGACGGCCACGTGCAAGCCCGTTGTCTTGCTACCGTAAGTAACCTGTTTCCGTCCTATGGTTGCACGGCCGGCCAAAACCTTTCAGCGAAACAAAAAAAAAGTGAATGCCGACTGGGGAAGACTATCTCGTCGTATTTACTCAGGTAAAGGGCGGCACAAAGGAGGTGAAAATCGTCATTCTTGAGGTGATGGATAGTTTGCTTTTTCCGAATCTTTCTTATATTATAGAATATCTTTGTTCTCGAGCACGGGTTGGCATTGAATATCAATGAGTTATATCACGTCGCCCGGAAGGGCGACCGGGATTCTGAAAATCGGCTTTTCAAGAGTCTGACTGAAAGTTTCCGGCTGTTTGCGCAACAAAGAATATGGAACGATCAGGATGCGGAAGAAATCGTGCAGGATACCCTTGTAACGGTCGCTGAGAAGTATGGGAATATCCAGTTCGAGATCAGTTTCGCTGCCTGGGCGTACAGGGTCCTGGAGAACAAGATTCTCAATTACTACCGGGGGAAGCACTACCAGGAAAATCGATTCACCTGGGCCTCGGACGTCGGCGGCGAGTGGGCATCGAACGATTCTGACCCTTCTTTAAAGCGCCAGCTTCTGGACTGTCTGGGGAAAATTAACCGCGTCCATTCCCGACACGCCAGAATCCTCAATTTACGCTACCAGGGTTATTCCGCGGAAGAGATTTGTGAGAAACTGGCAATCTCGCGCAACAACCTTTATATCCTGCTCTGCAGGGCGAGGTCGATGCTGAAGCTGTGTCTGGAGAAGGGAGACATTAAATGATGCCCGGCGGCTGCGACAAGCACTTCGAAGATAATCTATATGCCTACGAGTTGGGCCTGCTTGACGATGATGAACGGCGGGAACTGGAGTTGCATCTTCTCGAGTGCGAGCATTGCCTTGATAACGCCAGGCGTTTTCAACGGACAATCAAGCTGATCAGGCGTGATCCGGACGTCCGGAGGGTCGTGGAGCGGATGGCGGCCGGGAGCGCCCAGGCGGCCCCCAGGCAAAGGCCACTGCCATTGCTGCAGCGGATGTGGCGAACGGCGCTGGTGCCGACCACGGTCGCTGCGGTCATTCTCATGCTGGTGTTGGTTTTAAAGGATTGGCAATTCGAAATTAGACCGTCTCAGCCGGCCACGGCCGCTGAAAATCGTCTTGCCATAATGGATTTTGGAAACATAACCAATGGCAACGATCCCGAGAAGCTGGGCATGATCGTGGCGAATCTGCTCGTTACGGATTTGTCCGAATCCCACTATCTGCAGATGGTTTCGAGTCGCAGACTAACCGATGAGATAAGGCTTATGCAGATAGAGGCTGACCGCGTGATTGACGAAGATTATGCGGGAGCTGTCGGCCGAAGGTTAGGTGCTAGATGGGTGCTTACGGGGGACATTCTGCGAACGAAATCCGAGTTTATTCTCACCTCACAGCTGACGGAAGTGGCTACCGGCCGCGTGATCGCCTCGCAGCGAGTTGTCGGCGACGTTGGGGGCGACCTATTTTCCCTGGTTGACAATCTGTCAGCGGCCGTTATGTTGGATCTCGGACTTCCCCCGGACGCGCGTCATGAAATTGACCGCGGCGTGGCCGACGCCACCACCCATTCCGTAAAAGCGTACTATTATTATCTCGAGGGACTTGATTACGAGGACAAGCAGTTTGAACGGGAGGCGATTCGGAGCTACGAACAGGCTTTGGAGTACGATTCCACTTTTGCCATAGCCTATCTACGTCTCAATTCTTTGGGCCGAACGGACAAGCTGGCCCTGGCAGTAAAGTACATCGACCGAGCGAGTGACAAGGATAAGTTTTGGATAAGGTCCGCGCAGGCATACCGATCCGGCGACATGGTTCGGGCAAGAAAGGAATTGCGTGATTTGTTGCAGAGCTATCCTGACAGCAAAGAGGCGTATTTTGCTCTGGGGTTTATTGACCACGCCGAAGGCAATTTTGACGAAGCCGTAGTCCTTCTTAGACAAGCGTTGGCCATAGACCCGCTATACAAGCAAGGCTATAACCAGTTAGCGTACACCTACTGCTATATGTACGATATCGACAACGCGCTTAAGGCCATCGATAAAGGCGTCGCTCTGGCCCCCGATGAGCCCAACCCCTACGACTCAAGAGGAGAAATCTGCGCCTTTCATGGGCGGATTGACGAAGCTATCGAGTCCTACCGAAAGGCTCTGGAGGTCAGGCCCGATTTTACGGTCTCTCAGCTCCGTCTGGCTGAACTGCTGGTGTCGAAAGGGGAATATGAGGAGGCCCGATCCCTGTTTCAGGACTTGGCCGGCAGGGAGGACCGCTCAGTGCGGCGAGCCGGCTGGAACGGTCTGGCCGCAGTTGAGACTTACCAGGGGAAATTCCAAAATGCGCTCAAGGTGTTGAATGATGCCATGGTAGCCGACAGGCTGGAGACAGGAAGACCGAGAAGTGTCGTATTCCCGTACTTGAAGGCTGTCATCTACGTTCAACTGGGAGAAATCGACCGAGCTCTTGAAGCCATCGATATCGTCGAGCAGATCGCCAGGGACGAAGAGGTGTTTGACACGCAGTATACCCAGCAATACCTGGCGCAATTGCTGGCCGAGTGCCGTGAAATCGAACGCGCCGAAGAGAAAGTCGCCGCGATGAGGGCGTCCCTTGAAGGCAAAAAGAGCGCGCCGGCCTACTGGGTGCGTTACTGGTATGGTGTTGGTGCAATCCAGCAGGCCAGAGGCAACCGGGAGGGCGCGGTGGCGGCGTTTGAGAAAGCCGCGTACAGAAGCGCTGTATACACGGCACATATGATGCTGGCCCGAGCCTACCAGGAAGCCGGCCGCTTCGACGAGGCACTGATTGAATATGAAAAAGTAATGGCCTACCATGGCGGCCCGCGAGTGTTCTGGGGTGTCTGGGCAGTCAAGACTCACTACTACCTGGGAATGACCTACGAGGACCTGGGCCGGTATGACGAAGCCCGACAACAGTACGAAACTTTCCTGGATATCTGGAAACACGCCGACGATGGGATAGAAGAGATCGCGGACGCCCAAAAGCGCCTGGTTAGATTGAAGAGCCGATCGTAGCGGGAGCCGCACCGGGGCAATAAAAAGATCTTTTTAGGTTTTCTCGAGCCCAAAGCAGCAATTTTCTTTTGACATCGCCCGGAAATCGGCTATATTAGTTGAAACCAAAGCGACAATGGTATCGTAGACGAAGGAATATGAGACGTTAACCGTTGCGGAGAAGGAGTATCAGAGGATGATTCGGAACCGAGTGTATATTCCTGTGCTGGTCAATTTTGACGGCCTCCGCGGCGGGTGGGGTAAGCGAAGATTGTGATTTTTTTCACGATAATAGTTAGACCCGCCGCAACTGACTAGGTTCGGCGGGTTTTTTGTTACCGTGTGGCCGCCGGACCGTAAATGGTGACAAAATTCAACTGTTAGGCGATTATTATGAATAGTGACCTTTACGAAAACGAACAAGTGACTGCCCGGGAACGAGATATCAGTTCGAGGACGGCGTTCGGCAGGCTGTTGCCGCTTTTGAAACGCCACAAGCGGGCCATGTCGCTGTGTTTTTTCCTTCTGGTGGCAGCGCAGGTGCTCTCCCTTTACTGGCCCAAGCTGGTCAAGGATGCCGTCGACGGAGAGATCAAGAACGGCGATTTCAACGGTCTTCTGTGGCTCGTGCTGATTGTCGCCTTGATGCAGCTTTCGACGATTGTCTTTCAATACCTGCAGCGGGTCCGGTTGCAGATCATCGGTCAGGATGTGATGGTGGAGTTGAAAAGCAAGTTGTTCTCCCATATCCTGTCACTCGACGTGTCCTTCTTCGACAAGAACCCGGTGGGACGACTTCTGGCCAGGGTGGAGTCCGACACGGAAGCTCTGCGCGCGTTCTTCACCAACACCGTCATAATTCTGGTCGGCGACGTGCTGCTGATGTGCGGTATCTTTGTGGTCATGTCTTACTACTGCTGGCAGTTGACGCTGATGATATTCGGCACCGTCCCGGTGGTAGTGGGCATGATTATCGTCTTCGAGAGATATACCACGCCGAGGTTTCTGGCCGTGCGGAAGAAGATGGCGGAAGTGACCGCGGCTATCACTGAGTTGCTGCATGGCATGTCGATCATCCAGATTTTTCACCGCGGGGCGTATGCCCGTTCCAAAGTGAATCACGCCAACTACCAGAAGTTCAAGGACGACAGTTTTGCCAACATCGCCGTGTGCGTCTTTTTCAACGGGGTTTTCTTCGTTCAATATGTAATGGTGGCGCTGGTGCTGTTCTTCGGCCTGCTGTGGCGTTCAGAGGGCATGATTACGACGGGTACGGTTTTGATGTTCCTGATTCTGATATGGAAGATGTTTGAGCCCATCTGGCGGGTGTCGGAGCAGCTATCGACGATTCAGAAAGCAATTGCCGGCTCGAAGCGAATTTTCGCTTTGCTGTCTCAGAAGAGCAGTTTGGCCGTGACCGCTCATCCGGTCTGTTGGCCGCGGCTGGAGACGGAGATCAGGTTTGAAAAGGTCTGGTTCTCTTATACAGGCGACGGTGACTGGGTGCTCAAGGACGTCGATTTTGAAATCCCCATAGGACGGCGTTACGCCCTGGCGGGAGTGACCGGCGGCGGCAAAACCACCGTCATCTCTCTTTTGCTTCGGTACTACGACCCGCAGAAAGGCCGTATTACCGTCGACGGGGTCGATATCCGCAGGATACCCCTGGAGCAGTTGCGGGCCCGCTTTGCCCTGGTTCTTCAGGATATATTCCTCTTCCCGGGTGATGTGCGTTCAAACATCGTGCTGGAATCCGAGCACATTACCGACGAAACAGTCGTAAGTGCAGCTCGAATGGTGGATGCCCACCGGTTTATCGGGCGGCTGCCGGATGGATACCGCACGGAGGTATCGGAACAAGGCGCCAATTTCAGCCGGGGGGAGCGGCAACTGCTGTCATTTGCCCGGGCCCTGGCGGCCAATCCCGACGTGCTGCTCCTGGATGAGGCTACCAGTTCCGTTGACCCCGAGACAGAGCGTGCTATCCAAGCCTCGCTCAAGCGGCTCATGGCCGGGCGCACTTCGCTGGTGATCGCGCACCGGCTTTCGACGATACTCGATGTGGACCAGATTCTGGTGATTCGGCGCGGCGAAATAATCGAGCGGGGCACGCATACCGAGTTGATACTGCAGGACGGCTATTACTCGAAGCTGTTCCACCTGCAGTTCAAAAACAGAAACGGAGCAATGGCAAATGTTAGATAAGGTAAAATGGTTCTGGCGTTACTACCGCAACTACCGGTATGTTCTGGCGGTGCTTCTTATCCTGACACCCTTGCAGACGGCCCTTCAGGTTCTCCTGCCCAGGCTGTTTGGTGTGACGCTGGACTTCATCGACGTCGGCGAGAGTGTCCTCTCTTCGGAGGTGGCCGGTTGGATAAAAACAGCCGGGCATCAGCTGGGGTTGTCGATGGCCCTGTCGTTCGCCGCGGCTTTCGCCCTGGCGTACATCACCGTCGGTCTGGCGGCCGCGTTCCTATACGCTTTCATACAATCCCACCGGGCCTGGATGAATTTGAAACTGGAGTGGCTGTTCCGGCAGGACGCTTTCGACCGTATCACAAGCAAAGGTCCCGATTTCTTCAATCGCTTTCGAACGGGTGACCTGGTTACGCGGATGACTGATGACGTGGCCGAGAAACTCTCCTGGTTTGCCTGTTCCGGCATTTTCCGACTCTATGAGGCCCTGATGATGGTGACATTTACCATCATCATGATGATGACCATCAATCCGCTGCTGACTCTTTTCTCGGCCGGACCGCTGCCGCTGCTGATTGTCATATTCTTTTTCTCCTCGAGCCTGCTCGATAAACGGTACGACTGTCTGCAAAAGCGCATCTCGCATTTCAATGA
>Ga0224495_10003030_pt1 | contig 10557 bp, 17 predicted proteins | sample SF_Jul11_sed_USG_FD_168128 | JGI IMG/M metagenome (GOLD analysis project Ga0224495, IMG submission 168128) | Sediment microbial communities from San Francisco Bay, California, United States - SF_Jul11_sed_USGS_4_1 | ecosystem: Environmental > Aquatic > Marine > Sediment | place: USA: California...
TTCGACGAGCTTGCTCCGAGACAATGTTGCGAGCACCGCTTTCAACGCCTCTTTGGCTTCCGCGCGAGACTTCTTGTACGGAAACGGCGCGATGGCGTGACCCACATCAGTCGCCTGCGTCGACACACAATTAGGGCTGGGGGGGCAAGGAGGAAGAGTCCGATGGCTCATTGGGCCCGCACTGTACTCGCTTCCAACACCGCCCGCAACCAAATCTCTGCCACCAGCACAGCATGAGGCGGAATGAGCTCCGGAAGACCTTTGTCCCGATAGGCCAAATGGGGGCTGATGCGCACCTTCCGATAGCCGCCGACTGTCATGCCAATCAGCGCCTGCTCGACGCCGGCCATCACTTCACGACGACCGAGTGTGACGGTACGATCGATCAGCGTGACGCCGTCCTGGATCCAGATCTTCTCTTTCGGCACATACTCCACCTGTTTCTCATTGAGCAGTACCTCGTCTCCCTTGTTCAGATAGAGCCGCACGTTATAGACAACATGGTCGCCTTTCTGAGCTACTTGTCCGGCCCCTTCCCGCTCGTCGAGTAATGTGAGGCCGCTCAACCGTTTCATGCTCAGAGTTCAATACGACAGAGTCGTCAGCGTCGGATTGGCTTCACGCTGGCCTTCAACCGTGACCGACACCCGTCCAATGATGCGCCCGTCTTCTGCTTCAACATCCACACGCCAGTCGCCTGGGTCCAGTCCTTGCTTAAAACTGTATGCCCGATACCCGCCCTCGCGTCCGCCTGAGATCTTGAGCGGGATTTTGTCCGCATGTGTAAAAGGCCGGTTGTCGTTCGGACGATAGTACCAGTGGTGATAGATCGTGGTATGGAGATCGATCGGTGCAAAGACCGCGGTAAAACAATAGATCGGTTCGTTCGAGGGATAAGTCGTATCCGAGCGTTTCCAGGCCTGATACCACCGTTTCTCGAACAACAGTTCAAACTGGTCACCGGTTCGCTTGATCTCGTGATACATCCCACCGAACTTCAGCGAGAGCGGTACGGGTGGAATGAAATTCAAAAAATAGAATCCGACGAGCGTGCCAATCAATACCGCAGCGGGTACCGTCATCCCAATCACTTCACGTCGTGACCGATCTGGATTGTTACGATAGATCAACTGCGCAACTCGCAAGACCACCGCGATGCTCAGCATCGCTCCAATCACAAAGATGACCGAGTTCATGTAGCCCGTTATCACAGGGAGAAAAAACGTGAAGAACGCGAAACACACCACGGCGTAAAGGCCGATCAGCAGTCGAAGATTTGAGAGTCGGTCACGCAAAAACTCGTTGGCCACCAAGAGCATGATAAGCAGCGCAAAAAAGACCGCGGTGCCGGTGAACGTGGCGCTTCGCGAATAGAAAATTGTATAGGCACTGAAGAGGCCGCCCAACAGGAACTGACTCGCCATGGGATAGTAAGGACGGCTCTCCAACACCCAGCGTGTAAAACGGGAACCTGAGGCAAGCGTGGCATGATCAGATGGAGGCTCGACCCCCAATCGTCCCGTCAAAACGATCAGGGCCCCGAGCAAGACCAGATAGAGGAGCAGAATCAGGTTATCCAGCAGCCGGTCGATCCGTGTGAGCGTAAGCGTATCGTAGGTCACGCCGGAGAGGAAGCACACGGCTGGCATGAAGGGTTTGGCCAGAATAGACTGAACCTTTGTCAGAGGACTCATGCCCTTACTGTGCGAAATCCCGTTCGATTGTTCAATGTAAATACTGAATCGCGCCGCAGTCCACAGTACCCCGCGAACGGATTCTCAGGATGCTCAAAAAGGTCGTCGTTAATCACCCACCCACCCCGTAGCGCCCGCTTCGCCAACTCAGCGAGGCGAGCCAAGACGCGCCTTATGCCAAGCTAGGCCGTAGACGAGAAAAATATCGGAGGCGTACCCTCTTGGGGTCCATTGAAGGTTTTTTCGAGGCGAGAACAACGTGGAGGCCTTTTTCACCATCCTGTCACACAAATGCGGGCAACGGCGCATACACGACTGGATGGCCGATCAGCCGTTCCAACCAGGGCCCCATCGCCTCTTCGGGAAGGGGAGCGTGATTGAGGCGGGCTTCGATCTTGAACTGTCCATTGACTCCGACGATGCCGATAATCGCCGACGCATCCTCAGCCTCAGGCAACAACGCCCGCGTCTGAAATTCACAGAGCGTAGCGTACAGGAGGCCGTGCGGTTGAATCGCATTCTGCACCTCAGGAAGATCATCCAGCGGACAGTGGACGGAACAGCGATAGGCCAGTCGCGCTCCCGGTTCGATCCCTTGAAATTCTTCCAAGGCTGCTTCTGAAAATCCTGTGAGATAGGCACGAACTCCGGCCGGTTCCGGATTGAACGTCTCCGCAAGCTTGCTGGCCGGCACGAGGAATTCAAAGGCATCGGACGTGTTGTACTCGAACTGGCAGGGACCAAATGCGTCGGGCCATGAGCAGAAGAATGGAATGGACGCGTCGGCAGAACGAAGGACCACCGCGTGTTTCTCCACATGTGTCTCGATCGGCAGGTCCAGCATAGTGATCGCGTCAAGGAACGCTGCCCTCCGTTCATCCAGCCAACGTGTGCGATCAACATCACCTCGCGTTTCACCGGGGGTGATGACGACCTGGGTCTGAAGACGAACCCGAATGAAGGAATGGGCATGCCGAAACCCGATCCAAAACATGGCGCGTTGGTCATGCAGCTGCAGCATGTCACGAATGCGCCAGGGATGGCTGATGGAGCAATAGGTACCGATATCTTGATGGCGCTGATAGACCGTGTGATAGGCCCCAGAGAGAAGAAAGAAATCGCCGCGCCATCGTTCCCGTACATGGACGAGCGTGACGTCTTCCGTAGCCCAGGGATCAAGCTGGTCGAAGTCGTCGAACGACCCGACCGTCCATTCCTCCACGTAGCAGATCACGTCGTTGGCAGGCGAAACCGGCTTGAGCCCAAGCGTGGCGAGGCGCTCCCCCACGGCAAGCGCCTGACCGAAGCTCAAGGCCGTCGTCGTTTCCCACCGTCTCTCACGCACTCTGGGGAATCCTTGACGATAGATTGAGGGTGCCGTTACCGCTCAGGCGCACAGCGACTCTCACTACTGGGTCATAATAGCTCACTCTTGCAGGAGGCGACGAGCCGGACGTAACGCCTTACTCTCAATCGTCGTGTCGCTGATCAGCCGATCAAGTCCGTCTTTCAAGGTCGCCGCCAGTTGTTCGCGCACGTCATCTTCATTAAACCAAAACACCGTTCGACTCCGCCCCCCTTCAATCGTACGGATGGTAGTGCTTCGGTCGGCGAGGTTCCTGGCCTGAATCGTAAACCGGCTGGTGGTATCGATAACGGTGGAAAACACGCGGCTCTTCACCGTAGTGGAAAAATCCTGCACCTGTCCACTGATGACAATATCGGCATCCGTGGCAGATCCAGCCTGGGTCACACGTACATTCCAGACCCGATCTCGCCACCCGCGGGTTCGTAAGCGATCGGCCAGGCGCTGCGTGATCGCGCCTGCAGGCCGATCACCCAACACATCGAACTGCGTGGTGCCTCCCCAGAGATGCGTGCGCGTGCCCACACGGCTCTTGTCTGCCCGTCGATCGTCAAACGGTTCAATGGCGATCTTGACCGGCTCGATGTCGGTCACCTGCACCATCGGAGGCTTCTCCCGCAAATCTAGATACCGCATCTCTCCTGTTCCCCTACAGCCGGCCAGCATGGTCGCCATCATGATGGCACAGCCCAAAACTCGCAATGACGATTGCTTCACAGGCTCCTCCCGGTCAAAGGTCAAAAAGAGTGGCGGCCCAGTCTACCCAAGTTTGATGCCAGAGACAATTAGGATAAATAAGTTAAGGGGTGACGAGGGGGGACAGTGACCGAAAGGTTTCGCACGCCATCTGGGCCAACTGCCCCTCCCGTACTCGTGGATCGCCCAAAGGCACACAGCGCACGACCTTCAGAAACGACCGTTCAGCCAGTACGGCAGCGATTTGAGCTTTCCGGTCATGGGTGATCGGCAGCATATAGCCCTCTCCGCATTTCCACTCCCATAACGATGGGGCCAGAGAAAGTTCAAGGCCTTTTCCCGCGAGCTGATGAAATCGACCGAGCAGCTGACGCTTATACCGTCCGATCTCCGAACCTTCCAGCAAGAGCGCATAAGCCACGTGATGTCCCCACCAGACCAGCGTACGGAACGTGAAGGTGTTCGCGCCGGAGAAGTGTTTAGGACAATCGAGGTATTGATACGGGAAATCTTCCAGATGCTCCCCTTTTACCAGCTGATGGAGGTGTGGATTGAAATCAGGAGGGGCAACAAGCGACAGCCCTGCCAACTCATTCTGCAATGCGCCATGCGTGGCCTCAAGCATGGCTCGTATTTTTATCGTGATCGCGGCCTTTTTCCGAAAGAACTGTGCATCGGCCAGCAGCACAGCCTCTTCATCGGTGAACACAGTAGAGTAGGCCATCATGGCGGGGACGTGAAGGAGTGGTGCTCCCGTCCTCTCATCTCCTGATTACTTATAGCGTGTTTCAAACGCCGAGACCGTCAGTTCGTATAGTCGTCGACAGTCGGCACAGCGCAGCCGCACCAGATCCTGAAATACATCCATCTCGCGAAGTGTCAAAGAGGCATGATGGGTTGAAACGCAAGCCTTGAGGAACTCTTCACCCGGCGGCTCGTCTCGTGAAGTGCCTGCTCCCGCCATGTGTTGGACCGAGGCTGCTTGCGACGTGACCATAGCGACCGTCAGATAGTGAGCCGACTTGCATGAACTGCAGATGAGAACCAACGCGTTCTCGTCCGTCATTCGCTTAGCGGTCACACACAGAGGGTGGACAGACCAACATTGCTGAAGAAAGGCCCCACTTCGGATGACCTGCGCCATAATTGTTTCAATCAGCCGTCACGCGGCATGAGATTCGCGCATCAACGTTCAGCTGACCGGGCATAGTGATCACACGGAAGGAGAGCAGAACCGCTTTTGCCCGATGCCGGCCAGCAAGACCAACAGGACCTTCATACACTGAATGGCGTTGGAGAAGACACCGAACCGTCCCTGGCGCAAGGGCGCAGGACGAGACGACGAACAGGAATTCATGACGGGACTGCCACGGGGGGCCCATCCTTCTTCAAAGAAGGAGCGAGTGTCCCCTCCTGAATCAGACGACAGGTTTTGCACACCCGTGGTCGGGCTTTCAGAAAGGAGACTTTTCCACTGGCGAGACAACTGTAATGGACAAACTCGTCACAGACCGTGCAACGAGACCACCCTCCCCGGAGCATCGTTTTGTCCCGATAGAGACTCTCTTGGCAGACCCTACAATTGCGGGCCTCAACCCCAAGCATCATCGGCTCCCATTCCCCGCCACCTTTTCGAATACTCATAAGAGTAGGAGTATAGCGGGGCGATCGCGGGAAAAACAAGCGAGCGGCGGTACAAGGGTTCGAGCTGAAAACAAAACCTGTCGACCATGCAGATTGCTTGATAAGACGTGCGTGGGGCATGTCGCGCTGAGTCACAGGACGAATCAGGTTTCTACGGTTGCGATCGCCGCCGTCTCGCCATGGAGCGTGAGAAATTCCACTTCAAGGGCCTTACCCCCACGGTGAACATGGATCACCGTCGCCACGTCACCGATGTTCAATCCCCTACCGCAGTCAGATCGTTCGTCAGAATCACACGCTGATGCTGTTCGATCACCGTAGCGCCTCAACAGGAAGGCGAGTTGAACGCTCCCCACCATGCGTGGCGATAGGGTCGGACATCATAGACGGCCACTCTTCGTGGCACAGACAAGGTTCAGCTGACGCTCACGCTCTGCGACGGCAAGACGCTTAGCCTGGCGTTCTCCATAGTGAGACACCATGAACTTGCGCTTACGACTGTCGCCTTGTTCGTCGACCCAGGAGGCCAACCAAAAGACACGAACGGACCCGGTCGTTGGATTGTCCACTTGTTCGTATCTGCCGACGCCTGGAATACCCGATGTATTGTTCCGACGAAGGCGAGTGCGGACCCAAATGGCATGGACGTAGGATGAGTATCGCCGAAGCAGTTCATCACGATAGGCCTCAGCCGCCTTCAAGGCCTTGCCTTTCCCTCCATGGATTGCATCGGAGAACGTCTTCACGGCGATATCATTGTGTCGTTGCACCGTGACCCGCCATGCATGGGTTCGGCTTGCCTCATGATCGACGCGGATAATGTTGCGGTAAGCAGACATGTTGTGAAGCATTCACGACGGCGCGGAGCAACCGGAGGTTGTGCAGCCGCTGGTTCGGGACGCGCTTCGCGGTTCGAACTACGAGCGCTTACTGCGAAACTGTTTGAGTGACGCAAAGCGTCGCCCAAACAATGTTTAGGCCGTCCGTACAAAAGCCGGATCTTCGACTAATCCGTAACGCGCCAATGATTCGTCAGAATCATGCGCCACAATCATCCCTTCTCCGATCAGTTATAACGGCACCCGTTCCTGTTGGACCGACACATGGTGAAGCACAACGCATTTTCCCCTGATCCAGTGATACCGTCAAGCCTCACCCTCGGACAAATGACGATCAACCACCCCTGATTCCTTTTACATAACCTGCATTGTCTCATAATTGCGCGCATGCACCGAGCACCAAACAGAACTTGTTCGACCCGGAGCCTATTACAATGATCTTGGCGACGGGATAAACACCTCTCCCCCGCTTGCGCGGTGCGCGAGCACAGGAGACCACGAGTTCCCTCTCCCACCCCTCCCGTTTGACTCATCCCAAATCGTTTGTTACTCTCCGCGCGAATCGGAGCTGGGCCCCAACAAGAGGCAGTCCTCATGAATATTGCCGACTATTTGGAACAGAAGCGCATCGAGGTTGATCGCTATCTCGACTGTGTGGCCCCGCCGGCCGCGGTGCCGCCGACGACGCTACATGAGAGTCTGCGCTACAGTCTGATGGCGGGTGGGAAGCGAGTGCGGCCGATTCTGACAATTGCGGCAGCGGAAGCATTGGGGCAGACCCCACCTGGTCTCATGGCAGTCGCCTGTTCGCTGGAACTAATCCATACCTATTCGCTCATCCATGATGACCTGCCCTCGATGGACAACGACGACTTTCGCCGAGGGAAACCAACGAACCATAAAGTGTATGGCGAAGCGATGGCGATCCTCGCCGGCGACGCGCTGCTCACGATGGCCTTCGACCTGGTCAGTAGGCCGGATCTCATGAAGGGCTGCGATCCGGTGCGGCAAGTCCGCATCATTCAAGAATTGGCTTTTGGCTCCGGCAATATGGGCATGGTGGGTGGCCAGGTGTTCGACATCCAGGCTGAGAACAAGGACATCGACCTCCCGACCCTTCAGAACATTCATAAACACAAGACCGGCATGCTCATTCGCGCGGCAGTCCGCATGGGCGCAATTGCCTCTGGAGCAAACGATCGCCAGCTTGACGATATGACCGGCTATGCCGGGGATATTGGCTTGGCCTTTCAAATCGCCGATGACGTGCTGAACGTGACCGGGACCAGGGAAGAGCTGGGGAAGAATCCCAACACAGATGCTGAGCGCGGAAAGAAAACCTACCCGACATTCTACGGTGTGGATGGAGCCAAGAAGCTGGCAGACGACTGTGTGAGCCGCGCCATTAACCGCCTGTCATCGTTTGGGCCTTCCGCCGATCCCCTGCGCGAAATCGCGCGGTATATCACAAGCCGCAAGAACTGAGGCTTCCTGCTGACAGGTCTTGCAAAATCATGACGCCTGTTCGCTTATCGGCACCGCTATTGCTGCCCCATTAAGAACTCACAGCCTAAAACTTGATGGAAGTCTTTGACCTCTTTATTAAGACGATTGTCCTTCGCCCCTATGTCTTTCTTTTTCTGGCCGCATTTCTTTTCTCCGCGATCAAACTGATCGGCTGGCCACGAACCTGGCGCTTCTGGCTCATCAGCTGGATCACGGCGTTCGTCTGTGAGTTCTCCTCCACACGAACGGGCATTCCCTTCGGCTGGTACTTCTACAATGGTTCGACGGTCGGCCAGGAACTCTACTTTTTCGACGTGCCGTTCATGGATTCCATTTCGTTCAGTTTCCTCCTGTTTGCGTCCTATTGCGTCGCACTCGGGCTGCTGCTGCCGCTCACATCATTGCCAACACATGCCCGCGTTCCTCTACGGCAATTGACCTTCAATCTGAGTGCGCGTACCAGTTGGGGGGTCTATGCCCTCACCGCGTTCCTCTTCGCCTTTATCGATATGGTGATTGATCCGGTCGCCCTACGCGGCGACCGTTGGTTCTTGGGCAAAATCTACTATTACCCGGACCCGGGCTGGCACTTCGGTGTTCCCGTGGCCAACTACATCGGCTGGGCTGTAGTGGGACTGATTTCGCTGGCTATCTATTTCCCGCTGGACCGACGCCTTCCTCCTCTCTCGCCACCCCAGTTACTCACTCAGCGGCTATTGCTAGGAGTCGGGCTGTATTATGGAGTCTTGGGCTTCAACCTTGGCATGACGTTTTGGATCGGAGAGTCATTCATGGGCCTGACCGGCCTGCTCATGCATCTCCCCATCCTCGTCCTTCTAGTTGTCCGCCTTTCTTACGGTCAGCGATACCACCCCACCTAACAGTACGGTGGCATTCACGCTGAAGAATTTGTATAGTGAGGCAAAGTCTGCTGTGGTCATGTAGAGAAGAGACGGTGGTGCAATCCTGAACTGCCGCGAGAGCCCCCTACTCGACCCATACGCTCAAGAGACTTCGTTATGGCGAAGCATTACAACTTCATCACCGTCGGCGTGGTCCTACTCACATCCTTGTGGCTCTCCCCCGTGGCTTCGGCCAAGGGCCCGGAACTCCTGCACGTGCTCGGCATTGTGACCGCTATCGATGCCAAACACATCGACATCAAGACCGCCAAAGGACCGGTTGTTCCTGTCCTGCTCAGTAAGCAGGTGAAGTTCAAGAACAAAAGTAACCCTAAGTCGAGCGATCCGCCCACGGTAGGCGACCGGGTCATCATCGAAGCGACCAAAGACGACAAGACCAAAAAGATATCAGCAACAGTGATACATTATTCACCCAACAAAACCCCTTCACCGCCGCGGTAATCGATGCCGATGATTCGTTTTGCGAGAACTGTCCACGAATCCCCGTTCCACGGAGGAATACGCCATGCGCTCATGCGTATTCTCATCACAGGAATCGCGGTCTTCCTGGCGATCTCAATCGTCCCCGGCCTGGAAGCAGACAGCCTGACGGCCGGCATTGCCGCCGTGCTGATTCTGACGTTCTTGAATGTGATCCTGCGGCCTATTCTCTTTCTGCTCGCTTTGCCATTGATCGTGTTTACACTCGGCCTCTTTCTCGTAGTCTTGAACGCCTTGTTGCTGGGCTTGACCGCGTTCCTGGTCAAGGGGTTTACCGTCTCAGGGTTCTGGCCCGCCGTCGGTGGCGCACTGATCATCAGCCTGGTCACCACCGTCCTCAACAGCTGGACCGTCGACCGTAGCCCTCTCGCAGAGGTCCCCGACGAACCGCGACGCCCTCCAAAAGTTATCAATCCGGATTGATCCCCGAAGACATTACGTTCAAGCGGAACTACTACTAGCCGGTTGCGGCGTTTTGCTTTCCACTGTTGCAACACGCACAGCCGAATCACCGGCGTGCCACGTGCGTGTGTCAGAAGCAGCTCGTCACAACCCGTTCACACTCTTTTGACGATCAGGCCTTCAATCGGCCCGTTTTTCATAGACCATCCCCTCTTGGTGATTCCCCTCATGACTCGCTCTACCTATATGATACATAAACATCATCAGCATCATGATCGCCATGTTCAACGACACCCAGATTGTTATCATCGCCATATCTCCAAACATATTATCCTTCCCTTTCTTTTTCTTTATATTGCCGTAAATGGTTGTATACCTCTAAGATTCGGTGGCGCCGCCGATCTTATGACTGTCACTACGTAGGCGTACGGCAACTTGCGTGCCTGCAACCCTGTCGTCCGTTGTTGGCGATGGCCTGATCGTAAGTGTGGGAAACATCTGAACAACGCTAATCGGGAGCATGCGATCAGCATTGGGGTGACGCACTCGAATCGAGAGGAGTGGATCTGATAGGTACAACCACTGTATCGGTTTCGATACGAATGGACTCAGGCAAATCATCTGCCCTGTTGATCTATGCGACTCGTGTACCAGCGGGGCAGTTTAGTTTCCTGAATAAGCGAACAGGAGCCCTACAGCTCAGCCACAGATCACTTACCGACTAACTGCTTTTCATCACGTGCTGACCAGAGAACACTTGCGCCACCTGTTCGATCGCTGAATGAATCTTGTCATGCGTGCGAGTCAGACCTTCGCGAACTTGGAAACTAGCAGTCACCTCTACGACCACACGCTTGGTCTCCGAGAGATTTACTGGCTGAGATCTCTCGAAGATTCTTAATCAATAGCTAAAGGGCACCTCTAAAAACTCAAATATGTTTCGATGAACGCGCACAAACCAGCTGAGCGACGAGAGGCGATGTGGTAGAAGACGGCATGAACACCAT
>Ga0224495_10003031_pt1 | contig 10551 bp, 6 predicted proteins | sample SF_Jul11_sed_USG_FD_168128 | JGI IMG/M metagenome (GOLD analysis project Ga0224495, IMG submission 168128) | Sediment microbial communities from San Francisco Bay, California, United States - SF_Jul11_sed_USGS_4_1 | ecosystem: Environmental > Aquatic > Marine > Sediment | place: USA: California...
CGGGAGCGAGACCGGTTGACCATCTGGGCCGTCAAGGCGATTTCCGGCACCAAAATCAAACAACTCTTCCCCAGAGACAACGTTTTGCGCACCAGATGGAGATACACCTCCGTTTTGCCGGAACCGGTCACCCCTTCCAACAGCACCCCCTGGTATCCCCCCTCCCTGGGGCTGCCAACCGGCTGCCCGTTTGCCCCCTGCTCCAGCCACCGGAACAAAGGGTCCGCCACCGCCTGTTGCTCGGGGTTCAACGGCAAAAAATCCTCCGGGGGGGGCAGGTCTCCCAAATCCCGGCCTTCCGGCTTGGGTTTATCCACCACGGTCACCATGCCTTTTTCGGCCAGACCACGCACCACCGGCCCCGGGGCGGCCATCAGGGCCTTGATCCGGTCCATGGGCACCGCCCCTTCCTGGCGCATCAGCCGCAGAATTTTTTCGGCCTTGGTTTCCGTCATCCGGTTGGGGCGGCCCCGGGGGGCGGCCTCCATCAGGGGGCCTGGTTCCACCCATTTTTCCATGGGAACCTGCCGCCGCAATCCGGCGCTTTCCCACAGGGTTTCCACCCCGGTGGGTGACCGGCGCCGTGCGGCCAGCCACCGGTCATCAGCAGGGGTGGGCCCGGCCTTTTTCCAATCGGAAAGGCTCCATCCATCCCCATCCCCCCCGGTGCGGGGGGATTGGTCCACCAAAGCCCGCACCCCAGGCGAAAGCCCTTCCACCCCCGTAGGGGACGCCCCGGCCCGCCAACGGTAACGCACCATGAGGCGCACCCCCAACCCGGAAGGCAGCCCGGCTTCCAACACCTCCCCCCAGCCGCAAAAGTAGTAATCAGCCACCCATTTGGCCAGATTGAGTTGCTCCGGGGTGAACAATGGCGCCTCATCCACCACCGAGGCCAGGGATTTCAATCGGGAGGGGGCCACATCTGACCGGTCCGTCAGCTCCACCACCACCCCGCTCAGCCGCCGCCCCCCAAAAGGGACCATCACCCGCACTCCGGGGAGCACCTCCCCGGCCAGGTCCGGGGGCACCCGGTAATCAAACACCCGCCGCAGAGGAACATTCAGGGCAATCCGGGCGAACATAAACCACCGTGTTGAAAAGAAAAAAGATGGAGAAAAACGGGTGAAAGGGAAGGCGGGAGATAATCCACCGGCTGACTGGAAAAACCCGGCCCATTCAAGTTATAGTATGTTGAAAGGGTCTGTTATTGTTTCGGTTCCAAAAAAGACCGGCCGGAAAAACGGAATTTCCGCAAAGATTCAGCGTTTCAATCAATTTACCAGGAACCCTTCGGTTTGTCCTCAGGAGCCCCTCCATGGCCAAAAAAACCTACATGGAAACCCTCTATGACAAGGAAGACGCCGGAACCATCACCTTCCAGCGGCGGGAGGAGGTGGAGCCGGAAATCAAAGCCTATTTGTCGGTTTTGGCCCAACTGAAAGAGGACATGGCCCAGGACCCGGCCATTCTGGAGGGGCTGGCCCAAATTGAGGTGAAGTTGCAGGCCCTGCGGATATCCAACGCCCCCCTGGACCAGATCCGCCAGAACCTGAACGCCCTGGTGCATGTGCCCATCGGCCAGGGGAAATCCCTGCGGTTGGACAGCTTTCGCAAAACATCGGCCAAGGGGCAACTGGCCACATCCGACGATTACCTGGAACGGGTGGCCCGGCTGGTGGAAAACACCCTGGGCAACCTGACCCATCTGCTGATTTCCTGGCCCGATGACACCATTTTGCTCCATTTTCTTTCTGAGCTGCAACAGGCCCAACAATACCTCCTGCAAAACAAAGGGGATTACCATGGCTTAAAAGCCCGGATGGATCAAATCAGCCAAAGCCCCGACCTGTGGTATTACACCGAAAAAAAGAAGGAATTTCTGGTGGAATGGTTGCGCCCCTTCCAGGAAATGCTGGGGGGGGCCATTGATACCTTAAATGAAAAGGAAATGGCCGATGCCCTGAAAAAAGTGGACAAGCTGCGGGAGAAAAAACTGGCGGAACTGACCCACCTGATCTTGGAAACCAACCTGGACCCTTTCCGGCCCCACAACCATGAAATGCACCCGATTATCAACGGTCACAACGCCGATTTTTGGGGATCATCCGAGGTCCGCAACGAATTCATCAATCTGATGAGCAAGGTTATCAACCACTTTACCTTTAACCTGGATGACCGCTTTCTGTTGTTTAAAACCAAAGACGGCCAATTTGCCTATCTGGCCGGATTCGCCGATGATTCCTTTCAGAATTCCCAGGTGCTCCACAACGGACGGCTGGCCATTTATCCCCACATCAAGGTGTTTGTGGCCGACACCGCCTCCGGCAGATACAATGAAATCACCGCCGCCCTGCACAATGAAAATCTGGCGGAATATTACTCCCATCTGAAAACCGCCGTGGTCCCTTTTTTGGTGGCCATTTCCAAAATGGTGGGGTTCAACCTCAGCCCGCAAATCAAAGAATCCTTTGATATGTGGATCTAACCCAACGCCGTCCATCCCCGGCGGATCACCCCTTCAAGATTCCTCAATCCATGATTTCTTTTCAAGTAACCCACCAATCCGGTCAGGCCCGGACCGGGGTGATTTCCACCCCCAGGGGGGATATCCCCACCCCCATTTACATGCCGGTGGGCACCATGGCTTCGGTGAAAACCATGAGCAGCCAGGACCTGGTGCAGTTGGACGCCAAAATCATTCTGGGAAACACCTACCATCTGCATGTGCGGCCGGGGGAGGAACTGATCCAAAAACTGGGGGGGCTTCACAAATTTATGGGCTGGGAACGGCCAATGCTCACCGACAGCGGCGGGTTTCAGGTTTATTCCCTGGGGGACCGCATGAAAGTGACCGAGGAGGGGGTGGCGTTTCAAAGCTATGTGGACGGATCCAAACGGATGCTGACCCCCGAAAAAGCCGTGGCCATCCAGGAGGCCCTGGGGTCCGACATCATGATGTGTCTGGATGAACTGCCCAGCCTGCCCGCCAGTGACGCCCGGCTGGTGGAATCCCTGGAACGCACCACCCGCTGGGCGTTGCGGTGCAAACAATCCCGCACCGGGGATAACGCCCTGTTCGGCATCATCCAGGGGGGATGCAACCCCGGATTGCGGCAAACCTCCCTGGGTCAGCTTTTGGATATCGGATTTGACGGCTACGCCCTGGGGGGTTTAAGCGTGGGGGAACCCCCGGAAGAAATGTACGCCACGGTCCAGGCCGCCGCCCCCCTGCTGCCGCCAGAAAAACCCCGCTACCTGATGGGGGTGGGGGAGCCTCAGGACCTTCTTACGGCGGTTGGCGCCGGGATGGATATGTTTGACTGCATCATCCCCACCCGCAAAGCCCGCCACGGAACCCTGTACACCCGCCGGGGGCAAATATCCATCCGCCAAAACAAATTCAGAGAGGACCCTGCCCCTCCGGACCCCCAATGCGGCTGTTTTGTCTGCCAGCATTATTCCCGGGCCTACCTGCGCCACCTGGCCTTTGCCCATGAAATCACCGGGTTGCGGCTTAACACCTACCACAATCTGTATTTCTATCTGAGATTGATGGACCAAATGCGTCAGGCCATCCGGGAGGACCGGTTTGAATCCTTCTCCAAAGAGTTCCTGGCCCAATACCAGGCCGGTGAATAAACAAAAAAAACCGGCGGGGGTTGGTTGAAACCCTTCCGGCTTTAAGGCTATGGTAAACCATCCCCGGCCACACCCCGGCACCCGGTTTACACCCCATCCCCGATAAAGATGATGAACGCCCCAGACACCCCCAATCCATCCGATCCAACCCGGTATGTATTGGAAAAAGCCCGGGCGGCCCGCAAAGCCTCCTGGCGGATGATGACTTTTTCCACCGCGGAAAAAAACCGGGCTTTGGCCGCCATCGCCGATGAGATTCACACCTCCGCCACTGAAATCCTGACCGCCAACGCCAAAGACATGGACCGGGGGGAACAAGCCGGGCTGGGGACCAAACTGGACCGGTTGTTGCTTACCCGGGAGCGGCTGGATGCCATCCGGACCGATATCGCCGAGGTGATTGCCCTGCCCGATTTTGTGGGCCGGGTGGAAGGGGAAACCACCCGCCCCAACGGGTTGACCATCACCCGGGTGCGCACCCCTTTGGGGGTGGTGGGGATCATTTACGAGGCCCGCCCCAACGTGACCGTGGATGGATCGGTGTTGTGCCTGAAAAGCGGCAACGCGGTGCTGTTAAAGGGGGGCAGCGACGCCCTCCATTCCAACCGGGCCTTGGTGGATGCGATCCGGCGGGGATTGGACAAGGCCGGGCTGCCCCCGGACGCGGTTCAATTGCTGGATTCAACGGACCGGGCGGTTACCGCCGCGTTTTTAAAAATGCGGGGGTTGATAGATGTGATCATCCCCAGGGGAGGGAAGGCCCTGATTCAGTTTGCCGTAGAAAACGCCCTGGTGCCGGTGATTGAAACCGGCGCGTCGGTGGTTCACGCCTATGTGGATCGGGAGGTGGATGTGGATCAGGCGGTGAACCTGATTGTCAATTCCAAAACCCGGCGGGTTTCCATCTGCAACGCCCTGGACACCCTGCTGCTGCACCGGTCCCGGCTACCGGATGTGGGGGAAAAACTGGCCCGGATCCTGGCAAAGACCACCCCTCCAGTGGAGGTGCGGGCCGACCCGGATTCCCTGCCGGTGTTTCGCCAACACATGGGGGACCTGGCAGGGGCGGCCAACCCGGATGTGGATTACGACACGGAATTTTTGGATTCCATTCTGGCGGTGAAAACCGTGGATTCCCTGGATGAAGCCCTGGATCACATCCACAGCCATTCCCTGCACCATACCGAAGCGGTGTTCACCACCAATGGGGAGGTGGCCGAACGGTTCATCCGCGAGGTGGACGCCGCCGCCGTGATGCACAACGCCTCCACCCAATTTACCGACGGGGGTCAGTTCGGGCTGGGGGCCGAAATCGGCATTTCCACCCAGCGGCTCCATGTGCGGGGGCCGTTTGCGTTGGAAGGATTGACCACCATGAAATGGCTGGTGCGGGGCACAGGTCAAACCCGCCCTTAGAATAAACCAGGGGGATTTCTCTGGGATAAACATGCTGGAACTGGATTATGATCTGATTCCCTTATCCCAGGAAGACCAGGATCTGGTGCGCCATGACGCCCGGACCCTGGCCGGGCGGGGCGGCATCCCCCCTTTAAGCCCCCATCAGTTCGGGCGGTTGGTGGTGGTGAATCCCAACATCGGCCACCCGATGCACCCTTTGCCCGATGACCTGCGCAAACCCTTGCGGCGGATGGCGGTCCCGGTGTATGAATCCGGAAAACCCCTTCAGGGGGGGGAAATCATCCGAAAAATCAATGAACGGGCCAACGAAACCCTGTATGTGCTGTTGCTGGAAATCCATTCCACATTCCCCTCTCTTCAGGATTTTCTTCCCCGGCTGCCCCATCTGGCCGGTCAGCATCCCCAAAGCCGGTTTATCATCCATTCCAACCTGGAGCAACTGACCGGATTGATCCGGGAGGCGGTGGGGAGACAAAAAGCAACCCTTGCTTTTTATTTCAACCATCAGGCGGACCCGGTGGTGGTGGCTTCCGAAGAAGGGCTGGCCAATCTGGTCACCGTCATCCCCCGCTATCCGGGGTTTCCCATTTCCCCCTTCACCCGGATGAAAATCCGCCAGGGAGAAAAAACCGAATGGTTTACCCAGGAAGGGATGAAACGGCTGGTCAACCGGTTCGGGGTGGGAAATTTAAACGAAATGGACATCCCTGCCCGGCAGAAGGAAAAACTGCTGTCCCTGGAAATCCCCTTGTCCGCGGTGGCCGCGGTGGCGCTGAACCCCAAACCGGGGGGGACGTTTGCCGGGGTGGTGATGGATGGCAAAAAAATCCCCATTTCCATGTTTGCCCAATTGGGGCTGGATAAAAAAGAGATTCCCCTCAACCGGATACAAGCCATTATCCGCCACCGGCCCATCCATCAGGATGAGGAAATCCCACTGGCACAGGTGAGGGCGCTTAAAATCCGCTGCCTGGACGGCTCCACCGCCCTGGCCTGGAAGGCCGGCCCCGCCTACATTCCTTTGCTGGAACTGGCCTCCCTGCGGATCAGCTGGCCCCAAAAATCCCCCGGAAGCACCCCTTTGGCCGGGAAAACGGCTGAGAATACAGAGATATTTTTCGAATCGGTCATCGTCACCGAGGAAAACCACCCCCGGATGGCCGATGTGCGGGGCGCCATCCGTCTGGCCTACCTGCAAACCATTTATCAGGAATCCCTTTCCCGCACGATTCGCCTGCAACGGATTACCGGCCAGCTTAAAATAGCCTGTCTGGGTCCCCTGGCCGCGCAAACCTTAAAGGTGTTGAACCCCATGGGGCTCAGCCGGTATATCCCGCCCGGGTCCATTTATTTTCTCACCGATTCCATCTCCCAACTTGCCGAATATGAAAAATTCCCCCAACGGTTGGAATCCCTCTATGGTCAACTGCTGAAGGAATTGACCGACCTGTTTTCATCCCAGGCGGGGGGAACCCTGAATCTGGGATTGATCAACCACAAAATGGTGCTGATCCAGACCTGGGTGAACACCCCCCCCTCGTTCGCCGACCTGAAGCCTGATGGGCTGGAAGGGGTGTACAACGAAATGCGGTCCTTTATGGACTACATGGAAAATGAATTCAAACGCATAGACCCCCAGGGAACAGACGCCGCCAGCCACCTGGAAAATCTTCACCGGGTGGAAAAAGCCCGGTTGCTGACCAAACAGATATCCAACCTGCTCGGCCGCCAGTACGGAAAGTTTTTCAGCGCGGAGGAATACCCGGATTTTGTATTTTTCGGCACCGACAGCGAATTTCAACAAAACGGGCGGGAGGTGTTTTTACCCGGAATCGGCTGGAACCAGGTTTTTAAAAACCCGGCGGTGGCCGGATTGTTCGCGGAGGGGGATTTTGCTTTTTCTCTGTTTTTGGAAGAGCAGGTTTCGGTGATGGAAACCCTGCGGCGCCAGGAAATGACCCTAAACCCCACCGAAAGCAGTTCCCTGGATTATTTTAAACAGCGGATCGCCCAGGCGGAAAAAGAGCTGGAGGATCTGCGCCAAACCGCGCAACCGGAAGAAATGATGAATTCGGAATCCTACCGGGCCACCCATAAAATGTTGGAGGATTCCCATTATTCCGAAATCACCCGCTACGAAAATGAATGGCGGCAGGAAATGAAAAACCTCCGGCAGGCGGAAGAAACCTATTTTCACCTGTTGGGGGGCATTCATGACCAACTGAAAGGGGTGGAACTGCCCCATTCCGCCCTGCTGTCCGGGGAGGATTACATTCTGGCCCTGGACAAAGTGCTGGAAACCCAGGCCCAAAACCAATTGACCGCCCTGGGAGAACACATCCAAAAAATCAGCCAGCAGGTCAACCAGGAACTGGAAGCCCGGAGAAACCTGCTGAAGGGGTATCTGGCCGCCTTTGTCCACATTCAAAAAACCCTGTTCCCTTTGCGCCGGGAGGAGTTTTTTGTAAAAACCCGGAACGAAATTGAAACCTCCATCCCGGGGCTGCTGGAAAAACTGAACCGTCTGGCCTCCGCGGGGGGCCAGGAACTGCAACGGCTGGAAAAACGGATTCATGTGGCCCGGGTGGACATGAAACGGGAACTGGAGCAGATCAACAGCAACCTGGAAAGGATGCTGGCCAAAAACCAACAGGCCTTCACCCGGTTGCGGGATGGACTGGCCCGCATCATGGGGCTGTTTCAACTGCCCAGTGCGCAAACCGACCCCGGCCATGACCCGGAGGCCGGACCGTCCCAGATACTGGAAAAAATAAAAAGCCGGCAGGAAGAGGCGTACCGGGAACTGAAAACCATCGTGGTTTCAGCCAAGGAATCCAACGATGGGCTGTTTTCTGCCCTGAAGCTGCTGTATGTCAAAAAACAGGAAACCTCCCTGGCGTTGTTTGCCAGCGCCAACGAATTGGCCCTGGTGGGAGAACTGAAAAACCAATCGGGAATCAAACGGTGGGTGGGCCAAAAAATCACCCATCCCCTGGTCCCTCCTCCGGATTTAAAACCCCAGGCCGATATCGTCCAACTGGAAAAATCCATGGCTGTTTATCTGGCCCAATGGGAAAAACTGGAAACCGAACTGACCCAAAACCCCAAACTGGTGGAGGTTCCCCCCCCTTTGTACGAAGCCCTGGCCGAATTCAACCGGTTTGAGCAACTGCTGACCGGCTACAATCAGGCGGTCCGCCAAAGAACCCTCCATCAAACAGCGGCGGAGGCCATCCAGAACCGGCTTTCCCAATTAAAGGAGGAAAACCCCCGGCTGGCGGAGCTGATTTATCAACGGATGCTGCCCGCCTACCGGATTTTATGCGAAAAATTTTTTATCCCTCTGGCCCAGAGGCGGATAGGCTATTTGAAAAGCGCCAGTCTGTTTATGCAGGAGGTGGGAAGGCTTTCTTACGAGGAGCTTCAACGGGAGTTTTTAAACCGGGCGTTGTTCCGGCGGTTCCATCTGGGTCAATTTGTCAGCGGGGCCTATTACGGATTGGATACCGGCCACCCCGCTTTCGGTCAGGTTCGCAACACCCTGCCCGCCATATTTCAATTTTCACGGGTGGCGGTTTACAATCTGGAAGGGCGGGTGCTGACGTCCACCCCGGCGGGGTTGACCAAGTTGCCCCCAGCCCCCCGCCCGGCGGCCATTGTTCAATTTTGCGAGGAGCAGGCCAAAGCCCCGGCCCCATCCAGGCATACCTATCTGGTGTTGCCCGCCACCTTGACCCTGCCCCAGGCCCTGGATGTGATTTTGCGCAAGGAGCAGATTTTCCACGGCCTGCCCCGGCTGGTGCTGATTTATGTAAGCAAATTCAATCCGGACCAGATTAAGGAGGATTCCGCCTTAAGAGAAAACTACTTCAAGGCGGCGCGCCACAATGTCATATTAAACATCCGCGGTTCCGGCATGGTGGACAGCCCGGAGGCCATCGCCCACCGCCTGATACAGGAAACCCTGGGGTCCGCCTTTAACCTGCCCCAGGTGCGTTATCCTGAAGATTACCGCTCTCCGGTTGCCGCGGAAGCCCCCCCCGACCCCGGTCAAGCCGAAACCATCCCCTGAAAACACCATCCCCCAACAAACCTTGGGGGGAAAGCACCCCCCTTTTAAGTTCCCGGTTTTACCGCGGGTTTCTTTTTCTTCTTTTTCTTAAACGGGGCCACCGCTTTTTCGCCGTACACCGCCACAATATCCTGCTTCAGCATCCCCATTTCGGCTTCGGAAAAACTGGCATCCGGGTGCAGCCAGCTGTAGGTCTTTAAGGGCATTTTCTTTTTCACCAACAGGTTGTAGGATTCCCGGATTTTGTGGGCCTTGTTTTTGGCGGTTTTGCCTTCCCACTTGGAGAAGTTCAGGTCTTTGCGCCCTTTGGCCACATGCCGGGCAATCAGAACCGAAAAAGGGGGGATATAGGTATAAACCGGCCACCGGGTTTCGTTGCTGTGGCAATCAAAACAACCCCGGCGCAACAGATCATCGGCACGGGGGGTGATGATCACCCCGGTGTAGCGCAGGGGGGGGTTGGCCTCCGGCAGTATCCAGGCGGATCCCCCCATACTGCCGCCCACCACCGCAACCGCCAATCCGGCGGCGATCATCCATTTTGTTTTTCGGGTCATCGGGTTTCATCCTCATCATCATGATCCTCATCCCCCGGATGGGTGTGTTTCTTTTTGGGGGGCAAAATAAATTGGGGGCCGTAAAGATCGCTGATGTCCCGGGTGATTTTATCCACATCCGCCTTGGAAAGGCGGGCCTCCTCATGGAGCATCAGATAGGTGCCCAGGGGCATATCCCCCTCTTTGATTTCATGGAGAGCCTCTTGCAGGTTTTCTCCCTTTTTGTGAGCCGAAAGGGTATCCCATTTGGAAAAGTTGATATGCTCCCTGGCTTCGCTTACATGGTAGGCAATCCCCAGGGACAAGGGGGGCACTTTGGAATACCAGGGCCAGCGGGTTTCGTTGCTGTGGCAGTCAAAACAGGCCCGTTTCAGGATTTTATCCCCTTCCCCGGTCAGAATCGGGGACAGGTTGCGGGCTTCCGGGTTCCGCTCTCCGATGAGGAGAACACCCCCCGCCCAACTGCCCAGCAGGGCCGCGATCAGCCCGTAAAGGGTATAGCGCTTCCAGTTTTTGCCTTTCATGCGGATTTTCCTTAAAGTTGGTCTACCGGGTTTGTGTCAAGGGACCGGCAGAGGTTGTAAGGCAATTGCATCCTGTTTGGATAAGTCCGGGTTTCTCAATAACAAAGGGCGGGCTTACGCCGCCTTTCTTTGGGGTCCTGTCCGGCAACCAGCACAGCCCTGCGTTGTGTCCCCTGTCGGCTCCAAACGCCGCAGGCTGGCTGGTTGCACTTCTTTGGGGTCCTGTCCGGCAACCAGCACAGCCCTGCGTTGTGTCCCCTGTCGGCTCCAAACGCCGCAGGCTGGCTGGTTGCACTTCTTTGGGGTCCTGTCCGGCAACCAGCACAGCCCTGCGTTG
>Ga0224495_10003032_pt1 | contig 10551 bp, 7 predicted proteins | sample SF_Jul11_sed_USG_FD_168128 | JGI IMG/M metagenome (GOLD analysis project Ga0224495, IMG submission 168128) | Sediment microbial communities from San Francisco Bay, California, United States - SF_Jul11_sed_USGS_4_1 | ecosystem: Environmental > Aquatic > Marine > Sediment | place: USA: California...
CCACAGCTTGACATCGCTGAGCCCACCAGAAGCCAGCGCCCGACCATCGGGCGAGAAAGCCACAGTGTTGATTGAACTCCCTGCCGGGATGGTGCGCAGTTCGTTGCCGCCGGCCACGTCCCACAGCTTGACCGTGCCGCCGGTAGCGGCGGCCAGCATCCTCCCATCGGGCGAGAAGGCCACGCTTTCCGTATTCTGGCTACCGGCCAGAGTGCGCAGTTCGCCCCACCCCGCCGTATCCCACACCTTGACGCCGTCATACGCCGCCGAAGCCAGCATTGTCCCGTCTGGTGAAAAGGCCACCTGACGCGCCGAGCTTGAAGAGATCTCCTGGGTCTTGGCGGTTTGGACGTCGTACAGGATGATTTTGGAGGCAGCGATCACCAACGATTTGCCATCCGGCGACCAGGCAAGGTGGTTGGCAGCGTCCTCGTAGAGCGCCAGTTGGGTCACCTGGAGGGTGATGGGTGGAATTGGCGTTGGCGACGGAGGTATGGAGGTAGGCGTTGCTTGGGGTGTGTCCGTCGCACTGACGGCCAGCGGCGCCGTCGCTGCGGGAGGTGGTGTGTTGGTTGGCGGCATCGGTGTTGCTGTAGGCGGCACCGGTGACGGCTGGGTAGCGGCTGTCGTGGGTGACGATGCGACCACCGGCAGTTCGGCAGCCCCACTCGCCGCGCCCAGGCTCTTTAGACCCACCCTATAAACGTTGCCGTCCACATCAGAAAAATAGAGATTGCTATCGGATACAGCCAGATTCGTTATGTTTTTATCCACATCATCTTCTGTAAGCGATAATCTTTGCGGATTCCCCCCTTGTTTGATTTGATAGATGCCACATTCCCCTTTCCCAAATCTTCCAAAGGCAAGTAAAAGCCCTCCCTCGCCTACAGCAATATGAGAGAAAACTCCATTTGAGTCACGCTTTACTATCGGGTCTTTTCGACCCGGTGCCAGGTTTTGGATCTCTACTTGATCAGAAAGAGCGATCCAAAAGTTTTTCGTCGGACCACACATACTATAACTCTTCGATCCCGGCTTGAATCGCCCTTTTTGGCCCCAAATGGCAGCATAGAGTTCTCCCCCTTCTGACGCGGCCAGCGAAAGTGGGATTCCCCCCTCATACAAGCTTTCTAGCTGACCATCTTGTCCCAACACTGATACATGACCGCCAATGTCGTCAGCTCCGCCAAGGTAGGTGGTGGGTTGAAAGTTAACAGAGATATCGCCTTCGCTCATCCAAGATCCCAGGTATGTTTTCCCTGAAGCGTCTGATGTCATGGAAATCAGGATTCCCTCCAACTGCATCAGGGTGGTTTTGTTTCCCTCCTGGTCAATTCTGATGAGTGTGTCTTTCTTATCAACACAATCGTTAGCGATCACATCCCCGTTGGGAAGGACCGTCAGGGTCCTGTCACTAAAGCCACATCTTTCCAAGCCGGAATAGATTTGCTCGGATTTTCCATCTGGAGCAATTTTCAGCACATTGCCTTCAATGGTCACTGCATACACGTTCTCTTTTGTGTCGGTGGCAAGCGCCACGACAGTTTCCGATGCGGTAAAAATCACTTCCGCTGTGGGTGTGCTTGGCGAAATTCTCATAACCGGGTTCAGATTACAAGCCAGCAGAGCCATCGCCAGCACGGAAACGGCCAGGATCAGAGCCTGGCGTGGGGATGATTTTGTCGTTTTCATCAGGATTCTCCTTCCTTCATCCACAAGTCATGCTTTTAGCGTTTGAGGCTTGTGCCGTGCCCCGCCCGTGGAAGGTGCGGGTTCGCGTCAGATGCTCTTCTGGCACATACAGCACTTGTGGTAATTATGGAGGTGCTCTTTCGCTTTACCAATGCAATTCTGGCAGACAAAGAGAGTAACTCCTTCGTAAGGGATGACCGCGCAGTTGGCATCACCATACATTGACGCCTGCACCGGTCTCTGGCAAAAGCCACATACGCCAGTTTGGTTCTTGAGCCTCACAGCAGCGGCGTACCTACCGCCCTGCTCATAGCACTGCTCAGAGCAATAGGGTTCTCCCAGTCCACCGCGTTTTACCTCAACCTCTCTCGGGACTATATCACTTGTGGGACGGTCACCGCTGCTGGCTGCATCTACCGCATCCAATAACTCCATGATACTTGCCGCATCCGGCCCCATACCATCACTCTCCAACGCTTTCAAGGCGCTCCCCCGTACGATTGGAATGTCGTCCCCGGGGAAACCGCACTCGTCCAGCAACAGTTGTAACTCCAGCTCCGCTAGCTCCAGCAAATCCTCGTCATTCACCAAGTCCACCTTGTTCAAGAACACTACGATGTACGGCATCTCCACCCGCTGCGCCACCAACAACTGCTCCCGCGTCTGCGGCATTGGCGGCTCGTCCGTCACCGCCACCACAAGAATAGCCCCACCGGGTTGAACGGCTCCGGTGGTCAAGCCTCTTATAATGTCAGCGTGCCTGGGAAAATCAACTATCCCATAATGACGTTTTTGCGTCTTGAACTCAATGTGCGCCATTGCAATCGAAGAACCTCGACTCCTTTCCTCCGCGGTTTTTTCAATTCTGTTAACCGGAACGTAGTCCGCCAGACCTTTCGAGCTTAACGTTTTCGTTATCGCAGATGTCAGCGTCGTCTTGCCATGATCTACCTGTCCCAGCATCACAAGACTTGCTAGAGATGGCTCCGAGTCCAGGACGGGAGATGTGGTAGTCGCTTCTTTAATAACCCTATTGATTTGGGATGACTCCCTCTTGGCTTGGGATTGGCTCAGGTACTGCTCAACCCTCGAGGCACACGAGGGGCAGAATAGCCAGTCCGTTGTGTCCGCCATAACCCTTTGTACCCATGATTCTTCCGCCTGCGCTTGAGACATGCCAAACGCCGCGCCAAGTTCAAACGCAGTCGTGGGTGGGCGTAACCCAGCGCGCACGGCGGTCTTGATTTGTGACGCCGAGTAGCGTTTCGCGTCAGGTCCTATCGGTGTGCTGCATAGGTCGCAGATAGCCATAGTGTCCTCCTTTTCGTAGATTCGGTCTAAGCCCATAAAGCTCTCTGGCTGTACATCTTGAGCTACCACCGTGATAGCAACGTTAGAGACTCCTGCCCAGAATAAGAGCGATGACAACGTTGATTCCGATCACGACGGTGACAAAGCTCAGAACGAGCAAGAATACCCATTTCCCGATCCTGACGAGCCAGCCATAGAATCGCTCCAGAGGACTGGCAATCGGTATGAACAAGCGATCAAGCGAGGAAGAGCTATCCAGTTCACCCACGAAGGTGTTCTTTACTCGTCCGGACAGCGTCAAATAGGGAATGAGGATGAAGCACTGTAAGAACAGCACCATGAACGGACCAATCGGATCGGCGGTGCCAGCGGGCCGCAGCAGGATGAAGGCCATACCAGCCCATAGAACGAACAAGAAGGCCAATAAACCAACAAACAGGGCAGGTACAATCCTCTTCTTTCGCAGGAACATGACCAACACCGCCAACGTCAGGCTGAGCGTAATCACATCTGCAATTGCGTTGGGCCAGTAGATTTCGTACCTCAAATAAGGCCTGGATCGGAATAGCGCCGACAGTGCCCAAAGAAATGCTATTGGCTGAACTACCAAAAACAACAACGGGTAAATAAGACATCCGCCAATCCCCGCCTTACCCTGAGAGCCTTGTGGCTCGACACCGTAAGCAGAGGAGGTAGTGGCTGGGGGTTGGTTTGTTTGCCGGTGACTTGATGTTTCGGGGTTGGTATTCATGGCGACTCCTTAATTATTGTAATTTGGGTGCGCTGCACAGTATCAATAGATGGAAATTTGACATCCATCAATTGACAAAATGAGCGGGAAGGCGCAAACTTGATTTGACTACTTGCGATCCACCTCGGTATCAACGAGAAGAACCACGCCACACCTGGAACATGTCTTGGACATTTCTTCCTCCCTTGTCTTGTGCTAAGGCATCCATCTTTGCCCTTTTGAGTTTGGCAATGGTATTATAACACACATTGGGAAGGATTGCTTGACGTTGACGGGTTAATTCGTCAACAGACGTGGTACAATGTTGTTGAAAAGCTCGCCTGGCTCTTGAAATGTTGGGGAATCATGATATAATGGGGTTAGCCTTGGATAATAGACAGGAGATAGCCATGTCCCCCATCTACAAAGAGGCCGGTTTCCCGGTCTACTACCGGGAAGCGGAGGTCCGGCAGGTTATGGAGGCCGTCTACAAACTGCGTAGCATTGCCATCACTGGACTGGCCGGCATGGGCAAGTCGAACGTCGTGCGGTTCATCGTCTCTCATCCCCAGGTCCAAGCGCGATATCTCAAGGAGCGGGCGAACGATTATGCCTTCGTCCATGTGGACTGCGCCGGCCTGGCCGATAACGACGAAGCCGAGATTCTAGGCGAAATCGTGGCCCAACTGCGCCGCGATGGGCTCTCGGCGGGTGCGGCTCAGTTGCCCCAGGTTTCTCACAGCATCCGGCATGTTTTGAAAGAGCAGATCCTCAGCGTAGAATTCAACCTGAACCTGGTGCTGGTTCTGGACTATTTTGACCAGGCCGCCGCAAAACTGGACAAGGCCTTTTTCAACTACCTATTTCACCTCAGAAACGCCCGGCCCCAGGGCAATCTCTCGTTCATTTTTGCCACCCGCAGACCGCTGGGGCACCTGCACGAACTGCAGGAACTGCTAGACGATGGATGTGTCATCGGGCCTCTCAGTCGCAAAGACGCCCTGGACTCTATCCGGCGTGACGAGGCCAGGATGGGGTGCACCTTCGACACGGCCCAGCGAGACAAACTGATCGCCTGCACCGGTGGACATCCAGGCTTTCTGAAAAACGCTGGCGAGTTGCTGCCTAGCGGGGAAATTGACGTAAGTCTACCAAGAGAAGAAATCGCCCGGCAATTGCTTCGATCCGACAAGGTCAAGAATCTGTGCGAGGAACTCTGGAATGATCTGACACCAGCCGAGCAGGGCATTCTTCTCAATGCCGCTAGAGACATTCCTTTGTCCAAATCCGTAGATGACGCTTGTGTGGCCTACCTGGAACAGAGTGGGGCGCTAGTCAGAAAAAAAGGCGGGCAGAGTGGCCTGGACGTGGCCATCTTTTGCCCGCTGTTCGAGGCCTTTGTCCGTGAAAGGTCTGCCGTCTCCGGCACGGTTCGTATCACGGCTATGTTTCCCAATCAGGCGCGCATCGAGACGCCGACAGGAGAGGAATGGATCACGCTGTCGCCCAAGCTGTTTGCCCTGCTGCTGGCCCTGACAGAAGCGCGGGGCCAAGTCCTCCCTACGGATGAGATCATCTCTCACGTCTACGGCAATGAAGCAGCCGGCGTCACCAACGCCGCCCTGGCCCAACTCGTCAAACGGCTCAGAGGGCTGTTGGATCCCCGCGTGCGGAGGATGACCGACGACCTCACGTACACCTGTGTGGAAACGATCCGGGATGTAGGCTACAGGCTCAACGGCTGAAGGTGCGACGCACTTGAAAAGTGCGTCGCACCTTTGCGCCAGTCAGAGTTGACTGCATAGCATACCGGCCGAGATAAAAGCGTATCGCTTCTGTTGCCGCTCGCACACTTCGTTCTCAAACTGATCCTGTTGATAATACATGATAGGCAAGGTCGCATGCAGCAAACTAAAGTGATACGGGCGCAGATCTGAGTCGGCCAGATACTCGATGGCCTGGCCCCGAATCTCTCTGATAACCTGCCAGGCCTTTTTGAATCGTTCGTCCATCAGAGCCTCAATACGCGGCGGCTTCACTTGCAAGTCATACATTTCCATCCCACAAACCAGCAACTCCCTCTCAAACGCAATGGCCAGGCTCAAGTCGTTCTCGTCGTACAGTCTGGTGAGAATGAACTTGACGTCCGCTTCAAGCCGGCAGAAATCCCGCAGCGTATGGCCTCTGTCCGAGTCGATCAGGGTGCCTTCCCGACCTGCCTCCTCGATGCGGGCCTGTGACAGCCCGTTGCCGGTGTGAGAAAAGTCTATAAACCAGACCTGTTTGAAGCCGCCTTTCTTTATCTCAACCAACACGTTCCGGGCGTGGAGGTCGCCGTGGACGATAGACCGGTGGACAGGAACGGTCAAAGAACCTGTTGACCATATCCAGAGGAACGTCACGGGATCGTGCCAGGGAATGTCCGGGGCAGGACAAAAGTCGGGTCTCAGATTGAAGCGCAGATCTTCCTCCGCAGCCGACAGGTTAGCACGATAAGGGTCATTCTTGTCAACTATCTTGCTCACGTGCCTGATGATGTCATCGCACCTTTTGCTCAGTAGGTTATATTCGTGGTAAAGATTGACAGAGGCCACTTGTCCGTATTGATACCATGCCTCGCTAAGAGGCGAATAGATTTCCTCGATCAATTCTGACACTGCGAGGACCGCACTACCTTCGTAGAACTGGTAAAAGTTCCGTATCTCGCCACCCAGGCCCGCAAACTCGTAGGCTATGCCGGCAAAGTCTCCCCACTCTGCATACCTGTGAATGTAGAAATGAGGGACGTTGACCAGACGCGCATTAACATATTTGTCAAACTTGTCACACTCGTTGGCCATCTCCTTCTTGTCGCCCAACTTGAGCACAAAAGACCGTGGCAATAGAGCCTCGTCCTGTGTTTGAAGCCTGGCTGACACCGTCGTGCTACCGCCATATCCGCCCGGCAGGGGATTGACGTGGATGTATTTGACGTCTGGAAAACGTCTGAAGAGAAGCTGAACCAGTACTAAGAACTCGGGTTTGTTCAGTCTTGTGTGTCCACAGACGACAGGAATGTGCTCATCGAACTCGGCGAGATTTTCTCTCGCCGCCCCGAGGTCTTTTACAGTTTTAATGAGTCCTTCTCTCTCCCTACGAAACCGACGACAGAGATAGAACGCCATCCCATCAAGGATCAGAATCAACCCGCTCAGACCAAAAACGAACCAGGAGGCAAAAGGTACATAGAGCAAGTCGTATTCGGAGGAATAGATCAAGGCCAGAATCATGGGGATGGTCGCTACGAAGGCAAAGGTAAAGAATAAGACCCAGGGGAGCACTTCACTGTCCACGATGGTTCTCTTCATAACATCGGCTGCCTTTCTCTGGCGGGAGCTAATTGACTGACATTATTGCCATTCGATCTAATGAATCTCGCGGATGAGTCGTCGCAGTTCCATAAGTTTTTTCCTTTCCCTCAACCAATCTGGAACATAGAACGCACACTCGTCATCGCCCCCCTGGTAGGGATTATACCACAGGCAGAGCGGAGGGACAACTCGCCGGGTGCGAGTGCTACATGCCAAGTATACGGCTCTGCCGGGGAATTTGAAAGTTGTGAGGCTGGCCCTCGAGCCAGCCCCCATGCGGTGCCAACATAAGAGAGAGGGGATAGCGACGCTATCCCCTCTCTCTTGTCTTATCTTCTGACAGCGACCTAGTTAGCCTGGTTTTCGGTACGAAACCCCGAACAATGGAGTAGCGAAATTTATTTCGCGCTATTCAACGATACAATACGATGCATAAGACGCGCAACAAGTTGCGCTACTCCACGTTTCACAAAGCTAGCCCAACGCCTTCTCGATCCGCTCTAGCAGTTCGTCGGGGTCAATAGGCTTGTGGATCCAGTCTGCGACGGGGACGTACTCATCTGAGAGCTGCTCCGCCTGCGCCCGGGCCCCAGTCAGCGAGGTGACCATGATGACCGGGATGTCCTTCAGTTCGGCATCCTCAGCCATTTCCCGGCCCACGTCCAGCCCGTCGAGGATGTAGGACATCATGATGTCCAACAGCACCAGGTCGGGCTTTTCTTTGCGCATGGCTGCCAGGGCCTTTTCGCCATTGGCGGCGGTGACGACTTCGTAGTCCTGGGACTGCAAGATCGTCCGGGTAAGATTCACAAAGTCGGGGTCGTCGTCAACCACAAGAATCTTTGCCATAGTCTCGCTCCTTTTCGAGTTTCGAGTTTGGAGTTTCGAGTTTTGAGTTTACGTAGAGGAGACGAGCAAGCCCATTTCCCCTAACCCGAAACTCGTAACTCTAAACCCATTTACTGGCCTGTTTCGGAAGCGCCTTTCTTCTTGGCTTCTTCGTAGAGTCGCCGGGCCCGCTTCGGTCCGTAGTACCACCTGGCGTGGTGCTCGGCGGCATAGGCAGCCGAGGTCACGCCGAAGCGCATACTCACCAAACCCGCCCACATCAGCGGGTGAGCCACTGCCAGGTAGAGGTGCACCAGGAACATGGCGACGGCGGCAATCATCGCCACGTCATGGATGAGCACCATCCATTGGAAGAGCCCTGCGGACATTACGAAGCCAATGCGTAAGGGCCCTACGGGCACAGCGCCTTTGCCAAACCACATCAGCAACCCTGTGACACCCAGTACAACCCAGGTCACACACATGATCAGGCCGTTCATCTTCTCACCGGTGTTGAAACGGCCCTGGGGAGGCATGGCGGTGTGACGCCCCATCAGGTAGTAGCTGAAAGCGTTTATCACCCACCCGATGTCATCCTTGTCGAAAATGAACTCCCGGATGCTCAAGACGAACCGCCGTGGCTCGATGATGAAGTAGAGGATGGGCAACAGGCCGAAGACGATGGCCGTGACGCGATGCACAAGCCGGATGAAGTGACCAGCTTGTCCCTGAGCCAGCGATTGAAACGGGGGTACGTAGAGGATGAGCCCCGTGACGGCCAGAGGGACAAAGGTGGCTGTGTGGAGCCAGTGTCCAACTCTTTCCATGACGGTGTACTTAGGTATCCAGCGGATGGTTACAACATCTCGTTCCGTTCCTTTGAGTCTGACTGTCATTCTACTTCCTCCATCCTGATGTTACGCCGGGTGACAAAGAAGGCCGCTATCAAGCCCAGAACGGTTGCGCCGAGGGCAACTCCACCCAGCGGCTGGACGATTTTCTGCCAGACGTTGGCCAGGGCACCCGAAGGGGCCTCGGGCAGGTTGAAGCGGCCCAGGTTGTTTTCTGGTAGGATGTACATCATGGCCGTGCCACCGACGCCAGACGGATTGTAGAGCACAGCCTCGGGGAACGGCCTGGGAGCGCCGTTGCGCAGATGAGCCAATCTCGCTTCGGCCTTTTCCAGTAACTCCTCGCGCTCGCCGAACTGGATAGCCCCTGGCGGACAGGTTTTGGCACAGGCCGGTACCTGACCAGCCGGCACCCGGTCCTGGCAGAAGGTGCACTTGGAGGACTTGCCCTTGCCCAAGAAAGTTGTCTCCTTCAGACGCGGGATGTCGAAGGGGCAAAACTGGGTGCAATAGCCGCAACCGTTGCACAGGCTCTCATCGTAAGCGGTGAAGCCCATTTCATGCTTGTAGAGAGCTCCCGTAGGGCAGACCTTCACGCAGGGAGCGTCAAGGCAATGCATGCAGCGTACCGGGCGGAAGAACCAGTTCACCTGGCCGTCTTGCTCATACTCGTAGAACTCGACCCGGTTCCAGGTGATAGGCGACAGGTCCTCGGGGTTGTCGTAGCAACCCAGGCAGGCCGTCGTCTCGGCCGGCAGGTCGTTCCACTCCTTGCAGGCCACCTGACAACCACGGCAGCCCATGCACTTGGTGACATCAATCAGCATTCCTTTAGCCATTATGCACCTCCCTTCTTGACCCGGACCAGGAAGGCCTTGAACTCGGGGATCATGGTGTTGGCATCACCGACGTGGGGCGTCAGGATATTGGCGCTGTCGCCTTGGCAGAGACCGGAGAAGCCCCAGTGCCAGGGGATGCCAATCTGGTGCACCGTCTTGCCCAGGATGGTGAACGGCTTGAAGCGCTTGGTGATGATGGTCACACCCTGGATGGACCCACGGGTGGACTCCACAGTAACCAACTCGGCATTCTCGATCCCCAGCTCGCTGGCCAGTTCTTCGCTCATCTCGATGAAGACCTGGGGCATCAGCTCCACCAGCCAGGGCAGGTTGCGGGTCATCTGACCAGCTTGCCAGTGCTCCGTCACCCGGTAGGTGGTGCACACGATCGGATACTCGTTGGGGTCGGCGATCTCTTCCGGCCGCCAGACCGTGATAGCCGGGTTGTTCTGCGTGCCAGAAAGCGGGTTGACGATGGGGCTTTCCAACGGCTCATAGTGCTCGGCGAAAGGCCCATCGGTCAGGCCTGGCCCGAAGATATGGGCGTGTCCTTCCGGCTTCATGATGAAGGCATAGCGGGTGCCCTCCATGTTCATCGGCGGCCAGCCGCCGTCGGGTACATCGCCCACCCATTTCTTGCCTTCGGCATCCCACTTGATCACAAAGTCGTCGGGGTCCCACGGGTTGCCGTCCAGATCCACCGCTGCGCGGTTGTAGATGATGCGCCGGTTGACGGGCCAGCACCAGGACCACTTGGAATAGAGGCCGATGCCAGCCGGGTGGTAATCGGTGTTGTCGCGCCACTTCTGACGGTTGCCGTCATTCTCGTTGTAGCTCTGGGTATAGAGCCAGTTGGAGGACGAGGTGGTGCCGTCAGCTCGGAGGTGGGCGAAGGAGGCCATGAGCTCGCCTTTCTTATAAACGATCTTGGGCTTGCCCGCCTCATCCAA
>Ga0224495_10003033_pt1 | contig 10546 bp, 12 predicted proteins | sample SF_Jul11_sed_USG_FD_168128 | JGI IMG/M metagenome (GOLD analysis project Ga0224495, IMG submission 168128) | Sediment microbial communities from San Francisco Bay, California, United States - SF_Jul11_sed_USGS_4_1 | ecosystem: Environmental > Aquatic > Marine > Sediment | place: USA: California...
CCACTGAAGCAGCTACCTCCTTGAAGGATTACGCTTTTCATCAGCTTGGTTTGAAGCGTATCACAGCACTGATTGATCCAGATAATGTAAGGTCCGAGAAGGTAGCCACCAAAATTGGCTTGAAGTACGAAAAAGACACGGTTCGCCCAAACGGCAAAAAAATGCGATTGTTCGCTCTTAACATTGAAGATTCCTAATAATCATATAGAAAGAAGTGACAGGGCCGCATTTGAACCGCCGAACAGGAGTAGCCTAGAAGAAGGTGAGCAGCTTTGTCAATACTCTTCATCCAGCTGCCGCAGACCAGCAAGAACAGACCTGCCAAGACTATTAAAATACCCCCCGGTAAGTGCATTCTTCCTCTCCTAGCTAGTTGTGTGAAAGGTTCTTTAGGATGCTTCATCATTATTTAGATAACAGCCCAACAAATGCTGATTCTGGTGTTTTGATTCACTGGTTTTATGAGAGAACCAGACAGATGAATAAATGGCAGCGAGTGGATTCGAACCACTGACCAAAGGCTTATGAGTCCTCTGCTCTGCCAACTGAGCTACGCTGCCGTATGTGGCATTATAGTTTTTGGACTTGTCGACGTCAACTTCGTGCCTAACGTTGACCATACGTCTTGTAGCCGAGTTGCTTAATGGTCTTTCGCTTGGCGGCCGCCTACTGTCTTGAACCTGCGATGCATAACGTACGCCAACACCTAGCTTCTTGCCCAGTTGTCCTAATCACGTCTTGTTGCTCCAAAGGGGGCAGAAGAGAGTAGTAGCTATGGGCAGTTCTTATTTTAGCAGTCAAAAAAGAGACAAGGATGTGGTGGCATAAACACCCTTTCAAATTTTGGGGTTAGCGTTGCGTGAGGCACCTTTGCCATTGTCAGTCTTCGCCGTTTTTATTGCTATGGTATCTTCTATCTCTGGTGCCTGCCTCTATTCTTGTCTTGCTCTCTTGTGATATACTCCATATCGAGGCTCATTGGTGAAGAGGCTAATCCTTCTAATCATCGTCGCAATCGTAATCATAGGTTTACTTTTTTCAGGGCTAAATGATACTAACCTTTCTCTTGCTGACACCAATGTCTATGCAATCGAGACATATATTGCACCACATGACGCAGGCAATTCCTCGGCGTGTGCTGCAAACGAGGAATGACGAGCGTAGTGGGAGATCAAATGAACACCACAGACAGTGCAAATCCGGTACAGCCAGAACCTCAAGCACCCACCAATGAAATGAATTGGGGTGAAAGACACCCCGGCTGGACACTATTACTAGTTATTATAGGCAGTCCATTCGCCCTTTTTGGGATTGTCATTGCATTAGGATGGGTGGCCGCCGGTGTCCCTCACGACCTTGGTCACGCTATTGCTATAGGTGCCATATCAGCTGCACCCATCGGCTACATTGCCATACTGATATGGATAGTGCGTTGGTATAGAGCAAGAAAGAGACAGAGTAAAGCTGTATCCTATTACGATAAAGCTATCCAGTTGAACCCAAGCAACGCAGATGCGTACTACAATCGGGGTGATGCCTACGATGAGATTGGGGAATATGGCAAGGCCATAGCTGACTACAATAGGGCTATCGCACTAGCTCCCAATTACGCCTCTGCTTACTACAACCGCGGTTGTGCCTACGGTGAGATAGGTGCATATGATAAAGCTATAGGCGATTACAGCAAAGCCATTGAGCTGAACCCCAACGATTCCTTGGCCTACTACAACCGGGGCATTGCCTATAGGAAGAGAGGTGAAGTACCTAGAGCGCTGAGCGACCTAGAGAAGTGCATTGAACTGTCTACTGACCCCGAACTTACGAAGGATGCACGAGAAGCACTGAATGAAATGAGGGATTCTCCCTGAGAGAATTAGTTCTGCGTAACGTATGAAGCTTAGGAATATCCTCATGGTTCACCTCGGTGTATGCTGGCCCCCATCAACATGGTCGACTATGTCTCATGGGATGTACCATAGGAACAGGAGGCGAAGCTGTGCCATTTTGCCCTGATTGCGGAGCCAAGCTAAGTGAAGATTATCAGTTTTGTCCCGAGTGTGGGCATCAGCTGTCGATAGGGCAAGATGCGCAAGGAGGAGGCAAGAAGAGGCTGGCTGAGACAGTGGCGAAGCAACTTAGACAAGTGTATTGTGCCAGATGTGGCTCTCTTTTGCAGGTTCGAAAATTGCAGCAGAATGGTTTCGACGAGGATACGGGTTATCCGAAATACGATGTCATACTGGCATGTCCGCACGCAACCGTATTTGAGACAGATGTTTCGAGAGAAGTGCGGTTTACGTGGAAGAACCCACTTGACAGACACAGCGTTCGTAGGGTCTCGATGGTAGTTGAATTGAACTCAGAGATTGCAGACACACACTGAAGGTGAGCTGATGCATTTAGTGAGATGGTGAAATTGATGAAATACTGTCCTAGTTGCGGAAAAGCAGGGGTGGAAGGAATGAAGTTCTGCCCCAATTGCGGTGACGGACTCAGGTCAACAGAAAACGAGATAAGACCTGCCGCTGTTGAAGACAGCAAGCAACCACCCGATTATGCTATTGGGCACGAAGAGCCGAGGGAGAGCCAAATCTCTGAACAGAGACGACGTCATGGTTGCCTTACGGCATACCTCGTGTTCGCGATTATTGTGAACGCGGGAGTGGCCTTGTATTATGTATTCGAAGGGCTAGCAGCATTTCCTATCGGAGCCATATTTGTCGTCCTACTCATATTCAACATCATATGGCTTATCGCCTTATTCAAATGGAAGAAGTGGGGCTTCTGGGGAGCCGTTGTTTGCGTTATTGTTGGGGTGTGTCTAAACCTCTATCTAGGACTTGGGCCGGTATCATTTTCTGGTCTTGTCGGCTTAGCTGTGCTATATGGGGTTCTGCAGATCGGCAAAGAGAATAAAGGGTGGCCACAGTTAGATTAGAAACGTTACCTACTGGTGTATGACGGGACGTATGCTGCGGATGAGTGAGTAGCCCAGCCAGCGGATTTGGCGAAGGCATTCAAGGACTCTTACCCTGTGTGTTCCGGCAATAGAAGATGAACTACTGTCCTCATTGTGGCACAAAGTTAGAATCTAGCATGAAATTCTGCCCTGAATGTGGTCAGAGGCTTATGGGCTTTAGTTCGGAAGAGAGACATAGGTCTATCCCGACAACTGAGGCGTCGCCTAAGGACAGTAGCTGGTTTCAGCGCCATCTGAATTGGGCCTGGGTATTCGCCTATCTTATATGGCTACCTCTGAACCTTTCCTATAACGTCGCGCCTCAAATAGTCGGTGCTGTTCTTCTGTTGTTTGTATCTGGCTGGGTCATCAAACGGAAAGGACGAAGCTTATGGTGGATACTTCTGACCCCTGTCTTTGCGCCGTTGTGGCTGAAGAATGAGCGTGTAGCCGCCGAAACAAAGGCCAGACAGACTGTCATCTGCGGCGACACGGCTGACTGTGAAGTGACTGTCAACTCGAATGAGGCAAAGTCGGGGACCAAGAGAACACTAATCCGCAGGGATAAGCGCCTAGAGGTCACGATACCGGCAGGGGTCACAAATGGCACTTCAGTCAAACTAGCAGGTGCACTCCAGGTCACTGACGGTGTCTATGGCGACATATTGATGCACATTAGAGTAATAGAAGATAGGCGAAGAGTACTCGAGACCCCTGGTTTCTGGGGCCTGATACTATGTATTCCTGGTGTCTTTGCATTTGGCAGCGATCTACCTAATATCGTTTTCTTCTTGGGCGCAATCGTACTGGGTGTTATTCAGCTAAGACGGCATTTTTCAAAGCTGGCGTTAGTGGGATTGACAATAGGAGTTGTTAGTCTGGTGTACTATGGGGTAATGGTGACTCAGCCAGGGTTCCCCTCAGAGAGCCCCTCCTATATTTACAACGTGGACGGATTTAGGGAACTTGGTGGTAACCGCAAGCCCATTGAATTGACAAACAATCCTGCCGCCCAAGACCCTTCTTGGAATCAATTGACGGCGTTTATCCAGTCAGATACGACTGATAGTAAACCTTATATTGATACGTTCTACTGGAGTTACGTTTGTGCTGATTATGCAAAGGAGGTCCATAATAATGCTGAGGCAGTAGGGATTAGAGCAGCCTGGGTAGGGATAGACTTTGTAGGAAGTGGGCCGGGACATGCTCTAAACGCCTTCCACACAACGGATAAGGGATTGGCATTTGTCGACAGTACTGGCTTCGATGCGATAGCGTATGTGAAAACAGGCGAAGAACTAGGTTATATTGATTTGGATTTGGCTATCTCGCCAGAATACAGCTTCTATGAGGAATATTGGCAAATATGGCCATATCCGCCAATGGGGATTGTTAGAGATGTGCAAATACATTGGGGGCCTTAGTTCCAACTTGATATCTGAGACATGCATGAGGTCTCAATAGGTGTGCCTCGGACGGAGGGATGTCGGAGATACGCATTCTGATAAACCCTTTGATTACTCTGAAAATTCAAGTTGGTGAGAGACAGGTATCTTGATTTCAAGAAGGGGGGTACGCCCTTCGGGTTGGGCAATGGCACTCCTTCTTAACACCGGTACCACACGATTTTCTCCCCCATTTTAGCTTTAAAAAAAGGGCCTATTAGCTTTGAAATCAAGAATTAACAACCTTTTAGCGTTCTTATAGTCACTCTTAAGCTTCTGTTAAAACAAATAAAAGGGATAAAAAGGGGCTCGAAAACAGAATAGCAGCTATAGACAACCTTTTGCTTTTGCAGCTAAGAAGAGATAAGAACCCAGTGACATAATAGCGATTTCGAATTTTGGGTTCAGCGTTATTTGAGCGACTTTTGCCATTATTGGTTATGGTTGTTTTTATTGGTATGGTATTGTCGTCTCTCACTGCCGTTTGATGTCTGTGCACCCCTCTGGTCGCACATGGCCAACGGTATGAGTGGAAGCATTCTCTAGGTCCGCTGCCGGGAGCGTCTAAGCAGTTGCCACAATCGTGCCAGAGGCACTTTAGAGGCGATTCCTAGGGCATGGACAGCACAGGATATCTTTTATTCTGTCCTCAACCCGCACCACCATTGACCTGCTTATATAGTTGCAGGGCATTATCAAAGGTAAGGGACTTCGAATAGCGTTCAACCACTGCCGTAGTTTCCCACCCACCTAGGGCTTGAAACTGGTCTCTTTCAATAAGAGGGCATGCCCTTTGGATTGGGTGATTGACTAGCCTCGGACTTCATCTCAAAACGTCCTTGAGGCCTGTTGAAAGTTCCCTCTCTAGTGATAGAATAATAGTCGAAGGTTAATTACATGGCAAGGGTTGGCATCTTTCTGACTGTATTGGCCTTGATTGCAGGGACAGTAGGCTGTGATGGCAATGGTTCACAAAACCTTGAAATACGGACATGGCATGACTTGGCTGCTATCAGTGGCAACCTGAATGGTGATTATACCCTGATGAACGACCTTGATTCCACTACGCCCGGTTATCAGAATCTAGCTGGCCCGACAGCCAATGGTGGAAAGGGTTGGCAACCGATCGGGGACCTCATTGATGGATTTGCCGGCAGTCTCGACGGTCAAGGCTTTGAGATAAAGGACTTATTTATCAACCGCCCTAGCGGATCGTGTGTAGGGCTTTTCGGTTGCGCTAATGGGACTGTAAAAAGCGTCGGCGTGATGAACGCCAACGTGACTGGCTATTGGCAAGTTGGCATTATGGTGGGAATCAATGAGGGCACTGTGAGTAACTCCTACTCCACTGGAACCGTGGGGGGCGACAGTTTTGTTGGAGGCTTGGTGGGATGGAATGAAAAAAGCACTCTGAGCAACTCTTATTCCACGGGCAACGTTGCTGGCGATGCATATGTTGGTGGTCTGGTGGGAACGAATGGCGGCTCCGTGAGCAACTCTTATTCCACAGGCAACGTTGGTGGCGATACAGATGTTGGTGGTCTAGTGGGATCCAATCTAGGCAATGTGACCGAGTGCCATGCCACGGGCAGCGTGATTGGCAATTGGAACGTTGGCGGCCTGGCGGGACGGAATCAGGACACTGTGAGCAACTCTTATTCCATTGGTAACGTGACTGGCACTTACAATTATGGTGGTCTGGTGGGATATGGTGTGTACGGCACTGTAACCAACTCTTTCTGGGACACGGAAACCAGCGGACAACCTACTTCGTACGGCGGGACAGGTCTGAATACGACGCAGATGCATGACTTTATCACGTTTTCAGGAGCAGGGTGGGATATCATTGGGGTGCTAAATCCTAGCATACGCAATTTGTCCTATATCTGGAACATGGTCAACAATGTGACCTATCCGTTCTTGAGCTGGGAGCCGTAGGAATGAGAGAATCTCTCGTAGCGGAAGAGGGCTAGAATAAGAACAGCGGCAGGTATTCTAATGATAATTACTGGTGCGTTCTTGTTGACGTTCGCGGCGGCTCTTCTCAGTGACAGTCCTGACTTTGCTCTTGGCGCACTGCTTGCTGTTTTGGCAGTATTCAGCATTATTGGCGGGGTCTTCTGCCTTGGGAAGAAATACTGGAAAGTGTGCTTCGCTTCGGCTTTGCTCCTCTTTATCATTTCGGCTATTGCTCTCTCTTTCCTCGTGGCTTTCTGGTCACTCCCTGCCCCTGATGATCCAGGTGCGTTGATATCTTCCCCACCCATGGTGTTTCTCTTAATGATAATGGGGATTCCCCCACTGATCTTCGTCTGTCTCAGGAAGAGAGAGTGGTCAAAATCTCAGGCTTGACTGGACTGGCAGTCCGCAACTTTTTCTACGCACAGTTGACTAGTGTTACAATCGTCATGTAATGAGATACACAGGAGGTTAAGATGTTTCATGTAACAGCCAAGGTAATATCACGGAAGGGGCCTTGCGAAACTCACAAGGTTGGTGATGAGTTTGTCGTGGGAGAAAAGACCCCGCCCAACGTTTGCTCATGGGCTTTTCACTCCCTTTTCCCGTTTGCTCAGGCCATGCTTTATGGCGCTTCATTCCCGTGGGAGCAAGACCCGAACAAAGCTACGATTGCCTGTCCCGACCCGGAAAACGCGGTGGTTTTTGAACTCAGACGGACTTCGTCCTAAGAGCAAATCAGCGAAATGTAGCTGAATTTCTACGCGGGTATACCTTCTGGATTGGGCGATGGCGTAGCTTCAACCGTTGTCTATCACGCAAGCTATCCTGAAAGTTTACTGAGCTAGTCAGTGGCGTAACGACGATTTGCCTGTAGTTCTTCGGTTACCGGGGGCATATTCGTGTTAGTATTATGCCATCTGAATTGAAGGAGAGATGTAGGTGGATACATGGAAGTTCTACGACGTAACCCATCGCTACCACGAAGTCTGCAATCCGACAAGTAGAGCGAAGCTCGATGAACTAGTTGGGCTCCTGAGACTGAATCCAGGGTCTACCGTGCTCGACATTGCCTGCGGCAAGGGAGAGTTATTGACGAGGCTGGCAGAGCGGTACGAGATATCCGGCATCGGGGTCGACATCTCTCCATATTGCGTGACGGACGCGATACAAAAGCTGAGAGAACGGGTGCCCGGTGCTCAAATCCAAATCCTCAACATGGACGGAGCAGACTACAGCCCCGACCAACTCTTCGACCTCGCCATGTGCATCGGCGCTTCATGGGTGTATAAGGGACATCGAGGGACTCTAAGTACTTTGAAGACTATGACAAAGCCGGATGCCCTCATTCTCGTCGGTGAAGCCTTCTGGCTCAAGGACCCGGATGACGCATATCTGGTTGCCGAGAACCTCACGCGTGATATGTTTGGCACGCACTGCGAGAATGTACTTGTTGGCGAAGACGAAGGACTGTTCCCGCTGTACACGATGGTCAGTAATCAGGACGATTGGGACCGGTATGAGTCGCTTCAGTGGTATGCGGCCGAAATGCATGCCAGGGATAATCCAGACGACCCTGATGTATCCGAGATATTAACCCGCGTTGCCCGCGGACGAACGAATTACCTACACTGGGGTCGTGATACGGTCGGTTGGGCGATGTATCTCTTTCGTAAACCTTCGCATGCCAATTAGTCGCTAGGTTCAAATGAGCAAGACAAGCGCTTTCTGAAATAGAGAACCGTCGGTGAAGATGGTAGCTGTGGGTCGCCGCGGACTCTCACGTTATTCCCGGAACTCAAACAGCTCAATGACAGATATCTAAATATCAACAAGAGGTATGCCCTTCGGATTGGGCGATGGACTAGCTCCAACCGTAATCTACGTCACAGTGACGGAATCACCGTTTCGAATTCTGGGGTTATTGTTATCTGAGCGACTTCTGCCGTTATCGGCCTTTGTCGTTTTTATTGCTATGGTATTATTGCCACGGACTCCGTTAGCCTCGAATCATAACTGGAAAATTGGCGTTATTTTGGCGTCATACTATTTAGAACTGGTTTTCAGTTGTTGGGATTCTGCGAACAAAACAGGATCTTTTGGGGCGACCCGCTTTCAGTGGTTCAAAGCTAAAATCAGTTGCTGGAAGATTAACCTAGAATTATGAGTCCTCTGCTCTGCCATCTGAGCTACGCTGCCGTATGTCGCATTATAGTTTTTGGACTTGTCGACGTCAACTTCGGGCTCAACGTTGGGCATACGTCTTATAGCCAAGTTGCTTAATGGTCTTTCGCTTGGCGGCTGCCTACTGTCTTGAACCTGCGATGCATAAACTGCGCCGACACCTAGCGGCTTAGCTAGTTGTCCTAGTCACGTCTTGTTGTTCCAAAGGGGGCAAAAAAGAGAGTAGTAGCTATGGGCAATTTCTTGTTTTCGCAGTCAAAAAGAGACAAGAATCTGATGACAGAACCACTATTTCAAATCTTAGAGTCAGCGTTGCCTGACCCGCGGATGCTTGTGGCCTAGTAGCTGACTATCACTATCAGCTTGATCACTGGCTTTAAGATGTGTGAAGAACCGGCTGCAACCACAGCTTTACGAACGTCAAAGTCCGCGGTAACCTCCACAGTTCCATTGGCAGTCACTTCGAATCGGCCTATCGCTTTGTAACCTGTCTCCCCACCACTCGGGGCGAAGAGGGGCTCGGTGGAATTATCGGCAAATTCAATATAGCAGGCTGGATTGGCCTTGTCTGACCCCTTTTCGGGAATATCCAACAGAAAGCGAATTTGAGTGTAATTCCCGGCAGGCAATGTAAACTCGCCCAATAAGGCGGAATTTCCCCCGGTCAATTCCAACAAGTCATATGTTTGAGGCCCCTCAAACTCCTCACAAGTTATCCATTGACCATCCCGATGATATTGGGTTTCATTGATGGTGATATAAACACCCGTAACATCCTCAGCGTCCAGGGGCGCATCGCAAAGATAGAGCTTTAGGGTTCCTGTTCCTAGTGTCTGTCCTGGAAGCGTTTGTCCTGGAGCCGTCTGTCCCGGAAGTGTCTGTTCTGGGACTGTCTGGCCTGGAAGTGATTGTTGCGGAGTCCTATTAACCAATCCTAATACAGCTAATACAGCCAGCACTGTCAGGATAGTCCACGCCAAAAAAGAACCTTTGATTTCCATACCGTTTATTGAAATTCAAAACTGTCCAGTTTCGTGGATTCTGGTCTAGAATAGTATTTGGAATCCAGATGCCGCTCTTCCGAATTTCCCCCTGATACCATTATAGTATGGTATTCCTTGCTGTCAATCACCCATTAGTAATAGTACTTGCGCAGCTATCAACGTGACCGCCCGGCATCCCTTGTAAGCCGTTGGTTCTGATTTTTCGTCCAATTCGGGGTACTTTTTCACTGTCAATGACAAAGAGAATCCGAGCCGTTATAATCTAATGTGGCAACTTTGGTCATATAGGAGACTCGCATTGAAAGAACCGTTTGGCAGATTCGTAGAAGACAAGCTGGCTAGTGGTGTCTTGCTCATTACGTGTGGCTTGCCGGGCACCTGGAAGACCGAGACGAGCGAGGAGATTTCCAGAATTAGGGGCTACCCGATCCTGCGGTCCGATCTGATCAGATTGGAGGTGCTGAAAGGGGAGAACGTATTTGACGAGAAAGTCGCCTCTGATATGAGCAAGCGGACCAAGGTCTATGATGAGACCTTCCGACGGGCAGACGAGGCTCTGGACAAGGGCGATAGTGTAATAATCGATGCTACCTTCGTCACTCAATCGTTGAGAATACGGGCGGCTGAGGTAGCCGCCAAACACAATAAGACGTTGGTGATCCTTGAGACCCACTGCCCGCAGGAGGTAGCCATCGCCCGGATACTGAAACGTACGCAGGAGAGCTACGAGTCGAATGCCCTCACGGAACGGGCCTACCTCAACAACAAGAAGAAATTCGAAAAAGTGGACGTGGACGACCTGAAGCGGCTATATCCGAAGCTCAAAATCATCCACCTGATAGTTGATACCCAATATGACCGGCCCGAGGATTGGTACATAATTGGTATGGAAGAGAGATAGCATTGAAAATAGATTTGCACATCCATACCAGGACCGGCTCGGACGGTAATCTAACGGTCGAAGAGGTTCTCCGAGAAGCCAAGAATAGAAACAT
>Ga0224495_10003034_pt1 | contig 10546 bp, 20 predicted proteins | sample SF_Jul11_sed_USG_FD_168128 | JGI IMG/M metagenome (GOLD analysis project Ga0224495, IMG submission 168128) | Sediment microbial communities from San Francisco Bay, California, United States - SF_Jul11_sed_USGS_4_1 | ecosystem: Environmental > Aquatic > Marine > Sediment | place: USA: California...
TGCCGTTGGCGAATATTCCGGCGACGCTGACGGGTAAGGACGCGGACACGGTGGACGGCGCGCACGCCGGAACGGCTGCGAATAACGTGCTTAAACTTGATGCAAGCGCGTTGGTGCCGTTGGCGCAAATACCGGCGACGCTGACGGGCAAAAACGCTGATATGGTAGACGGGTATCACGCCGGGAATACGGCTGGCGCTATCCCTATCAATAACGGCACGGTCAATGCGACCCTAAACGCCGACCTATTGGACGGGTATCACGCGGCGAATGCGGCAAGCAGCATACCGATTTTGGGAGCAGACGCAAAACTTCCGTTTGCGCAGACTCCAGCATTAAAAGGTGTGTTACTGTATCCATCCGCCAATATCTCCGTTGCAAGCGGCGTCGCCACTTATTTGCCGTTTGATTCGGAGTCTTACGACACCGACGCGGCGCACGATAACGTTACAAATAATTCGCGAATCACTATTCCTGCCGGGGTTACATACGCCAGATTTTTCGCTAGCGTAGCCTGGTCTGGGACGGCGAACGGGATGCGGGTTGCAACGTTATCGCTGCAACGGGGTATCCCGTACCCTGGCTTTCCGCTCGTGGCTGATGTTTCGGCTGGCGCCGCGCAAAGTTTTGCGTCACCGTGGATTGCCGTAAGCGCGGGTATGTGGCTAGAGTTATATGTGTCTCAAAACTCCGGCGTGACGGAATCAGTCTATGGCGCAGCGGCCGGACAGACCTGGTTCGCCGCTGAGTTTAGATAATGCAAAATACAAGGGGTGCGTCATGAAACACTTAATGTTTGCAATACTATTTTTAACCGCCAATCTCGCCCAGGCCCGCCCAATCACCAACGATCCCACCGGCCCCGGCTACGTGCGCAACCCGGCGGCGGTCGCGATGTTTGAAAAGCTCACCGGCCATGTGGGCGGGTGGTCTGGGCACGTCGTTGACCACATTGTCCCGCTATGCGCCTACGGGCCAGACACGCCCGCTAATATGCAATGGCAGACGGTCGAGGCGGCAAAGGCTAAGGATGCGACCGAAAAGGCCATGTGCGCCGCTTTAAAAAGGGCGCCTAAATGGCCGCAGTGATTAACGTAACGCGTCGGCCACGGCGTCCAAATTGTCAGGCGCCGACCCGCCATACTTAACGATCACGTACCCAATCGAGTTACGCACGCAATAGTCGCGGATGTGCCCCGGTGTGAGGCGAGATCCGGACAGCCACTCATACAGACGGTTAGATCGGATAGGCGGATCACCCGCCGACACCATCGCGGCGTTAATCTCACGCAACACATCCGCGAGTGATAACCCAGCTTCCAGCCCCCGCTCACAGTATGAGCGCAGGGCGGAAGGGGGGTGTTTTGAGAGGTTGGGCTTAGGCATCGGCGGTCGTGTATTCCGTGACTATATCCCCATTATTGTCGGTGATCCGTATCCTTTTTAGACCGTTCTCAAACACTTTTACAACCTCTTTTTTTGCGCCGTGTCTTGCGATAATTGCGTCTAGCTCGCGGATGTACTGTTCTGCGTAGCGATCCACGCCCCCGCTTACCTGCCCGTGCGGAGCTGTCGCGAATTGCTGACTTAGGCGTAGTATTTCCCGCTGTGCTTGACTCATTTGGTGTGTCATATCTATCTCCTTGGCTGGTTGAGCGGGGCCAGGCCCCGCTGTGGTTTAAAGCGCTGCTAAAACTTTGCCTTGTGGGAGCGATCTTAGTGCCCCTGCATTGACTTGCACATAGATGCCGGTAGTCTCAATTAGCACCAGCGCTCCGGTATCACCAATGCCACGCGTCACAGTGCCAATCGCGCGGCCATTGGCCGGTATTGTGTTGGTGTAGAGCCGCCAATTACCGTTCGAATCAACGGTAAGGCGGCCACGGTTGGTGTGTGCAATCATGACCGCCTCCCGATCAAAACTGTGTGACTTCGGTGCCGTCCGGATATACAACCGCCCGGATCGTATAGCCACTGGCGGCGGCGCTCTTGTATGCGCGCGCCCTATGTGCCCTTTCCAGTACCGCGCTAATGCCGTACACGCGTATCGACTCATATTTTGAGCGCGCCTTATCGGATGGCACGTTGACAGTTTCGCCGTTGCTCAAAATGACTTTGTAGCGGCTCATTACACTTCTCCTGCCCCTGATTCCCGAGGCGCGGTGAGCGGGACAACCCCTGCTCTATGATTAAAGTATAGTCCCATGTGCGGGACTAGTAAAGGGGTGGGAGGTAAAAAAGATCAAATATTTTGCAGAGCGGGGAATTGGTCGCAGGCTCCGACGGTGTCAACTGGCGGTATGCGTGCGATTTTCCGCAATAATTACAAGTCAAAACCGTTCCGGGATTGTTTTTAAGTATTTAATAAATACAATAACTTATTGGCAACTTTTTATAGTTGCATTCCCGGAAAAAAGCGGGTAGAGTTCTTGGTTTTGGCCGGTTGGGTATAGGATTGTGATTCCTGGTGTCGTGGGTTCGATTCCCATCAGCCACCCCATACCTTGTATGTCCAGCAACGCTTTTGCACAACCCCTAGTTACCCTCTTTACGCTTTCCGGGATTGTTCCGGGAATGATCGTCGCTTATTGTGTCCACAATTTCCACGGTGCGATTGTAAATGCCGACCTGCGCGGCGGTCTTGTGGCCCGAGAATTTTTGCTTATCGCCCTGGTAATCTGATATCGACTTGGCTTTGAGGTCGTGGAAGGTAAACCGCTCTTTGATGATCTCATGGGCCAGCGCGTCGGCCATGACAGCCTGCCAAATGGATCCAAAACCGCTACGGGTGTACCTGGCGCCGCTCTTGTTTGAGACCACCCAGCGCGAAAATACTTGAGGCCCCGACTCCCGGCGCTTGAGTTCCTTGCTTGCGTCGATAGCGGCGCGTAGGCGCGGCGTCCAGGCTTTAATCTGGGCCTTGCCGGTTTTACCTTGCTTGACATAGATACCGTCCGTCTTGCAGTCCTCGTAAGACAGTTTGAGTACGTCACCCTGGCGCATCGCGCAAAGGTAAGACAACTCCATAGCAACCTGCACCGCAGGCGGGGCGATATTGTACACCGCCATGTATTCCCAATCCTGAATTAATCGGTCGCGTGATTTTTCTGTGTACTTTTTAACCCCGGCACAAGGGTTGCGTTGCGCCAGACCTCGCTCGACCGCGAACGCGTAGACGACGGACAAAAACGATAATTCCCGGTTTGCGCGCACTTTTGAGGTACTGCCTCTGACGTCCATGTATTTGCGGATATGTGGTGGCGTGAGGGTGTCGGGGTGCGTGCTATCAAATACCGTCATCAACCGTTTGGCCGATTGACGATAATCCGCCAGCGTGTTTGCTGGCTTGTCCAGTACGTCGGGGTGCGCCAGGAATTGCTCGATCAGCTTGCGCACAGTATTCGTTTGACGCGCATCTACCAGCGCCTCGTACTTTGCCCACAACTCTGACAACGGCGCGTCTACGCGGCACAGCTTAATGCAAACGCCTTTCTCGGGCCGGTACTCGTATTTCGATTTTCCGCGATAAACGTACTTCGGCAGCTTCGCGGTATCGCTGTTTTTACGACGCTTTACCATTGATCGCTCCCCAATTTATCGTGCTATCGTCCAACTGTTTGTGTTGGCCGGTGAGTGTGTAATTAACCGCCGTCCACGTCACTGATATTTTATCGCCGATCCCCTTGACGAATCGGATACCGTTCTCGCGCAGTACACGTCTTTGTATAGCGCGCGACGCGGTGCCGGTCAAGGCTTGGAGTTCGTCATCCGTCAACAATTCAGCCATGCGTCACCTGTCTTTATGGTTTGACAAGCGGATTCGATTGCCTTATTAAATTCTGCGCGATCCGAGGCGCAACCAGCCTCAATGCGTTCAGCTTCAGCAATCAGTTTCGCCGCTTTCTCGCGCAATTCTTTTGCCGCCTCTTCACGCTCAAACAATGATAGTGGGCGTGGGAGTACAGTATTAAATATCTCTAGTAGATCGTTAATATTCTGGCTCATTTCGTCACCACGTTACCCTTGTCCAAGTGAATAGCTATCAAACGGGTTAAAATCATCCTCGATATCATGCGTTTTTCTTTTGGACGAGCCATATAGCCTAGTCTGATATCTTGCTTTGCAAGACTTATCGAAGAATCTACCCCAGCCTCTCTTAATGTCGGCGACGCGGACTAAGCGTTTTCTGCCACATCCACATTTACAGATTATCTCCTTCATTTTGGGGCCGCTCATTTCGTCACCTCGTTACTAACACCTTCCGCGTCGGCCTTCCTATCCATTGCCGCAATCGCCGCTACCGCTAGTGCTGCAATTTGTATATAGCGGCGTCGCGCTTTATCTTGTGATCCCATCGCGGCCATGCGTCGCGCCCAGCCGTTATAGTCTGCAATCATTTCGTGCCAATCTAACGCGGTATACTCGTCGTCGAACTCAGTGCCCCACTTGTCGTATTGACGTTCGCGTTCTTGTTTAACTTCTTCTAAGATACCTAAATCTTTAGCAGCCGCCAAAAGTTTGTTAAATGCCAGTTTCTCTGCTTCGCTCACTTCGTCACCTCGCCACACTTATGTTCCCACGGTTTAAGGGATATAAAAAAACCATAATTAACTATCGTGCTTAATCCACTGTTATCTGGATGTGGATCATGAATTACTGCTCCGTCCTTAGCTACGCAGGCATGTAATACTTCATTGCTGCGTGACGTAGTACCGGCTATTTCGTGATAAATACCTTTGATACCATACGCCTCTAGATAAGCATCAAACCCCTCAATAATGCAATATGCCAAACCATAAGGCAGTAACCATTCATTAACATCTTTAATCCAAGATACTTGATTAGAAAATATCGGTATTTCATCTATTGGTAAATGTAAAATAGACGCCAGAACAGCAGAAAAACAATTCCCATGTATTCCGTCATCTGGATTATGCAGTATTGTTTGCTTTGTTGGGATCACTTCGTCATCTCACACGCCGGACATGATGCTATTTCGCACCACCCGGAGTAATTGTTTGTATGAGTACATTGCACAACCCCATCATGGATACAAATTCCTTGATAACATTCGCATTGCTCACGTACAGACATAAACCCAATGTCATCATTTGGTATTATTATTCCCGTGGTCATAGTTGTATTTACCGTTTTGATTCCGGTGCCTTTACAACTCTTGCACCTGCCGCCACCGCATTCCCGGCAATCAATTAATACTGTACCCATTATCTCACCTCACACATACCGGACACGGCACGCCGCGCTTGGCGGTCGTTACATTCGGCATCACAAGCCAATCGGACTTATGCCCACATCGTGCGCACTCAAACTGCACCAACTGTTCCCCGTCTTCCAGTCCGCCGCAATTCGCATTCCCGCAATCCACAACGTGCATCAACTTTCGCGGTTTAGCGCGTGGTGGTTTTAGGTCTGGGAACATGTCGGCGGTTGTCATCGTCTCACCCTCGATTATTTTACTGATGCCGCTATGCGCATCATTCCGTGCAACTATAATTCTGTGGACAACTAGTACGGCCCTTGCATTGTTCTGGGCTGTGACAAAATGCCGGACATTTGCCGTTTACTGGATGATCTAGTTGCCAAATAACCGGGTTGGCCGGGTACGGAAGAGCGTCCAGCTTCGGTTGGTATTCATTGTCACCAGCAACTACAATTTTTCCAGTAATTTTCTGCGCAATCTGCACAGCATCGTAAGGGCTTCCGCCTTCGCAGTAGCCCTTTGTACCGTCCGTGAAAGTCATCCAAAAACCTTGCATATAATCCTCCTAAGTTTTGATTTAAACCCATGCGCTACCGTTGCCCGATAGCGCGTGGATAATGATTAGCATTATTTTGCGAATGGGTTGCCGAAAAAGAACGGCGCGCCTACGCCCTCACGAATTTGAGCGATCAACGTTTTTGTTGCATCTTCAAAAACTTTGTCTTCGCGAATCAACTCGTACCAAAAAAACACCTTCCCGTCGCGCGGTCGATAGCGAAGGCGTGCGTCGATCTGGTAGGCTTGACCGTTCCAAAAAACAGGGATGCCCAACGAAAAGCGGTCGAACATCTGCATCTTGGTGAGCGTTTGCGCGTCATCATCCTGCACAAAACTCATTTGCACGCCGCCGTTCTGCAATCGAATTGCGGACTTGAACCGCATGTCTTGATTGGCCTCAAAGCTTAACGCCATTTCGAGCATTTGCGCGCCGGTCGCCCCGTTCGCGCCCGAGATATCCTTCAGATTTTCTTCGAGGAAGGCCGCGAACTCGATTTGTGAAAAGTGTTTGGCGTCGAAGCTTTTCCAGCGTTTCCATTCTTCGGAAAAAAAAGGCGAGTATGCAATCGTGTGGTCGCGCCATTGAGGGTCGTCTGGGTTGTCGCCGTGGTCGTTGATGATGCCTAAGAAATCCGCTTCACCTTTGGAGTAATCCGCGTTACACCACACCGAACAGTTGATTAGCGACCCGTGGCGACGTAAATAGTCGATGAAACTCTGCATGTCATTTGTCGTCACCTTCGCTGTTTTGCGCATGGGTGCCGGGAAATGTTTAAGGTTGTCGAAGGTTTCAACTTTCCAGCCGGGCGGCAGTGCAACACGATTAAGACCCTCAGGATCTGTCGATTCGAAAAGCTCGACGGGGGTTTTTAATTCCTGGGCAAGCGTTTCGGCAATATTTGTCATTTCAGCCATGATAGCGATTCCTATACGGTTTTGAGTTGTTGAACAGGTTGATCGACGACGCGCAAATCCAACTTCGTTTGCTGCGGATCGTCCGCGACGAGGTTGCCTTCCGGTGTGGCGAAGAGCATCGCTTCCATCGCTACCTCGGAAGGTTTTTTCAGCTTCACGTTGCCGGTGATGTGCATTGCGCCGCCGCGCGTGGCTTTTTTCACGGTGATGGTAAGTTCCAGTTTTCCGGGTTTGTTGTTTTCGCTATCCCGCACCGCGTTGACGAGTTCATTCATTTTGTCGCTGGCGGTGTCGATAAACACGCCGCCGCCGATGTGGCGTAGCGTGTCTGTGATGGGCCTAATGCTCATGTGTTGCTCCTTTGTGGTTGAAAAAATCAAAACGCTTGCCTAACCAAAAACATCGGCGCACCCTCGACAGGTTCGCGCAATCTGTTTAGCCTGCGCAATTCGAGACGTTGCCTAATTACTCGCTCGCGTAGTTTGCGATTCTGGAACGCGAGTAATTCCTTTTCTAACTCCAAGCGGTTGCGTTCCTCGGTTAATTGGTTAACCTGCGACATTCGCCACCTCGAAATATTTTTGAATCGCTTCGGTTACTACAGCGAATTCTGGGAGGTCACCGTATTTTTTCACGAACGTTTCGAGCATTTCGCGCGCGTCAATTATCGCTATCGCTGCGGAGCTGACGCGGTTCCGACTGCGCCACACTTCGGTATTCCCGAAAACCACCGGGTGTTCTGGCGCGGGATCGGCAAGGGCAGGGGTGGGCGCAACCGCCGCCGCAACCGCTTCGGCCTTCTTCGCTTCAATCTCGCGGCGTTCGGCGTCCAACTTTTCGCGCTCTACGCGCTGCCGGTCTTCTTCTTCACGACGTAGGCTTTCCGCTTCCCGGTCAGCGGCTAAACGCGCTTGGCGTGCTAAGCGTTCTTCCTCGGCAATTCGTTCTCGCGCTGCACGTTCTTCGGCGTCGATCGCGTCACGGCGGGCCTTTTCTTCGGCGTCGGCCCTGGCTTTGCGCGCACGTTCTTCGGCGTCAAGTCGCGCACGTTCGGCGGCTTCACGTTCCTTTTGTTCGCGCTCACGGGCTTCCTGCTCGGCGCGAAGTTTAGCAAGTTCCGCGCGTTCGGCTTTTATGCGTTCCTGTTCTTCTTCGTGCGCCAATTGGGCGGCCAGCATGTCGTTAAGTCGTGCGAGCGTTTCCGTGCGGGCGGTCTTTGCCGCCTCAATAAATTCCTGAAACTCCTCCGCCTTCGGCACGTAACTTTGTAGATTTAATAGGCGCACTTGCAAATTCGCCGAACGCTCTCCGGTAGCGTGTGAGATAATGGCAGTTATCGCGGCGATCTTTGCTTGTATCACTGCAATGCGATGACGCTCTTGTTCTTCGCGTGCTTGGCGCTCTTGTTCTTTGCGCGTTTCTTCGGCTTTGATTGTCGCGTCAATCGGGTTTTCAAGCGCCACCAATTCGGCGGTGATTCGCTCGGCTTCATCGTCGATAAGTTTGCATCGCTCAAGTGCCGGGGCCTTAACTTCCTTGCGTTTTTTTTCGAGCGCGACACGATATCCGCGAATTTCGGCGCGGGCTTTCTTTGCGGCGTCCAATCCCTTGCTTGTCGAAACGTCAAACGTGACGTTAAGATATTGAGTGCGCAGCTCGGCCAGTGCGGCGGCGGTTGCGGAATATTCAGCTATTTGCGTGTTCATGCGGCAACCCTCTGTATTTTATCCATCAACTCCAAAACGCGTTCTTCCGCTTCAAGTATTGCCGCTGCCATTGTTGCGATAAACGCGTCATCACGATGCACACGTATTACTAACAACCTGTGGCTTTCGGGCATACGCGGGTCATACGATCCAAAATCCCACCATTCGCGACCAGTTACCCACATACAGCCTTGAATTTGCGGCTTGTATTCTTCCGGCACACCTGACAAAAATCGCTCAAGGTGGATACCCGGATTCTTTGGGCATTTAAATTCAACTCCGCCTTTATTGCCTATCAATCCATCGGGTGACGCGCCCACAAACGGGTAAGCCGGATGCGTCACGAATTCCGAAAGGGTGATAATTGTTCCCGTGCTTAACTCGTAGGCATTGCGCGCATAAGGTTCAACATCTTTACCCCATTGCAACGCAAACGCGTCAGGGCCTTCTATGGGTTCGCCGGTCATACGTTCGACGACGATACTCCATAGCATGTCGTTGTAGGCCTTTAGCGGCTCGCCAGTTTTCTTGCTGCGCGCAAGCACGTCACAGAATCTGCTTGCCGTGAATTTTCCCGCGCGTTGATACTTCCACTCCATCGTGCCTTGTTCAACCATTGTTTTCACCCTCGCGTGCAGATATAGACTTGTCTGTAGCTTCGGCCAAATCCTTCAAGCGTTGGTGCTCAGCTCCGCCGATCTTTGTGCGCCACTCTTTACCTATCTTGCTCCACTCCTCGGAGTACGCGGTCAGGCCTTGTTCGATGGCGACAATCTCAAGGTCGGCAATTTTGTTTTTCACGTCATCCGTAGGCTCCGGCACATCGGCGGCGGATTGCGCCGCTTGCTTGCCGGTGACGCGCGTTTTGGGCGGTGTAATATCCTTTTCCGTGCCCTCCAATTCGTCCGGCGTGTAAACGCCTAGGATTACGTCAGGACAGTACAGGCGCGACCAACGCTTTACGGCGAGGTATGCGAGTTGCTGGCGGGGATCGTCCGCCCACATCGTAGAATTGCGGGTTCTTGCTTGCGCTAACAATAATTCAAGTTCACGCGGAGCGTCTTCGCCTTTCATTGTTGCCCACGCGCGCACGCCGCAACCTTCTTCATCTTTCATCGTCCAATCCGGTACGCGATATTCGCCTTTATCTCCGCGAAGGATTTTGAATTTACCAATCACCTTTTCCCAAGGCCCAAACCATTCATAATGGATACGATCTTTCGTCGGCGCCATTGCGTTTATGACCGCATTAACCAACTGCGCTTCATAACCAAGCTTGCCGCTAATAACGTGCGTTTTCTGTGCGACCGCCCAAGGATTCATCCCCCACATAAGGGATTGAATAATGATTGCCGCACAGTCACCCTCATTGCGCAATTCGTTCGGCACCGTAGCCTTTCCGCTGGCCATAACCTTGGCCAACGACATGACACGATTATAATTCGCATCATTAAAAATAACGGATGTAATGTTTTGTAAAACATTGTCTTGTTGTGTCGTCGGTAACGTGTCCATAAATCTCCGGTGTTCTAAAAAAGTTAATGTCTTTCCATCACAACGCCAGACGCACGTTCCGCCCGCGCATGAGCTTCGGCGGCAAGGTGGCTATTTACCACCGCCAACATGCGCCTCAGACGTTCGTGATAGTGCTCGTTCTCCCGTGGCTTCGCCGCCTCGAATATTTGCGCCAGCACTTCGTCAGGGTTCGGGATGTAGAGTTTTACAAACGTTGCACTGTCCAGCTTGCGCAGCTCTTCGAGCTGCGTAATGTAGGCGTCGTCGTACGCTTGGTGGTCGTACAGCTTTTTGTTGGGGTGTTGCATGTCATTCCTCCGTCGTTTCGAATTCGCCGTCAGCACTTAGCGTGTACCAAACGTCGGGCTTAATTCCGTTTTCGCCGACTTTACTTGCGCGGACGTGTACTATTTCGCCGCCGTCGTTTCGATACGCCAACACAATTGCGCAGCCATCGGCGGCCATTGCACGACCTGCATAGCCAGTTGCAATTGCAACAGATGATTTTCCCGTGGCCGATGCCGCGCCCTGGTATCCCGTGGCCGATGCCGCGCCCTGGTTTCCCGTGGCCGATGCCGCGCCCTGGTATCCCGTGGCCGATGCCGCGCCCTGGTATACCGTGGCCGTCGCC
>Ga0224495_10003035_pt1 | contig 10540 bp, 9 predicted proteins | sample SF_Jul11_sed_USG_FD_168128 | JGI IMG/M metagenome (GOLD analysis project Ga0224495, IMG submission 168128) | Sediment microbial communities from San Francisco Bay, California, United States - SF_Jul11_sed_USGS_4_1 | ecosystem: Environmental > Aquatic > Marine > Sediment | place: USA: California...
AGGGGAATCAGGCTCGATCCAGTTTGCAAGACTGCAATAAAATGTGATCTCTGCAACGGTCAACCAAGGTGCGTTGACATCTGTCCGTTTAAGGTAATCCAGACAATAAGTTAGGTGAAACAGCATGGTTTACGGATATACAGGCAAGGTTCTGCGTGTCGATCTGACTTGTGAAGAGACTTCTGTGGAGCCCACGAACATGGAATGGGCACGAATGTTCCTGGGCGGAAAAGGCTTGGGCGCAAAGTACCTTTTCGAAGAATCCAAACTTGGGATTGATGCGCTGTCGCCGGAGAACATCATGATATTCATGACCGGACCCCTAACAGGAACAATCGCCCCTTGTACACCGAAACACGTCGTAATTACCAAGTCTCCGCTCACAGGAGCATTCTTAGACAGTTACGCAGGCGGCTATTTTGGCGCCGAATTGAAATTCGCTGGCTTTGACGCTGTTATCATGAAAGGCAAGGCAAAACGTCCCGTGTACGTTTTCATTAATGATGGTCGAGCCCAGGTCAAAGACGCGGAAGGACTCTGGGGAAAAGACACCCATGAAACTGAGAAACTTGTGAAGGAGGAGCTTGGAGACAAAGAGGCTAAAGTGGCTAGCATTGGACCAGCAGGAGAGAACCTAGTTAAGTACAGCTGCATTACGAACGATTTCTATCGGCAGTCTGGAAGAGGAGGCGCTGGTGCCATCATGGGCTCCAAGAACCTGAAAGCCGTAGCAGTGCGCGGCACCCAAGGTGTAAGTGTCCCGAACATAGAGGAATTTGTTGAGCTAAGTAAGGAAATCGGAAGAAAAGATGTTGTCGGCAACCCTGACAACGAGTGGGTAGTTGTTGACGGTTCACCAGCCATTGTGAGAATGAGCCAAGAAGCCGGAATACTTCCCACTAAGAACTTCGAAAGCGGGGCTTTCAAAGACGTAGATAAGATCGACGCAGCCGCGATCAAGAAAGTGCTCGTCCGGAGAAGAGCTTGCTACAGTTGTCCGATGGCATGCGGCAACATTACCCAGTTCAAAGAGGGACCGTGTGCGGGCACTCTGATCGAAGGACCCGACTATGAGACTCTGGCTCTGTCGGGATCCAACTGCCTAATCAGCGACTTGGGAGCCATAGCCAAATTCAACCTATTATGCGACAAACTGGGAATAGACACAATCACTGCTGGAAACACAATCGCCTTCGCAATGGAATGCTACGAAAAAGGACTCATAACCAAAAAAGACACGGGAGGACTCGAATTGACTTTCGGCAACACCAGCGCCTACTTGGAAATGCCCAAGCTAATATCCTTCAGAAAAGGAATCGGAAACCTGCTGGCTGAAGGAGTGCGAGTGGCTTCTCAGAAAATCGGAAAGGGATCAGAATCCTTCGCTGTGCACGCCAAGGGACTAGAATACCCTGCTTATGATCCAAGAGGCTCATTTGGGATGGCTCTTGCCTTCGCCACCTCTGACAGAGGAGCATGCCACCTGAGGGCTTGGCCTGCTGCAAGCGACGCGTTTGGAAAACTAGACCCGTTCACAACTGAGGGAAAAGCTCAGCTGGTCATAGATGACCAGAACAAGTACGCAGCTAAATGGAGCACCATACTCTGCGACTTCTACGCAGTAGGATACGCAAACATGGCCAAGCTATTCTCAGCAGCAACAGGATGGAATACCACTGAGGATGACCTGAAACTCATCGGAGAACGAATCTGGAACCTAATCCGGATGTACAACTTGCGTGAAGGGCTCACACGAAGAGATGACACCATACCTGACCGCATTTCCAAGGACCCGATTGTGGAAGGCAAAGCAAAGGGACACGTAGTGACTCGGGAAGACTTTGAAAAGATGCTTAACGAATATTACCAGTTGAGAGGATGGGACAAAGAGGGTCGTCCCACAAGACAAAAACTGGCACAGCTAGGTCTATCGGCTTAAATCAGCTTCTGCTCCAACACCTTCGCATTTTCTGTGAGGCACAGCATAGGAGTCTGGCTTTTGCTAGACGATCAGTTGATTCAAGAAGCTGTTGCCGAAAAGATTAACTACCAAAAGGAAAGACATTCTGCCCGAGGAGTAGGAGCAATGAGTGCGATTTATGAGAGTGAGAACAAGAGATTTTTGAAGAGAACTAAGAATTCGGAGCGAATCTATAAGGAGAGCGTTGGAGTAACACCTTTCGGCGTTCACAGCAACTACAGGTTTTCGGACCCCTATCCAATCTATTTCAGAAAAGGCAAGGGTAGCTGCGTATGGGATGCCGACGGAAACAACTACACCGACTACAATCTTTCATTCGGTGTCCTAGTAACAGGGCACTCCCATCCAACTCTAGTCAAAGCGATGAAGAAACGGATTGAAAACGGCACAATTTTGGGCTTCGAATTTGAAGACTCACACAAGCTTGCCAAGATAATCTCCGCGCGCTTCGGTGTAGACATGGTAAAGTTCTCGTCCACAGGCGGGGAAGCCACAAACTACGCGATCAGATTCGCGAGACTCTTTACTGGGCGCAAGAAAATCCTGAAATTCGAGGGCTGTTACCATGGCTTCCCAGATGGACTTTTAGTAAGTGTCAAGCCGTCTAAAGCCAAGGCAGGACACCCAAGATTCCCGAATCAAGTTGCTTCTTCACAAGGCATGCTAGAGGAAGTGGTTAGGCACACGCTGATTGCCCCATTCAACGATTTAGAAGCTGTTGAAACCATCATGAAGGCTCATGGCAATGAAGTGGCAGGCATTATTCTCGAACCGATACCGATGAACATGGGCTATGTGTTGCCCAAGCCGGGTTTTCTGCAAGGATTAAGGAAACTTGCCGATGAGTACAATTCGGTTCTGATATTCGACGAGGTTAAAACCTCTGGAAAATTCTATAGAGGAGCCGCTGCACAATTCAAGGTGAAGCCGGATCTTGTTACCATGGCTAAGGCGATAGCTGGGGGTTATCCTCTTTCGTTGGTTGCGGGAAAGAAGGAGATAATGAAGAGCATTGTGCCCGGCGTCGTGTCTCATGCAGGCACGTTTAACTCTAATCCGCTTTGCGTAACAGCTGGCTTGGTCACGCTTTCAGAGATACTCACCGAAGATGCGATGAATAAGGCGACGAAGCTTTCGGAGATGCTGGCGAAAGGCTACATGGACGTCATTGAAGACACAAAAATAGCGGTGATCGTGCAATGGGCTGGCACAAGCGGCACATGTCACTTCACGAAGGCTAAGAAGGTTAAAGATTGGAGGAGCTTCTTGACTACAGACGTGGCAAGATGGTATCTATACCTCATGGTCATGATGAACAGGGGCATAATACCTATGGCTCCAGGACCCGATGAACAATGGACCATCTCGGTTCAGCACACAAAGGAAGACATAGAACGGCACCTAGATGTTTTCAAGCAAGTTGCCGAGTATGTCAGAAAACTGGACATGGACATGCCCATGGTTGAAGCCCTGTAAGATCAGATGATGACCGCCTGAGACAATGAAAAACAATTACGAGACATGTTGCCTCTCTGAAGCATAACGTTTTATCTGAAAGACCTTAATATCATGAGGATTCACAAAGCAAGAAGTGGATCTGATATGCGAGTCTTAGTTGTAGGCGGATACGGTGCTCAAGGCCAAGTGATCTGTAGAGAACTAGTGAAAAATCCCAAAGTGTCAGAAGTCGTATGTGCGGGGCGCAGACTTGAGGAAGCCAAGAAATTCGTAGCGAAGCACAGAAGCAAGAAACTCTCCGCAAGCGCTGTTGACTTAGAAAACATCAGTGAGATAAACGCGGCAGTCAAGAAAACAGACTTGGTCGTTAACGCTGCATCATACATATACAATCTGCGACTCATGAAAGCATGCGCCCAAAACGGAGTGAACTACCAAGACCTAGCCTCCGCATGGTCAATTGAAACAATGGGCAAAACAATGGAAGAAGCCATCGACAAGGAATCGGCACTTGACCAGAAATTCAGAGACGTAGGAGCCGTTGCACTGATCAGCACGGGAGAAGATCCGGGAATAAGCGACGTGATCGCAGGCTACGCAGCTGACAACCTTGACCACATTTACGAAGTGCGCATGAAAGACTGCAGCATGCTAAAAGCAAAAGAGCCAATCTCCACTTGGGCTCCGGATTTATTGTGGAGAGACATGACCAACCAAGCCATAGTTTGGGAAAATGGCAAATACAAAAGAGTTCCACCGTTCAGCGAAGAAGAAATATACACGTTCCCAGATCCACTGGGTCCCCAACCCTGCTACCAGCATCTGCACGAAGAACCCGTGATCATGCCAATGTATCTCAAGGATCTCAGATACGTTGATTTCAAGATGTGCGGTCCAGACATGCCCTTTGCCAAAGCATTGTACGATTTCGGTTTGGCAAAACCTGACCCAGTTGAAGTCAAAGGCACCAAGATCTCGCCACTGGACGTCTTTCTGAAGCTCTCTCCTAGAGCGTTGACGCAAGAGGAAACCCAGAAGAAAATCGCCAACGGAGTACTGCAAGACGAAGTCTGCTGTCTGTCACTGGACGTGAAAGGAGAACGGAAGAAAAAAGCAGTCGAACTCAAATTCTACTCGATACTGACTTTGAAGGAAGCAAACAAGAGGATGCCGGGTGCAACAGCAACATCCTACTTCGTCGGAATCGGCGGAGAAGTCTTCAGTGAACTCCTTGCTGAGAGAAGGATAACCACAAAGGGAGTTGCTCCACCGGAAGCTCTTAGACCAACCGAGAAAGTAGCAGTGATCCAACGGCTTGCCGACAAGGGAATCGCTATACACAAGACAAAACACGTTGTTCTTTAGTCCAGAGAGTAGTTCAATAACCTGAGTGTTCAGCCCGTGCCGTGAGACCTCAAAGCATTCACGGTTTGTAAGGTGATTTGGGCTGGCATCTTCCTTCTTGTCTCCAGTAGTTCTTTGTTGAAATATTCCTGCACGTAGATTTTGAATCGTGGCGTTCCTTTCCACTTTTTCTTGAACTCTTCTAAGCCTGGGCTGCATGACCATCCGACGTCTAGCCATTCGTACCCGTGTTCTTTGGCGTAGACGATTTCCTTCTGCATTATGTAGTCCGCTAATGATGGATAATCAAGATAGAAGCCTAGGGGAGTCGCCATTGTGCTGTCAAGAAAATCTACGACGTCAAATCCAATGAGCACATCGTCCCTTAACACGTTAAAAAGCATGGCTGTGCGGCTGTTTCCAACATAGTTTTGTAGTCTCAGATAGAGCTGGTAGTCCCAAATGTTGTAATTTTTTCTTGATATGTGATAGGCCATTATGTACGAGTGTGCAGGCGTTATCTCCTTGCCCACGCTTAGCGTGTATCCGCGTTTTGTGGCGTTGTTGACGCGGTATCGCAGGCAATCGTAAGCGCCGCCTCGAAGGTTTTCGTCAAAATCGCTGAGTTTGATCTGGTAGTCTTTGTCGGTGAATGCGTTTTCACAGATATAGTCGCCTATCGCTGGAACCAGTTCTTCTGGAGAAGCGGTTCTCACTGCTCTGGGTTTGAATTCTTCTAGTGAAGCTTTTACGCATTGTGTTCGGTCTGTGTGATTGTCTTTGCCGTTGAGTTCGAAAAGCGTCAGCCACATCATTTTGCTCATTGGATCATGATAGACAAGGTAGGCGTCTTCGTAGAGGTAAGCGGTTCCGTAGACTTGTGCGTTAAGTGTGATTATGTGCTCGTCGAAGTATCCGCGTTTTTGGCAGGCAGAAACGTCGTCTTCGGTGAGTCTTTTCACTTCAGCGGGAGCCTCAGATTTTGTAATTTGTGTGTGAGAGATTTCTCTTAAATATTTTATGGTTTGGCTCTAAGGAATTGGAGTTGCTGCAAAAGCGCAACGGATTTTTCTGAGACTTGAGAAAGCTTTTCATTCTCAGACTGCAATTTATTGACTTCTGGTTTGAGAGTTGAAAGAGAAATATGAAGCGTGAAGATTTTCTTAGCAAGCCTGTGCAGCACATCAAGCTTCAGTCTGACATGTCTGTGAACCAGCTTGTTCAGCAGTTCAGTGGCTCGGGTTCTTTCGGAGCGGGCAGACTTGCTGAAGCTTGCGACGTTTTCGAGAAGATGGCACGAGATGAGAAGTGCACTGTATTCTTAGCGTTGGCGGGTGCGATGGTGCCAGCTGGGTTGCGGACTGTGATAGCTGACCTGATGAGAAGGAGGCTTATTGATGCCCTTGTGAGCACGGGCGCCAACATGGTTCATGATCTTATCGAAGCAACTGGGGGGCATCATTATCGAGGGCACTGGTTTGTTGATGATTATCTATTGTACAAGTATCACATCTGTCGGATCTATGATATCTTTGTGCCTGAGGACGACTTTGTGAAGGCAGACCAAGCGCTTGTGTTAATGTTTGATCAGATTGCTAAAGAGACCGGGGGAGAGCCCTTGTCCACGAATGAGCTTATGTGGGAGATTGGAAAAAGACTCAAGGATAAGAATTCGATAGTGCGTTCGGCGTACGAGTCCAAGGTTCCCATTTTTCTTCCAGCCATGCGGGATTCAGAGTTCGCTTACATCCACAGGGTGCACTATAGGAGAAGTGCGCCTGGGAAAGCGTTGATTGTTGACGCGTTTCGCGAGGTACCTGAGCTGTTGGACATAACAGAGCGCTCCAAGAGTTTGGGTATGATTTGCCTCGGCGGGGGCGTGCCTCGTAATTCTGTTCAGCACGCGGCTTTGATGACTGGCATGGGCATGGACTATTCGGTCATTATTACTATGGACAGGCCTGAGCCTGGAGGGTTGTCTGGCTCAACGATTGAGGAGACTGTGAGTTGGGGCAAGGTCAAGCAGAAAGCTAACAAGGTTATGGTGATAAGTGACGCTATGATTGCATTTCCATTGATGACCGCTGCGGTTCTTGAGCGTCTTGGAAAGAACTTTCACAGAAAAGGAAATCCATGATTTGAGGAAGGTGAAAAGCGTGAAGAAGAAATCTGAGCAGACGCGCAAAGTCTGCGGCAATTGTCGCTATCACAACGCGTATGATTATCCCAGTTCAGTGTTTTGCTTCGCTAAATTCGCCAGGCGAGAGAACGCTGTTGTTTCCATCCTCTCTGGCTGCGACGAGTGGGAAGGCAAGCTTCAAGACTGCTATTGTCTTGAGGACCATCTGAAGAAAAGTAAGAAAAGAACTGGCTAAGAACGAAAGTAAGAACAGACAATGGAAAGCAGTGTTCTAAGCTACTGCTTTTTTCCTTCGTCTTCTGGTGGTCTTGGGTTTCTCTTCTGCAATGGTTTCTGCAGGAGTTGGTTCTTCAACTGGAGTTACTGATGGTGTTGGTTCAAGTGGTTCTGCGGGCTGTGGTGGTACTGGTTCTGGCAGTGGCTCTGTAATCGAGACTTCTTCTATCGGTGTTGGAGGCGGTGGAGGGGGTGTCGTTTCCTCGGTGACTGGTGTGGGCTCTTCGACTGGAGTTACTGGAGTGGTTAAAGCTGATGCTGGTGTGGGTTCTTGGGTTGGCGTGATCGCTTTTGGTCTAGCTGAGTAGCCTACCGCAGCAGCTACTACGCCGATTAGTACGAAGACAACTGTTACAGCTATTCCTTGTGCCTCTGACAGAGAATATCCTGGCACTAGGGATGCTGCGAAAACTGCTGCTAGTATGAAGCATATTACTGCGACGGCGTAAAGTCCGTAATCGGATCTCATTTTTCTCTTGTTCTCCTTGACGCCTTAGTTTCATTATACCGATCTTAAATAATTTTCCTACAGCCAAGAGCCTTGTTGGCGGTGGAATTCTCTGTAGAAGCGTGGTCTCACCGCTCGGGCTGGGTTTCCCGAGTTGGAAGGTTTGTATGAAAGAGCTTTTAAACCAGCAAGATGAGCAAGTTATTAGGAGTTGTCTAGAACATGACGACTAAAGAACCTCAAGAAGCAGGGCGCTATCCTCCAATGTGGTTGAGAGAACCAATGCCTCATTTGGGTCACGGAAAGCATCTTTGTCACATGGTCGAGTTTCTGGGTGTTGACATAAAAGAATACAAGCCACTGGTCAAGAACGCCAAGTTCCTATGCAAGAAATGCGGCAGAGTCGCAGCTAAGGAAGAGAATCTCTGCGAGCCTGTCGAGCTTTAAGAGCTATCATTCGCCCTATCCTTTTTTCTTTGGAGAGGTTTTTCTAGTACAGCCTCTGTGAGAATGCATAACCCTTTAACTTGATTGCCAAATGTATTGTGGGTGCTTTTTGATGGGTTTCGTCTTTGAAAGGCTCAAGGAAGGGGATATTGATGCGAGTTTGAAAGTTGTCACGGCGACTTTGGGAAGTCAAGCTAAGGAGTATGCTGAAAGCGCAACTTTGAGGAGAATGATCTTAGGCGAGCAAATCATGACTCTGGTTGCAAAGAAGGAAGAAAGAATCGTTGGTTTGGTGAATGCTCATTTGCTGGGTATTCCGAAGATAATGTTCCTAACAGTGGCTGATGAGAAGAGCGCCAAAGAAGGTCTGGCGGACCTGCTTATCGAAAAGATTGTGGAAGGAATCAAGTCGGCTTTGCCAGCGGCAAAACGAATTCTTCACAATGAGTTTGCTGATAATTTCAGTGCTGTGGGGTTGTATTCAGTCAAGGGCTTTAGAGTTACTGGCTATGTCAAAGACCCAATGACGAATAGAGACGTGCTTTTCATGGAAAAAACCATTCAATAGGTTGTCCTGTCAACTGACGCTTTTGTCTGTCCTTTTGGCCGAAGAGAATTTCATGCAAAGAAATGACCCGAGAACTGTCCCTGCGATCAGAACCGCAAAGATCAGTAGATGATCCGCAAGAGACAAAACATTCGTTCCCAAGAAAAGTTCAAACAGCCCGACAAAAACGTAGACGTGGAAAACAAAGGCGCCTAGTCCTGTTTTCAAGCCGACTTTCAAGTGATTCTGTGTAGCTTTGCGTGAGACCAAATATCCTGATAATGTGGCTCCTGCTACGTACAGTAGTGGTGAGAGTATTGCGAGGCTCTGTGGGTCTGTCTCGGTTAGAGTTGTGATGCCAAGAGTTAACCAGACCAGTGAATTTGCCAGGGCGGCTCCTGCGAAGTAGTCTTCTAGTTTCGGTTCTTTCTCGGCTGTCATATGCGGTCACGTGTGCGAACAACTAATACATTTAAGTCTCTGTTTTAAATGCTATAGTAAAGACCTGACCATGGGTAGACAAGTTGGCGAAACAAAAGGAATCATCTGATCTACGAATCAAGCCTGAAGACATAGACAGCGTTTTGGCAACTGATTGTGGAAGCACCACAAGTAAAGCTCGTTTTTTCAAGAAGGTCAAGGGCGAATATCGATTTGTGGCTAGCGGTGAGGCGCCTACAACCGTTGAGGCTCCCTTTGAAGATGTAACTCTAGGTGTCCGAAACGCCGTACGCGAAGTAGAAGAACTGACTGGGCATAAACTGCTCGGACCACACGGAATAATCTCGCCTTCGAAAGGGCCAAAGGAAGGCGTGGATCTTTACGTGACCACCAGTAGCGCCGGCGGAGGTCTTCAGATGATGGTTGCTGGAGTGGTGAAAACGATGACCGCTGAGAGCGCCGAGCGAGCAGCTTTGGGCGCTGGCGCAATAGTGATGGATGTAATCTCTGTTGATGATGGTCGGCGTCCTTACGAGAAAATTCAGAGAATACGGTATCTTAGACCGGACATGATATTGCTTGCTGGTGGAACAGATGGCGGAACAATAACGCATGTGGTTGAGACCGCTGAACTGGTAGAGGCTGCTAGACCCAAGCCGCGTCTGGGAGCTGGTTTCGAGCTCCCCATTGTATACGCTGGGAATAAGGAAGCGCGCGGGGCTATAACACAGCTTCTCGGTAAGGCTTTTGCTCTGAAGGTCGTGGATAACCTTCGCCCTGTTCTTGAGATGGAAAACACGGAGCCTGCGAGAGATGTGATTCATGAGCTTTTCATGGAGCATGTTATGTCTCATGCGCCTGGGTATGACAAACTGATGAAGTGGACGCCAATTCCGATCATGCCGACCCCTGCTGGCGAAGGAAAGATGTTCAGAACCATTGCAGAGACGTATAACATGAATGTCATTGGGGTCGGTCTTGGCGGAGCAACCACTAATATCTATTCGATCTATGACAAAGTGTTTGTTAGAACTGTAAGTGCGAACTTGGGAATGAGCTACAGCATATGTAACGTGTTGAAGGAAGCTGGGACAGAGAATATTACGCGTTGGCTGCCCTTTGACATGAAGGAGGAGGAACTTCGCAACAGGCTCTATAACAAGATGATTCGCCCGACCACAATTCCTCAGACCATAGAGGATATGGTGGTAGAGCATGCTGTAGCAAGGGAAGCCTTGCGTTTGGGCTTTGCGCATCACAAGTCATTGGCAAGACCTCTTCGAGGAGTACAGAGAGGGCGCACTATAGCTGATGTTTTTGAACAGAAAACCTTCGAAGAAACATACATTGATATGTTGAATGTTGATTTCTTGGCGGGAACAGGCGGGCTTCTGTCTCATGCGCCGAGGAGAGCTCAGTCTGCTCTTATGCTGATCGACGCTTTTCAGCCTGAAGGCA
>Ga0224495_10003036_pt1 | contig 10539 bp, 7 predicted proteins | sample SF_Jul11_sed_USG_FD_168128 | JGI IMG/M metagenome (GOLD analysis project Ga0224495, IMG submission 168128) | Sediment microbial communities from San Francisco Bay, California, United States - SF_Jul11_sed_USGS_4_1 | ecosystem: Environmental > Aquatic > Marine > Sediment | place: USA: California...
AACACGGGAGCCGCGGGAGGACATCCTGGTGGGAGATGGAATGATTATCTTCCTGCCTGCGATCAGGCCTCTGGGGCTGATCCCGTTGACACTCATCAACTCCTTGACGCCAATACCATAGGCCGAAGCGATACCGCTGGGAGTCTCTCCCCGGCGGACCAGGTGAGCTATCTCCACCTCCTCAAGCGCGCTGTCGACAGCGGGGGCTGGATAGGACCTTTCCAGCGAAGCCATTACCAACCCGCTTTTGCCCTCGGGTATTTTTATCCTGTATCCCTTTGGGATGTCATAGCGGCCACGCCATACAGCGTCCGACAATGCCTTGTTCAAAGGCTCCAGCTCCCGGCCATCCACTCCGGAAATCTTTGCCAGTTCCCTTGCGGAGATGGATCGGGCAAGGGTGATTTCGTCAAACCGTGACGCCGGCATGAAATCTACCGGGCCAAAATATTTTTCATAATTTCTGGAGACCTCCAGCGCCGCCAGAAACTCCGCATAGAAATTCTTCGAGGCAAAGCCGAAAGCCTTGCTCTGGTAGCTGTCGATAATCTCCACCAGGTCCGCGCCGTGCCTTGTCACGGCCCTGCTCATGCCATTTAGCCCATGGTTGTAGGCGATCACCGCCAGGGGCCAGTAACCCAGGGTTTCATAATTTATCTTGAGAAGCCGCGCGGCGGCGTGGGTGGATATCAACGGATCCCGCCGCTCATCGGCAACGGAATCGATCCTCATAAACCTCTTGCCGGTGCCCCGGGTGAACTGCCATATACCTGCGGCCCCCACCTTGGAATAGGCAGCGTAGTTGAAGGAGGACTCCACATGCGGCAGAGCGGTAAGCTCCACGGGAAGCCCATACTGGCGGAATACCTGGCGCATATGGCCGCTATACATGCCGGACCGGCGCAACCCTTCTAAAAACCGGTCGGCCTGTCCGCGCTGAGACCGGACTCCGTTGGCCAACTCCAGATAATATGAGCTGTTCTTCGGACGGAACGGGAGGGCGTTAGCAATCCTGGCCTCTTCGGCGGTGGAGGCGGCGCCCCGGTTCTTATATAGATTCCTCAAAATTCCGGCGATATGCTTGCGCCGGTTGGAAGTGTATTTTTCCGCCACCTTGGAGTTGGGATTGACCCCAGGCAAAGCCTCATCGACATTGACCACTTCGTACACCACACTCAGGTTGTTCTTGTCGTGAATCAACCATTGGCTGGTGCTGTAACGCGAATAGACATCGATCCAGAAATCCACATTGGGCGCCAGGCTGGCTGGCAATGGAAAGTTAGGACCGAAATAAAGCCGGGACACCGGGGAGGCGCCGGCGGAGCCTATAGCGCTGTCGAAAGGAGAAACACCTTCGCCGGAGGAATCCACGCCGCCGGCGGCAGGATCATCACCAACCAACCGGGAGGCGTTGGCCTGGACGCCACTGCAAATTACCGTGGCAAGAATAAATATGATAAACAGTGATTTGTTAAATATAGTCACTGAGATATTCCGAAATAATTGTTAAAGGACTGTATCACAATATCGCCTAATTTTCAATACCTTACCTTTGAAAAAATCTGGCCCGCCCTATACTGGGAACTTTTTGCGGATAGCTGGTGTCTTAATATGCAAAGAGAACAGGATGAAAGTGAAAAACGCGGATACAATAAAGCCGGTACAGCGACTGCATATGATGGAAAATAGGGCGGTTGCGGCCAGGGAGATGTCTTCGCGCATGAATGACGAATCTGAACATATAGAGAAAGCCAGGCTCGGCGATGTTGAATCGTTCGAGTGGTTGTATGAAAGGCACAAGAGTTTTGTCTGGAATGTCGCCTTCCGCATGACTTACCAGCGACAGAGCGCCGAGGATCTGGCTCAGGAGGTGTTCCTGACCGCTTGGCGAAAGCTGCCGGACTTCAAGGGAACCGCGGCGTTTTCCACCTGGTTGTACAGGATAACGGTGAACACCACGTTGAACTGGCGGCGGGACTCGATGCGATGGGCCAGCCTGCGGGAGGATAAATCGTGGGAAACGGAATTCCACTACGGCGATAACAATCCGGAACGGGCGCTGATGGCCCTGGAGGCCGAAAGAGCCTTGCACAAGCTGCTGGGCCAACTGGAAAAGGATCGAAGGCTGGCCTTCATCCTTCGAGAGTTGGAGGGCCTAAGTTATGAAGAGATCGCCGCCTCCACCGGATGGGCCATTGGCACTGTCCGGTCGCGCCTGGCCAGGGCGCGACAGGAGCTTTCCCGGCTGGCGGAGAATATGGAGAAATAATAATGAAACTAGATGATATGTTGCGCAACGTGAAAAGATTTGACCCTCCCGAGACCCTTCGGGAGCGAGTGATGGCCCAGGCCAGGGCGCATCGGTCGGAACAAGCCAGTTGGCTCGCGGCCATAGGAAGGCTGAAGAGCAGGCCGGCCTTCAGGGCCACTGTGGCCCTGGGCGCCTGCGCGGCGGCTCTGCTGCTGCTGGTGGATAGCGGACGATTTAAATTCGCCGTCCCGGCGCCGTCGACCACTGACGCCTCATATCATCTGGCTTATAACGAAATGGACCTGTTCCTGGAGCAGACTCTGGGAATGGTTTATGAATTCAAATCCATGGAAAGCTCGGCCGAGTATCAAGTGGACGAGGATGCGGCAAGATTTATCAACAACCAGATAGAAAAGATCTATCGGATCAATGGAGGCAACAATGCGTAACGTGATAATTGTGGCGGTGGTCTTTGCTTTGGCCATGCCCATGGCTGCCCTGGCCCAGGGCTTTGGCGGAGGCCCCAGAGGAGGAGAAGGCGGGCCCTCGATGAGAGGCCCAGGTGGGCCTGGAGGCAAAGGGCCCAGGATGGCGGAGGAACTCGGGCTTACCGAGGAGCAGATGAGCAAAATGCGGGATATCCATTCCAAAAACCGCAAAACGATGATCGATCAGAAAGCCACAATCCAAAAAGCGATGCTGGACCTGACCGATGAGCTGCAGAAGGAGAAACCAGACAAAGCCGCCGTGGAGAAGTCCATCGAACAGATCGTCAAAACCAAGGCGGATATTGAACGGGCCAAGCTCAACTCCATGGTGGAGTTGTCCGCCCTGTTGACGCCGGAGCAGAAGAAGAAAGCGGCGGAAAAGATGGTCAACTCCCAACTCATGGGAGGTATGGGTGGCGGAATGGGCCCCAGAGGCGGTGGTGGCCCGGGCGGCCCGGGCGGCCCGGGCTTCATGGGCCAGGATACACCGGAGTAGTAGAACTAAACAGCCATCAGACGAAAGGCCGGCCATGCCATGGCCGGCCTTTTCATTATCACGAGCCAGGCTCGACGCTTAAAAATCTTTCAGATCATCTTCCAGAGGTATGGCGCTTTCGGCGTCGGAGCGGCGCGCCTGCTTGCGCGCCGCGGGCATGGCCGGGGCCTTGCGCAGGGGCGCCCGCTGGACGGGCTTTGGGTGGAGCAGTTTCACCGGAGCATGCCTCTCGGTTCGTCGAATCTTTCCATCCGAAGCCCCCTCCACCAGCGCCATCAGCTCGCTCACCATATCCTTGAGCCTGTCCGCCTGGGCGTTTAGCTGTTGGGACGCGGCGGCGGTCTCCTCGGCGTTGGCCGCGTTCTGTTGTGTCACCTTGTCCATCTGGCTCACCGCCGAGTTCACCTGGTCCACGCCCTGGGCCTGCTCGTTGGAGGCCCCGGCGATCTCTGTCACAAGATCGGTGGCCTTTTTCACGCTATCGACTATGGAGGAAAGGACCACACCGGATTTGTTGGCCATTTCGCTCCCTTCCGCCGCTTTTTTAACCGCGTCCTCAATCAGGCTGGAGGTGTCCTTGGCGGCGGCCGCCGAGCGCTGGGCCAGGTTTCGCACTTCCTCGGCCACCACGGCAAAGCCCTTACCATGCTCCCCTGCCCTGGCCGCTTCCACGGCGGCGTTGAGGGCCAACAGGTTGGTCTGGAAAGCGATCTCCTCGATCACTTTTATTATCTTGCTGATCTCCTGGGAGGATTTGTTGATTCCGGCCATCGACTGGATCATGCCGGACATGGTTTGGCTGCCACGCTCTGCTTCAGACCTGCTATTGCCGGCCAGAGTGGAAGCCTGGGCGGCGTTGTCGGCGTTTCTGCGCGCCATGGCCGCCACCTGCTCCAGGGCCGAGGATGTCTCCTCCAGCGAACTGGCCTGCTCCGTGGATCCCTCCGCCAGAGACTGGCTGGAAGTGGAAATCTGCCCTGCTGCGGAGGCCACCTGGTCCGAGCTTTCGTTTAGCCCATTTATTATCCTGCTCACCGGCACGGTGATGGCGTTGGTTATGAAGAAAGCGATCACGGCGCCTAAAACGGCAGTTATGATCAGCCCCACCACCATCATCCAGGCGGTGGAAGAAAGCGACTTTACCGCCTCATCGGAGATCCTGATCGTATCCTCTATCCCGGCGTTGGCCACCTGCATGGCCCTGTCCATGACTATATCCGCCGCCACTTGTCGTTTGGCGCCCAGTTCCTCCAGGATGCCCATGGTGGCGACCACATCCAGCATCTCCTTTTTGTAACCCGCCGCCGCCTGACGGATATTTTCCAGTTGCTCAAGGTTTAACTGCTGGGTCGTTATAGACTTGACGTCATCGATCTTCCTTTCGATTTCAGAGAATTTATTAAGAACATCCTGCAGGGTTCTTACATTGCGCTCCGTCTGCGCTTTCCAGGTGGCCACGCGGATGTTGTTGCCCAGGTCGATGATGTCATTGATGGTCTTCGTCTTGTTATATCGGGCCTGCAGTTTCTCCGCCTCGGCGTGGGATGAGAACTCCTCGCTCAGCTTGCCCTCCTGGTCACTCAGATATGAGTAGGCCGCATCCATGAACAGCTTGGCGTCATTGTTCATATCCTCCCGATGGGAGTCCATCTCGTTTTCTTCCTTGATGGTCTGCTCCATGTACTTTTCATAGTCATCCATGGCCTTTTCCAGGTCACCGCTGGCGGCCCTCAATTTTTGCAACCCCGTGGACTTCGACGCCAAATCCTGCGCCGCCTTTATGTTCTTTTTCGTTTCCGCCAGATTGGCCTTCAGCGGCTCAAGATACTTGTCATCCCCCGTGAAAGCAAAACTTCTGGCATAGATGACTGTATTCAGTATCGAGCTTTCGATATCGCTGGCCACCGCCATTTCGGGCACGTATTCATGGGCCAGCGTCTTGGCGGATTTTTCCACGCTACGCATCTGCACGATTGAAAAAATTCCCATCAGCACAAAGATGAATAGAATGATGGCGAATCCGGCGCCTATTTTCCAGCCTAGCTTAAGGTTTGAAAAGATCATATTGGTCATCTCTAATGTTATTGAAATTGGTTTTATTATATCCTTAGTTTGCTTCTCAAACGTTTGGAAAATAAAGCTGGAAAACGATTATCGATGTCACATACTGTGCAATTATGACATTAGGATTGAACCAGTTGGTCTATGCTGGAGAAGCAGAATGAAAAACAAGCCGCTCTCCATTAAACCTATCTCTTTGTTTTTCCTGGCGATGTTAACTTTTTGGGATCGAATACCAGGTCCAGCTGCGACTGGGTCATCAATCCCTCCTCCAGGACCACCTCGGGCACGGTCTTGCCTTCACGCACCGCCTTCTTGGCCACTTCCGAGGCCTTGGCGTAGCCAATATACGGATTCAGGAATGTGGCCAGGCTCGGGCTGCGCAGCGCGTAGCGGCGGCATACCAGCTCATTCACCGTCAAACCGGCCAGGCATTTTGCGTCCAGCGCCACGATGCCATTGGCCAATATCGACAGCGACTCCAGTAATGCCCAGCCGGTCACCGGCATGGTCACGTTCAGCTCCAGCTGGGCCGATTGCGCGGCCATGAATATCGTCTGGTGGTTGCCGAACACCTTTAGGCACACCATGTTCACCGCCTCGCATACGCTGGGATTCACCTTGCCCGGCATGATGGAGGAGCCAGGCTCCACCGCCGGCAGGTTCACCTCGTTGAATCCGGTCATCGGCCCGGAGGCCATCAGCCGAAGGTCGTTGCATATGCGTTGAGTATCCACCGCCAACGACGAAATGGCCGCGCTCATCGCCGCCAGATCGTTGGTGCTGTGCACCGCTTCTATATCGTGTCCGGCTGGTTTGAACTTGCCCCTGGTTATCCTGTTCAAATGCCCTATGACAAGCTTGCGGAACCTGGGATGATTGTTGATCCCGGTCCCCACGGCGTTCCCGCCCACCGCAAGCTCCAAAAACCGTGGCAGCCCCTGGCGGATGCGCTCCTCCCCTTTGGCGATGGCATAGGCCCAAGCGCCGAACACCTGGCCCATACGCACCGGAACCGCGTCCTGCAGATGGGTCCTGCCGGACTTGATTACCCTGTCGTACTGTTTTTCCTTTCGCCGCAGGGTCTTGATGAGACCAGATGCGGCTTCCATCAGCCTGGCCGCCATGGGCGCCGCGGCAACTTTTATTGAGGATGGGAAGACGTCATTGGTGGACTGGCCCATGTTCACGTGGTCGTTGGGATGGACCAATCTCTTTTCCCCTCTTCTTCCTCCCATCGCCTCTTCCGCCAGGTTGGCGATCACTTCGTTAACGTTCATGTTGTGGGATGTGCCAGAGCCGGAAGAGAAGATATCCACCAGAAACTGGTCAGGATATTTTCCTTCGGCCACAGCGGCGGCCGCCTGGACAATCTTTCCGCCCGCTGCTTTTTCCAGAAGCCCCAGCTCCATGTTCGCCATAGCGCAAGCTTGCTTGATCCTGGCGATGGCGGCCACCTGGGCCGCGGGCAGCCGGAAGCCGCTGATGGGAAAATTGGCGATGGACCTGGTGGTGTTGATCCCGTAGAGGGCGTCTGCAGGCACATCCAGCTCACCCAGGGAATCTTTCTCTTTTCTGCTTTTCATTTTTCATGTCCCATAAATATCTGTCAATCAACAGCCCGATAATGTAAACTGCCACATTATGGGGCAGAAATATTTTCTTCACCGGATTCCCGGGAATATTTTTTCCAGGCCTGGCGCCTTTGGCCGCATAGCTCGATCACCTGATGTAATTTAAAGCATATACTAGCACTTTATGAACTCAATGGAAGCCGCCACCGGGGCGCAAATCTATAAAAAAATAGTCTCGAATGTGGAGACAGTCATGCGCGGCCAATCAGTGGCGTTGCGCAAGATGATGCTGGCGCTGGCCAGCGGCGGCCATGTGCTGCTCGAGGACGCTCCCGGCACCGGCAAAACCACCCTGGCAAAGGCCCTGGCCCTCTCCATAGACTCCAAGTTCAAAAGGATCCAGTTCACGCCGGATCTGCTTCCGTCGGACATCATCGGCGTCTCCATATACAACCAGAAAGATGGGATGTTTCATTTCCACGAAGGGCCGATTTTCGGCAACATAGTGCTGGCCGACGAGATAAACCGCGCATCGCCCAGAACCCAGTCCGCCCTGCTGGAGGCCATGGGCGAGGGCCAGGTGAGCGTGGATGGCAGGCTGCATAAGCTGGAAGAGCTTTTTTTCGTCATCGCCACCCAGAACCCGGTGGAATCCAGCGGTACATACCCGCTGCCCGAGGCGCAGATGGATCGGTTCGCCTTCAACTTCGGCCTGGGATATGTTGCCGCAGACGTGGAAGTGGAAATATTGTCCGACCAGTCTATGGGGCATCCGCTGGATAAAATCCAGAAATGCGTGGACAAAGAGGATGTGATGGCCTTGCGCCGCCTGGCCTGCGATATCCGCATGAGCCAGGAGGTGAAAAGATATATCGTGGACCTGGTGGCCGCCACCCGCAACGCCCCCGGCGTCCGCCTGGGCGCCAGCCCCAGGGCTTCACTGGCGATGATGAAGGCCGCAAGGGCTATGGCGCTTTTTGAGGGGGAGGAGTTTGTCACCCCGGATCACGTGCGGGAGATCGCCGACACTATCATTTCGCACAGGATATTGCTGGATCCGCAATCCCGCTTCTCTGGCGTAACGGCCCGCTCTGTCATGGAGAAGATACTTAAACAGGTCCCGGTCCCCGCTTAGGGCGGGATTAATGGTGGCGCGATGTTAAGACTCCAGCGCTGGATCCACAGATCATACATGGCCGCCAGCTCGGCGCAACGCTGGTTCTTCCGCAAGCTTACTACGCCGGGGCTCCTGGTGGTGGGCAGCATCGTGGTGGCCTCCGGGTTGGGGATGGATACAAACCAGACCATGGCCTATCAGGGCTTCACTTTTCTGATGGCTCTGTTCATCACGTCGATATTTTCCAGCCTTTTTCTTGGCGCCAGGTTCACTATACGCCGCGCCCTTCCCCCTACGGCCACAGTGGGTGTGCCCTTCAAATATACGGTGGAAATCACCAACCAGACCGGCAGACCCGTTGATGGCGCCCTTTATAAGGAAAATCTGAAAGACCCCCGGCCGACGGTGGAAGAGTTCTGCTCCATGAAAGTAGCCAAGGAGAGGCGGATTAACGCCTGGGACAGGTTCGTGGGCCCCCTGCGTTGGAGGGAAATCATATCCCACCGCCTTCCCATCGAGGCCAAGGAGCAGTCCATTCCCTTTCTGCAGGAAGGGCAGATGGTTCGGCTGGAGATCGAGACCACTCCCAGCGTCCGGGGGTATATGCGGCTGGATGGCGCCACCATCGGCGTGCCGGACCCCTTCGGGCTGGTGAAAGCCCTGTGCGATATCCCCGCCGCCCAGGCCATCCCGGTTTTTCCACGGCGGTTCAAGACCCGCCCCCTGTCGCTGCCAGGCCGCAGAAAATACAACCAGGGTGGCGTGGCCCTGGCATCCAATGTGGGAGACTCGGAGGAGTTTGTGGGCCTGCGGGACTATCGGCCTGGCGACCCCCTGAAACATATCCACTGGCGCAGTTGGGCCCGCACCGGGTTTCCTGTGGTGAAGGAGTTTCAGGAGGAGTTTTATTCCCGCCACGCGCTCATGCTGGACACTTTCATCGGCGAGGACATAAACGACTTGTTCGAGGAGGCTGTCAGCCTGGCCGCCTCCTTTGTCTCCAACTGGCAGACCCAGGACGCGCTGCTGGACCTGATGTTCGTCGGCGAGGAGGCTTACCTCTTCACCTCCGGCAGGAGCCTGGGGGCCACCAGAAGCATGCTGGAGGTGCTGGCCTCGGTGACACCATGCCGAAACCGGGAGTTCGCAGCCCTGGCCGGAACGGTGATGGACCGTCTCCATCTGCTCAGCGGAGTGGTGTGCGTTTTCCTGGACTGGGATGAAGAACGCCAGAAGTTCATCAGCGGGCTTCATTCGCTTCATATGCCGGCCAAGGTGTTCGTGCTTATGGAAAAAATACCCGCCGAGGGAGTTGATCCTGGGCCGATGAAGGGCATGCCTAACATGTTCCATGTATTGCAGATGGGCAGGATCGAGGAGGATATGGCCAAGCTATGAAAACGCCTCCATTTCTCTTGGGCGCCACTGCCCTCTTCTGGGGCTGGCAGGCCGAGCTCTATCCACCCGCCATCATTTGCGCCCTGGTGATGGAAGCCAGCGCCCTGACAAAAACCCGGCTTGCGTTTGAATTGCGCGAATACAAGATGATCTGGAATCTGTCGGTCCTTATTCTTTTCGCCGCCCTGGCCTATTTGCTCTCCACGGAGAGCCCCCCTGAAGCGTTCTTAACATTGGCAAAATGGCTTCCTTTGATATTTCTGCCTATCGCCGCAGCCCAGGCCCATGGCGCGGCGGATCGGGTGCCGCTGGCGGCCCTTTCTTGGGTGTTCCGCGGCTCCGGCAGCAATCTGAACCTGACATACCCTTATTTTGTGATGCTAATGGCTTCAGCCAGCGCGGCCAACGTCCGTTCATTGGGGTTTTACGCTTTCCTTGGCGTTTTTTCCTTCTGGGCATTATGGAGCATTAGGCCCAGAAGCTACTCGGTCTATACTTGGGTCATTTCATTTGCCCTGGTATTGCTCACAGGATACGCCGGAGCGGTGGGATTGAACCGTTTGCAGGCGATTGTGGAAAACAGCCTGGTCAACCTGTACGCCAAGATGTTTTTGAACCAGCCTGATCCTTTCACCACAAACACCTCCATCGGCGAGGTGGGATCGTTGAAAACCTCCGGGGCCATACAGTTACGCGTGCAGACCTCCAACGGCTATACCACGCCTATTTACCTGGCCCTGGCCGGGTATAACACATATAAGTCCGGCTCCTGGTTCGCGATGAAATCGCCACTTGTGTCCAAAACCTCCGAGCCAAGCGGATTGGCCTGGAAACTGGCGGAAGCGGCCGGAGAAGAGTCTTACATTGCGGTCTCCATGTATCTGTACGGTGGAACTGGATTGATACCGGCGCCTGTGAACGCGCACAAGCTGGAGCGGTTGCCCGCCCACAAGATGTATGTAAACAGCCTGGGTGTGATAAAAGCCGGCGGCACACCCGATTTTTTCCGTTACCTGATAAGCTCCAACCCGCAGGCGGCCCGCATATCGGCCCCGGATGAGAACGACCTGAAAGTGCCCCTGGAGGAGGAGGCCGTCATCAGCCGGGCGGCGGCGCAGATCGGGATAATCGGCAAGGAAGACAAGGCGGTCGTG
>Ga0224495_10003037_pt1 | contig 10534 bp, 1 predicted proteins | sample SF_Jul11_sed_USG_FD_168128 | JGI IMG/M metagenome (GOLD analysis project Ga0224495, IMG submission 168128) | Sediment microbial communities from San Francisco Bay, California, United States - SF_Jul11_sed_USGS_4_1 | ecosystem: Environmental > Aquatic > Marine > Sediment | place: USA: California...
CGCTTGGCGGATTGACAGCCGGCATAACGCTGCCCATGGACTACTCAGGCCGGAACTCCGACAAGAGGTATGTCTGGGTAAACGTGAACTACAATGACGGCACTAACAACGTGGGCAAGATATTCCGCGTGAAGAACAGGGCCGTCCTGGAAATCAACCAGCAGATAGACGGCACGCCCTGGCTGACCAACGTCGATTACCAGGGCTATATAGCTGAAGGCAAGGCCATAGCCGGCGTGCTGGGCGACGGAGATGGCGGCGATGCAGCGCCGTGCGCTGGCGTCGACGTCTACCGCAACACCCAGATCACCAACATGGACATCTGCTGCCTGCCCTGGGAAGAGGCCTGCAAGCCGCCCACGGGCGAGTGGGCTATGGAAGTTGCCTATGTAAGCGCCGACAAGGCTTACGCGGTCGCCCTGGATTCCCTGGATGGACCAGAGCCGTCCTCCGCTTATGACGAGGGCGCCTGGTCGGTAAGCTTTGACGACGGCGACACCTGGAACCAGCTCAGCCTGGTTGACACCTTCATTGAATACTTCTCCGACTTTGCCGTGTCACCTGACTGCAACAAGTACTGGGTGGTCAGTGTGAACGATGAGTCGGAGGGTTCCTACTGCGACAGCGTCTGGCTGTACGGCGACGAGCTTCCCGAAGAGGGATACAGCGAGTACAGCGACCACTGGATCCGGGTCTGGTGCGGCTTGCTCGAGGGCACCAGCTGGTTCTGGGAACGTGACTGGGACGCCGGCGATGAAGCCGGAATGCTCAGGTTGAACCCCCAGGAAACGACCGGCGATACCATCTATCTCTTTGACTATGGAACCGATAATGTCTACTGGAACGAGCTGGAAGGCCTGGCTTGCTGGGACTTCGGCAGCGCCCCTGTAGACGACATCGTTGACCTGGCATTGATTGACAAGGAGACCATAATTGCCCTGGATCGCAATGGCAATGTCGCCATGTCCGATGATTTTGCTGTCGGCTGGCATGAAGAAGTTGACAGCGAGGTCGAATACGGATACAGCATCGCCATCTGGGGCAACAACGCAACCCATGTACTTGTCGGCGGCGAGGACGGTGAGGTTTCTTATTCCGACGACGGCGGTGAGACATTCACCGCGTTGGAGGATGTCGCCACCGATGGCTGGGTTACAGTGGCCTTCGACACCTACTTCGACACCAACGACGTGATCTATGCTGCCGTAGGCTACGCTGGGAGCGACCCGGGTACTGCCACCTGGGTTTACGATGACGCCCGGAACGGTATTTACCGCTGGGTCATCGGCGAAAGCGAAGATTGGACGGACCTCAAGGCCGAGCCCTTGGAGTCCCAACTCAATCCTGCCGCTGACAACTTAAACTTCGTCGACGAGTACGTAGAGGTGAGTTTCACCGGCCTGGTCCTGGATAGATCGGGCAATCCCTTCACCAGCCCCGAGAACGGCGGCGTTATCTACGCCAGCTATGTCGGCTCCGTAACCTTAAACGTGACAGACTGGTATTTCACCGGCGTGGCCCGCTCTCTGGAGCGCACGGTTGAAATATGCACGACCTGTCTTACCTGGGACTTCCTGTGGGAAGGGCTCACCTTTGACGTAGAGGCCTTCGACGCGTATCCTGACGCACTGAAGATCTGCGGCTGCCTGGACCCAACCAGCAACACCAAGCTGTTTGCCATTGACGCCTGGTGGGACTACGACATGGTGGACAACGAATCCGGCAGCGTCTGGACGTTTGAGGACTGCTATGCCAAGAAGGCTCCCGAGACGTCATATCCCGCCGACGGCGCGGTTATCCCCGCCGACCCCTGCTCCTGCTACAGCGCGCCATTTACCCTGCTGTGGGACCCCCTGTGCGACGCCTGCTACTATGAAATACAGTTCGCACTGGACGAGGACTTCACCATGCTAGTAGGGGTGAATGGAATGACTCCTGAGGAGTTGAGATACCAGGTCACAGGTGACGTACCCGCCTTCTCCATAATGGGAGGAGAAGCCGGAGGACTTTCCTGTGAAACTACCTACTACTGGAGAGTGAGGGCCTCCAAGGCCGTCACCGGTCAGGCAATCCACAGCTGGTGGTCTGATGGAAGCTTCACCATTGCCCCCAGTATACAGGCCGCACAGATCGACCTTGTGTCCCCTGCGCCCGGAGCACTGAACGTGCCTCCCAAGAACCCGGGCTTCAGCTGGGACCTGCTGGCCGATGCCGATGCGTTCGACTGGGTGCTCTCCAAGAACGCTGACCTGTCTGCCCCCATTTCCACCAAGACCGGGCTGGCGGACAGCGCCACCACCTACAGCGGAACCCTGGACTATGGCACCACCTACTACTGGCAGGTGACCGCCTACAAGGAGGGCTCTGCCATAAGTAACAGCGCCATAGGCACTTTCACCACTGCACCAACCGGCGCCTTCTGTTGTCCAATCGACGGCCTGTGCTTTGAAACCCAGGCCGCTCTTCAAGCGCACAACGCCGACGCGCACCCCGCCGTGCCCGCGACTCCGGTCTGGGTATGGGTGGTTATCGCCATCGGCGCTGTCCTGGTGATTGTGGTCATAGTGCTCATCTTCAGGACCCGCCGCGTGTGATAACCCTATCCTGATTTCCCGAAAGGGGGCGACTCCAGGTCGCCCCCTTTCTTTTTCCAGAATCCTTCCCTACGGAAAGCTACCTCCTTTTCAAGATAAGCGGGATGCGGGTCTAGCTATTGACAACACAGACATAATAGTTTTAAGGTATTACAAACCCCTGAGACGCGGCAAGTGTTGTTTGTCTTGAGTTGAGAATAGAGCGGAACGTTAGCAACTGAATATTGTGCAACATAAACAATAACTGAAAGGAGGTGATGCCCGTGGCAAAGTCCCGAAGCGAATCGCTATTGTGCGAAGCGGAGGGGAAGAGAACAGCGCCCGGCCCGGGCAAGGATGCCCTGCCGTACTTCCTCGCCCTTTAGGGAAGAGGACTAAGTTGAGGGTGAATGGGCAGCCTGAAATGAGGCAGGCTTAGAACCAGGTTTGCTGAATAAAATGTTTCCAATGGCTCGAGCCTCGAGAAGTCGACCTCGGGCGGAATGTGAAGATAGGCTGGATACCTATAAAGGAGGAAACAAATGACCAAGGAAAGAGCGTGGCCAGCCAGGGCGATGTATATACTCATCGCCGCGGCGCTGGCCATTAGCTTGATACTGACCGGGGCAATCAGCCAGAAGGTGAGTGCCGACCCCGGTATGAGCGAATGGACGCGGGTCGATACTCCGACTACCGACGACTTTCTGTTGACGCCCGGCTCCGATATCATCGATTACGCCGTGGCTGACGGCGGAGAGGTGGCCTACGCCATCGTGTATCAGGGAATGAAAAGGCAGAACGGGGACGGGGGCCCGTGGCACCTTCTGAAGTCCGAGGACGGAGCCGCCACCTGGACCGACATCACCGACGCCATAGAGGACGAAGCCGGTACTGTCACCTTCAGCCTGCTGAAGGTGGCCACGGACGGCGTGGACGGTGACTTCGTGGCTGTCGCCCTCGACATACCTGCGAACAGCGTGCATGTGTACATCTCCGATGACGGCGGCGGTACTTTCGAGGACACCGGCGCCTGCCCTTTCGCGTTTATGGCCTATGAACTCGAAGTGTCCCCCGAGGTGGCCGGCGAGCGTAACCTGGCCATCGGCGGCGCTGCTGCGGGCAGCGCCGTGCTTCGCCGCTCCACGGCTACCGGCGATTCAGCCAGTTCCTGGGAGGATGCCACGACGTATGGCACTGACTGGGAGGCTGCTGAGGCCGTTGTTGACATCAAGTTCGCCCCCAGCTGGGCGGCGGACTGGACCGTCCTGGTTGCCACTGTTTACGGCCCAGTTCTCTACCTGCAGCACGGTACCTGGGGAACCAGCGAGGGCTGGAACAAAGAGTCAAGTCTGGCCATCGATGCTGTGCCTGTAGTGGGTCCCGCGAACGTCCCAACGATAAACGACATCCCATTTGAGATGCTGGGCGGATTAACAGCCGGCATAACGCTGCCCATGGACTACTCGGGCCGCAACGCCGACAAGAGGTATGCCTGGGTAAACGTGAACTACGTAGCGGGTGGTACCAATCGCGTAGGCAAGATATTCCGGGTGAAGAACAAGTCCGTCATGGAAGTCAACCAGCAGATAGACGGCACACCCTGGCTGACCAATGTCCATTACCTGGGCTACATAGCCGAAGGTAAGGCCATAGCCGGCCTGCTGGGCGACGGGGATGGCCGAGATGCACTGTGCTGCGAGGGCGTCGACGTCTACCGCAACACCCAGATCACCAATATGGACATCTGCTGCCTGCCCTGGGAAGAGGCGTGCAAGCCGCCCACGGGCAGATATGCCATGGAGGTTGCCTATGTAAGTGCCGACAAGGGTTATGCCGTCGCCCTGAACCCCAGGTTTGCACCACCCGACGGGCAGACCCCCTATGACGAGGGCGCCTGGTCGGTAAGCTTCGACGACGGCGACACCTGGAACCAGCTCAGCCTGGTCGACACCTTCATTCACTACTTCTCTGACTTTGCCGTGTCGCCCGACTGCAACAAGAACTTTCTGGTCAGCGTTAACATGTACATGAACAACCGGGATGGGCAAGAGTGCCAATGTGACAGCGTCTGGCTCTATGCCGACGACCTTCCCGAAGAGGGATACAGCGAGTACAGCGACCACTGGATCCGGGTCTGGTGCGGCTTGCTCGAGGGCACCACCTGGTTCTGGGGAGGTAGCCGGGACGCCGACGCGGAAGCCGGAATGCTGAGGTTAAATCCCCAGGAAACGACCGGCGACACCGTCTATCTCTTCGACTATGGGACCGATAATGTCTACTGGAACGAGCTGGAAGGCCTGGCTTGCTGGGAATCCGGCAGTGCCTCGGTAGACGACATCGTTGACCTGGCAGTGATTGACAAGGAGACCATAATTGCCCTGGATCGCAATGGCGAGGTCGCCATGTCCGATGATTTTGCTGTCGGCTGGCATGAAGAAGTCGACAGCGAGGTCGAATACGGATACAGCATCGCCGTTTGGGGCAACAACGCAACCCATGTCCTTGTCGGCGGCGAGGACGGTGAGGTTTCTTATTCCGACGACGGCGGTGAGACATTCACCGAGTTGGAGGATGTCGCCACCGATGGCTGGGTTACAGTGGCCTTCGACACCTACTTCGGCACCAACGACGTGATCTATGCTGCCGTAGGCTACGCTGGGAGCGACCCGGCTAGTCTCACCTGGGTTTTCGATGACGCTCGGAACGGTATTTACCGCTGGGTCATCGGCGAAAGCGAAGATTGGACGGACCTCAAGGCCGAGCCCTTGGAGTCCCAACTCAATCCTGCCGCTGACAACCTAGACTTAGTCGACGAATACGTAGAGGTGAGTTTCACCGGCCTGGTCCTGGATAGACCGGGCAATCCCTTCACCAGCCCAGAGAACGGCGGCGTTATCTACGCCAGCTATGTCGGCTCCGTAACCTTAAACATGACACCCTGGTATTTCACCGGCGTGGCCCGCTCTCTCGAGCGCACGGTTGAAGTATGCACGACCTGTCTTACCTGGGACTTCCTGTGGGAAGGGCTCACCTTTGACGTAGAGGCCTTCGACGCGTACCCTGACGCACTGAAGATTTGCGGGTGCCTGGACCCAACCAGCAACACCAAGCTCTTCGCCATTGACGCCTGGTGGGACTACGACATGGTAGAAAACGACTCCGGCAGTGTCTGGACCTTTGAGGACTGCTATGCCAAGAAGGCTCCCGAGACTGTAACTCCTGAGGTTAAAGCCGACCCCTGTTCATGTTTCAGCGCGCCATTTACCCTGACCTGGGACCCCCTGTGCGATGCCTGTGTCTATGAGATACAGTTCGCGCTGGACGAGGACTTCACCATGCCGGTGCCGGTAAATGGCGAAGGCAGTCCGGCGACGGATTACATAGTCAGCGGCATTACAGGAGACAGCCCCAGCTTCTCCGTCATGGGAGGGGAACTCGGAGGGCTTTCCTGTGAAACTACCTACTACTGGAGAGTGAGAGCTTCTGAAGCTGCCACCGGTCAGGTAATCCACAGCTGGTGGACTGTCGGTGAGAGCTTCACTGTTCCTCCCAGCATTCTGGCCTCACAGATCGAGCTTGTGGCCCCTGCGCCCGGAGCACTGAACGTGCCTCCCAAGAATACGGGCTTCAGCTGGGACCTGCTGGCCGAGGCCAATTCGTTCAACTGGGTGCTCTCCAAGAACGCTGACCTGTCTGCCCCTGTCCAAAGCAAGACCGGGCTGGCAGACAGCGCCACCACCTACAGCGGAACCCTGGACTACGGCACCACCTACTACTGGCAGGTGACCGCCTACAAGGATGACTCTATCGTAGGCGTGAGTGCCATAGGCACTTTCACCACTGCACCAACCGGCGCCTTCTGTTGTCCAATCGACGGCCTGTGCTTTGAAACCCAGGCCGCTCTTCAAGCGCACAACGCCGACGCGCACCCCGCCGTGCCCGCGACTCCGGTCTGGGTATGGGTGGTTATCGCCATCGGCGCTGTCCTGGTGATTGTGGTCATAGTGCTCATCTTCAGGACCCGCCGCGTGTGATAACCCTATCCTGATTTCCCGAAAGGGGGCGACTCCAGGTCGCCCCCTTTCTTTTTCCAGAATCCTTCCCTACGGAAAGCTACCTCCTTTTCAAGATAAGCGGGATGCGGGTCTAGCTATTGACAACACAGACATAATAGTTTTAAGGTATTACAAACCCCTGAGACGCGGCAAGTGTTGTTTGTCTTGAGTTGAGAATAGAGCGGAACGTTAGCAACTGAATATTGTGCAACATAAACAATAACTGAAAGGAGGTGATGCCCGTGGCAAAGTCCCGAAGCGAATCGCTATTGTGCGAAGCGGAGGGGAAGAGAACAGCGCCCGGCCCGGGCAAGGATGCCCTGCCGTACTTCCTCGCCCTTTAGGGAAGAGGACTAAGTTGAGGGTGAATGGGCAGCCTGAAATGAGGCAGGCTTAGAACCAGGTTTGCTGAATAAAATGTTTCCAATGGCTCGAGCCTCGAGAAGTCGACCTCGGGCGGAATGTGAAGATAGGCTGGATACCTATAAAGGAGGAAACAAATGACCAAGGAAAGAGCGTGGCCAGCCAGGGCGATGTATATACTCATCGCCGCGGCGCTGGCCATTAGCTTGATACTGACCGGGGCAATCAGCCAGAAGGTGAGTGCCGACCCCGGTATGAGCGAATGGACGCGGGTCGATACTCCGACTACCGACGACTTTCTGTTGACGCCCGGCTCCGATATCATCGATTACGCCGTGGCTGACGGCGGAGAGGTGGCCTACGCCATCGTGTATCAGGGAATGAAAAGGCAGAACGGGGACGGGGGCCCGTGGCACCTTCTGAAGTCCGAGGACGGAGCCGCCACCTGGACCGACATCACCGACGCCATAGAGGACGAAGCCGGTACTGTCACCTTCAGCCTGCTGAAGGTGGCCACGGACGGCGTGGACGGTGACTTCGTGGCTGTCGCCCTCGACATACCTGCGAACAGCGTGCATGTGTACATCTCCGATGACGGCGGCGGTACTTTCGAGGACACCGGCGCCTGCCCTTTCGCGTTTATGGCCTATGAACTCGAAGTGTCCCCCGAGGTGGCCGGCGAGCGTAACCTGGCCATCGGCGGCGCTGCTGCGGGCAGCGCCGTGCTTCGCCGCTCCACGGCTACCGGCGATTCAGCCAGTTCCTGGGAGGATGCCACGACGTATGGCACTGACTGGGAGGCTGCTGAGGCCGTTGTTGACATCAAGTTCGCCCCCAGCTGGGCGGCGGACTGGACCGTCCTGGTTGCCACTGTTTACGGCCCAGTTCTCTACCTGCAGCACGGTACCTGGGGAACCAGCGAGGGCTGGAACAAAGAGTCAAGTCTGGCCATCGATGCTGTGCCTGTAGTGGGTCCCGCGAACGTCCCAACGATAAACGACATCCCATTTGAGATGCTGGGCGGATTAACAGCCGGCATAACGCTGCCCATGGACTACTCGGGCCGCAACGCCGACAAGAGGTATGCCTGGGTAAACGTGAACTACGTAGCGGGTGGTACCAATCGCGTAGGCAAGATATTCCGGGTGAAGAACAAGTCCGTCATGGAAGTCAACCAGCAGATAGACGGCACACCCTGGCTGACCAATGTCCATTACCTGGGCTACATAGCCGAAGGTAAGGCCATAGCCGGCCTGCTGGGCGACGGGGATGGCCGAGATGCACTGTGCTGCGAGGGCGTCGACGTCTACCGCAACACCCAGATCACCAATATGGACATCTGCTGCCTGCCCTGGGAAGAGGCGTGCAAGCCGCCCACGGGCAGATATGCCATGGAGGTTGCCTATGTAAGTGCCGACAAGGGTTATGCCGTCGCCCTGAACCCCAGGTTTGCACCACCCGACGGGCAGACCCCCTATGACGAGGGCGCCTGGTCGGTAAGCTTCGACGACGGCGACACCTGGAACCAGCTCAGCCTGGTCGACACCTTCATTCACTACTTCTCTGACTTTGCCGTGTCGCCCGACTGCAACAAGAACTTTCTGGTCAGCGTTAACATGTACATGAACAACCGGGATGGGCAAGAGTGCCAATGTGACAGCGTCTGGCTCTATGCCGACGACCTTCCCGAAGAGGGATACAGCGAGTACAGCGACCACTGGATCCGGGTCTGGTGCGGCTTGCTCGAGGGCACCACCTGGTTCTGGGGAGGTAGCCGGGACGCCGACGCGGAAGCCGGAATGCTGAGGTTAAATCCCCAGGAAACGACCGGCGACACCGTCTATCTCTTCGACTATGGGACCGATAATGTCTACTGGAACGAGCTGGAAGGCCTGGCTTGCTGGGAATCCGGCAGTGCCTCGGTAGACGACATCGTTGACCTGGCAGTGATTGACAAGGAGACCATAATTGCCCTGGATCGCAATGGCGAGGTCGCCATGTCCGATGATTTTGCTGTCGGCTGGCATGAAGAAGTCGACAGCGAGGTCGAATACGGATACAGCATCGCCGTTTGGGGCAACAACGCAACCCATGTCCTTGTCGGCGGCGAGGACGGTGAGGTTTCTTATTCCGACGACGGCGGTGAGACATTCACCGAGTTGGAGGATGTCGCCACCGATGGCTGGGTTACAGTGGCCTTCGACACCTACTTCGGCACCAACGACGTGATCTATGCTGCCGTAGGCTACGCTGGGAGCGACCCGGCTAGTCTCACCTGGGTTTTCGATGACGCTCGGAACGGTATTTACCGCTGGGTCATCGGCGAAAGCGAAGATTGGACGGACCTCAAGGCCGAGCCCTTGGAGTCCCAACTCAATCCTGCCGCTGACAACCTAGACTTAGTCGACGAATACGTAGAGGTGAGTTTCACCGGCCTGGTCCTGGATAGACCGGGCAATCCCTTCACCAGCCCAGAGAACGGCGGCGTTATCTACGCCAGCTATGTCGGCTCCGTAACCTTAAACATGACACCCTGGTATTTCACCGGCGTGGCCCGCTCTCTCGAGCGCACGGTTGAAGTATGCACGACCTGTCTTACCTGGGACTTCCTGTGGGAAGGGCTCACCTTTGACGTAGAGGCCTTCGACGCGTACCCTGACGCACTGAAGATTTGCGGGTGCCTGGACCCAACCAGCAACACCAAGCTCTTCGCCATTGACGCCTGGTGGGACTACGACATGGTAGAAAACGACTCCGGCAGTGTCTGGACCTTTGAGGACTGCTATGCCAAGAAGGCTCCCGAGACTGTAACTCCTGAGGTTAAAGCCGACCCCTGTTCATGTTTCAGCGCGCCATTTACCCTGACCTGGGACCCCCTGTGCGATGCCTGTGTCTATGAGATACAGTTCGCGCTGGACGAGGACTTCACCATGCCGGTGCCGGTAAATGGCGAAGGCAGTCCGGCGACGGATTACATAGTCAGCGGCATTACAGGAGACAGCCCCAGCTTCTCCGTCATGGGAGGGGAACTCGGAGGGCTTTCCTGTGAAACTACCTACTACTGGAGAGTGAGAGCTTCTGAAGCTGCCACCGGTCAGGTAATCCACAGCTGGTGGACTGTCGGTGAGAGCTTCACTGTTCCTCCCAGCATTCTGGCCTCACAGATCGAGCTTGTGGCCCCTGCGCCCGGAGCACTGAACGTGCCACCCAAGAATACGGGCTTCAGCTGGGACCTGCTGGCCGAGGCCAGTTCGTTCAACTGGGTGCTCTCCAAGAACGCTGACCTGTCTGCCCCTGTCCAAAGCAAGACCGGGCTGGCAGACAGCGCCACCACCTACAGCGGAACCCTGGAATACGGCACCACCTACTACTGGCAGGTGACCGCCTACAAGGATGACTCTATAGTAGGCGTGAGTGCCATAGGCACTTTCACCACTGCACCAACCGGCGCCTTCTGTTGTCCAATCGACGGCCTGTGCTTTGACACCCAGGCCGCTCTTCAAGCGCACAACGCCGACGCGCACCCCGCCGTGCCCGCGACTC
>Ga0224495_10003038_pt1 | contig 10530 bp, 10 predicted proteins | sample SF_Jul11_sed_USG_FD_168128 | JGI IMG/M metagenome (GOLD analysis project Ga0224495, IMG submission 168128) | Sediment microbial communities from San Francisco Bay, California, United States - SF_Jul11_sed_USGS_4_1 | ecosystem: Environmental > Aquatic > Marine > Sediment | place: USA: California...
GAAAGCCTGCCTCGATGACGTCAACGCCAAGTTTATCCAGCTGCCTGGCTATTTCCAGCTTCTCCTGGAGGTTCAGGCTCGTTCCGGCAGCCTGCTCACCATCTCGTAAGGTAGTGTCGAAAATGATAACGCTTTCCATAGCTATTGCTTCCTGGCGACTCTGGCCGATTATACCTCTCCAATATTTGGGCAAGAAGGCCTGGCTGTCGGCCAGGAATTCCTTCTACGCGAACAGCACTGAATAGAATAAACACCGAAGGCAAATTTGTCAACGACGGTGGAATCAAGGCATAATCTAGTGCGGGAGGAAGGCCTGAAAATGGTGCTGATAATAGACAACTACGATTCCTTTGTCTACAACCTTGCCCAATACCTGGGGGAACTGGGCTGGCAGCCGGTAGTCTATCGCAATGACCAGGTTACTGTAGCTCAGATCAAAGAGCTAGCCCCCAGCCACATCATTATCTCGCCGGGGCCCTGTACACCCTTAGAAGCGGGCGTCTCCAACGAGGTAGTTCAGCACTGCGGTGGAAAGATTCCTATGCTGGGGGTATGTCTGGGACACCAATGCATCGGCTACACCTATGGCGGCAAGATCGGACGAAGCCTACCGGTCCACGGCAAGACCTCTGCTATTCATCACGATGGCAAAACTATCTATCAGGGCTTGCCCAATCCGTTTGCGGCGACACGCTACCATTCTTTGATTGTCGAAGCTGAAGGCTTTCCGTCCTGTCTCGAAGTCACCGCCAGAACTCCTGAGGGCACAATAATGGGGGTGAGGCACCGGGATTATGTGGTGGAGGGGGTTCAGTTTCATCCCGAATCCATCCTCACTGAAGTAGGACACGATATTCTGAACAACTTTCTTCGCTTTAGTCGTCCAGTCTGGGGTTAGGGTAGGTGTCAAATGATGGATGAATTCATCTACCTCAACGGGCAGCTTGTGCGCGGCTTTGAGGCTAGGCTGTCCCCCTTCGACCATGGCTTCCTCTACGGATACGGCTTGTTCGAGACCATGCGGTCCTACAACGGCCATATCTTTCGCCTCGATTCTCATCTCACCCGCCTTCGCTGCTCTGCTGAGAGCGTCGGCCTGACACATAGCGTCCTGATCACAGACGATGGCAAGCAGTCTCTGAAAGCTGCCTGCGTGGCCACTCTGGCGGCCAACAGGCTCAAGGATGCCCGCATCAGGCTCACTGTTTCGGCCGGTGAAGGCGACATGACACCAGATCCGCGCACCTGCGCCAGTCCTACTGTCCTCATCACTGCCCGAAACCTTGACCCCTTGTCACCCGAAAAGTATGAGACGGGTTTCAAAGCAGCTGTATCTTTCCTGCGCCGGAATAGCCAGTCGCCCCTATCCCGGTTGAAGTCCACCTGCTATATGGAAAATATCCTCGCCCGCACGACAGCCAGAGCTGTTGGCTGCGATGAAGCGATCTTCCTCAATGAACAGGGCTATCTTGCCGAAGGCAGCGCGACTAACGTCTTTTTGGTGAGCCACGGAGAACTCATCACGCCCTGCTTTGAAAGCGGCGTCCTGCCCGGAATTACCAGGGATGCAGTCCTGGAGATAGCCCGGACTTCAAATATCAAGGCCACGGAACGATGGGTGCAGCTAAACGAGCTAATAGAAGCCGAAGAAGCCTTCCTCACCAATTCCATACTGGAGCTTGTGCCCCTGGTCTCCGTTGAGGGCAGGATCATCGGCACAGGCAAACCCGGCAAGCTGACCGGAGATTTGCTGTTTGCCTATAGAAGGCTCGTAGAGGAAGCAGTAAAATAGTGAGGGGAGTCATGAATTCAGGCAAAACGGGCGGACTCCTTTTCGGAACAGGCGGTGTTCCCTTCAGCGCTGAATCCCGTTCCACTGAGGCTGGCATTGAACGTGTTGCCGCGCTCGGCCTCGGCTGCATGGAGGTGGAGTTTGTCCAGGGGGTGAAGATGACGCCCGAGGTTGCTGTCTCGGTGGGAGAATTAGCAGCACGGAAGAACGTCGTGCTCACTGCTCACGGACCCTACTACGTAAATCTGAATGCCGTCGAGCGGCAAAAAGTGCACATGAGCAAAGAAAGGATACTGCAGACTGCTCGCATCGCTGCTATTTTCGGCGCCAGAAGCATCACCTTCCACGCTGCCTTCTATCTCAAAGACAGTCCCGCCGGGACCTACGCCACGGTCAAAAGACATCTCCAAGAGGTGGTGAACACTCTGCGGAAAGAGGGGAACAAGGTGATGATTTCGCCTGAAGTTACCGGAAAACCTTCTCAGTTTGGCACCCTGGAGGAACTGCTTCAGCTTAGCAGTGAGATCGAAGGAGTTGCCCTTTGCATCGATTTCTCCCACTTGCATGCCCGGACGGGAAAAACCAACTCCTATCCAGAATTCGTCACTATCTTGGACCAGGTTGAACGAAAACTGGGCAGGCGGGGCCTGGATAACATGCACATCCACCTCTCCGGGATTGCCTATGGCAAAAAGGGCGAAATCAAGCATTTGATGCTACCGGACTCGGACTTGCGATATGCCGAGCTTCTTAGGGCCCTGCAGGAGCGAAGGGCAAAGGGAGTGGTCGTTTGCGAGAGTGTCCCCTATCTGGAGCAGGATGCTCTGCTCCTCCAGCAGACCTACCGGGACCTTGCCTAGGCGCAATTGGTGACTGTCAGCGCTTCGCTTCGTCCGCTTTATAATCGCTATGTACATAGTATATAATGAAGTGACCAAGTCTCTCGGCTCCTATCCATAAAATGAGAGATAGACTAACTATCGGGATTGTTGGCGCGGGTGGCGATGGCGTAGTGGTTCTGGGCAGTCTTTTACAGAGGTTGGCTGCCTCCCAGGGATATTTCGGCCAGATGCCCAGATACTATGGCCCTCAGATTAGAGGCGGGGCTTCCGGGGTGAAGCTAAGCCTAGATACAACTCGGGCTTCCCTTCCCACAGATACTGTAGATATCATGGTGTGCTTCAACTGGGAGAAGTACGCCGAGCTCAAACAGGAATTGCCGCTGGGAATCGAAAGCATCGTTTTCTACGACAGCCCTCCTACAGAGGGAAGCCTGGATCTCCCCGGGAAATCTTTTCAAGTCAGCTTTTCCCAGATAACCAAAGAGCTGGAAGGGACGCCCGCGGCCAAGAACATCGTAGCACTGGGATTGCTGGAGAGGATCCTGGCTTTGCCCGAAAACCTTTCCAAAAGTGCTGCGGCCCACGACCAGGCGTCAGTACTGTTGGAAAGAAATGGTGCGGCTCTCCATGCTGGAAAACGCTTGCTACCGGAACTTTCTTTTGACGAGCTAAGACTGTCGCCCCCGAAGGATGCCACAGCCAGAACGGTCCTCCATGGCAATTCTGCCGTAGCGCAGGGAGCAATCCGCGCCGGCTGTCGAACTTTCTTCAGCTATCCCATCACGCCTGCGTCAGAGATCATGGAAGAAATGCAGGAGCGCCTTAACCATGGAAATGGAGTCTTCCTTCAAGCGGAGGATGAAATCGCTGCGATTGGACTGGCCGTGGGGGCTTCTCTGACCGGTGCAAGGTCAATGACTGCCACCACGGGGCCAGGAATAGACCTGATGACCGAGATGATAGGTTTGGCCTCCAGCGCCGAAATCCCCGTAGTTGTTGTTGATGTCCAGCGATGCGGGCCTGCCACAGGCATACCCTCCAAATCGGAGCAATCCGACCTCAATCATGCTATCTATGGCGGCCATGGCGATGCCCCGAGAGTGGTCCTTGCTGCCTACAGCGTGAAGGGATGCTATCGTTTGTCAATAGAAAGCTTCAATGTAAGCGAATACTATCAGACTCCGGTCATTCTCCTCACCGATCAGAGGCTCGGCCAGACTACGGTGGCGACCAATAGCGATTTCCTGACAAAAGACTATTCAATGGCCCAGAGAAAAAGGCCCGGCGGAGAACATCAGGAGCAATATCGGCGGTATGAGCTGACCGAAGACTATATTTCACCCATGGCATTTGCCGGCGACAAAGGACTGACATATCAAGCTACCGGCCTTGCCCACAATGAAAAGGGAAGGCCTTCGTTCGACTTTGCCACACACCAGCACATGCACGAGAAAAGATGGCAGAAGCTCGCACCACTGCGCGATAGGGATGAATTAGTCAAAGTCTTGGGCAGAGAAGAATCGAGAAGAGGCATACTGGCCTTTGGGTCTTCCGCCCAATTCGTCCTGGAAACGGTTGAGGATTTGGGGCTACAGGACGAAGTCAAGGTTTGCGTACCGGAGCTTATTCATCCACTGCCTCGCAGACTCGCCAGCTTCGTCGGTTCGCTGGAGAAATTGCTGGTGGTAGAGATGAGTTACTCCGCTCAACTCTATCACTATCTGCGTTCTCAAATAGACTTGCCCTCTGACACCGCAAGCTACGCTAGGGCAGGAGGTGCGGCCTTTAGCAGGGAAGAGCTATCCGGGCCGATAACGGAGCTAGCACGGTGAGTGGAGCTAGCAACTACAGAACGGAGGTAACGCCGGTCTGGTGTCCCGGGTGTGGCGGCTTTGCCCTTCTCAACGCGCTGACCAGGACAGCCCTACCCAATTTGGGGATACCCAGACATCAAGCTCTTATCGTCTCTGGAATCGGTTGTTCGTCGAGGATACCCGCCTACATAGACACTTACGGCTTCAACAGCCTTCACGGTCGTTCCGTCCTTATTGCCCAGGGGGCCAAGCTGGCCAATCCTGAACTGACAGTTGTGGCCATCGGTGGCGATGGCGACTTCTTCAGCATCGGGGCAGGACACCTTCCTCACGCAGTCAGGAGAAATCTCAATGTAACCTGCATCATGGTCAATAACTTTGTCTATGCTCTGACCAAGGGCCAGACCAGCCCCACAACTCCGTACCTGCAACGGGGCGAAGGGCCTTTTCTTTCTTTCCAGTTTTATCCCCCGGTGGACCCGGTCCTCGATATGGTCAGCTACAGTGTCTCGACCAGAGCCAGCTTCATTGCTCAGGGCATTGCCACAGACCCATCTCATCTCGCCTGGCTGATAGAGGAGGCAATCAAACACAAGGGCTTCTCGTTTGTTAATGTGTTGACCCCGTGCGTTACATTCGACCCGCCCTGGCTGTTCAAGACGATAAAGGAAAAGGCCAGTTATTTGAAGGAAGGAGAACCCGTCGGACTACCGGATTCGTCCGGGGAACAGCCCTGGCTTCATGACTCCAGCAACATCACTCTCGCCCTGAAACTCGCCCAGACTTCGGTTATGGAGAAACCACACATAGGGATAATTTTCCGCGGCAGGGAGTCATGAATCTATCCGGGGACTAATGCCTCATTTGCGGCAGGCCTGATTGGCAGGGTGTCTCAAGAAGCGGAAGTAGTCTCCCCGCAGGCATCCATTCAATTGAAGAGTTTGTTGGCTAGTTCTTGCCGATCTATTTCAAGGTAAGCAGCAATCTCACCCACGATATGGTCCAGTATGCCGACTCCGAGAGGTTTGTGCCCGGGGATGGTAACGTGGTGTTCGAAGCCTCTATACGTTGATGTCAGCCGCATGTGACTGCCGGTCTGGCGGGTCACCTTATAGCCGTACCTGCCCAGCAGAGCAGCGAGCTCCTCACCCCCCACGTCCCTGGGGAGCTTCATACGGGGATTACCTGATCCTTCACCACGCGCAGGCGGATATACCGGGGCATCTCTTCAGCCTCAAAATGGCACCGTGTGGCTTCCTGCACCCGCTTTTTCAGCTTGGCAACGGAATCGGCTTCGGTACAGATGCAATGTCCCAGAGCTTTGGCAGTATAACCACCTTCCGGAGCTTCCTCTACCAGAAAGATTATCTCCTTTTGCATGTTCCGCTCCCGGGCAGGGTTTAATCGCTTCACTCATACCCCGCCCCTCGTCGGTAAGTGTAGCACAGTCTTGAGCGGAGCTCGAGATGCTTACATCGTGGCGTACTGAAAGATAGTGCCTGCCTTGTGGCAGGCCTGATTGATATGATGTCCCTGGAATAGTGGGTAATCGCCTGGATGCAATGGGGAAGGACCCTATAAAATCACTTCTTGCTCTGTAAAATCCCTTTGGCCCAACCTGCAGCCCGCTCTAGTTCTCCTTCTTTCAGCGGCCCCTGGCCGCCTGTAACGAAGAAACCCTCCGGAGACGCTGCAAGAGTAGCGCCCTTCTTCTTCAGATTGCCGGCGATGCGCCCCGCGGCATATCCGAACACCCCCACGATTTTCGTCGAGATTCTGGTATCGAACGCAGCTACGCTGACACCTTTTAGAGAAAGCTCGGGAACTTTTTTGAGAAAATCCTGGACCGCCGTTACCGGCCTGCCCGCATGGGTCGGTGAACCTACAATGAGAAGGTTAACAGATGCCAGTTCCGAGGGATTCGCCTCGCCCACACGTAGCACCTTGACCTCATTGGACGGAGTAATAGCTTCAGCAATAGCCTTGGCGATTTTCTCCGTATTCCCGTAGACTGAGTCATATAATATCAAAGCTTTCATTGGACACCTCCACTCTATCCAGTGTATACCTGTACTAGCGAATCTTCAAGTGCACCCAGCTTCATTCAATGTCAAAAAACCTACCTGTATTCGGGGAACACAATTCCTGATTGCTATGGTGTCCCGGGAAACTCGAAAATGAATGCCAATCAGGTCAAGAATTGGTGTTATTCTGCTACCACGAACTTTCTTCCGTCTTTCCGGCAGATAGTCCGGATGGCATTTCTCCCTGAGAGGGCGTTACCGAAAAGAGCTCCCAACATTGTGGCCCAGGCACCCGCAAAATAAAAGTTCCCCAGACCCGGAAGGGTGCTTTGCCCCCCTCTGGCGCCGATAGCACCGGTGAAACTAAACTTCTTGTTAGGAAAATTTAGCCATCCATGTGTCTCATCTATATACCGTTCCCAGGTCATCGGAGTAGGTACATCTATGACCTCTATTTGGTCCCTTATCCCGGCAAAGCGTTTTTCCAGGATGTCAATAACCTGCTCAGCGGCCTTTTGCTTTTCGGCTTTATACTTCGACTTATCCGCGTAGAGCTGCTTCCAGTAAGAGTAGCTGGAAACCAGTTCGGCTTTGATAACGCCCTTGCCTTGGGGCGCGAAAGTCCTGTCAAAGCCATACATCTGCATCTCCAGGCTTTCGTTCTTATGATTGGCGATGGTTACAGGTTGATCCAGAAGCATTATCAAAGAAGAAGGTTCATTCGAGAGATCCCTGTTAACGCCCAGGAAGACATGGACTGCCCAGTTGGCCTCATCCGCTGGTTCTTTACAATAAACGCGGGTTTTGGCATCGACATATTTACCTTCCAACATCTCCATAATGGTTTTGCGCCCGTCGGCATTAGAGATAACAGCATCCGCGCGACATTCGCTCCCATCGGTCAGCTTGATACCCACGGCCTTATCGTTTTCTACCAGAATCTTTTCAACTTTCGAACGATAGTGTACTTTGCCGCCCAGCTCTATGTACCGCTTCTCTATGGATGCGGCCAGTTCATGAGCGCCTCCAATAGGCCATTGAAGGACATTATTGATACCATAGGCGTGCCTCTGCAGATGAAAATACATGGGAGTATCCGGATTAGAATAGACGAGGAGTGGGAAAGCCCTGCGCAGAAAGGGGTCGGTAAATCGCTGAGCGAATTTCTTCATACTGAGAGTAAAGTATCTCAATCTCTGAGGCCTGGAACCGACGCCTCCCAGCACGGGCCAGATAGAGCCCATCATCATCTCGCCCATAGCGTCCTTTCCACTGAATAGCTTTATGGCATTTATGTATTCCCGGATTACGTTTGAGTCTGATGGAGATAGCTGGAGCAGGTGGTCCTCCAGTCTATTGAGGTCATAGTAGTCCCTGAACAGCTTACCGTCGGTAGATGAAACACTAACGCATTCATCGGGGCGGACCATTTCCCGGGGCATGGCGCCAAGCTCCTTCCAGAGCCAGTAAATCTTGGATTCCGGAGACCCACCGAAAAAATGATGGATACAGATATCGAAGGTGTAGCCTTTGCGTTTCCAGGAGGTGCACTGGCCTCCCGGCGACGTATGCATTTCGAATATTTGAGTATCATAGCCATTCATCTGACCGTAACATCCGGCCGCCAGCCCACCCATTCCCGCTCCAATGACAATTATGGATTTAGCCACGGCTTTCTCCTGTATACTCGGTATTGTCATAATCGATGGTAGAGTCGTCATATTCTATATTGTTCTGGGCAAAAGTCAATTGAGTACCCCCGGACTGGAACGACGCGTTATCTAACGGTGAAGCAGAACAAGGTGAAGTGAAACGCCGGATGACCGTAGTGTGCCGCCGGCCGATATCGTACTGAACAGGTATTCTTCCTGGAACATAATCCCTGCCTAATAGTAGGCCTGATTGCTATGTTGTCATGGAATTCGCCAGGGGTAGTTGGTCAATCAGAGATATTCGCTCGATCCCCAAGCCCCGCCAGGTGCCGGAGGATCTTACACGCCAGGAGTTTAAGTCGCCCGCGCCGCAGCGCGTCGTGATTCTGGCGCAGCTGCCTTCTTCCTCATACCGAACAGGAATCTCAGCACTCCGATGCGGCTCACCAGCAGTTCATACAGGGCAACAATTACGGCAAAGGATATCACCGCTGTGATGCCATACTTGAGCGGGATTGCCAGCCCGGTCTGCACCACAAAGTAGGCAACTATGACAATGACTGTCTGGTGGAGGATATAGAAGGGCAGTACCATCTCGTTGACATGCACCAAGAAACGATTGGTGAAGTTAAGAAAGCGCCCGCCAAGCCAAAACAGTCCTACTATCCAGCCCCAGGTGGCAAACAGCCGTATGTCTATATCCTCGTAGAACGCCGGATGGATGGAGAATTTCAGGATCAGGTGTGCGGCTGAGAATACCACCGCTGCTAGCAGGAACCAGCCTCCCTGCTTCCTGATTGCCTCCTGTAGGCCCGTGCTGGCAAAAAGCATATAACCAAGTACGAAGAACACCGCATAGGAAAGTACGTCCCAGCTTCCCATTTGCTCGGTGAACCCCAGCCCGAGCGGCTTACTTAGGAGAGCGGCAGCAGCCACCGGCACCCATAGGAGCGGCAGCACCCAGGGTCTTCCCAGTTTGGCGGCGATGGATTGTGCTGGGCTAACTCCAGTCTTGGCACGAGGCAGGAACATGGGCAGCAGGATTACCGAAAAAACTGAGAGCATCATGAGGTACCAGAGATGCATGCCCGTCCAGGCAAAGTTACCGCCAAAAGCATACATGCCATCAAAATAGTGCGGAAAAAATTGGAAGAAATTGCCGCTAAACTCTCCATGTGAAAGGCGCTCCAGATAGACCTGGGCTGGAGCGATCACAAATATCCCGGTCACGAGCCAGGGAATCATGATGCGAAAGAAGCGCTCCTTGAGGAAACTGCCTGCGCTACGAGATTTCAATGAGTAGTAGACGGCAGCCCCTGACAGGATAAAAAACAGCGGCATCATCCACATGTCCATGAACTCAACAAACTGCGTTGCCCCCAGGGAAGTCTGGGCATTCTTGATGTGCCAGTCATCGAAGTTATAGACCCTGGCATTGTGGAACAAAAAGATGGCGATGGTTGCGATTACTCGCAACCAATCGATGTGATATTGCCTGCTGGCCGTAACCTTCACTAATGATCCGCCGTCGGTATTATATCCTGGATTTTCATTTTGGGAGGCTCCCTTTTGCGGGCCACATTATACCTGATTTGTAGTAGGCTTGATCCTTCACCTCGTGAAAGAGGGCGGCGCTGGCATCGTGAAACTTCAAGGGGTTTGTCCTTTCCGCAGCATGGCGAAGGTCGTCACTTCCGTTCCCGGCATCTTGTCCTCGGAAACGACCTCGAACCCGAACCGCCCGTAGATAGCCACGTTTTTTTCGGCGTTAGTCTCCAGGTAGCAGGGCATCCGCTCCCCGTCGATGCGTGCCAGCACCGGCCTCAGCAGCCGGCTGGAAAATCCTTGTCCCTGGTGTGCCGGGGTCACTCCGATGATTTCCAGATACCAGTGGGGGTAGGGGACCAGCCTGCGGTGCAACTTGTCTACGTATCTACCGTATCCCCACATTCGCCCTGCCCCCAGGCGTTCGAACCTGTAAAGGACCGAGAGGGGGACCGAGCGTATGACTTGCCGGGCTCCAAAAGGTGACTTCCCCGGCGGCAGCCAGGCTGCCACGCCCTCCAGCTTCTCTGAGCATGTATAGACCTCGCCGTATCTAAGACAGACGGCAAGTGAAATGAAAGCGAACATGTCGGCTGCTGCCCGCCTCTCTGTTTCATCGGGGAAATAGTACCGAAACAGCTCGTATTCCGTGAAAGCCCGCCCCAGCACCGCAGCACCGGCATCCCGCTCTTTCGAAGTCAGCCTCAACAACTCGCCATTCTGATTATCCATTTTCGATCTATAGCGGCGCCGCGCGCCGAAATTGTCAATTATAGCAAATGATGCCACTGGAACGGGAATAGTCGGGGAAGTACTTTCAATTCCACTACGGTGGTATTCCCCGACAATAACACCTGATTT
>Ga0224495_10003039_pt1 | contig 10530 bp, 5 predicted proteins | sample SF_Jul11_sed_USG_FD_168128 | JGI IMG/M metagenome (GOLD analysis project Ga0224495, IMG submission 168128) | Sediment microbial communities from San Francisco Bay, California, United States - SF_Jul11_sed_USGS_4_1 | ecosystem: Environmental > Aquatic > Marine > Sediment | place: USA: California...
AACCTGGGGTTCAGTGAAGAGACGGCCATCCGCGAATCCTGCCGCTGCCTGCGGTGCGACCTGGAGATTTAAAAAATATTCACCGCCGAGAGCGCAGAGAACGCAGAGGTAAAAAATTCGAAGCTCGAAGCACGAAATCCGAAATAAGCACAAAAAAAGTTTAGAATTTTGATATTTAAATTTTGGGTTTGTTTGGGATTTGGATTTTGGAATTTAAGATTTGAACGTGATATTTTTCTCCGCGTTCTCTGCGGTGAAAAAAAGAAATGAGGGAAGAAAGAAATGGCAGAGATTCAATTGACCGTAGACGGACGGGAGGTGCGGGCCGAAGAAGGCCTGACCATCATGGAAGCTGCCCGGAAGGCAGGGATCGACATCCCCCACCTCTGTTACCGCGAGGATCTTACTCCGACCACCGGCTGCCGCTTGTGCGTGGTGGAGGTGGAGGGGGCGAGGACTCTCATTGCTTCCTGTGCTATGCCGGTGGCCAACAAGATGGTGGTGCGCACCAATACCCAACGGGTGCAGGATGCGCGGAAGCTGGTGGTGGAGCTGCTCCTTTCCGACCATCCCTATGACTGCATGACTTGCGAAAAGAGCGGCACCTGTCTCCTGGAAAAATATGCTTATGAATTCGGTATCCGTAAGCCCCGCTTCATGGGCGAAAAACACGAATACCCCCTTCGTTCTTCCAACCCGTTTTACGAAAGGGATTATAACAAATGTATTCTTTGCGGCCGATGTGTAACGGTATGCCACGAAGTGCAATACTGTGAGGCCGTGGACTACTCCAAACGGGGTTTTGGTACCAAAGTGGCCGCTTCCTTCGATCATGCCATGCAGGAAACGCCCTGTGTATTCTGCGGAAACTGCGTCAGTGTTTGCCCGGTGGGAGCGTTGAGCGAGAAAGCGGGGCGTTTTCAGGGTCGGGAATGGGAGTTTCAAAAGGTCCCCACCATCTGTTCCTTTTGCGGTGTGGGATGCACTCTGGTGCTGAACGTTAAGGAGAATCAGATTCTCAAAGTGACTTCCGACAAGGATCTGGGAGTTAACCGAGGTTGGACCTGCGTCAAGGGTAGGTTCGGGTTTGACTATGTACACAGCGCGGACCGGCTCAGGGAGCCCCTGATCAAAGAAGGCGACCAATTCCGTACCGCTTCCTGGGAGGAGGCCCTGGAGGCTGTAGCCAAGGGCCTGAAGAAGGTCAAGGCCGAGCATGGGCCCGAGGCCATCGGCGTGCTGGTTTCCGCCAAATGTACCAACGAAGAAAACTACCTCCTGCAGAAGTTGGCCCGCGCCGCCCTGGGCACGAACAATGTGGACCACTGCGCCAGGCTTTGACACAGCTCCACGGTCGCCGGTCTGGCGATGGCTTTCGGAAGCGGAGCAATGACCAATTCCATCGAGGAAGTCCGCAATGCGGATTGTATCCTGGTGATCGGCTCGAATACGACGGAGAATCATCCGGTCATTGCCCTGGAAATTAAGAATGCGGTCCGCGGGAAAGGAGCCAAGCTGATTGTGGCGGATCCGCGGCGGATCGATCTGGTGAATGAGGCGCATCTCTGGCTGGGCCAAAAGCCGGGGACGGATGTGGCCCTGATCAACGGCATGATCCAAGCCATCATTGCTCAGGGATGGCTCAATAAAACCTTCGTGTCAGAGCGCACCGAAGGGTTTGAAGCCCTGGCCGAATCCGTTAAGGAGTTTACGCCGGAAGCGGTGGAGAAAATTACCGGGGTGGCGGCCCAGGACTTGGTTGAAGCCGCGAGACTTTTCGCCCAAGCTCCTCATTCATCCATTCTTTATGCCATGGGGATCACCCAGCATGCCACCGGGACCAACAATGTTTTGGCTCTGGCGAACCTGGCCATGATTACCGGTCAGATCGGGAAGCTTTATGCAGGGGTAAATCCCTTGCGGGGCCAGAATAACGTCCAGGGGGCCTGTGACATGGGCGGACTGCCTAATGTGTACACGGCATACCAGCGGGTGGATGATAAGGCGGCGCAGAAAAAATTTGAGAAAGCGTGGGGAGTCCCTCTTTCGCCCAGGCCCGGTTTGACGCTGATGGAGATGATGAAGGGAATCGCGGAGGGAAAGGTCAAAGCGCTTTTCATCCTGGGCGAGAATCCACTGCTTTCAGACCCCAATGCCAATAAAGTACAAGAAGAACTTAAACACCTTGATTTACTCGTTGTCCAAGACATCTTCCTCTCGGAAACTGCCGAATTGGCCCACGTTGTCCTTCCCGGAGTAAGCTTTGCCGAGAAAGACGGAACCTTTACGAATACCGAACGGCGGGTGCAACGGGTGCGCAAGGCTATTGAACCGGTGGGCAATTCCCGCCCCGACTGGCAGATCACCAGCGATCTATCCACCCGGCTGGGTTATCCGATGCAGTACAATTCTCCGGCCGCGATCATGGAGGAGATTGCTTCCCTGACGCCGTCCTATGGGGGCATCCGTTATGAACGGCTGGAAGGCCTGGGGCTGCAGTGGCCCTGTCCATCGGTGGATCATCCCGGTACATCCTTTTTGCATCAAGACAAATTTACCCGGGGCAAGGGGAAATTCCACGTAACTCCTTATGTGCCGGCTCCGGAGCTCCCCGATGAAGAGTATCCGTATCTATTGACTACGGGCCGGGTACTCTATCATTACCACACCATGATCAGCAGAAAATCCAAAGGGCTATCGGAGATCTATCCCGAAGGGGTGCTGGAAATCAATCCGGAAGACGCCATACGGCTGGGAATTCAGCCGGACAATGGACATGTGGAGGTGGCCTCTCGCCGGGGCAAGGTAAAGGTCAAAGCGAAAATCTCGGAAAATCTTCAACCGGGGATGGTTTTTATGACTTTCCATTTCAAAGAAGCGGCCGCCAACCTGTTGACGCTCGATGTGCTGGACCCGGTAGCCAAGATCCCCGGATACAAGGTATGCGCCGTAAAGGTCCAGAAAATTTAACCACCTCTCCCGGGGCAGAATTCTGCCCCGGCCCAACTTTCTCCTTGTCTTACCTTCCTCTTTTTGATATCTTCCTCATGTCCGGCCTACACATGCTTATCCCAATAATCTCCCCTTATGGTTGGGGGGTTCACTCTATAGAAAGGAGCATGCTATGAAGACGCCACTCTGGAGGCCATCCGCAGAATGGATCAAGAACGCCAATATGACCCGCTTCACGGAATATGTGAACCAAAGGCACGGCAAAAAATTTCGGACCTATTTTGAGCTTTACCAGTGGTCCATTGAGAACATCCCTGATTTTTGGGCCCGCATGTGGGAGTTCGCCGACATCAGGGCTTCGCGGGGATATGACCAGGTCGTTGATGATTTAGGCAAGTTTCCGGGGGCCAAGTGGTTTTCCGGGGCCAGGTTAAATTTTGCCGAAAACCTCCTGCGCTTTCGCGACGAACGAGCCGCCTTTATCTTCAAAGGAGAAGGCCGGGATTCAAGCAGGATGACTTATGCCCAGCTCTATGCCATGGTGGCCCGCTTGGCCAAGTCGCTTAGGGAATCTGGAGTCGTTCCGGGAGATCGGGTGGCGGCCTATATGCCCAACATTCCGGAGACAGCGGTGGCCATGCTGGCGGCCACCAGTATCGGGGCCATCTGGGCTTCCTGCGCGACCGACCTGGGTTCCCAGGCGGCCCTGGACCGTCTGGGACAGGTTGAACCGAAAGTTTTATTTACGGCCAATGGCTATGTCTACAAAGGGAAGGCCTTTAATTCTTTAGCCAATGCCGCAGAAATTGTCCGGGGAATCCCCTCCCTGAAGAAAGTTGTGGTGATACCTTTTACGGAAAATAAAATTGACATTGGCAACATTCCTCACTCCGTTCTCTTTGAAGATTTCCTGGCCAAGGAGAAAGAACCTCCCCTGGCATTTGAACAGTTACCCGCCGATCACCCGGTGTATATCATGTTTTCCTCCGGAACCACCGGTAAGCCCAAGTGCATGGTGCAGGGCGCCGGGGGAGTTTTGATCAACCACCTGAAAGAGCTTATCCTGCACACGGATTTAAAGAGGGAAGATACGATCCTGTACATTACCACCTGCAGCTGGATGATGTGGAACTGGTTGGTCAGTTCGCTGGGAGTGGGGGCCACGGTCGCACTCTATGAAGGGAATCCCAGTTCTCCGGATGCCGGAGCCATGTGGAAATTAGCCCAGGATGAGAAAATAACGATTTTCGGCACCAGCGCCGCTTTCATCAATTATCTCCGCAGCGAAGGGGTTAAGCCGGGAAGAGATTATGATTTATCCGCCCTCAGAGAAATATCACAAACCGGGTCACCCCTCGCAGCGGAAGGGTTTGAATATGTTTATCAGGAGATTAAAAAGGATCTCCATTTCAATTCGATTTCCGGAGGGACGGACATCAACGGCTGTTTTGCCGGCGGTACCCCCAACAGCCCGGTTTACGCCGGGGAGTTACAGGGGCCGGCCCTGGCGATGAAATTGAAAGCCTACAATGAGCAAGGCCAGGCGGTATATGATCAGCAAGGAGAACTGGTTTGTGAGGCTCCAACCCCATCCATGCCGCTGTATTTCTGGAACGATCCCAACGGAGAAAAATATAAAAGCGCCTACTTCGAATTCTATCCGCAGGTTTGGCGCCATGGCGACTACATCGTCATGCACAAAGATACAGGGGGCATTACTTTTTATGGCCGCTCCGACTCGGTTTTAAATCCCTCCGGCGTGCGCATCGGGACAGCCGAAATCTATAATGTGATGGATCAGCTGGGAGAGGTTGCCGATAGCCTGGTCATCGGGCAAAACTGGAAAGGGGATCAACGGGTCATCCTTTTTGTACAGCTTCGGCCCGGGAACCAGCTCACGGACGAGTTAAAAAACAAGATTAAAAAATCTCTCCGGGAGAAAGCTTCGCCCCGGCATGTTCCGGCAATCATCATGGAGGCTCCGGATATCCCCTATACCTTGAACATGAAAAAAGTGGAGAGTGCGGTCACGAATATACTCAACAGCAAGCCGGTCCTGAACCGGGATGCCCTGAAAAATCCAGAGTCGTTGAATTACTATGAAAAAATTTTTCCTGAGCTACAAAAATAAAAAAATTTAGGAGGTTGCCATGTTTTATGAAGTAAGAGTACCGGAAACCAAACCGGGTGGAAAACAAATTTCTGCTCTGGTAGTCCTGAATCCCTCCGAATCCAGGAGACTTCTGGCTAAGGCCACGGTGGCCCTTCCGGAAGTGCAAAACGCCTGGAAAAACGGGATGATCATCATTGGGCGGGGCATCACCAACGCCTACGTCAGCGAAGAGCTGTTCGGAATTTCCTTGGAGCCCAAGGCAGGGCAGACCGTGGGCCTGATTAGCAAAGGATTCACGAACTCCCATGCCGGCCTGCCTCCCACTACCTGGCATGTGATCAAGAAAGGAAAGGTGGTGGAAGGAGCGGACTCGAATGTTGAAATTCTTAATTTCGGGCCGGAAGATGTCTTTATCAAGGGGGGCAATGCTGTGGACAGTCAGGGAAATGCCGGAGTATACGCTTCCGGTTTGAAAGGGGGGACCATCGGCATGTGCTGGCCGATTGTTACGGCCCGGGGCTCTCATCTGATTCAGCCGGTGGGGCTCGAGAAGCTCGTCCCCTCTGTCCTGGAAGCTTCGATGCATTCGGGGATTTACCACTTCCAATACAGCATGGGCCTGCCGGGGAGGGTTGTCCCGGTAACCTCGAGCAAGGTAGTCACGGAAATTCAGGCTTTCGCCCTCCTCGCGGGTGTTCGAGCCTATCATATTTCCTCCGGAGGAGTGGGCGGATCCGAGGGGGCCGTCGTTCTCAGCTTGGAAGGAGAAGAAGAGAAAGTAAAGAAGGCTTTTGATTTGGCTAAATCCGTAAAAGGGGAACCGGCGGTGAGTTTGCCCGATAAATACAAAGTAAGTTCGCCGGCTGATTATAAGTACGACGCCATGGCTCAACTTGGTACCTTAGGGGGACTCTAAGGAGCCGAGGCCAGGTTGAAATTTAATTAATCAGTTGCGCCCTATCATTACCCCGCTTTTCACTTCCGTGAAAAGCGGGGTTTTTTATCGGCATGCCAATATTGTTGGACCCATGCTTCTTCCTAAAATTTTCCAGGAGGTGAATCGAAGGGGTTAAAAATTTCATCTAAATAAATGGTATTTTTTAAAACCATTGTTGAGCAAATTTCACTTTTTGATTCACCTGCAAAACGGAACGGCAATATTACCTCTGCGGAGGAGGCTGTTATGGGTAAAATGAGTACGGAACGGAAAATATTCCTGGAGGAAAAATTCGGCAACCGGTTATCTTGGCACAAAAAGGAACGGAAACTCTACGGGCATGATATTGCCGAAATGCCCAGCCTTTTCAAACCCTTGATCGGCAACACCATTCCTGAAGGGGTCGTGCAGCCGGAATCCGAATCCGAGCTTAGGGAACTGGTCCAATGGGCCGCCAAGGAGAATGTTCCGCTTACCCCACGGGGCAAAGCAACTTCCGGTTATGGAGGGGCCATTCCGGCCCAAAAGGGTCTGGTCGTGGATTTCTACCGCATGCAGCGGATCCTGAACGTTGATCCCGCCGCTCAAACCGCCACCGTCGAGGCCGGCGTAGTATGGGAAAGGCTGGATCAAAAGCTGGCCAAGCAAGGTCTCACCTTACGTCTCTACCCCACCAGCTATCCGTCGTCAACCGTAGGCGGCTGGCTGGCCCAAGGGGGGGCAGGGATTGGTTCGTACCAGGCCGGCTGGTTCCGCGACAACATTCTCAGCGCCCGGGTCGTATTGCCCACTGGCGAGGTTAGAGAATTCACCGGCAATGATCTAAACTTGATCTCCGACGCCGAGGGCATTACCGGGTTCATAACCCAAGTGACCCTCCAAGTTCAACCCCTGGAAGAGCTCGAGGTTGTCTCGATTGGCTGTCCGAATCCCCATGACCTGCAACGCCTGGTGGAATCCATCGTTGCGGCTGATCTGCCCATCTGGTCGCTCATGTTTATCAATCCCAGGATGGCTGAGCTGAAGAACCGGGCCCCGCTCATGGAGCACAACGGGCATCCGATCGAAGAACGTGTTTTGCTTCCAGCAGCCTACGTCATGACGCTGGCCTACCGTAAAAAAGACGGCGACTCGGTCACGGGCAAACTACCGGGGCTTCTCAAGCAATGCGAGGCTGAAATCCTCAGTGAACGCATCGCGGAGCATGAGTGGCAGAACCGCTTCAAATTAATGGTGGTCAAGCGCCTGGGGCCCTCCCTGGTGCCGGCCGAGGTGGTCATTCCTTTATCCAAGTTGGGAGAGGTGATGGCCGAGATTGAGCGCAAGATCAATCAACCGCTGGTCAAGGAAGGCTTGGTGATTCGGAAAGGGGCGCAGGGCACGCTCGAAGTGGTCATCCTGGGCTTCATCCCCAGTGACCAGCGCAGGTTTGGCTATAACCTTGTCTTTGGCCTCATGCTGACCCTGCTGAAAATCGCCGAGAAACACGGAGGTCGGGCGTACAGCACCGGCCTGTATTTCACCAAGAAAGCGACTCACGTACTGGGGGCGGATCGCTTGGCCAGGTTGAAGGCCTTCAAACGGGAGGTGGACCCCAAGGGATTTATGAACCCGGGCAAAGTGATTGGCAACGGTATGGTCAGTGCAGCTCTCAGTCTGGCCAGTGCCTTCGAGTCCCTGATTCGACCCTTCGGCAACTACGTGATTACCCAGTTAGGCGAACGACCCACCCAGCCAGTGCGGGATATTCCCGCGGACGTAGCCTGGTATGCTTACAGCTGTTCGCAATGCGGTTACTGCGTCGATGAATGCGACCAGTTCTATGGCCGGGGTTGGGAAAGCCAGAGCCCGCGCGGTAAATGGTACTGGCTGCGGGAATATATGGAGGGGCGGGAGGACTGGGACCAATTTATGGTGGATACCATCCTGGTCTGCACGACCTGCGAGATATGCAACCTGCGCTGTTCGGCAGCGTTGCCCATCGAACCTTCCTGGATGAAATTGCGCGGCCAGCTGGTTGATGAACAGAAAAAAATGACTTTTCCACCCTTTGAGATGATGAGTGCGGCTCTGCAGGCCGAAGGGAATATCTGGGCCGGCTACCGCAGAAATCGTTCAACCTGGTTTCCGGAGGACCTGAAACCAAAACATGGACCGGAGCACAAATCCAGCAATGTTTATTTTGCCGGCTGCACGGCCAGCTACGTCGAACACGACATCGCCATGGCCAGCGTCCGCTTGCTCGACGCGGCGGGGGTGGATTTCAGTTACCTGGGGCCCAAGGAGAATTGTTGTGCCACTCCGATGCTGGTTGCCGGCAAATGGGACGTGTTCGTGGAGACAATGAAGAAGAACATCCAGTCGGTAAAAGAGGCCGGTGCGGATACGGTAATCAGTTCTTGCCCGGCCTGCGACATGATGTGGCGGCAGGTTTATCCGGTCTGGACGAAGAAGCTGGGCATCGAGTTTGGGATTAAAGCCAGGCACTACACCGAAATTATCTCGGATAAGATCAAGACGGGTGAATTCCAGTTTCCGCCCAACTCCCTCCAACCGGCGACGGTCACCTGGCACGACTCCTGCCATATCGGCCGGGCCTCCGGGGTCTACGATCCGCCGCGGGATGTGATCAAAGCGATTCCCAACGTCAATTTTGTCGAGATGAGCCACAACCGGCAGAATGCCCATTGCTGCGGTTCGGTCTTGACCTTGATTAAAGAGCCGCCCGTGGCAGCGGACATCGGCAAGACCCGCCTTGAGGAAGCGGTCGAAGCCGGTGCTCAGAAAGTACTGGCTCTATGCCCATGCTGCGAGGTACAACTGCGGGTTACGGCTCAAAAGAAAAATGTCCCGATGGAAGTGGTCGACCTGGCTCATTTTGCTGCTGCGGCCCTGGGCTACGAATTTCCCGATCCCCACCCGGAAGTGCAAGCTCAGTGGGCGGTCTTTGAGGCCATGATCGGTCTGATGACCCCCCACGGCTTTGCCGGCTTGATGAACACCATGTGGCCGGAATTAATCGCGGCCATGCCGTTCGGGATGGGGAAGATGATGAGAGGGATGGGCAAGATTCCCGGTACGCTGGAGCTGATGAAGCCCATGTTCCCCGTGCTTTTTCCCCGCCTGCTGCCGATGATGATGCCCAAGCTCATGTCCACCCTGTTGGAAAAAGTGGCCGAGCGGATTCCCATGCCTGATTACATGCGGGAACAGATGCCGATCCTCATGCCCCAAGTGATGAACAGCCTGATGCCGCACATGACTGGAGAGGTCGTCCCTCTGGTTACCCAACCGATGATTGATTACCTCAGAGGAAAGAATCCTGCGCTCCTTGCCCTGCCACCCGGACCAAAATAAAAGGGAAATGTAACAGTTTAGCCCTTTGATAAAATTGGCCAAACTTCAATGCAAAATGCAAAAATTAAATTGAAAACTTCAAAAATGACTATGGTTTTACAGAAAATTTTGCATTTTTCAATTGGCAATTTTCACTTTTCAATGAAATTTAGCGTGGCTTTTCAAAACGCTAAATTGATACAGGGAAATTATTGTCAACGTCAAATCCCCCCTGCCCCCCTTTAATAAAGAGGGGTTAGGGGGATTTTAGTAAAGGGTGTTGCCCCCCATACTTGCCTCAGTTTTTTCCCTGTGGTAACATTCTTTCGCGTACGATAAAGGTCGATGGAACAGGAGAAGACAATGCCCGATGTTTTCAGATATTTTTTCGAACCCAGAAGTGTGGCTATTATTGGTGCATCAAAAACTCCGGGGAAGGCCGGGAATGAGATCTTGAAAAATATGATAGCCAATGGATTTGCCGGTAAGGTTTTTCCCATCAATCCGACGGAAGAGGATATCATGGGCTTCAGGGCTTTTCGTTCGGTACAAGACATTCCCGAACCGGTGGACCTGGCGGTCTTCATTGTGCCGGCGGAAAAAACTCTGGAGCCACTCCAGGAGTGTGCAGAGAAAAAAGTACCGGCGGTAGTCATTGCCTCTGGGGGGTATGCCGAAGTGGGCCATCAGGGAGCTCGACTGCAGGAAAAGATTCTGGCGGTGGCCAAAGCCGCCGGGATGAGAATTATCGGGCCCAATACCAGCGGCCTGACCAGTACTCCCGCATCCCTTACCACGACTTTTTTCCCCCTGGGAAAAATCCGTAGGGGGCCCATCAGCTACATTGCCCAGACCGGTAATTTTGCCACTCATACCATGAAATGGATCCTGACCGGGGAAAATTTTGGCGTGGCTCGCGTGGCTGGGTTGGGCAATAAGATCGACGTGGAAGACGCCGAAGTTCTGGAATACTTAGGTGCAGATCCGGAAACGAAGGCCATTTTGATGTATATCGAAGGATTGCGGAATGCCCGCCGTTTCTTCGAGGTGGCCCGGAAGATCACCAAGAAAAAACCCGTTGTCGTTCTTAAAGGAGGGCGGACAAAAACCGGCGCCGCAAGAGCTTTTACGCATACTGCTTCTCTGGCCGGGAATGAATTGGTTTTAGATGGGGCGTTCCGGCAGGCCGGGA
>Ga0224495_10003040_pt1 | contig 10529 bp, 13 predicted proteins | sample SF_Jul11_sed_USG_FD_168128 | JGI IMG/M metagenome (GOLD analysis project Ga0224495, IMG submission 168128) | Sediment microbial communities from San Francisco Bay, California, United States - SF_Jul11_sed_USGS_4_1 | ecosystem: Environmental > Aquatic > Marine > Sediment | place: USA: California...
GTCAGATCGACGACGTCCTTTGTATGGGTCACGAAGAAGCCATCGCAACAGAGGGCCAAGGGCAAATGCACATCCGGCTCTTCAGACACCATGTAGCCCTTGATAATCCAGTCGTAAAAATCCTGCGCGGTTTCCGCATGCCAGACCAGCATACCCGTATTCATGAGGTAGGCGATCTCGATCGTGTCCGGTTGGATCGACAAGGGAGAATTGATGCCGCGGCAGGTCACGATACATTGAATCGGCAAGCGGGCTCCGGCCCACATCGGAAAGTTTTCCATGGCCCGCATGGTTCCTGGCCCGGCGGTCGTCGTGAAGACACGAGCCCCGCCGAAGGCGGCGCCGGCGCATTGGGACATGACCGCAAATTCGCTCTCCCCACGGAAATAATCACCGATATAGCCCTCAGCAAAAAGTTCGCCGCAGAGGGCGGCTGCCTCGCTCTGGGGCGTAATGGGATAGGCCACCATCACATCGACATTCGCGCGCCTGACGGCCTCCTTAATGACTTCACTGCCGGTAAAAAACGACGGCGTGCGCGGGGCCTCGTTCATCATGATGCGTGGATCGGTGATGACCTGCCCCTTCTTATTCTTAGTTCCGATGATGACTGTGTCGTCCATAGCTCGTTTCCTTTCTATAGAACGGCGGTGGCCAGCGATCCGGCGCACCGTGCCATGTCGTTATGCGCTGAATGAACTGCCGCACCCACAGGTCGTTTTGGCTTGTGGGTTTTTGATCGCAAAGCCGGAGCCTTGCACACTGTCCAAGTAGTCGACTTCGCAGCCGGCCAACAACGGAGCGCTCTGGGAGTCCATGATGACCTTGACGTTGCCCTTCTCAATCACCGTATCGTCTTCGCTCATGGCGGACTCGAAACTCATCCCGTACTGGTAACCATGGCACCCGCCGCCTTTCACGTAGACACGCAGGCCGACCGTGTCTTTCTCTTCCTGTATGAGCTCCCGGATCTTTTCTTCTGCCGTCGGTGTGATCGTAATCATATATAGGGCTCCTTTTCTGAATTGTCTGATGTGGTTGAGAGACTTCAGCTCCGTTCCTGTGCGGAGGACACCTCTCCCACCCCAAGCGATGATAGCGCTTGGACATGGGGCATCTAGTGAGATCATTCGAGGAACGTGCGGCGCACAAGCGGCGGAGACCAGGGGAATCGGTCGCGCAGGAAAGGGAGTGAGAGAACGTGACGCGCGAGGATAGGACGGTCGGCGTGGCTCAATACGTCATAGCATCACCCTGGGCGCATTAGGCTTCAGAGTCAAGTGTTATTAAGGGAAAGGGAGGTGAAATGGTTGACTGTCCGCGCTGGCCGCTATCGGCTAGGAGCGGACCTTGGCATTTCTTTCGATGTCAGACATTCGAGAAGTGTAGTCCTCTCGCCTCATTTCGGGGTGATTCTACCAGTACTGATATGATGACGGCACCTTTTGTGTATGTACGGTCATTATCTCTGTTCATCTCTTTCATTCCAGGCCACAAACTTTCTGAGCGTGCTTGTGAATCGGATTGGATTCACCGCATGAATCTCTTTCGATACACACGGCTACGATCAGGAGGCGAGTGTCGTGTAGGGCTTGTGGTTCAAGAATAGTTTTGCCGCTGAAATTTCTCAAATTGTCTATGCTGTCTGATGATTCGACGCTCCTATCTCCTACTGGCATCTGGCTTGCTTCTGACGAATATGGAATCAGAAAGAGAGGCCTAGCCGTGGGCAACTCTTGCCGAATTCAGGTGCAGGCCAGCGGGTTGGCTCGATCAAAAGAAAGGAAATAGCGGTATGCTGATCCACAGATGAAGCTACGCTCATCGCAAGATTGGCCGTAGCCAAGAATGCCATAGGGATAGCAAATCTGCGGCAACACATCCCACGGCATATTAGATTGGCAGAAAATGAGAACTCCGCATCTTATTATGTGGAGCAGTCTGATTATATTCGGACGGCAGCTAGTTTCGTTCGTCAAGCTACTGCGACCAAGGAAAACCCAATGCAGCGTCACGTATCTAAACAGGACAAGAGTTGACCTGCCACCGGCAATTGGGCTACGCGAGAGCTACTCGTACGGCCGAGAGTCGATGGGCCACACAACCAAAAAGGAGCTACTACCATGACCATGCGTCGCCAGCAGTCCCTCGAACGTCGTCGTGCAGCAGCAGAGATCGCCGCTGCCCGCCCGCATCCCATCCACCGGGCCAACGGTGACGAACACCGGCATCGGGATGAGAATGGCAAACCGACCTATATCGGTAATTTCACAAAGTGCCTTCGCCACGATGACAACGGATTTCTCGTCGACCCTATGGACTATTCCGAATGGGTTCGCTCGATCGACAGTGCGGATCCGAGAGACATTGCTGCACAGACTATCGGAGGACCTCCATGGAAGGTACCTCAGAATAACGCCAACAACATTCCTGTGCGCGGCTGGGAGAGTCAGGGGGCCGGATCAACCTTCGAACTCGAGGGACCGGACGCACAGTCCGTGACCATGCCGCCGGCACCGGCGCTCGACTCCGAAGAACTGGTTGCTGAGATGGCTGAGCTCTACTGGATGGCGCTATGCCGCGATATCCCGTTCGCTCAATGGGGCGGGGATGCGACGATCGGGGATGCTATCAACTCGCTAAAGAAGCTCGACTGGTTCCGCGCCAATAAGGCGGTTACCGGGTCTACTGATGTCTTAGCGTCTTCGCAGGCGCGGCGCCGTATCCTGCGTGGTCCTGGTGATGCATTCACGCTTTCGGAGTTGTTTCGCGGCGTCACGCCGGGCGAGCAGGTCGGTCCGTACCTGTCTCAATTTCTCCTAGCCGGCAGCCGAGGCGTCAACGGCAACGACCTAGCTCACGCCCATGCTGACGGCTTCATCGCCTATGGTGCAGTTCGTATTGATCAGCGGGTACGACAGGCACCTGCCAACATCAATTATATGACGACATTCGATGAATGGCTCGATGTTCAGAACGGGGCGAATCTGCGCGGACGGGAAAACGCTTACGTCGGATACCGGTTCATGGCGACTCCGCGCGACCTCGCGACCTATGTTCACTATGATGCACTGTACGAAGCCTATCTCAATGCTTGTCTCTTGCTCCTATCGGTCGGTGCACCGGTCGATCCCGGGCTACCGTTCCTCCGAGACGATGCCATAGACAAGCAGACTGGGTTCGCCCAGTTTGGTGGTCCGCACATCCTCAGCCTCGTCACTGAGGTGGCAACGCGAGCACTCAAGGCCGTACGTTACCAGAAATATAATGTTCACCGACGGTGTCGGCCTGAGGCAGTCGGCGGGCGGTTGCACCAACTTGCCACATTGCCGAATGGCCCATTGAAGGATAGACTGGCGGTGCTGCAACCGATGCTCACTCGACTGTCCTCGAGCGCCGTGAAGCTCGATGTCGCGCTCGGTGATAACTGGCTGTTGCCGATGGCATTCCCTGAAGGCTCGCCCACCCATCCTTCATACGGAGCCGGGCACGCAACCGTCGCCGCAGCCTGTACGACCGTACTCAAGGCCTGGTTTGACCACGGGTGGACGCTACCATTTGCATTCGAACCGGTCGCCGATGGTTTGACTCTCACGGACGTCTCGGGAGCGACTCCGCCGCTGACGGTCGAGGGCGAACTCAACAAGGTCGCCGGCAATATCGCTATTGGCCGAAACTGGGCCGGGGTCCATTACTACAGCGACTATATCGAGTCCTTCCGCATAGGCGAGCAAATTGCCCTCGGGATACTGGAAGAGCAGAAGATCTGCTACGGTGAAACCTGGAGCCTAGATGTGCCGTTGATGGATGGGACAGTCGTGCGGATTTGACGAGGTCCATTGGTTCTCCACATTTGATCCAGCACCGTGAGCCGCTCAGCAACGACGTCGATGGGCGCCAGCCAGCCGCGCGTGGCGTGCTGGCTGGCGCCCACTCATATGGGAAAAGAGAAACGAGGTCGTGAGGAACCGCCCTTTACGTAGACGCGCAGCCCAAACGTGTCCTGCATGAGATCCCAGAATTTTTCTTCTGCCGTTGGCGAGATGGTAATCATGGTGTGGCTCCTCCTCTGCATTGACGGGCGTGGGTAATCGACCCCTGCCACCCCATGAGATCATGGCGCTTGAACACAGACCATCTACAGAGGTTGTTTGAGGAACATGCGGCGCACAAGCGGCGGAGACCAGGGACTCGGTCGCGCAAGATACGGGAGGGAGTGAACGTGACGCGCGAGGATAGGACGGTCGGCGTGGCTCAATACGTCATAGGATCACCCTGGGCGCATTAGGGGTGAGAGTCAAGCGTTATTAAGGGAAAGGGAGCGGAAATGCACGGTGCTGGTGGAAGTTGGTCTTCTGCCACTGCATCCTGCCAACGCAACGTACCAAGAACGTTGAGCTATTCCGGCCTGTAGCGAATGGCTCACACTCGATCTGGGGTTCGGTGCTGGATTTGGGTCGAGAGTTTCGGTTGAGAAACGACAAGATTGACCGTCAGAGATGGCCTATCCGGCCACTTTGCGACAGTCGCTATGGCAAGCTCCACGCCGGAAAGCTGCCGTTCAAAGGATACGCCTCTCTTCAATCCCCTCCGCATCTTCTGCCACGGTCCAGTTGAAGCTGATACTGAATCCTGTAGATGGTCTACTCCCTCAAGGCACACGTCAGGCCGGCATGGGTGTCAAAAAGCCTAGAGCAGAACGTGGGGACACTTTCTCGATTTTCTTCTGTGGGTATCAGCGTATCCTCCCCGGAGGGTCAAAAACAAATCTTTTTCGCCCCCGCCGTTTACAGACTCACAGAGCCCCATGGTATGGTAGCCCACTCCACCCGAATGTGCAGGCTCATTTCGTGCGTGGTCCTCTCGGCTGATGCGCTGGGTGTTGTTTTCGCGCAACCGTGTTGTGCTGGTCACGTTTGGACTCCTCTTACTGCTGGACGTAGCGCGATCGGTGTACGGCCGGATTGGCTATGCCGATCCAGTTGAGGCGTGGTAACCGGACCCCGCCCAATACACTGACCTTGCATACGCCAACAGGGTAGAATCGCTTCTACCTGAAGGACACGTATGCGTCGAGGTCAAGACATCGCAGTTCGGTTTCCCGGACTGTATCTGGTGCATCAGAACATACCGGGGAAGACAATGGAGTGGCATGCGTGGCCTCAGCACGTGCTGTTCCTTCCCCTTCAAGGGACGATCACAATTCTGTTCCCATCAGGGTCGTTGGTGGCCGGACCGGGCAAGATGATCTATGTGCCGCCTAAGACCTCGATGGCCTTTCAATCCAACGAGGCGTTGGGAGAACGGCTGATCTGCATGATTAATCACCCACGATGGCGAGCAGTCACCCACTCCAAGTTCAACCCAACTCTCTGTCCTGCGCATCAGCTCGGCAAGGAAATTCTCTTTTACCTGCTGCTAAACCCAAAAGCCGCATGTGCGAAGTCCCTGGTATCCACATTTATCCAGGTCCTATCCGAAAGTTTAAAATCAGCTCAGCAGGCGTCGTTACTGGAAGTAACTCACCTGGATAGCATGGTGCGCGACGAACGGGTACGAACCGCCTTGGCGATTCTCCAGCGGGATCACTCGAGGCGAGTTCGGATGACTGCAGTTGCTCAAGAGGCAGGATTGGGTCTCCGCAGCCTCAACCGGCTCTTTCTTGAGAAAGTTGGGCACACTCCTAAGCAAGTGCTGACCCACTATCGGATCGCCGCGGCAAGAGATCTCTTATTTTCTGGCAACACGGTTACCGAGACAGCCTTCGCCACGGGCTACGAATCTCTCGCGCAGTTCATCACCGTTTTCCGTCGGCTTACGGGCCAGCTCCCCTCTCAATTCGCTCGACTTGGCCAAAAACAATAGAAACATGGCTAGTGCCTTAAAGCTTCTGTCGCACGTTGTGACTAGTATGCCCCATGCAACCCCATTGTAAATCGATCCAGACAGAGTAAGGGGGTTGCGCATGACGCCTTGGATTCTCGGAGCAGGAAAAACCAGGAAGGCAATTGGGTATTGGGCCACCACGGTAGTCTCCTGTTCCCTGCTCTTAACCTTAGGGACCTTCATCTGCCGAGGAGAAGCCGCCATGACTATCGAAAGCCTGATCAAAACGTATGAGACCGCACTCAACACAAACGACATCGATGCCATCCTCGGTCTATACGGCACCCAGCCGGTATTCATGCCGCAGCACGCGCCCGCCCTGGTCGGCCGCGACGCCGTGCGCGCTGGCTACAAGCAAGTATTCGAGACTATTAAGCTCAACATCCGGTTTGAGATCCATGAGATCCAAGAAGCCGGAGACTGGGCTTGGGCTCGCACAAGCTCTGCTGGTCATACCCGTATCCTGGGTGCCGACATTGAGCTCCAGGAAGGCAATAATGAGCTGTTCATCTTTCGCAAGGAAGCTGGCAAGTGGAAGATTCACCGTTATCTGTTCTCCACCAACCAGCCGCGCGCCTGAGGATCAGCAGCCCCCGGCTTGGGGGCGAAACAAGAACTGTTCCTGTTGCATCGCGAGGCCAATGGTCAGTAGTGCATCGCTCGGTATATTTTCTCGGCCATGAATCCGCCCAAGCAACAGTGATTGAAAGGAGAACAATATTATGTCTAACAAGAAAACCATTGCAGTCGTCGGTGCCACCGGTGCGCAGGGTGGCGGTTTAGTCCGCGCTATTATGAACGACGCAAGCAGCGGTTTCACCGCGCGCGCGATTACTAGAAATGCCAACTCGGACAAGGCGAAGGGGTTGGCGAAGCTGGGCGCCGAGGTTATCGTAGCCGACATCGAGAACTTGGAGAGTCTCAAAAAGGCGTTCCAAGGTGCCTACGGAGCATATTGTGTGACGAACTTCTGGGAGCATTTTTCACCCGAAAAGGAAATCGCCCAGGCCACGGCCATGGCCACGGCAGCGAAGGACGCTGGCCTTCAACACGTCATTTGGTCCACGTTGGAAGACACCCGCAAGTGGGTGCCGCTCAGTGACAACCGCATGCCGACTCTCATGGGCAAGTATAAGGTGCTGCATATGGACGCCAAGGGCGAGGCCGATGAGGTGTTTAGAGAGCATGGTGTGCCGACGACGTTCCTGCTGACCTCGTTCTATTGGGAGAACCTGATCTACTTCGGCATGGGCCCCAAGAAGGGTCCGGACGGCACACTGGCGATCACCTTCCCCATGGGTGACAAACAGCTCTCAGGTATCGCCGCCGAGGATATTGGCAAATGTGCTTTGGGTATTTTCAAAAAGGGCCGCGAGTACATCGGCAAGACCGTCGGCATCGCGGGCGAGCACTTGACCTGCACACAGATGGCCGCCACGCTCACCAGGGTGCTGAATCAAGAGGTGCACTACAACGACGTGCTGCCCGAAGTGTATCGAAGCTTTGACTTTCCGCACGCTGACGATATCGGCAACATGTTTCAGTTCTTCCGGGATTTCGCACCGTACTTCTGTGGCGCCCGTAGCATTAACGTCACCCGAGGCCTCAACCCCTCGCTGCAAAGCTTTGAGGGGTGGCTCGCCCAACACAAGAGCCAAATCCCGCTCGAGTAGCCTGACGACAGCCCTCAGCACCCGATCAGCCCAAGCGGCTGCGCGAGGGGGCATATAGGGTCATTGCTTGACTTTGCACTGCGTCACGGCCCGCTGCTGCTGCGCTGTGAGGGGCGTCACCTCCAGCGACGCCTGGATTTTGGACACGCGCGACGGCGAGACGCCAAAGCGAATGGCCACTGTATTCAGCGGTTCATTCGCGGCGCGGCGTAAGAGCCAGACAGCGGTGTGATAGGCCTCTTGATGCCGACGTGCGGTCACGGCACTCGGGGAGAGCCCATACACCGCGGCGACCCGCTCCAGAATCTCCACCGCGTTCAGGCGGGTCGGGGTGGTTTGGGCACGCGGGACATTGGCGAGGCTCTTCCGGTCGACCATGGTGGCCACTCGCTCTCGAAACGCCGGGCTCCCCAAGAAAATCTGTCCCGTCAATCGTGGCCAGGGGGAGGCGCCGCCGATTCCGTCGACGACAAACTGCCGGTACAACGATACGGCGCGCTCGCGGTTTCCATCGAATTGCGACAAGACAGGATCAATGGCCAACCAGGATGGGGCCGAGTGTGCGCCTGTTGTGGCCCCGTAGCTGCTCCACATCCACTCGAGTGGCGTGGCTACCAGACCGGCTCTGACGGGATTGAGCACGACATAGCGGCAGAGTTCCAGCAGATAGCTCTCGCGCTCCACCAGGATACTCTTGAACCGGCCCTGCAAGACATGGCCCACGCGATGATGCCGCCGATTGAAGTACTGTGTATAGCGACCGTTCAATCGCCGCATGCCGCGACTCAGATTGGGTTCGGGTGTTTCGAGCAGTAGATGGTAGTGATTGCCCATCAAGCAGAAGGCATAACAGCGCCAGTGTTGTTGGAGGATCTCCTGCCCGAGGAGGGTAAGAAAACGGTGGCGGTCGGTGTCATCGAGGAAGATCGGCTGCTGAGCATTACCCCGCGCCGTGACATGATGGAGCGCCCCGGGATAGTCCAGCCGTAACTGCCGTGCCATGGGCAGGAGGAGAGAAGTCAGTAAGGTGTAAGGTCAAGCAATGACCCCTTTGTTCGCCCGGGAGAGTCTTGTTCGAAAAGGCAAGATTGACCGACCGCGCTGGCCGCTATCGGCCAAGTAGCGGACGTTCGGCGCTGAGATCGTACCGCCATATATCGGTCCTCAGCTTTGTCGCATTAACGGCCAAGGCTGAGCGGACGAGGCCGGCGAGCGCAGCGAGCGGGCCCGAAGATCCGTCTCAAGCCGTTTGTTAGCTTTCGTTAAGCGCTCATTATTTTTGTGTAACGGGAATCTTGTCAGCACTAGCAATCGTCTCATGTATGAACCTTGACGGCACGATGGCCGCAAGTTTACCACCAGTATTGTCGCTGATAGTCCCGTGAACCAAGCCCACGACCTTGGGAGGTGCAGATACATCAGTGAAAACTAACGCACCACCTGAAGCGTAGGGAGCGGACAACAAATATACAGGGCCACCGCTGAAGCCACCGATGCTCGGCTTGTCTAGAAGAAAGAACGTCGCTTCCTTTTTGTTATCTGCACGCAGGATCCGAAGCAAACCACTGGCGGGTTTACCGTCACTTGTAATGGGAGAAAAACGTCCGGTCGTACCAAGTCTGAGCGGAAAGCCCATGACTGTTACTGTGCGTTCCCGTACTGGCGCTGTCTCTGCCGAATCAATCATCTCCAGTCCCAGAAAACGACCTTGCATAAGAGGGGCAGTCTGAGCAGTTAAAGTGAGTCTCAGGACCGCAACATCTGCTTCGGGGTGCAACTGCCATTGTAGCTGTGATACGCCAGCAGTGAGTTCCGTCAAAGACACTGACACCGGAGTATCGCCTTTTGCGCGGAAAGTTATTTTGCTCCCGGCTTTCAGGAAAGCTGCTACATGAGATGCGGTCACAAGGTACGGCGCAGTGGAGCTTACAAAAAACCCGGTGCCGAATTGATCACCCTCACGCAAATAAGCGACGGCCACAGAAAGGTCTTCAAGTGTCGCAGCACTCGCACCTCCGCTACTGCTTATCAACGCGAGTAAAACAACTAGGATCACACGACATAGGACATGCATCGTTTTTCGAGGAAAGCTAACGCTCAGCATCAGCGGCGGCGCGTAACTATGTTTAGGCCGATCCGCATAATAGCCAGATCTGCCAGATCCTGTCCGACTAACACGCCGCTACTGTTCGCGAACAATACGCCATAGCTGCTGCCGTTTCAATGAGTGGCGACTGGGCGACTATGTATCACAGGTGCTAATGCAGATCGGAGTAAGCTCCCCATTCTGATAGCGGTCGGTCGTGGACTTCTGCTTGGGGTCGAGGGCTGACATCGGTGAGAAGCGGAAGTTCGGTGCCGAGATCACCTCGCCATAAGGCGGACCTCTGCCCTGTCGCATTAACGTTCGCCATAACTAGGCCAATAGAGCGGAAGCTGTCATCTCCCGCCACACGCCTCTCCTCCTATTGCCCAGATCTGGAACCGTGTCTCTCAGATGTCAGCCTCAGCGCTGAATAGCATCGGCGTCGTGTCTGTCACATAAACCTGTTATCCTGCCGCGCTCATGTTCACCTCAGCAGCCAGGAGTCCTTCCTACGAGTGGCAATGGAACGGACGGTGCGATACACCGCCATAGGTTCAATGGTGATCAGGAACGAACGGCGCGGGACATGCTGAACCCACGCAACAGTCATAACGCATGCCAACGTGCCCACGGGCTATCAGTCAGTCACCGAGAATGCTTCTGCTACGCAACGTACGTGTTGTCTCCAGGGACCGTCAGCGCAGTATGTTCAAACGGTGAGAATCGCTGTGGTGCAATAGAACAGCTTCCGTTCCATTGCCCCTGGGACGACAGCTTGCCGATACTGTTGCAGAGTAGCTATTCTGAATCACTGGCATGACACGATCCGGCGTCCTATTTTATCCGTTCCATCTGTGCCACGAGCGCACCTTGCAGTCGCTGCT
>Ga0224495_10003041_pt1 | contig 10525 bp, 10 predicted proteins | sample SF_Jul11_sed_USG_FD_168128 | JGI IMG/M metagenome (GOLD analysis project Ga0224495, IMG submission 168128) | Sediment microbial communities from San Francisco Bay, California, United States - SF_Jul11_sed_USGS_4_1 | ecosystem: Environmental > Aquatic > Marine > Sediment | place: USA: California...
TTTTTGAGCTCCGCAAGCCTCCTGAAATAGGGTCTGGCCCTTTCAGGTTCTTCAAAGTAAGGGGGCATGGTCATCAACCCCTCGAGTTTCACGTGCTTGAGCGCCGCGATCCTCCCGATAAGGGGGTAGAAGTCATCTGCTTCCACTCCCTGCTTTGTTTCTTCTTCAGATAATTTCACCTGTACGAGAATTCTCTGAACCTTCTCAATTTTCGCTGCCTGTCTGTCCAGTTCCTCGGCCAGTTCCTGCGAATCAACAGAGTGAATAAGGTCGAACAGTTTGACCGCTGTTTTTGCCTTGTTCTTTTGCAGATGCCCGATAAGATGCCATACCAGCGCACCCCCTCCGGCTCGAAGCTCCCCGCTTGCGATCTTTTTCTGCGCCTCCTGCACCCGGTTTTCTCCAAATTCCCTCAACCCTGAATCAAGCGCTTTTCTGATGACATCAATATGCACATTCTTCGTGACCGCAATCAACGTGATCTCAGACGGTTCCCGCCCCGCTCTCATAGCGGCCTGGGCCATTCTCCGGCAAATCTCTTTCAGGTTGTCGAAAAGCTGTATTTCATCCATGCATGTCGAATGTCCGGGCCGATCAATAAAAATATGTATATAGTATTATCTATGCGATTAAAATTCAACGAATTCGTGGACAGAGTTTGAAAAACAACCTTCACCCCTCAAGCGCCTTTTGATATTCATTCCAGAGTTTTTCCTTGGAGATACCGGCGTCTATGAAATCCCACGGGAGGATCTCTGACAGTTCTTTCTTTCTGAATATATAAAAGTCGAGGCTTTCTTTAAATAACCGGTCTTTGGCCGCAAGGGGGTCGCCTGAGGCGATTTTTTCGATCAGGGCCCCCACCCTCCTGTCACCCATGGCAAACAAACCCTGTATATGCGCGTACTTCGGAACATCATGGAACACCCTCACCCCTCTTTCGTCCAGAAGTCCCTTTTTAATCATCTTCAATCTTTCCTTTATCTCCTTCAGGGGAACCATGGGATGCCACTGAAACGGGGTAAAAGGCTTCGGCACAAACGTGCTTACGCTCAGGGTAATATGGCCTCTCTTTGAATTTCCGCGTATTTTTTTTACCAGATCAATAATGCCGCCTGCATCTTCCGCCGTCTCCGTCGGCAATCCGATCATGAAATAGAGCCTTAAGGTCTCAATATCGCCGTCAAGGATACACTGCGCGGTTTCAAGAATATCCTCCTCGGAGATCCTTTTATTGATAACTTTTCTGAGTCTTTCGGTGCCTGCCTCCGGTGCTATCGAAACACTCTTATGCCCTTTCATCAAAGCCGCGATTCGCGCGCTCTTTATATTCGCGCGGAGAGAAGTAATAGAAAAATCAACACCCTCCATCATGAGAACCTCTTCCGCGTGGGGATAATCAGAAAGTGACGGGCCGATCAGTCCGACCCGCCTGGTCATGGTCAGGGCCTCTTCAATTTCTGCCTTAAGAACTGCGAAATCCTTCTTCCTCGCCGGCTTATATATCTGCCCCGCGAGACAAAACCTGCATGACCATGGGCAGCCGCGCATGGCCTCGAGAAGATACATGTCCGAAAATTCGATCTCCGGGCTTGTGATCGCGGACTTCAAAAAAGATTTTGATATATCGGCAATGGTCTGCTTCCTGATCATCGCAGGCGCGTTATTTCCCGCCTCCCTGCTGATAATGCGGCCGGAGTCATCACAGGCGACTGAATAAAACCGCGGGATATATATTCCTTCCTGGCTTAAAAGGCGCCTGAAGAGATCTGCCTTCCCTCTGTACCCTCTGTACATGGAGAGGAATTCACCGAGCATCTCCTCCGCTTCTCCTGTAAAGGATACGTCTATGAAGCCGGACAGAGGCTCAGGATTATAAAAGGCACATACCCCGCCCATAATCACAAGCGGATAGGAATCATCCCTCTCGATACTTTTCAAAGGGATTTGCGCCATTTTCAGAATTTTTACGATATGCGGATAGTCATTCTCGAAGGAAACAGAAAAGGCTATGATATCGAACTTATCGAGCGTCCTCTTTGATTCAAGCGAAAAGGGCCTCGTATTTGTCCTGATGTGTTCATCAATATCCCCTTCCTCAGGCAGAAAAACCCTCTCGCATACGACGTCATGCATGCTGTTTAAAAAGCCGTATATCCCCTGATACCCAAGGCTCGCCATGCCGACGGCGTACCTGTTCGGATACACAAGGGCTATATTAATCCTGCCCCCGGGGTCTTTGAATACAGTCCCTTTTTCTTTTGAAATCAGATAGTTTGCTTTATCAACGAGTTTTCTGTTCATCACAAATCCACTTACAGACAAGTTCATTATACTTCTTTTAACTGCTTTATTTATATGCAGTTCAGACAGATTTGCTGCACATCTGCTGCTTCAAACATTTGAATCTTCCGACTTTTCTGTGGAATTCTATTTATTCCATTCTTTGTAAAACCAGGGGAAGGGAAGATGGTCGTAATTTTAAAACTCCCCCTCTATCCCCCTTTGCGAAAGGGAGAAGAAAAATAGTGCTGCCAAAGGTATGCTCCAAAGCTGATTTATACCAGAGCTGCTTCGCCTTTCTTTTCATTTATTCAAAGGGCGTGTTACTATTTTCTATGAAAATCGTCGCCCAAAACAGAAAAGCCTACCACGACTATACGATTGAAGAAACTTTGGAGGCCGGCATGATGCTCACCGGCACAGAGGTCAAATCATTGCGTGACGGCAAAGCTAATCTGAAAGACAGTTATGTGATCGTGAAGGATTCAGAGGTATTTCTCCTGAATTGTCATATCAGCCCCTATACTCACGGCAATATTATGAACCACGACCCCATCCGGACGAGAAAACTTCTGCTCCATAAAAAGGAAATAGCCAAGATTCAGGTAAAGGCCGCTCAAAAGGGGTACTCTCTTATCCCCCTGAAGATATACTTCAAAGGGTCACATGCCAAGGTGGAGATTGGTCTTGCTCGTGGCAAAAAACAGTACGAAAAGAGGGATACCATTAAGAAAAGAGAGGCTGACAGGGAGATAGAACGCGCCATGAAAAGCCGCTGATATGTTATACTATTAATAAGCTGTATTAACCTTTATTTGCTTTGGGGGCGAATGGGCTCGACGGGGGTTATGAGGCTTATGTGGCATGTCGTGGCTCCATCACCACGTAAAAAGATGGAAAAACACACAAACGCCAACAACGAACTGGCACTCGCTGCTTAATTAAAGCAGCTCGCTACTTTGGGATCGCCTGTGTTCCGGGGATAGCGACGATCAGCAGGCTGGCAGCAGGGAGAGCTCCTGACTCTGTTGCGAGACAAAGGGAGATTGGATTTCAGGAAGCCTGTCTGGCGGCGTCCTGAAGTCTGAAAACTGAAAAGACAGTCTACACATGTAGAAGCATAAGAGTAGTGCTTTCGGACGCGGGTTCGATTCCCGCCGCCTCCACCATTTAAAGAGAGATCTGTTCTTTAAAACTTTTCTCTCCCCCCCTTATATCAAAGGGCATGCGTTGTCCGCTTTCATCATGAATTTCATGCTATTATCATCACTTTATTGCAAAACGCCCTCTATATATGGAAAATGTATAGAGTCATGAAAAAATTATTGATACTCTTCATCGTGGGGCTGCTTACGGCGTCTCCCCTTTTTGCGGAAGAAAAAAAGGAAGTTTCCCTGAGGTTCAGCAGGCAAGGCAACATCATAAGGGTCGTTCTGGAGTCTTATGACAATTTTATATTGAACGCGAACATCGCGGACACGCTGTCGAGCATAAAAATAGAATTCCCCGCGCTTTTTCAACTGAAGAAACCGAAGGATTTTATCTTTGAGACCAGCTTGAAAGATCGTTTGCTGATCATTGCCATGAAAAACATCGGGGAAATCAGGACGTATAAACTTTCCTCACCCGCGCGAATCGTCTTTGACCTCACGCTTGCCCAGAATACAAATAAGGAACAGAGTCCTAAACCTGAACTGAACCCTGAATTGAAACCCGATCTGAAAACGGAGCCGACGCCGGAACTGAAACCGGAAGCAAAGCCGGAGCAGCCTGTCGAAGCGCAAGCCGTTCCAAAACTATATGTCATTGACGCCGGTCACGGCGGATACGACTACGGCATACTATCAAATGACTCAAAAGAAAAAGACCTGAACCTGCTTTTGACAAAAGACCTCTCTGCCGCCCTCTCGAAAAAAGGGAACAAGATATTTCTTACCCGCAAGGTAGACCAGTCATTGTCCATACTGGAGAGGATCATTCTCGGAAACAGCAGGAATCCCTATATATTCATCTCGCTGCACTCTTCTGCCTCCAATGCATTTGTTGTATACACCGGAACAGTTGACGAACCGTCAACAGAAGCCTCTGTCCTGCTTTACAGTCTGTCCGCGAGGCAGAGACGACACATAGAAAAAAGCAGGGCCCTGGCAAAAGCGATAGGAACTTCCTTAAAGGCTGAATTTAAGGAAGACGTTGTGACAAGAGAAATGCCGCTCCCGATACTGAACTCTATGGATTCAACCGCCGTACTTATAGAATATCCTTCGTTGCAGCTGAATACCTATGACCAGCAGATGCGTAACCGGGTAGCAAATGCTATCCTGAAAGGTATCCAGTCCTATGAGTAGAAGAAATCTGCTGGCAATGCTTGTTATCCTGATTTTCATCGCGGCTGCCGCGGGAAGCTATTTCTTTATGCGCAATTTCTCCCAAGCGGAAAAACAGGTTCCCTTATCTCCGGTTCAGAGCCCTTTGATGCAGGCAGGTGATATCACTGTTCTGAGAATCTATCAACCCCGGGGAGGCCGGCTCGAAATGATAGAGAAAAAAATTCCCAAAAGAATAAGCAGCACGGCAATTGCTGAAGCAGTTATCGAGGAATTCTTCAGACAACCCCTTGCCGAAGGAGTTTCAGGGATTCCTTTAAATGTTAAATTGCTTGGTCTCTATAAGGACGAGGCGCAGATGCTCTACATAGACCTGTCAGATGAAGTACGCAGAAATTTTCAGGGAGATGCACTTTCAGAGTATCTGCTTCTGAGCGGCATATACAAAAGCCTTGTTTCAAACGTGCAGGATTTTCAGGACGTCAAGATGCTGGTGGAAGGCAGGGAACTGGAAACATTGGGCGGTCATTTTTACCTGAAGTATCCGTTAAAGGATATGCTCACGACAGAACTCAGGGGAGACACCAGGATATAGAATGAGCAGGGAATCAAAGCCGATAGGCATATTTGACTCAGGCATTGGCGGCCTGACCGTCCTCAAGGAAATATACAAACAGCTGCCTTACGAAAGCACAGTTTATCTCGGCGATACGGCCAGGGTACCCTATGGCATAAGGTCACCTGAGACCGTTACGCGGTATTCTTTCGAAAACACGCGTTTCCTTTTTTCGAAAGAGGTCAAAATGATCGTCATCGCCTGCAACACAGCTTCTTCGGTAAGTCTTGAATCAGTAAGGAGTTCTGTATCAGTCCCGGTTGTCGGCGTAATAGAGCCCGGTGCCAAGGCGGCGGCAGCTGCTACAATAAACAAAAAAATCGGCGTCATAGGAACTGAGGCGACAATTAAAAGCAACTCCTACGCAAAAGCTATTTTGAACATCGATAAGGACATCGAAGTTTTTGGTGTCGCCTGTCCTCTTTTGGTCCCGCTCGTTGAAGAAGGCTGGACGGAAGGCAGCATCGCTGAGATGACGGCTGAGAAATACCTGCAGGACATCAAAAAAAATGGGATTGATACCCTCGTTCTCGGCTGCACACATTATCCCCTGATGAAAGGGATACTCTCGCGGGTGATGGGCGAAAATGTGAACCTTATTGATTCGGCAATAGAAACCGCCAGAGAGATAAGAGCGGTCCTCCATGATCTTTCCCTGCTGAATTCGTCAGGAGAAGAGATAATCAGAGAGTTCTATGTAACGGATTCTCCGGAAAAATTCAAGAGTGTCGGCGAAAGATTTCTTGGTGAGCATATTCAGCATATAAAAAAGATCAAACTCGAAATGGAGGTTTAATAATGAGGCCCGATGGCAGGACCAGCAGTGAAATGCGCAGCGTGAACATAACCAGGAATTTTATCGATACAGCCGAAGGGTCTGTTCTGATTGAAATAGGAAAGACGAGGGTAATTTGTACTGCCTCCATTGAGGAGAGAATCCCTCCTTTTCTGAAAGACAAGAACCAGGGATGGGTGACCGCAGAATATTCCATGCTTCCGCGGGCCACGGACATCAGAACAATGCGGGAGTCAACAAGCGGCAGGGTGAGCGGGCGTACCCATGAGATTCAGCGTCTTATCGGCAGGGCCCTGCGATCCGTAGTAGACGTTACCGTGATCGGCCAGAGAACCTTTTGGATAGATTGTGACGTCATAAGAGCCGATGGAGGTACCAGAACCGCGGCCATAACCGGCTCGTTTATCTGTCTTGCCGATGCCTTCAATTACGCGATTAGAAAAGGCCTTATCGAAAAGAATCCCATAAAGGACTACCTTGCGGCTGTCAGCGTCGGGATGGTGAACAATCAGCCGGTGCTCGATCTGAACTATGAAGAAGATTCAACCGCGGATGTCGACATGAACATCGTAATGACCGGCAGCGGAAACCTGGTCGAAATTCAGGGTACGGCGGAAGGCAATCCTTTTTCAGAAAATAACCTCTATGAGCTCATTGCTCTTGCAAAGCAGGGAATTGAAAGCCTGATCACAAGGCAGAAAGAAATATTTAAAGACTTTACGGTCTCGATCAGCATCTGACAGAATAAGTTTTTTGTCTCTTGCAGTCAGGGGGCATACCTGCATAGACAAAAAGAACATTGAATGCAAATAATAATTCTTATATGTTAAAATAAAAGATATTTTGGGAGGTTACATTTGAATACTTACAGAAGTCTTTTCATATGGTTACTGATCGGCATCATGATTATTCTGCTGTTCAACCTGCTCAACGCGCCGCAAAAAACGCAGGAAGAAATAATCTTCTCCGAATTCATGACAAAGCTTGAAGCAAATCAGATCGATGAAGTCACGATCAAGGAAAACAGCATCACCGGACGTCTTAAGGACGGCACAAAGTTCAAGTCGTATTCACCCGACTATCCGGAGCTCATAAATACCATGCGGAGCAAGAATATAAAGATCACCGTTAAACCGGAAGATCAGAATCCCTGGTACGTCAACTTCTTCTTTACCTGGGGGCCTATTATATTCATCGCCGTAATATGGATATTCTTCATGCGACAGATGCAAAGCGGAGGAAACAAGGCGATGTCTTTCGGCAAGTCAAAGGCGCGCCTGATATCCGAAAAATCCGTCAAGATAACCTTTTCCGATATAGCGGGAATCGAAGAGGCAAAGGTAGAGGTCCAGGAGATAATAGATTTTCTGAAAGACCCCCATAAATTCCAGAAGCTCGGAGGGAAGATACCAAAAGGAGTACTCCTTGTCGGCTCACCGGGAACGGGAAAGACACTCCTTGCAAGGGCCATTGCCGGAGAGGCGGGGGTTCCCTTCTTCAGCATCAGTGGTTCGGACTTTGTGGAAATGTTCGTCGGCGTAGGGGCTTCAAGAGTACGCGACCTCTTTGAGCAGGCGAAGAAGAGTGCCCCGTGTATTATTTTCATCGACGAAATCGACGCAGTGGGAAGGCACAGGGGAGCGGGACTCGGAGGAGGACACGATGAACGCGAACAGACGCTTAACCAGCTGCTCGTGGAAATGGACGGGTTCGAAGGCAACGAAGGGATAATCATCATCGCGGCCACAAACAGGCCGGACGTTCTCGATCCTGCGCTGCTGAGACCGGGACGGTTCGACAGACAAGTCGTTGTACCCCAGCCCGATGTCAAAGGCAGGTTAGAGATATTGAAAGTGCACACACGGAATATTCCGATAGACGAGAACGTCAATCTGGAGAAGATAGCAAGGGGAACGCCCGGTTTTTCAGGCGCTGACCTTGCCAATCTCGTGAATGAGGCTGCTCTTCTCGCGGCGAGGAAATCCAAGACAAAAGTGGAGAATGCAGACCTGGAGGCGGCAAAAGACAAGGTGCTGATGGGCGTCGAGAGAAAAAGTATGATCATCAGCGAAGAGGAGAAAAAGAACACCGCATATCATGAAGCGGGCCACGCGCTTGTTGCCAAGCTCACACCAGGCACCGACCCTATCCATAAGGTCAGCATCATCCCGCGGGGAAGAGCTCTCGGGGTGACCCAGCAGTTGCCTATTGACGACAAATATACATATTCCAAGGACTACCTCGAAAAGACCCTGCAGGTGCTTATGGGAGGCAGAGCTGCGGAAGAAATCGCACTTCACCACATGACGACCGGCGCCGGCAATGACATTGAGAGGGCCACGGAACTGGCAAGAAAGATGGTTACGGTCTGGGGAATGAGCGAGAAGCTCGGTCCGCTCACCTTCGGCAAGAAAGATGAGCAGATATTCCTCGGCAGGGAAATCGCCCAGCATAAGGATTACAGTGAAAAAACGGCTGTCGATATAGACGAGGAAGTGAGGCGTCTGGTTTCGGAGGCGTATGCGTTTTCCAAGGGCCTGCTTGAGCAGAACTATGATCTTCTCGATGCATTCGCCAAGAAGCTGCTCGAAAAAGAAACCATGGACCTCCCTGAGATCGATGAACTGATCGCAGTAGTGCATACTCCCAAACAGGACCCTGCAGTGGAATGCGATGAAACAGGCTGCACCGGGATCGCCTGAGAGAGAATAAGACGGGCAACACGTTCTCCGGGAGCCGGCGATATTTTGGTGAACAGCGGGCATCCTTGTAAATACACCAGACGGCGGGATTCACCTTCCCGCCGTTCTCATTTCAAGAGGACAAAATGATGAGACTTACCTGGTCACGCTACGATCTTGACCTCGACAAAAAGACCCATATCATGGGAATCCTGAATATTACTCCTGATTCATTCTCTGACGGCGGGCTGCACTTTGACAAATCCAGTGCCGTAGATCATGCACTCAGAATGGTTGAGGACGGCGCCGATATTCTTGATATCGGCGGAGAATCGACAAGACCCGGCTCCGAGCCTGTCTCATTAGAAGAAGAACTGAGCCGCACGTTACCGGTTATAGAGGCGCTCGCGGGAAAAATCACCGTGCCGATCTCCATAGATACCTATAAATCAGAGGTTGCGCTGAGGGCGCTCGAATCCGGAGCATCCATCGTCAATGACATCAGTGGCATGCGATTCGATCCTGAGATGGCCGGAATTGTCTCAAGACATAAGGTGCCTGTCGTCATCATGCATATCAAAGGCACCCCAAAAAACATGCAGGCCAATCCAACATACAATGCGCTGGTCCCGGAGATCATGGACTACTTTCAGGAAAGCATCCGGTTCGCCGCAAAGTCCGGCATTCCTGAAAATATGATAATTCTGGATCCTGGAATCGGCTTCGGCAAGACCTTTGAGCATAATCTTGAGATAATAAACAATCTGGACCAATTCTCGCTGCTTAAAAAGCCTCTTCTCATAGGACCTTCAAGAAAAGCTTTTTTGGGAAAGATTCTGGGAGGACTTCCACCTCACGAAAGAATTGAAGGCACTGCAGCATCAGTAGCCATTTCCATTATGAAAGGCGCACATATCGTCAGGGTTCATGATGTGCGGCAAATGTCGAGAGTAGCGAGGGTTGCGGATGCCATTAAACAGCAAAGAATATTGTGATCCATTATCTCCACGGATGCTCTTTTCTATATTCATAGGGGCTCTCCTGTAAACCGTCTTTTCCCCAGATGCCGGTTTTACTTTCCCTTGCCCTCCTCTGCGCGACACGGAATCTCTTCTCGTATTTCACATTCGGAGGAATGGTGAGCAGGACGGCAAATCCTTCTTTAAGCAGCTCCTCATTGATCAGCCTTCCATCCCGCATCCAAATATAGCCGAGAATGCGGCCGTACTTGTCCCTTCGTTCGACATCATACTCAAGTAAAATTTTCGCATCCGTGGCCGCCAAAAGAGATTTGAGACATTTTCTCGCCTTCCTGCCCCATGGTCTCTGCTCCATCTCAGGAGTATCGATCCCAATCAGACGGATCTTCTCAAAGCGGCTGTCTACCACACCTCCGATTGTATCACCGTCATAAATTTTTTCCACCCAGACGGTATTGCCTGAGCCTTTACCGGCATCCGGGGCAGATATCCCTCTTGTCGCAAACAAAAGAAAAACGCAGAGGACAAGGATGACCCAAAAAACCTTTGAAAATCTGTCATTCATGCTGCATAGTATACTTTACGGAAAGGCCTTTCATATACGCTTATTTCAGCAGAAAATGCTTTGATCACTCCTGTTATCATAAAAGATTTTTTAAGGGCATCCGCAACATATTTCACTTCTCGGTTACACGACGAAAAAAAGCCCCTGCAGAGTGCAGGGGCTTTTTGGAGATACTATTTAAAAGGTGCTGTCTATTAGTTGTGGGCCTTGGCTTCGCCGGTCTCTTTCGCCTTGCCGAAGCTGGCAACTACGTCAACTACATAGCCCATCGCTGTCC
>Ga0224495_10003042_pt1 | contig 10523 bp, 10 predicted proteins | sample SF_Jul11_sed_USG_FD_168128 | JGI IMG/M metagenome (GOLD analysis project Ga0224495, IMG submission 168128) | Sediment microbial communities from San Francisco Bay, California, United States - SF_Jul11_sed_USGS_4_1 | ecosystem: Environmental > Aquatic > Marine > Sediment | place: USA: California...
AAAGCATGCACAATTTCATGTGTCAGGGTATGGTGCAATTCGTCGTAACTTCCGCTGTAGGGAACCAATATCCGCTTTTTATTTGATTCGGTTAAACCTCCTATTCCTTCATCAATAAAATCCGGAACTACATTGGTCATTTGAAAATAATTGTGCGAAGGATAAATATAAACGGGTATGACTTCGGAAAGGTTGTGTTCCAGTTTTTCGCTGATAAAAATATTGGCTTCTTCTGCAATTTCAACGCTTTTTTGGCCTAAAAAATCATAACCGTCAGGGTAATTTATATCAAAATGCGCGGTATGAATAACCCGCCATTGGAGAGTTTCCCAGATTACTTTTTCATGAAATTGAGCAAATAAATTTAAAGGAAAAAACAAAAGTATTATTTGAATAAAATAAAATACCCGCACACGCGAGAATTCATCTCGTTGATATCTTGTCAAAAATTAACTTTTAAAGTGAAGATAAATATCGCATGGGGTAGCCAGGTAACGCCGACCGGCTTACCTGGCGAGGGGCACGCTATGCCCCTTTTTAAAACTTTTAAATAAAATATCAATGCAATATATTTAACAGCTTCACTTCAAAATACAATGTTGAATGAGCGGGAATATCTCTTGCCGCTCTTTTGCCATATCCAAGATGGGGAGGTACGGTCAACCTGCGTACGCCGCCCTGTCTCATTCCAATTAGTCCCTGATCCCAACCTTTAATGAGTTCGCCGTCGCCAAGAGTTACCACTAGCGGATTACCTGAGTTATAGGAATTGCCAAACTCAAACTTGTTTTCAAGCCAGCCCTTGTAATGGACTACGATTTTGTCGTTTTTATGCGCGACCTCGCCGGTTCCGACAGTAATGTCTTCAATTTTTAACTCGCCAATAACCGGTTCATCTGCTGTTGGGTCTGACTTTGGTTTATTCCATCCGCAACTGCTTAAAATTGCCAGCGCGGCGATTAAAATGATTGATTTTTTAATTAACATATATTTAACAAGTCAAATTTGCGAATTCACCAGTCAATGCCTTTTTGAGCCAGCAAATTCTTCTCTTTGTACGGATGTTTAATATTTTTCATTTCTGTAACGAGATCGGCCGTCTCTATCATGGCATCGCTGGCATATCGACCGGTTAATATAATGCTTAATCCTGCCGGCTTTGATTTTAAAAAATTTAATACCATATTTTCATCCAGAAATTTATATTTAATTGCATACAAAATTTCATCTAACATGACCAGACGGTATTTTCCGCTTACCATTACGTCGACGGCTTTTTGCCATGCCTCCAAGGCAAGTTTTTTATCTTGCTCGATGTTGTTCGTATCCCATGTAAATCCGGCTCCCATTGTAAATATATCGAGGGTGTCAAACTTTTCTGCGATTTTAACTTCGCCATAATGATAGTCTGTCGGGCTTTTCATAAACTGTACTATGGCCGCATTCCAGCCGTGCGCAATCGTTCGCATGACGATTCCAAAAGCTGCCGTGGTTTTTCCCTTTCCTTCTCCGGTATTTACAATGATGATGGACTTATCTTTCACTTCATTTTGAACTTTTCGTTTTGCTGCAATTTCATCTTTCATTTTGTTCCTTGGTTTTATAATTTAAGATCTCTTCGAATACTTCATACAAATTTCATACAGTTGTTCAATGGCTGTTTTGTTTTTTGAAAACTGGCAGGACTGTTCTTTCATAGACACATACCATTTGCCGCTGTTTTGTTCTTTTGTGGTCGCCAGCAAAACCGGCGTTTCTGCTCCACGGTCAGGACTCTGGCTGCCGCCAAACCCCAGGCTGTTGCTTAATTTTGAATTTACTTCACCGGGATGACAGGCATTTACCATAATTCCATTTTGTTTAAATTTTTCCGCAAACGAAACCGTAAGCATTCGGTTTGCCTGTTTTGACTGTCGATAGGCAATATTGTTATCGTATTGTCTTTTTTTAAATTCCAGATCGTCGGGGTCAAGATCGCCCGCCCAACAACTGGCTACGTTTACAATTCTTGAATTGGAAGATTTTTCAAGATGTTCATGAAAAGCATGGCTCATCCAAAAATAATTTAAAACATTGGCGGCAAACTGCTCTTCAATACCTTCAGGGGTTTCTGTTCTTTTTTTGGGCGTTGATGCCGCATTATTAACAAGAGCAAATACTGGTTTGTTTACTCGCGCAGCCAAAGATTTAATTTCTGACTGACGGGATAAATCTGCAATTTCAATTCGTATTTTTGCTTCTGGTATCTTGTGAATGATTTCTTTTTTAGCTTCTTGAGCTTTGGACAAATCTCGGCAAACCATGATGACTTCATAATCTTTTTCAGCAAGTTGATGAACAATTGCCTTACCGATAGCGCCGTTTGCGCCGGTTACGATAACCAATTTGTTATCGATTGATTTATCTATATTCATGGTTTTTCCTTTATAGCCTTATCTGAGCTTGTCAACTAAAATCGCAGCTCCTAAACACAAATGGGTAAAATGAGTTGATTAAACTATTGCCGCTCTCGACCATTCATTGACACTTTTCATAATTTTACATTGACGGATGAGCTCAAAATAAAATGTTAGTGTTTATTAACTTTTTATTTACGGAGGTAAATTATGATAAAAATTGCCGCGGCTGTTACAGCTGTTGTGATATTTTTGATTGTGCTGATTGCCCTGATAATAGGAAAATCTGCATCTCAAAAAAAAGACGGAGTGCAAGCCGGATTATATAAAATACGATCCCTGTATTTTTATTTCTTGATTGCAGCCATAGTTGGGGTACTGTTCATTACATTAAAACCGGGCGCTATGCCGTATACATCGCTGCAATCTGGCGAACCTGCTTTAGTTGTAAATGTTACCGCAAGAACCTGGTCATGGGATCTAAGTACAAACCAGATTCCTGAAAACAGTCTGGTTGAATTTGATGTTCAATCTGAAGATGTAACTCATGGTTTTGGAATTTATAGCCCTGAAGGTAAAATATTAGCGCAGACACAGGTTATGCCTGGGTATACCAATCGCTTGCGATATACATTCACCAAACCTGGAAACTATAAAATCATGTGTATGGAACTCTGCGGAGTTTCTCATCACAACATGATGTATGATTTATTTGTAGGTCAGACTTCCGATTTAAAAACAGAAGCATCTAAAAAAGGAGAAACAAAATGACGAACGTTGAAAAAAATAAAGTAACCATCACCAGATTAACCAGTCTGATCACGGTAACTGTTATGGTCTTGTTTCTGGTACTTGTGCTTCTTGGTTTTTTAATGAGAGTCAGCCAAGGCGCCATCATTCAATTACCGCCGGATTTCTTTTATGCTATCATGACATTGCATGGACTTGGAATGGCAGGTACTTTGTTTGTAGGCGGAATTACCGCGATTTCTTTTCTTTTATCAAAATATGTCAACTTAAGCACCGGCTTAATGAAACTGAACTTCGGTTTAATTTTAGTTGGCGTGGTTGGTCTTGTAATCGCTACTTTGATCGGTCGTTTCGGCGCTGGATGGTATGTGCTTTATCCGCTGCCGTTTCTGGAAGGAGCATGGCCTAGATGGACAGTCGTAACGGTCATTGTTTCAGTTATGCTTCTTGGCGTAGCCTGGTTATTATGGCAACTAGATATATTGAGAGCCATCGTAGTACGTTATAAGCTTAACGGTTTTCTAGGCTGGAAATACTTCAGCGAAAAACCAGAAGGCGAAGAAGTACCTCCATTGGTTATCATTTCAAGCGTAAGCGTGATAGCCGGCGCTTTAACCACTGTTTTTGGAGCTTTAATGCTCATGCTTTATTTAATCCAGTGGATCAATCCCGACATGCATTTTAACGCATTATTGATGAAAAATCTTGTATTCCTGTTTGGTCATACAATCGTAAATATCACGATGTACTTTGGTTTAGGTATTGTGTATGAATTACTTCCAAATTATACAGGCCGCCCATGGAAATCAAACAAGTTCATCGCCTATGCATGGAATGCTGCGTTAGTGTTTGTTCTGGTTGCATATTTTCATCACCTTTATATGGACTTTGCACAACCGGTTGCCTTACATTTTATCGGACAGGTAGCGTCGTATTTAAGTACGGTTCCTGCTACAGTGGTAACTATATTTGGAGCCATGGCGCAATTTTACAAATCTGGACTAAAATGGAAATTTGCTCCGTTGGCAATGGGACTTTCTTTAATGGGCTGGCTTATTGGAGGATTTATTGCGGTTGTGGATTCAACCATCATTGTAAATAATTTCTTTCATAACACACTTTGGGTAACCAGTCACTTTCATACCTATTATTTACTGGGGTTTGTATTGATGCAGTTTGCATTTATTTACGACTACTTTGATGTAAAAAGCGAAGGTTCTTCGAAACTAAGTTTATACATGATGCTGATTGGCGGTTATGGAATCATCACGATGTTTGCTGTTGCAGGCGTAAACAGTGTTCCACGACGCTATGCTTCTTATGTAAATATTCCATTCGAATCTGTCGTAAAATCAGGACAATCTACCGCAGCAATTGCATCTATTTTTGCTCTGGTTTTAATTGTCGGAGTATTGTTGGTTTATAAAAATATTTTATCCAGTTTTAAAAACCGATGGTAATTATTTAAAAACTGAATAATTACACCCTCAATGTCGCCACAGAGACCTAAAATGCAGAATGGAATTTTAAACATTCACCTGTCTTTTGGCCTCTGCGGCATTTTATAAAATATCCAAATATTTTTTTATTTAAATGAAACGATCTATACTCTTACCGCTGACAATTTTTTTTGTCTGGATTGGCGTCATCCTGTGGTGGACAGGAGGCTTCAGGCATTTTACATCTTATTCGTATGCGATGTACCGCGCAGGAACACCGCCTAGAAATATGCCCGATTTAAAAATGGTGGATTATGACCAAAAAAACATTGATTTTAACCGATGGAAAGGAAAGTATATTCTTGTTGATTTTATGTATCTGCATTGTTCTTCGGTCTGCGGAATTTTACGATCGCGGCTGTATGACTATCAAAAAGAACTTGCTCCCTACCTTAAAAAAAATCTGGTCATGGTCAGCGTAAGTTTTGATCCGCAAAGAGATACAACCACGATATTAAAAGAAACATGGAGATCGCTCGGAGCCGAACCAAACTGGATTTTTGCTTCTCTTAAGGGTACCAATGAAGAAATCATCAATGAAATGTATAAATTCGGCATTGTTATAATAAAAACCCCTGAAGGCGATTTTAACCATACAACGATGCACTATTTAATAAATCCTGACGGAAAATTAATTAAAGTCATTGACCCATCTTCAGGAAAAGATAAAACCTTACATGAAATTACAAAGTGGATTCAATAATTTTTTTGCAATGATTATGATAAAAAACCCCTGGGTTACTTTTTCACTTTTCTTTTTGCTGGCTACATTTATACCAAATGTTCATAAACTTTTAAATAGCGAAATGTATTTAAAAATGCTTGTACAAATTCCGGCATACTCCATCTTAAGTTTTATAATTGGACTTAAATTACGCAGTTTAAACAATAAAGTCATTTTACAAATATCTAAACACGGATCATCCGCTTTAATTTTCTTGTTTGGTTCACAAACCTTTTGGATGATTCCGCGATCGCTTGATCTTTCAGTTTACAATGAAGCCTTCGCGATTTTATTGCCGTTAAATTTAATCGGCGCCGGCTTTTTATTCGGCATTGCTTTTAAGAGCGCGCCCTTTGTTTTAAAAACCGCCTTCAGCATTTACGGGTTAGCCATGTTTCTTGCAATGGGAATCATCTACATTAATTTTAATTCGCTAATATGCGCTGTTTTTTCCATTGAAATGCAGCACCTTGCCGGAAAATATATTTTATACGTGTTCCCTTTTGTTTTTGTTTTATTTTTATACCGGTTATTTTATAACATGTCAAAACTTACAGAAGAAATTATCATTCAATAAATTTATTTTTCAAATTTTAAATGGGCAAGTCTGCCCCTTCGCAGGTACACGGTACCTGCTTTACCCCTCACGTTATTTCGCAACATGAAATGTAGAATGAATGATTTCTATAGCATTTTGCACGCCGTTTTCTTTTTTCATCAAGGAACCGACAACTCTTGATTTTTCTAAAATCAATGGATTTGCTAACAAATCTCTTATACATTTGCCAAGCTTTTTCGAAGTTAATCTTTTACGAGAAATTACCCCTGTCGTTAATCCCAGTTTTTTTAGCTGATCACCCCAAAACTTTTGCTCAGATATATGATAAACCACAATGGAAGGAATTCCTTCAAGTGCTGCGCTTTGCGTTGTTCCCGCCCCGCCGTGATGAACGATTGCCTTGCAACGAGGTAAAACCAATGTATGCGGCGACTCCTTTACAAAATATATAATTTCTGAATTTTTAAAACCCGTTTCTTCACATAGTGAAGCCTGGATAATGGCTCTGCAATTTGCAATTTTAGCTGCATGAATAAATATTTCTATGGTTTTTTTTTGTGAGGTTATTTCTGAAGGCATCATGCTTCCAAAAGACATGTACACAGGGGGGGCTCCTGCATTGATAAATTTTTCAAGGTCTTCAGGGATTTTTTCTTCAACAACATCTTTTGGCATATCGAAAAATCCGCAAACTTTATGAATATTGCCCCATTCCGCTTGAAGTGGACATAACTCTTTACTTATGGCAATTAAATTTAAAAATTTTGAAGTCCATACATCATTTATTAAATCCTTTGATGGTTTTAAACCTTTTGCAGCCCTCAATTTATCTGAATACCTTTTAATCGTTATATTGAGAACAAACCTCACCAGCTTCCATAAAAAAGAGTTCATCAATCGACCAAAATTTAAAAATCCATGCGGAGGGTACTTTTTGAGGGGAATTAAAATATGCGCCAGTGAAACACTAATATATGGAATTTTAAAAATTTCTGAAGCTATACGCATTGGATAATGCAGGTAATGCCCAATGACCAGATCATTGTTTTTACATAAATTTTCCGCAGCTTCATACATTTCGTTTTCAATGGGAATAAATAACCGTGATAAAATTAACTTTACCTGCAGCAAAGGGTTGCCCGTATTGTATACCTTTTGTATAATCCTCGAAAGAACCATTTTATCTTTCATTACCGGAGTTCCTACGATCTTGATTTTTAGTCCATTACTAGAAATATAATTATTATACCTTTCGCTATCTACGCATGAAATGACCAGCGTAACGTCATGCTTAGATGCTTGAAGACCTTCAGCCAATGCGATAAAAGGGCGTATATCGCCTCTACTGCCCCATGTTTGAATTCCTATTTTCAATTTTAACTCCATGGATAAAACGAATTTTATTTACATTACAAATTACTGGTAGAATATGCCTAATGCAAAGAAACCAGATTATAAAAATAGCGTTTATCAATTTATTTTTTGCAACTATTTTATTAGCACAGAGCGCCAGTGAAATTATCCATACTCCGCATGAACAGGCTGAAATTTTAAATCTAGGGAGCAACATAAATTCAACATTTACCGAATTTACTCCTTTCATAACTCCTGATGAAAAAATTCTTTTTTTTGAATCCGACCGACCCGGCGGTATTGGCGAAACGGGAAGTTTTGATTTATGGTATTCAATTAACAGCGCAAATGATCGAAAAATTCCTGCGTTTTCATTACCAACTAACCTTGGCGCACCGGTAAATACAACCGGTTTTGACGGATTACCGTCTTTACGTAAAACCAGCGAGAACACTTATGAACTTTATTTTTCTTCTTTTGCCGGAAACGGCAGAAATGGTCCGCTTGAATCAAATATTTATTATTCACGTCAAATAGGTAATGAATGGTCAACCCCCATACTTGTTCCTGGAATTAATTCTGATTTTCATGATAGAATGCCCTCTATTTCACCAGATGGTAAATATTTGTTTTTTTCATCAGATCGTCCCGGCGGATTCGGTAAAGATGATATATGGATGTCGCAATACGACGACGTAAATAAAAGATGGAAAGATCCTGTAAACCTGGGAGAAACCATCAATACTTCAGCCTCGGAAATTTCGCCATCAATTCATGCTGACGGTATAACTCTTTACTTTTCTTCAGATAAAATCGGCGGTGTCGGCGGATACGACATCTATGTAACTCAACGACTTAGCGCCGGCAACTGGAAACATCCAGTAAATATGGGCACCCCATACAATACAGAGCAGGATGATGAATACCCTACAGTTTTAAGCTCCGGCGAATTTATGTACTTTACATCAAACCGCCCCGGAGGTTTTGGCGGATACGATATTTACCGAGCCCGAGTACCGGATTTTGCCAAACCAACTGTGGTCGTAACACTAAATGGCCGTGTTTTTGAAATGGATACAAAAAAAGGTATAGAGGCGACAATCACTGTCAGGGGAGATGAAAGACGATTTGATATTTCAAGCGGTCTTCCTGACGGTAACTTTAAAACAGATTTTATAAATAATAAAATTTACCAAATCATGATCACAGCGCCAGGTTATGAACCATTTAAGTACACTCTCGACCTGAGAACTTCTCACGAGAGTAAAATCATATCCATGGATTTTCCAATGAAAAAAATCAATCATTCAATAAATTCATATAACATTGTTCTGCAATTTATCGACAAAGATGGCCAAAATGTAGAAGCGCGATCCATTTATCAATTTTCACCTGACGATAAAGAAATGAAAAAAATGGATAAAAACTCAATTGTATTAAATGTACCTAAAAGTATAACGTCCTGGAATTCATTTTTAGAACGAAATACTTTAAATATAATTGCAGAAGCCGACGGATTTGAAGATAAAAACTATTCCGTTTCTATGTTAAGCCTAATGGACAGGGGAAAACACGACAGCAATACAATTATAATTCCCATAGAAATGTCACGAACAGGCGTTAATCAAAGTGATGCAGGCGTAGATTTAAATAATTTCAAAGGAAACCTTACACTTTTAAATACAATATACTTTGAACTTGATGTAGCAAATAAAATTACAGAAAATGAAATTCAAAAACTCACTGTTATTGTTGAAGCGCTGAAAAAATCGGACATCATCATTGAAATTCATGGTCATACCGACAGACAGGGAGGGCTTCAAAAAAATGTAAAACTCTCAAATGACCGAGCTGATTTTATTAAAAATTTACTTGTACAAAAAGGCATACCTGCAGAGAGAATGATCACTTTTGGACATAATTATTCACGACCTGCCGTTAAAGAAGTAAACGAAGCGACGCGCAAGAAAAACAGAAGAGTAGAAATCTTCATTAAGAAAAAGCAAAATAACAATATGGAATAAAATGAATAAAAAAACACCTGCTAAAGTATCAGAAGAGGAACTGGATTTAACTAACTACAGTTTAATTACCCGCCATCTGATCATGCCAAATGAATTAAACCCTAATCACAGTATTTTTGGCGGTCAATTGATCGCATGGCTAGATACAGCCTTGTATGTGTATTTAACAGGCGTAGTGAAATACAAACTCATGGTTACGGTTGGTATGAACAATGTTCATTTTAAAAAACCGGCCTACCTCGGAGAAATCATTGAAATTTACGGATCTGTAAAACAAGTGAGAAAAAGTTCTGTTACGGCATATGGAAAAGCCATCGCCGTTGACGCTTCAACAGGAATTTCAAGACTGATTATTCAATGTGAAATCACATACGTTGCCATAAATGACAAAGGGAAGCCTGTCGCGGCATTTGCCAATTTTAAAATATAAATTAAAACAAATTTATCAAACAATTAAATTTCAACACGGGAAATCTTGGCGCCAATTTCCGCTAATCGTTCATCTATTTTTTCGTACCCACGATCTATTTGTACAATGTTTTGAATTAATGAAGTCCCCTCTGCACAAAGCGCTGCAATCACCAAAGCCATTCCGGCTCTGATATCAGGTGATGTCAACTGTGCCGCATGCAGAGGAGATGGACCGATTACCACAGCTCGATGAGGGTCACAAAGTACAATTTTTGCGCCCATGGAAATAAGTTTATCTGTAAAATAAAGCCTGCTTTCAAAAAGTTTTTCATGTATTAATACTGTTCCGGTGCATCTAACCGCTGTTACAATTGCAATTGAAATTAAATCAGCAGGAAATGCCGGCCATGGTGCGTCGTCAATTTTTGGAATTTCGCCATGCACGTCGGTTTCAATGATCATTTTCTGATTTTTACGTACAAACAAGTCAGTCATTGATTTATCAGGATGCTCGTATTCAAATTCTATTCCAAGTCGTTTAAACACCATTTGAATCATACGTAAATCTCTGGGAACCACATCTTTAATTGTAATTTCGCCGTTAGTAAGCGCAGCAATGGAAATAAAGCTTCCAATCTCAAGATAGTCTGGACCAACCCAGTGTTCTGTTCCTTTTAAATGTGATGCATCACCCAGGCCATAAATGGTAAGAATATTACTGCCAATGCCTTCTATTTTTACGCCCTGCGAAACAAGCATACGGCATAAACCCTGAACATGTGGTTCGCTGGCTGCATTTTCTATTAC
>Ga0224495_10003043_pt1 | contig 10521 bp, 9 predicted proteins | sample SF_Jul11_sed_USG_FD_168128 | JGI IMG/M metagenome (GOLD analysis project Ga0224495, IMG submission 168128) | Sediment microbial communities from San Francisco Bay, California, United States - SF_Jul11_sed_USGS_4_1 | ecosystem: Environmental > Aquatic > Marine > Sediment | place: USA: California...
TTGAGTAATTGCGGGATGGCAATTGTCCCATCAGTCGCAACAACTGCAACTTCCGGCATATCCTCCGGCAACATACCCTTGCGGAAGCGAGCTTCAAATTCTGCAAGGGCATTTTCCGCTGCTTTTCTGCTATGGAAACGCGTAACAATTTCCTGCGCCAGCAATACTTTGATGTCCCTTGGATTACGGCCCTGCTCTACCTCTTCTCGCCACTTTGAAATAGTAGCAATGCTTTCAAAAGAGAGTAATTCCAAGTAACGCCACATCAAATTGTCCGAAACAGACATTAACTTGCCAAACATATCTTGCGAAGCATCGGTTATGCCTACGTAGTTGCCAAGGGACTTCGACATCTTGTTAAAGCCATCCAAACCCTCAAGCAACGGCATTGTGAGTACGCACTGAGGGTGTTGGCCATAATGCTTCTGGAGCTCCCGCCCCATTAACAGGTTGAATTTCTGATCGGTGCCGCCAAGCTCAATATCAGCTTTAAGTGCAACAGAATCGTAGCCCTGCACCAACGGGTAGATGAATTCGTGTATGGCAATAGGCTGGTTACCCTTATATCGTTTTCCGAAATCATCACGCTCAAGCATCCTTGCAACTGTGTGAGTGGCTGCCAACTTAATCATATCGGCTGCGCTGAATTTATCCATCCAGGTCGAATTGAACACAATTTCGGTCTTTTCAGGGTCCAATACCTTGAATACCTGGTCTCGATAAGACTGCGAATTTTCTATCACCTGCTCTCTGGACAATGGCGGACGAGTAGTATTTTTCCCGGTCGGGTCGCCTATCATTCCGGTAAAGTCACCAATCAAAAACAAAGCGTGATGGCCCAAATCCTGCAATTGACGCATCTTGTTAAGTAAAACCGTATGGCCCAAGTGCAAATCGGGTGCAGTAGGATCAAATCCGGCCTTGACGCGCAACGGCTTCCCCAGCGCAAGCTTGTGCTTCAACTCACCTTCAAGCAATAGTTCATGCGCACCTCGCTTGATTTGGTCCAACCCCTTGCCTTTCATCGAATCATGCATAACTTTATGAATAGCCTATAAAAAACAAAATATCTCCGTCCAAGCAGTAATTTTCGATTCCATCAGCCAATTTTGAACAAAATCAACAACTACCGCTCGTCAGTTCAATTTTCCCTGGCAACACCTTTCTGTTAAAGTGCGCGCCAATAAAATATATTGAATCGAAATTATTACCGACGTCGATTCTCGGAGGCGCAAATGTTAACCCAAAATCCGCTTTACCAAGCGCGCATATTGCCTAGAAGCAGAAATAAACTTCGCTGGCTTGTCGCCTTATCTACTCTACCTTTCTTGGGAGTTGTCACTGCTTTTGGCCTTGTTCCTCAAAGCGATTTCCGAATTAGCACCACCCAAATCAAGATTGAAGATGTTGCACTGCCCGAAGCAACCCTCACTAAAGTGGATTCCGCAACCTATTGGCGCAACGAACGCGTTCAACGTGGTGATACTGTAGACGAATTACTGCATCGGATGAATATAGAAGATCCCGGCGCAAGTGAGTACCTGCGTACATCGCCAGAAACCTATTCATTTCGCAAACTTCCCACTGGATCTGAGATTCTTGCAGAAACGACTACCGATGGCGGTTTAATTGCGCTCCGCTACCTCAATGACAAGGAAATGCAATTCCTTATCGAAAAACAGGAGGGAGGGTTTAAAATCAGGATGTTACCAGCCCGCATTGAAAAGAGGTTGTTTGTACGGACGGGGGAAATCCAGACAAATCTTTATGCCGCAACGGACGCGGCAGGAATGCCTGATGCTGCCGCTTATCAACTGGAAGAACTTTTCAGCGGTGATATTGATTTCCATCACGATTTGCGCAAAGGCGATAAATTTACAGCAGTTTACGAAATGTCTTATAGCAATGGTGCATTGCTGAACACAGGGCGAATTCAAGCGGCCGAATTAATTAATCAAGGACGCGTTTACCGAGCAATTTTTTTCCAAAAGGATGCGCAGCACGGTGAGTACTACACACCCGAAGGAAAAAATGTACACAAGGCATTTCTGCGATCCCCAATCGAGTATACGAGAGTCAGTTCAGGTTATACCAATTCACGCTTCCACCCTGTTCTGAATAAATGGCGTTCACATAAAGGAGTCGATTTTGCCGCACGAACTGGTACAAAGGTGAGAACAACAGCTGATGGTGTAATCGCTTTCGTCGGAAGAGATGGCGGGTATGGAAACGTCATCAAAATTAACCATCAAGGGCGATACACTACGGTCTATGGACATCTGTCCCGTTTTTCCAGAAATTTGCGTAAGGGTCAACGCGTAAATCAAGGTGAAGTCATTGGCTATGTTGGAAAGACAGGGTTGGCAACCGGCCCCCATTTGCATTATGAATTCAAAATAAATGGCAAGCACCAAAACCCGATGAGGGTTGCTCTACCTGAAGCAAAGCCCATTGATGAAACTAATTTACTCGCTTTCCAATCTGTAGCAGAGGATTTTATTGCACGACTTAATTTGTTGCGTAACACCAACCTCGCAAGCCTCGACTAGTTTCAAGTGGAATCACCACCCGAGTTTTACATAGGCCTCATGTCAGGAACCAGTCTTGACGGTATTGATGCTGTACTCGTCAACTTGAGTAACTCACTGCCACTTCAACTCGCAACGCATTATCAGCCATTTGACTCACAAATGCGAAGCTCCTTAATGTCTTTGCATCTTCCGCTCCACAATGAGATTCATCAAGCACAACTCACCGGAAACGAATTGGCAAGACTTTACGCCAGTTCTGTCCAGAAACTATTGGTCGCCGCAAACCTGTCCAGCAATGATATTGTCGCCATTGGCTGTCACGGACAGACGATACGACACAGCCCAGAACAAGGCTATACGATACAACTCGGCAATGGAGCGCTTCTTGCTGAATTATCTGGAATCACCGTAGTCAACGATTTTCGAAGCCGTGACATTGCCGCTGGAGGTCAGGGCGCACCGCTGGTTCCAGCTTTTCATGACAAGGTATTTCGACACATAAATATTCATCGGGTCATCGTTAATATCGGCGGCATTAGCAACCTGACCAATATCCCTCCTCACGAGATAGCCTCAGGTTTCGATTGCGGCCCTGGCAATCTACTCATGGACGAATGGTGCATGCGCCATCTTTCAACGCCTTATGACCATAACGGCGACTGGGCGGCTTCAGGAAAGGTAATTCCGTATTTGCTCGAACAAATGCTGAATGATCCATTCTTTTCCCTTCTGCCGCCCAAAAGCACTGGACGAGATCTATTCAACGCAGCATGGCTAGAGAAAAAGTTAGACGCAGCTCAACGAGCTGAAGATGTCCAAGCTACCCTGCTGGAATTAACCAGCCAAACAATTTCGCAGGCTATTCAACAATATTGCGTGGGAGCAAAAGAGGTATACCTGTGCGGTGGTGGAGCGCATAACCGATTATTGCATTCCCGTCTCATTGCTTTGCTCTCTTCCTGTTCGGTAGCCACAACTGATCTAATCGATATAGATGCTGACTTTCTGGAAGCCATTGCTTTTGCTTGGCTGGCACAACAGACAATTCACGGGAAAGCTGGCAACTTGCCTTCGGTTACAGGTGCTAAACATTCCTGCATTCTGGGTGCAATTCATCAAACCTGAAATCAAACGGGGCGCAAGCGCCCCGAAATACTGCGGCACCGCTCAATTTACTAGGCTGAAAAAGAAGACCCGCAGCCGCAAGTGGTAGTAGCGTTCGGATTTTTGATAACGAACTGGGCACCATCCAAACCTTCCTGGTAATCAATTTCGGCCCCCACGAGATACTGAAAACTCATCGGGTCAATCAGCAACTGAACACCGTTTTTGTTCAGAACCGTATCATCTTCATTGGCCAATTCATCGAAAGTAAATCCATATTGAAAACCGGAGCATCCGCCACCGCTAACAAACACCCTCAATTTGAGGTCTGCATTACCCTCTTCTTCAATTAATTGCTTTACCTTATTGGCCGCATCATCGGTAAAAATCAACGGATCTTGCATTTCTGTAACTGCGTTCATGTTAATCTCCTTGAAAATTATTCGTTGTTACCTGGCTTTAATGCAACAACCTTGTCCTGCGCCTCGGAATTAGTATGCACTAGCCGGCCTTCTACAATAGCGCCCAATTGAATTTCCATCGTGGCGTAATGCACATCACCATTGACCTTGGCTTTGCTCTGCAGTTCCAGATATTCACTAACAAATACTGGACCCTTTATTGTGCCATTAATCACCAGATGAGTAACATTCACTTCTCCAACCACGCATGCACGTTCGCTCAAAACCAACGTACTTGGCTTGCCTTCCTCCGCAATCACATTCCCATTGATCTGTCCGTCTATACGCAATCCACCGCTGAAGTTCAGATTCCCCTCTATGGTGGTACCCGCTCCAATCAGCGAATCAATCTGGGTCTGCGGCTTACTGTGTTTCTTGCTGAACATCAATTACTCCTTGCGTTGTTGAAAGGCTTACGCTTCGCCTCACTTTTGGTTCTGCCGAACCTTGTTCAAAAATACGTACCTGCACGCTTTCTAACGCCGCATCTTCCGGCAACTGTAAGCTTTGCTCAACTCTTTGATAATACCTGAAGCTGAGCTTGAATTGGTCATTTCCAGAGCCTTCGCGAGGAAATATATGAGTACTATTTTGCCCACTCTCCGTTACGGTAGCAACCAGCTGATAGTATCCGTTAAAAATCTTTGCGCGCTGACCGCTTTGCACCAACAACATACGCAGTCGGTACTCCCCAGGGATTTTGTCGCGACTGAGCATTAATCGATGCACACCCAACTCGCCATCCTTGCCGCCTGAAGCGGTCAGGTTCTGGAAAAATACCAAATCTTCCTGCAGTTTTGTATTTTCATCTGCAAGATTCTGAAGCTGTTCTGCCATCACTTCATTACTGGCCTGTTCAATTTGGATTTTTCTTTCATACTGAGCCACCTGGTTTGTCAGCAGTATGATTTCACCAGCTTGCTTGACAACCCTGTCATTCAGCTTTGAAATTTCCTGTTCCGCCTCATTCCTGCGAAACCCTGCAAACTCGAGCCCGCTATCGTATGCCCACCATGCCGCTCCAGCGGCAGCAAAAACAAAGGGCATCGCAAGCCCCCAGCGTATATACCATGCGATATGTGGGCGCACGGCCATCTGGGGTGCGTAAATATTAAATCTGCGTTCGACTCCGCGCCACATCTCAGGGCAACAAAGGAACGATATTCAAGGCTGTCACCTCAGGCAATCCAAACATGATATTCATGTTCTGGACAGCCTGACCTGCCGCCCCCTTGACCAGATTATCAATCACAGAGAGCACCACCACCGTATCTCCACCCTGAGGCCTGTGTACGGCAATACGGCAACTATTCACGCCGCGTACCGAGCGCGTCTCGGGATGACTGCCTGCAGGCATGACATCAACGAAAAGCTCGTCCGTATAACGTTGTTCGAACAGCGCCTGCAAATCAATTTCCTTCGTTAATTTTCCATAAAGCGTGGCATGAATGCCTCGTATCATTGGAGTTAGGTGTGGCACAAAAGTTAACCCAACATCATTTCCGGCCACACGTGCCAACCCCTGCCTAATCTCTGGCAGATGCCTATGGCCCGGCACACCGTAAGCCTTGAAGTTATCCGCAGCCTCTGAGAATAGTGTGGGTATTTCCGCTTTACGACCTGCGCCTGACACACCTGATTTGGCGTCCGCAATCAAACTGCCAACCTCGATCACACCCGCCTCAAGCAGTGGCATGAAGCCTAGTTGTACAGCGGTAGGAAAACACCCTGGATTGGCAACTATTCGCGCTGTTTTGATCTGTGAACGATTCACTTCCGGCAGACCATATACCGCTTCGGCAACCAAATCAGGGCAGGCGTGGCTCATGCCATACCATTTTTCCCATGTGCCTATATCCTGCAAGCGGAAGTCTGCCGCCAGATCGACCACCCTAACACCCTCGTCCAGCAGGGCACGAACTTGCTGCATCGCAATGCCATTCGGGGTAGCGAAGAATACCAGGTCGCATTTTTCCAGATGAGCATGATCCGGATGGGAAAATGGAAGATCAACAAAGCCACGGAGGCTCGGGAACATTTGGCTGACAAGCGTACCCGAATCAGCACGGGATGTGATCACCTGCAAATCCACTTGTGGATGCCTTGCCAGCAAACGTAGCAATTCAACACCGGTGTAACCTGTTCCGCCGACTATACCGACCTTAATCATCTTTGCTTCCATAAAAAAACAATGGTCATTTTACATCAAAAACTCAATGAAAAAGCCGCCCGAAGGCGGCTTTGTTCAACTACTTCCAACGTCCCCTGTATCAAAACAAGATTAACGCTTGGAGAATTGCTTACGACGGCGCGCCTTGCGCAGACCGACTTTTTTACGTTCAACTTCACGTGCATCCCGGGTAACCAGACCGGCCTGTTTGAGCACCGGCTTAAAGGTAGCATCATAATCTATCAGCGCGCGGGTAATGCCGTGACGAACCGCACCAGCTTGGCCTGCTTCACCACCACCAGTAACGTTTACCATGATGTCAAACTTGCTCAGGGTTTCTGTCAGCGTCAACGGCTGGCGCACGATCATGCGGCCGGTTTCACGTGAGAAAAACACATCCACAGGTTTGTCATTGACGACGATATCGCCCTTGCCAGGCTTGATGAAAACACGTGCAACCGCACTCTTGCGGCGACCTGTTCCGTAGTTATAACTTACGCTCATGATTATGCCTTGATCAAATTAACGGGTTTGGGTTGCTGTGCTTCATGCGGGTGAGCCGCTCCGGCATACACCTTCATCTTGCGCAACATTGCATAGCCCAGCGGGCCTTTCGGCAACATGCCTTTGACTGCCTTTTCCAATACACGGCCCGGATGACGCGCCTGCATTTTTGAAAAATTAGTCGTATACAATCCACCTGGATACGTCGTATGGCGATGATACAGCTTCGCTTCTGTCTTGTTACCGGTAACACGCAACTTGTCGGCATTGACCACGACGACGAAATCGCCCGTATCCACGTGCGGTGTGTAAATTGCCTTATGCTTGCCGCGCAAACGTGCTGCGATCTGAGCAGCCAAACGACCCAGCACCTGATCTGCTGCGTCTACCAGAAGCCAGTCATGCTGGACTTCGTGGGGCTTAGCGGAAAATGTTTTCATAGCCACAATTCCTAAATATTCAATAAGTAAACACTCGAAGGGCGCGCATTCTATTGCAGTGGCACCCGCTGTGTCAAACGCTATTTGGCTACAAGATTTTTCAGCAAACACCTCATATAGGGTCATGATATCCGACAGGGAACGATTTACTGTTCGCTACAGCGGCTAAATACCCCTCAAAAAGTCAACAACAGCGCCGAACCCCATCCCACTTATCACGCTCGCGGCAGTTAAAATACTCGCGACGCGACAACGGGGCGTTTCCGCCATGACATTTTTTGTGATGCACCAGATAACGCTCATATGCATCATCCCCGGAAAGCTGTCGGATGCCATGCCAACAGCCCTGCAACCAGATTTTCAGTCCCGCTGCCACGCTTCCTCCAATCGTGTAGCCTGGTGCGGCACTTCACTCAAGGGCGGCACAGGTTTATTACTGATGTGGCGAACACAGATGCGCAACATATCAATCACAATAATCCACAACATGGCCGCAAAAAACAGCGCCAGTGCGGCATCGAGATGCAAATTGAAGATCAGCGTGGGCGCAACAGCCGCTTTTTCAGGTGGCAGCGTTCCGGCCGCAAGTTTGTCGGCAAGATTGTGAGCCGCTGAAAGAAAGCCGACTCGCACATCATCACTGGACAGCTTTTCCCATACCGCACTACTGGTAATGATCACCAGCCAGGTCAGAGGCAATCCCGTGACCCAGGCATGCTTGAGCTTGCCTGACTTAACCAATATGCCGGTCGCGACAGATAACGCTATCGCCGCGAGAATCTGATTGGAAATGCCGAACAGCGGCCACAGAATATTGATGCCGCCGTTGGGATCAATCACCCCGATATACAGGAAATAGCCCCATGCCGAGACAATAATGCCACTGGTGAACAAAACCGACGGGTACCAGGAAGTCTCCCCCATTCTGGGCCAGACATTCCCCAGGATATCCTGCAACATGAAGCGCCCCACACGGGTACCCGCATCCAGCGTGGTCAGGATGAAAATTGCCTCGAACATGATGGCAAAGTGGTACCACATGGCCAGCATACCCTCACCAAAAGCACTGCCAAATATACTTGCCATCCCCACTGCCAGGGATGGTGCACCGCCGGTGCGGGCGAACAGCGTGGCCTCGCCCATCTGCTGTGCCAGCATGTTCATCTGATCCACCGTGACTGGGAAACCCCACGAGGAAATCTTGGCCACCGCCTCCACGGCCTCCTTGCCGACCACGCCTGCCGGCGAGTTGATTGCGAAAAACACACCGGGATCGAGTACGGTCGCTGCGACCATCGCCATGATCGCGACGAAAGATTCCAGTGCCATACCACCATAACCAATCATGCGGATGTCGCGCTCGTTCGACAACAGCTTGGGCGTAGTGCCTGACGAAATCAGCGCATGGAAACCAGAAATTGCGCCGCAGGCAATGACAATAAAGGCAAATGGAAAAAGCTTGCCCCCGAAGATCGGGCCGCTACCGTCGGTGAACTGGGTCAGCGCCGGCATTTTAACTGTCGGCTGCATCCACACGATGGCGATCGCCAGCAGGATCACCGTGCCAAGTTTCATATACGTTGAGAGATAGTCGCGGGGCGCTAGCAGCATCCACACCGGCAGTATGGCGGCCGCAAAACCATAGGCAATCACCGCCCAAGCTAGCGGCAGGCCTGGGTGGTCGAAGAGTTCGCGCAGGCCTGGCTGATGGTCGACCCAGCCGCCGCCCACCACCGCAAGTAGCAACAAAATCACACCGAGCAGCGAACCTTCCAGCACACGACCGGGACGCAACTTGTACATGTAAAGGCCGACCAGCATCGCTATCGGAATCGTGGCGGCCACGGTAGAGGTAGCCCACGGACTGTGCTTCATGGCATTGACTACCACCAGCCCAAGCACGGCAATCAGGATGACCATGATGAGCATCGTGGCAACCAGCGCGGCAACCCCGCCTATCGCACCCAATTCATCGCGCGCCATCTGCCCCAGGCTGCGTCCGTTACGGCGAGTGGAAAAGAACAGCGTAACCATGTCCTGCACACAACCGCCCATCACCGCGCCAACCAATATCCATAATGTACCAGGCAAGTAGCCAAACTGAGCCGCCAACGTCGGCCCTACAAGGGGGCCTGGCCCAGCGATAGCAGCAAAATGGTGGCCAAACACAATCCAGCGATTGGTAGGCAGAAAATCATGGCCGTCATCGAGTCGCTCGGCAGGGGTTGCACGAGTCGGGTCAACCAGCAGCACCTTGCTGGCAATCCATGCGGCATAGAACCTGTAAGCAATCGCATACACACATAAAGCAGCGGTAATAAACCACATTGCATTGATAGGCTCCCCGCGGTTAATAGCGATCCCGCCGACTGCAGCAGCCCCAATCAGGGCAATCAATGTCCATAGAAAAACTGTAACGATCTTGTTATTCATGCACGCCCTAAATATTCAAGTACGGATTGTGCGACAATGCTACCCAAAATTTGTCTGCTTGGCACTATATCAGACCGTAAAATCGCCGCCTTTTAAAAATCCCGTACTATCAGGAATCTCCGTGTCTTTTGAATCCATAAAACAGCTACTTGCCCATGACATGTCTATTGTAGACAAGGTAATTCGCGCGCGCCTGCATTCCGAAGTGGTGCTGGTCAATCAGGTGGGTGAATACATTGTCAGCAGTGGAGGAAAACGCCTGCGTCCCGCATTGGTAGTGTTGTCGGCCAACGCATTCGGCTACTCAGGCAATCACCATCATCATCTTGCGGCCGTGGTCGAATTTATCCATACCGCCACTCTGCTGCACGACGACGTAGTAGATGAATCAGACCTGCGCCGCGGACGAGCGACTGCAAGCGCACTATTCGGAAATGCTGCCAGTGTTCTGGTTGGGGATTTTCTATATTCGCGCGCTTTCCAGATGATGGTGGAAGTAAACGAAATGCGTGTCATGCAAACGCTGGCGGATGCCACCAATACCATCGCAGAGGGTGAGGTACTGCAACTGCTCAACTGCCATGATGCTGACGTGGACGTGGCCAATTACCTGCATGTTATCCACTGTAAGACAGCCAAACTTTTTGAAGCCGCAATGCGCTTGGGTGCAATACTTTCAAATGCAGGGCCAGAAATGGAACAGGCCGCAGCAAAGTACGGCATGCACCTTGGCACTGCCTTTCAATTGGTTGACGACGTACTCGATTACTCGGCAGATGAACTCCAGACCGGGAAACATCTCGGTGACGACCTGACGGAAGGCAAACCCACTTTACCCCTGATTTACGCGATGCAACATGGCACCTCTGGGCAAACTG
>Ga0224495_10003045_pt1 | contig 10511 bp, 8 predicted proteins | sample SF_Jul11_sed_USG_FD_168128 | JGI IMG/M metagenome (GOLD analysis project Ga0224495, IMG submission 168128) | Sediment microbial communities from San Francisco Bay, California, United States - SF_Jul11_sed_USGS_4_1 | ecosystem: Environmental > Aquatic > Marine > Sediment | place: USA: California...
CGCGTCTGCGATTCGGCCCGCCTCGAGCCGGCGGTCGACCTGGGCAAGCAGCCCTGGTGCAACCACTTCCTGCGCCGAGACGAAGTCGGCCGCGAGCCGTTCTACCCTTTGCGCGTGCTGTTCTGCCTCGATTGCCACACCGTGCAGCTCGACTACACGGTGAAGAAGGAAATCATGTTCGGCGATCACACCTATTTGTCGGGGGTGACGAACTCGCTGTCGGAACATTTCCGCGCCGTCGCGCGCGAGGTGGACGAGCGCTTTCTCGGCGACCGCCGGGTCAAATCGGTGCTCGATATCGGTTCGAACGACGGCACCCAGCTGAAGCACTTTCAGGCGCTCGGCTACGAGGTGCTGGGGGTCGAATCCTCCAAGACGACCGCACGCATCGCCAACGAGGCCGGCGTGCCGACGCTCAACGCGTTCTTCAACCTCGACACGCTGCGCGGCCTCGGCCGCAGGTTCGACGTGGTCAACGCATCCGGCGTGTTCTTCCACCTCGAGGAGCTGCACTCGGTGTGCGAGGCGATCCGCGAGGGGCTGAACGACGACGGAGTGTTCGTGGTGCAGTTCCTCTACATGAAGAGCATCGTCGAAAACCTGGCCTTCGACCAGATCTATCACGAGCACCTGCTCTACTACACCCTCGAGACGATCGAGACGCTGCTCGCGCGCCACGGCCTGGCGATGTTCGACGCGCGGCTCGCGCCGATCCATGGCGGCTCGATCATCGGTTTCGTCACGCACCGCGGCCGGCACGCGCCGTCCGAGCGGCTCGCCGCGATGCGTGCCGCGGAAGCCGCCGCGGGCTGCAACACGCTCGCCGCGTACCGGCGCTTCGCGGCGCGCATCGAGACCATGAGGGCGGAGAACGTCGCCTATTTGACGGACGCGCGGCGCGCGGGCAAGCGCATCTTCGGCTTCGGCGCGCCGGTCAAAGGCAACACGATGCTCAACTACTTCGGCATCGGGCCCGACGTCATCGAGTGCCTGGTGGAGAAGAACGAGCTGCGCCGCGGCCTGTATTCGCCCGGCATGCACATTCCGATCGCGATCGAGGCCGAGGTCGCGAAGCCGCCCGATATCTACTACGTGCTCGCCTGGAACTTCAAGAAGGAGATCCTCGCCAACAACCGGGCGCTGATCGACCGGGGCGTGGAGTTCTACTTCCCCGTCGATCCGGAGCGCCCGGCGTGAACGTCCTCGTCACCGGCAGTTCCGGATTTCTGGGCGGCCACCTGTGCGCGGCGCTCGAGGCGGGCGGCGCGCGCCTCGAGCGACTCAACTCGCGCAACTGCGATCTCACGCGGCAGGGCAGCCTCGACGCCCGCGCGCGCGAGCGTTACGACCTCATCTATCATCTGGCCGCCTGGACCCAGGCGGGCGACTTCTGCCTGCGCCACCCCGGCGAGCAGTGGATCGTCAACCAGCAGATCAACACCCAGGTCCTCGCCTGGTGGGCGACGCGCCAGCCCCAGGCAAAGCTCGTGTTCATGGGAACGAGTTGCGCGTACGCCCCGGGGAGCGACCTGCGCGAAGACCAGTACATGGACGGCGAGCCGATCGACAGCCTCTACACCTACGCGATGACCAAGCGCATGCTCTACCAGGGCGCGCGCGCGCTGCACAAGCAATACGGCCTGCGCTACCTGTGCGCCGTGCCCTCGACCCTGTACGGACCGGGCTACCACACCGACGGGCGGCAGATGCATTTCATCTTCGACCTGATCCGCAAGATCATTCGCGGCAAGGAGTTCGGCGAGGAAGTCGTGCTGTGGGGAGACGGCCACCAGAAGCGCGAAATCGTGCTGGTCGACGACTTCGTCAGGGCGCTCGTCGCGCTCACCGAACGGGTCGACAACGATCTGGTGAACGTCGGCGCGGGCGAGGAATTTTCGATCCGCGCCTTCGCCGGCCGGATCTGCCGCCTCGTCGGCTATGCCGAGGACCGCATTCGCTACGACACCAGCCGCTACGTCGGCGCGACCTCGAAGTGCCTCAACGTGGATCGCATCCGCGAACTGCTGCCCGGGTACACGCTGACTCCGCTCGAGGAGGGGCTGAACAGAACCATCGCCTGGTTCTACGCGAGCAAGGTCTACGCGCAGCCCTAGCCGATGCGCAGACTGCTCATCGTCGACCCGACGCTCGCATCGCTGCAGGGTCACTCCTACAACTACGACCGCGCGGTCGGCGAAGCGGCCCGCGCGCATTTCGACGACGTGACGATCTACGCGGATCGCGGATTTCGTGCGCCTGCCGGCGATCGGCTGCGCTACGAAACGGTACTCAATCGCTGGCCGCTCGATGCGCTGAAAGGCCGCGTGAACCGCGCGTTTCACGCGCTCGCGCGGCTGCGCGGCAAGCTTCCTGCGCACGATGCCGCGGCCGGCGCGCACGCGACGCTCGTGCCCAATGTCTGGCACTGGCTGATCCGCCTCGCGCAATGGCTGCGCGCGCGCGAATTCGCGTCGAGCCTGAACCAGATCCTGCGGGCGCAGACGCACGACGGAGAAATTCACGTGCTGCTGCAGCACGCGCGCATCGACGAACTGATCGCGATCGGGCAGCTGTGCGCGCAGCCGGCCGCGCGTGCCGGGACCGTTCACCTCGACCTGATTCTGCGCGATTCGCCCGGGCTGGTGAACAACGGGCGCTACGGCGAGGCGCGTTTCGCCGAATTGCTGGTCGGGCTGGCGCGCGCCCGGGAATTCCGCGTCCATCTGTTCACCGACAGCGAGCGGCTGACCCGCGAATACCTCGCACTCGGCGTGGCAGCGGTCGGTACGCTGCCGGTGCCGGTCGTGGATCTGGCACCCGGCGCGCCGCGCGCCGAGTCCGGCGAACTCGGCGTCGCCTTTCTCGGTCCGGCGCGCGTGGAAAAGGGTTTCTGCGAGCTTGCGCGGCTCGTCGAGAGCCTGCCGCGCAGCGCCGCCGCCCGCCGCGTGTGCGCGATGGTTCAGGTGACGCGCGCCAGCGCCGATCCGCGCATCCGGCACGCGCTCGCGGAACTCGAACAACTCGCCGGCAGCCTGCCGCGCGGCGCGCTCGAGCTGCTCGACAGCCCGGCGCCGCCGCCGCAGTACTACGCCTGGCTCGCGCGCGCGGCAATCGTGGTCCTGCCCTACGTCTCGCGCAAGTACAGCTCGAGCACCTCGGGCATCTTCGTCGAGGCGATCTGCTGCGGCGTGCCGGTGCTGTGCCCCGCCGACTCGTGGATGTCGGACGTGATCGAGGCCGCGCTGCGCGATCACGGGCGGCGCATCGGCGAGGCGTTCACGCGCCTCGAACAGATCCCGCGCCTGGTCGAGCGGATCGCCGGCGAGCTCGCACGCTATCGCGCCGACGTGGACGTCTTCGCGAAACTCTGGCGCGCCCGGCACAATCCGCGGACCTGGGTCGAGACCCTGCTTGCGGAGGCGAAGTGAGCGCCGGCGCGGAGAGACTTCGCGTGCTGCTCTTCGGCCGGCTCGCCGACCGGGATTTCGGCGGGCTGGAACGGCACGTCCGCTCGCTCGTCGACGCGCTCGAGGCGGACGTGAACTACGTCAACCTGGTCGCCGATCGCGGCGTGCCGATGGCGGACTTCTGGCGCTGCCCGGTGGTCGCGGTGCCCTCGCTCGGCAAGCTCGCGAGCGTCTATCTGTGCCCGGCGATGCCGCTCGCGGCGCGGCGCTTGCACCGCGAGCATCGATTTCATCTTGCTCATCTGCATCTGCCCGATCCGATGGCGCATCTCGCCGCGCTCGCGCTGCCCGCCGACGTTCCGCTCGTGCTCACCTGGCACAGCGACATCGTCGCGCAAAGGCTGCTGCTCGGTCCGTACCGGCCGTTCCTCAGGCGGCTGGTGGCGCGCGCCGCGGCGGTGATCGCGCCGACTCCCGCGCACTTCACCTCCATGCCGCAGCTCGCCGCGCTGACGCGTCCCGCGCAACGCGTCACCGTTCCGTTCGGCTTCGATCTGAGCGGCCTCAGCCGACCGCATCCGAAGCGCGCGGCGCTGCGTGCCGAATTCGGTCCGCGCGTGGTGTTCAGCGTCGGGCGCCACGTGTACTACAAGGGGCTCGACTACCTGCTGCGCGCGATGGCCGATCTGCCCGACACGCAACTGGTCATCGGCGGCAGCGGGCCGCTGACCGCCCGGCTGCGGCAATCCGCGCTCGAACTGGGCGTCGCGACGCGGGTACGCTTCGTCGGCAGGATTCCCGACGAGGACCTGGCGGCCTACTACCAGGCCTGCGACGTCTTCTGCCTGCCCTCGGTCGATCCGTCCGAGGCGTTCGGCATCGTGCAGCTCGAGGCGATGGCCTGCGCCAAGCCGGTGGTGAGCTGCGAGCTGCACAACGGCGTGACCTGGGTGAATCGCGACGGCGAGACCGGGCTGGTGGTCCCTCCGCGCGCGCCGCGCGCGCTTGCCGCGGCCCTCGAACGGTTGCTCGCCGACGCGGCGCTGCGCGCGCGACTGGGCGCCTCCGGAGCGCGGCGCGCGCAGGGCGAGTTTTCGCTCGCCGCGCTGCGCGAGCAGACGCTTGCGGTCTACCAGGGGGCGATCGACGCGCGCTGAGTCGGGTTCGGCGGGCTTCTGCTAGCATCGTGGTTTTGCCGAGAACGGGATCCTGAGCATGTCGATACGCGTCGTGCCCATCGTGTTGTGCGGCGGCAGCGGCAGCCGCCTCTGGCCGCTGTCGCGCCTCGCGCTGCCGAAGCAGTTCCTGCCGCTGGTGAGCGAGCGCAGCATGCTGCAGGACACCGTGACGCGCCTCGCCGGCCTGCCGCAGGTGCAAGCGCCGGTGGTCGTGTGCAGCACCGAACACCGCTTCCTCGTCGCCGAGCAGTTGCGCGAGATCGGCGTCGCACCGCGCGCGATCGTGCTCGAACCCGCGGGACGCAACACCGCGCCGGCGGTCGCCGCGGCGCTGCTCGCCCTCGGCGACGACGCGCGCGACGCGGTCGCGCTCGTGCTGCCCTCGGACCACCGCATCGGCGACATCGCGCGCTTTCACGCCGCGATCGACGCGGCGCTCGAGGCCGCGCGCGCGGCGCGCCTGGTGACCTTCGGCGTGCTGCCCGATTCGCCGCATACCGGTTACGGCTACATCCGCCGCGCCGCGGCAACGGGCAAAGCAGCGGTGCAGCCGGTGGCCGAGTTCGTCGAAAAGCCGACGCTCGCGCGCGCGCAGGAGTTCCTCGCGAGCGGCGACTATCTGTGGAACAGCGGCATCTTCGTGTTCCGCGCCGACACCTATCTCGCGGAGCTCGGCGCGCAGCGCCCCGCGATCCTCGCCGCGGTCGAGCAGGCGGTGGCGTTGGGCGCGCGCGACCTCGACTTCCTGCGTCTGGACGAGGCCGCGTTCGCGGCCTGCCCCGCGGACTCGATCGACTACGCGGTGATGGAGCATACGCGCAGCGCGAGCGTGGTGACCGCCGATTTCCAGTGGAGCGACGTCGGCTCGTGGAGCGCGCTGTGGGACATCGGCGCGAAGGACGCGCTCGGCAACGTCTCCCGCGGCGACGTCTATCTCGACCAGGCGAGCAACTCCTATGTGCGCGCCGAGAGCCGGCTGGTCGCCGCGGTCGGCGTGAAGGATCTGCTGATCGTCGAAACCGACGACGCGGTGCTCGTCGCGCACAAGGACCATGCGCAGGACGTGAAGCAGGCGGTCGAGCACCTCAAGGCGCAGCAGCGCGAGGAGCACATCTCGCACCGCCGCGTCTACCGGCCCTGGGGCTACTACGAGGGACTCGACGAGGGCGCGGGCTTCCAGGTGAAGCGCCTGATGGTCAAGCCCGGCGCGAAGATTTCGCTGCAGCTTCACCGGCGCCGCGCCGAGCACTGGGTGGTGGTCTCGGGCCGCGCCAAAGTGACGCGCGATGCCGAGGAGATCCTGCTCGGGCCGAACCAGTCGACCTACATTCCGCTCGGCATGCGCCACCGGCTGGAGAACGTCGGCGCGGAACCGCTCTTCGTCATCGAGGTGCAGTCGGGCGACTACCTCGGCGAGGACGACATCGAGCGCTTCGCGGACGATTACCGACGCAACTGAGGGCACGCCATATCGCTAGGACCGGGACTTGCTCCCTGGTTTGCGGGCGGTGACGCGCCGTGCACGCGGTGCCGCGAAGTGCCCCAGGCGATCGAGCGCCGTGCCGAGATCCAGCACACCACGCCCGCGTTCGACGATGGGCGCCGCAGTCCGGCAAACGATGTAGCGTTGTGTCGCGTCGATCAGATCCGCCGCGCGATCAAGCGACGCGAAATCGTCCGGGCCGGGGCGCGAACTGAGCTTGATCTCGATCGCAATCGATTCGGCGCCGATGCCCAACACCAGGTCGATCTCGCGACCGTCGCTGGTGCGGAGAAACGAAGACTCCGCCTCCAGTCCGAGCGCGGCGAGTCCAGCCAGCAGTTGCTCGATCACGTACCCCTCCCAGCTCGCGCCCGCCGCGGGGTGGCGAAGCAGCGCTTCTTCGTCGGCGATCCCGAGCAGCGCGTGCAGCAGGCCGCTGTCGCGCAGGTAGATCTTCGGGCTTTTCACCAGGCGCTTGCCCAGACGCGCGCTCCACGGCGAGAGACGCCGCAACAGGTACGCGCCTTGCAGAAAATCGAGGTAGTGATTGATCGTGTGGTAGCTCAGACCCAGACTTTGGCCCAGGTTCGACGCATTCCAGATCTGCCCGTGCACGCCCGCGAGCATGTACATGAGGCGCTGCGTGACCTGCGGCTTGGCCGGCAGACCCCAGGCCGGCAGATCGCGTTGCGCCATCAACGCCGCATAGTCTCGTTGCCAGGCCGGAAAGCCTCGGCCGCCCAGGACCCCGCCATCCGGGAACCCGCCCTTCAGCCAAAGGCGCGCACTTGCGCCTCGGGGGAGCTCGCCGAGCAGAAACGGCGTCAATTCCACGAGCGCCAGTCGCCCGGCAAGCGACTCGGACACCTCGCGCATCAGCGCCGGCGCTACCGAACCGAGCAGCAGGAAACGCCCGTTGCGCCGGCGATCCGCATCGATCGCGGCGCGCAGGCGCGGGAAGAACTCCGGCCAGGTCTGCGCTTCGTCGATGACCACCAGCCTTCGGCCGGCGACGATAGAATCCCATTGGAGGTCGAGGCGCAGCCGGTCGGCCGGCTGCTCGGCGTCGAAATAGAGCGTCGAGAACCGCCGGGCGAGGGTGGTCTTGCCGCACTGGCGAGCGCCGACCAGCGCCGCCGCCGGGAAGCCCGCCAGGCGCGAGCGCAACAGATCCGAGACCGTTCGCTTCCTCATTCCTTGCATTTTAGAAACTAATTTCTAATTTGCAAGGCCGACAAGGGGCCGCGCGGCGCCGGCATCCGCACCGCCCTAGCCGGGCAGTTGCCGCATCACTTCGTCGAGCTGCGATCGCCAGTCTGGCAGGCGCAGGCCGAAGGCGCGCGCGAGCTTGCCGTTGTCGAGCCGCGAGTTCTTCGGCCGGCGCGCCGCGGTCGGGTACTCGCTCGTCGCGATCGGCGCGACGTCCACCTTCAAGCCTGCGCCGGCGACGATCGCCTGCGCGAAGCCGTGCCAGCTCGTCTCGCCCGCGGCGGTGAAGTGGTAGAGGCCCTCCGCGCCGGAGAAGCCAGCCACAATCTTCAGCAACTCGGCGGTGGCGCGCGCGATCGCGGCACTGGAAGTCGGCGCGCCGACCTGGTCGGCGACCACGCGCAGCGGCTGGCCCGAGCGCGCGCGCGCGAGGATCGCCATCAGGAAGTTGCGTCCGCGCGCGCCGTACACCCAGCTCGTGCGCAGGATCAGATGGCGCGCGCCGCTCGCCGCGATCGCGCGTTCGCCCGCGAGTTTCGTCCGGCCGTAGACGCCGAGCGGGTGGGTGGGGTCGTCTTCCACATACGGCGCAGCCTTCTCGCCGTCGAACACGTAGTCGGTCGAGTAGTGGACGAGCAGCGCGCCGAGCCGGCGCGCTTCTTCCGCGAGCAGGCCGGGCGCGTCGCCGTTGATCTTCAGCGCGAGCCCGGCCTCGGCTTCGGCGCGATCGACCGCGGTGTAGGCCGCGGCATTGACGATGACTTCGGGCTTCGTCTCGCGCAGCACGCGGCGGATCGCCTCGGGGTCGGCGAGATCGAGCGCCGCGCGATCGGTCGCGATCACCTCGCCGAGCGCAGCGAGGGCGTGCACCAATTCCGCGCCGACCTGGCCGTCGCGGCCGGTGACGAGCAGCTTCACGGAAAGACTTCCGCGTCCCGCAGCAGGCTCGCCCTGCGGTCCTTGTCGCCGACCAGCGGCTCGCCTTCGATCGGCCAGCGGATCGCGAGCTGCGGATCGTTCCAGAGAATCGCGCGCTCGTGCTCGGGTGCGTAGTAATCGGTGGTCTTGTAGAGGAACTCGGCCGAATCGGAGGTCACGACGAAGCCGTGCGCGAATCCCGCCGGAATCCAGGCCATGCGCTTCGATTCGGCCGACAAGGTGAATCCGGCCCAGCGGCCGAAGCGCGGCGAACCGCGGCGCAGGTCGACCGCCACGTCCCAGACCTCGCCCGCGATCACGCGCACGAGCTTGCCCTGCGGCTGGCGGATCTGGTAGTGCAGGCCGCGCAGCACGCCGCGGGACGATCTCGAATGGTTGTCCTGCACGAATTCGACGTCGACCCCGGTCGCTTGCGCGAACGCGCGGCGGTTATGGCTCTCGTAGAACCAGCCGCGCGCATCGCCGAACACTTTCGGTTCGATGAGGAGTACCTCCGGAATTTCGGTCGGCAGCACCTTCATCAGAACACGCGGTCGGCAAGCACCTGCAGCAGGTACTCGCCGTAGCCGCTCTTCGCGAGCGGTTTGGCGAGCGCTTCGAGCTGGCGCGCGTCGATGTAGCCCGCGCGATACGCGATCTCCTCGGGACAGGCGACCTTCAGGCCCTGGCGGCGCTCGATGGTCGCGATGAAATGCGAGGCTTCGAGCAGCGACTCGTGGGTGCCGGTGTCGAGCCAGGCGTAGCCGCGGCCCATCGGCAGCACCGCCAGTTCGCCCCAGGCGAGGTACTGCTTGTTCACGTCGGTGATCTCGAGTTCGCCGCGCGCCGAGGGCTTGAGGCGGGCGGCGACCTCGACCACGCGGTTGTCGTAGAAGTACAGGCCCACCACCGCGTAGCGCGACTTGGGAAGCCTGGGCTTTTCCTCGAGGCTCACCGCCTTGCCCTGGGCGTCGAATTCGACCACGCCGTAGCGCTCGGGGTCCCCCACCGGGTAGGCGAACACCGTCGCGCCCTTTTCCGCCGCGGTCGCCCGGTGCAGCAGCGCCGTCAAATCGTGGCCGTGGAACAGGTTGTCGCCCAGCACCAGCGCGACCGGATCGCCGCCGATGAAGTCGCGGCCGATGACGAAGGCCTGCGCGAGTCCGTCGGGCGAGGGCTGTACCGCGTAGGAAAGACGCAGTCCCCAGCGCGCGCCGTCGCCCAGCAACTCGCGAAAGCGCGGCGTGTCCTGCGGCGTCGAAATCACCAGGATGTCGCGAATCCCCGCGAGCATCAGCGTGCTCAGCGGGTAATAGATCATCGGCTTGTCGTACACCGGCAGCAGTTGCTTCGAGACCACCTGCGTCACCGGCCACAGGCGCGTACCCGAGCCGCCGGCGAGAATGATTCCCTTCATGCGACACCCCGCGCGGCGTAATTGCGATCGACCCATTGGCGGTAGGCACCGCTCGTCACCTCGGCGACCCAGTTCGCATGGTCGAGGTACCAGGCGACCGTGCTCTTCATGCCGGAGGAGAAACTGTGCGCGGGCTGCCAGCCGAGTTCGCGCCGGATCTTCGAGGCATCGATCGCATAGCGCCGGTCGTGCCCCGGGCGGTCCTTCACATAGGTGATGAGGTCCGCGTAGCTGCCCTGGGCGCGCGGCTTCGCCTCGTCGAGCAGCGCGCACAGCGTGCGCACCACGTCGATGTTCTTCATCTCGCTCGCGCCGCCGATGTTGTACACCTCGCCCGGCCGGCCGCGCGCGAGCACCTCGCGGATCGCCCTGCAGTGATCGAGCACGTAGAGCCAGTCGCGCACGTTGCGGCCGTCGCCGTACACCGGCAACGGCTTGCCCGCCAGGGCGTGGTGGATCATCAGCGGGATCAGTTTTTCCGGAAACTGGTAGGGGCCATAGTTGTTCGAGCAGTTGGTGGTGAGGGTCGGCAGGCCATAGGTGTGATGGTAGGCGCGCACCAGATGGTCGGAGGCGGCCTTCGAGGCGGCATAGGGGCTGTTCGGCGCGTACGGGGTGGTCTCCGAGAACGCCGCATCGTCCGCGCCGAGCGAGCCGTAGACCTCGTCGGTGGAAACGTGCAGGAAGCGAAACGCCTGCTTCTCGCCGTCGCCGAGCGCGGCCCACCAGGCACGCGCCTCCTCCAGCAGGGCGAAGGTGCCATTGACATTGGTTTCGACGAACTCGCCCGGCGCGTGAATCGAACGGTCGACATGGCTCTCGGCGGCGAAATGCACGATCGCGCGCGGCCGGTATTCGGCAAGCAGCCGGCGCAGCAGCGTACGGTCGAGGATGTCTTC